>Ga0079992_150813_pt1 | contig 11722 bp, 12 predicted proteins | sample FaiFalFF_MnMetaG_3_FD_69197 | JGI IMG/M metagenome (GOLD analysis project Ga0079992, IMG submission 69197) | Freshwater microbial communities from Yellowstone National Park, Wyoming, USA - Fairy Falls B (FF_Mn_B) MetaG (SPADES assembly) (version 2) | ecosystem: Environmental > Aquatic >... | reverse complement strand
AGAACGCTACCGGGACATCCCCTATATACTCTCCGAGGCAGGCATCCTACCGAAGGGCTTCGCCGATTCCATCGCTTCGATGATAGGCCTCAGGAACCTCCTAGTCCACGACTACGCTTCCATAGACCTAGATCTGGTCTACAGCTTCCTACAGACCAGGCTGATAGACTTCGAATCATTCATGAGGCACATCGCGGCCTGGCTTAAAAAGATCAAAGGCGGCTGCCAACCTCCTTTATAGAGAGCTGGGGGTCGGTGATCATGGGGGTAGGTGTTGGTGGAGAGGGTAATCAGGGTGGATGGGTTGGTGAAGAGGTACGACCATGAACAGGGGCCGCATCATCGCCCTGGACACCCCCAACAGCATGGTGAGGAGGTACGGGGGTAGGAGGACGGTGATCATCCATGACGCATCACTGGAGCTGGCCGTCAAGCTGAGGGAGAGGCATCCCGAGGCCCGCATCCTCAGCCCGGATGTATCGATAGAGGTGGATGGCATCTCTGAGATGGTGGGCATTAATCCTCATCCTCGACCCCACGTAGGCATCCACACCCATCCTCGAAGGCATCGCCCACCCCTTTAACTACCAGCTGAGGGGTGCACAGGCCAGCCTGAACATCCAAGAGCAGCCCCACACCCAGAGAAGCTACAGGGCGGTCGAATGCTACCTCCCAGGCATCCTCGGCGCCTTCATCATGACCGACGGGGTTATTGGCGCGGGAAGCAAAACAACAAAGCCTTTTATAAGCCATCGAATCTACACTATCTCAAAGGTGAATCTATTAACGATCGAGGGCCTCAAAGTGTATTACCACACATCCCGCGGGGTAGTCAAAGCCGTCGATGGTGTGAATTTAAGTATAAGGGTGGGTGAGACATTAGGGCTTGTTGGTGAGTCAGGCAGCGGAAAGACCACCCTGGCATATTCTATAGTTAGATTGCTTCCGCCCAGGGCCCGCATCGTGGACGGAGTCATATCGTTTCGCCCACGAGGGATGGACCAAGTAGTCGATCTGGTTAAACTTCCTGAGAGTCGGATGAGGGAAATAAGGGGTAGGAGGATAGGGATGATCTTTCAAGACCCGATGACCTTCCTTAACCCTGTTATGAAGGTCGGCGACCAAATCGCTGAAGGTATCATATGGCACGAGAAATGTTCCCGTGATGAGGCGAAGGAAAGGGCGATAAAGTTGCTAGAGGAGGTTAAAGTTCCGGACCCCTCGACGGTGGCCTCCTATTACCCCCACCAGCTGAGTGGAGGAATGAGGCAACGGGTGATGATCGCGATATCGATTTCCTGTAATCCTCAACTGCTCATCGCAGATGAGCCTACCACTGCCCTGGATGTTACAGTACAGGCACAAATTTTAAGATTAATCAAGGAGCTTCAGACTAAGTTTGGCATGTCTTTGTTGCTTATCACTCACGATCTTGCGGTGGCGGCAAACGTTTGTGAGAGAGTAGCGGTAATGTATGCGGGGAAGATCATGGAGGAGGGCAATATCCACGATATTTATAGGAATCCAATGCATCCCTACACAGCGGCTATGTTGAGGGTTACACCCCGATTGGCGGGTATTGGCGGAAGTATTTCGGCTATAGAGGGGGAACTGCCAGACCTAACTAATCCACCGTCCGGCTGTAGGTTTCACCCAAGATGTCCCTTTGTTATGGAAAGATGTTCTAGAGAGGAGCCCCCTCCGGGAAGCATGACTAGCGGCAGGCGCGCGGCTTGTTGGATGGCTCTCTGAATTCATCTCACGGTCAAGCAATAATACAAGTCAGGGATCTTAGAAAATATTTCCCGGTGAGTACTCAAATCTTCGGCCGTAGCCGGAGATTTGTCAGGGCTGTGGACGGAGTCAGCTTCGATATTTCTAAGCAAGAATCCTATGGCCTTATTGGTGAAAGTGGATCTGGGAAGACCACGTTGGCCCGCCTCATTCTCAGATTAATAGAACCTACCTCAGGAAGCGTATACTTTGATGGGCAGAACATATACAAAATGAATACAAAGCAGATGGCGCTTCTTAGACGAAAGATGCAGATGATTTTCCAAGACCCCCTATCTTCTCTTAATCCGAGCAAAACTATCAGACAAAGCCTTGAGCAACCATTTAAACTACACACTTCTTTCTCCAAAGAACAGATAGAAAACGAAGTTGCACATCTGTTGGAAGTCGTAGGATTAACACCCCCTGAATCCTTTCTCGATAGGTTTCCACATGAGCTCAGTGGGGGACAGAGACAACGCGTGTGTATAGCTAGAGCGGTGGCCCTCAGGCCCGCCTTTTTGATAGCAGATGAACCCGTCTCGGCACTTGATGTCTCGGTAAGGGCTCAAATAATCAGGCTGCTTAGAAGGCTTCAAACAGAATCCAAGATGACGTATCTTATCATTACCCACGACATTGCTCTTGTCGGGAGCCTCTGCAGCCACGTCCTCGTGATGTATCTTGGAAAAATCGTTGAATCGGGTCACGTGGAGGAGGTCATTCGGTCACCATTACACCCCTATACGCAGATGCTTCTTTCCGCAGTCCTTGAGCCAGACCCCAATATAATAAAAATTCAGAGACACGTGTTACAGGGTGAAGTACCATCCCCGATTAATCCCCCAAGCGGTTGTCACTTTCATCCCAGATGTCCGTATGCTACAGAAAGGTGCAAAAGGGAGCCGCCCCGACTAACCGAAGTCGATGGACGTCTCGTCGCATGTCACCTTTATACTTAATCGTGGGCGCTTAATAGGGAGATGGGTTTTTCAGATGTAAGAGCGTGTCACAGGGTTCCCCCAGTGCTATGGGTTAAATCTTGGAGGGGCTACCTCGAAAAGGCCAAGCTTTTATGCCATCCAGCTCATACCGTACCTTGCAAGGTTATCGCGCCCTCAGGCGGGGATTCAAATAGTCACTAATCGATTCACCTATGAAGTTTAAGCTTAGAACTGTGAGGGTAAGTGCTAGTCCGGGAAAGAGGGCCATCCACCAGGCAGTCCTGAGAAACCGCTGAGCATTATTTAACATGGAACCCCAACTTGGTAGGTTCGGATCGCTCGCCCCAAGGAAACCGAGCCCCGCCTCAATCAGTATGGCGGTGCCAACTTGAAGGATGAAATACGGAATAAGGGGCCGGATGGCATTGGGCAAGATTTCGCCAAATATTATTTGTATGTCGTTGGCACCCAGCGCCTTCGCGGCTTCAATAAAGGGCCGTTGCTTGATCGAAAGGAATTCTGCTCGGATTAGACGGGCGGCGCCCGGCCAGCTAACGACTGCTATGGCGAGAATTATATTACGGATATCCTGTCCGAAGATAGCCGTTATGAGCAGGGCCAGCAAGAAGGCGGGTAAGATCAGGAACATTTCTGTGACCCTCATCAATAAACCGTCTAGCTTCCCGCCATAATACCCTGATAGCGCACCGACCAGTATGCCTATGGTGGCCGCTATGGTTGCGGCCGTGAATCCGACGAGGAGAGATATCCTGGCACCGTATATGAGGTTGGTATAGATGTCCTTGCCCGTGTCGTCGGTTCCGAAGGGATGCCTAGAGTTGGGGGGCTGAAATGGCTCACCCACCAGGGTCTTTTGTGGAGGGAACCATGTTATAAGGGGGGCTGCCGACGCTGCGGATAATATAGCTGCGAGCAGTATGAAGCCGAACAAGGCCCTTTTCATGGATAAAACATGGGCCCATGCCACCATTATACCACCTAATCGCCTATACCATCTTCCCCTTCGCCTTCGGGCTTTCTGGACCCCTTTAAGGAAGGAAGTCATCTTCTCAACGAACCCGTACTCTCGGGTCTAATATGCCATAGAGGATATCCACGATTGCGTTTGCCACGACCACTATGATCGTACCGTAGATGAAGATGCCCATCAGGAGGGGGTAGTCTCTAAGCCTTAGCGCATCGTACAGGAGTGAACCCATGCCGGGCCAGGAGAAAACCGTCTCCGTGAGGATGGCACCTGTGAGCAGCGTCCCGGTGGTAAGACCGGTATAAGTGATGACGGGGAAGAGGGCGTTTCTCAGCGCATGTCTAATTATTACTATTCTCTCGCTCAGCCCCTTTGAGCGCGCCGTGGTTATGTAGTCCTCCGTAAGAGTACCCAGCATGCTGCTCCTTGTAAGCTTGGTTATGAAGGCCAAATGAAAGATGGCGAGCGTTAGGGCCGGGAGTACTAGGTGACGGCCTACATCCCAAATATAGGCAAGCCCCTCATAATCCGCCCTGACATCCCTCATGCCACCGATCGGGAGAAGGTCCAGATGAACGGCAAAAATTAGGAGGAGGAGCATGCCTATCCAGAAGATAGGAAGGGAAACGCCAATCACAGATGCCAAGGATACGAGGGCATCAAAGGCCCCCCTTCTAACGGCTGACATCACGCCAAGAACTATACCAATTATGACTGCAAGAGAAATAGCCGTTATTACCAGTAGTAACGTCGCTGGTATCCGCTCGAGGATTAGAGTGGCCACAGGTATACGCTTGTGATATGAGTATCCCAGGTCGCCCTGTATCACGTTTAAGATATAGGTTATGAGTTGCTCGTACAGTGGCCGGTCGAGTTTAAACTTCGCCCTAATAGTACGGATAAACTCCTCGTCCACGATCTCACCGGCCAATATGTGGGTTGGGTCTCCCGGTGCAGCATGAATTAAAGTAAAATTAACGATCATCACGACGAAAATTAAAATTACATACTGGGACAGACGGTTTAATATAAAGGTTCTTAAAAGCGACATCGATTAAAAAAGAAATGAATCACTTTGGCCTCATGCGTCTGACCCGTATGGCATAGGCTACCGCGCTTAAAGCTACAATGATGGCGACGATTGTAAGAGCATACATCCATGAGGGCACGTAGGGTACTTCCACGGGCTTTTCCACAACCTTTTCCACGGGCTTTTCCACAGGCACTTCGACTTTCAGTGGCGCCTTGAGCCAGTAGATCCTCTCTGGCCTCATGTACGAGGTGCCCCAGGCGTGCTCCCAAACACCCGGCTGAAGCTCGTCACTAAAGTCTAGGTTTACCGCGGCTACGAAGTTGCGCTCCACGGTCCAGACGGCTGCTTGGTCCTGGTTTAGGATCCTGAGGGCCTGTCTGACTAGCTCGACGTGCTTGGCCTTGTCCATTTCGAACTCAGCCGCATACAGGAGACGGTTCACCTCAGTATTGTTATACCCGTGGGCGTTCGACCATGATGCCCTCGCGATGCCTTTGCCGGTAAAGTACCTGACGAGGAAGGCTACGCCGGGTCCTTGGACGTATGGGAAGATGGTCATCTCGAACTTCCAGCCTTTGAAGACGGTTTCATGCCACGCCGCCGTATCCAAGGTGATTATCTTAACCTTGATACCGACCTTATCGAGGAAATCTCGGATAAGCTCCGCCTCCTTGAGGTGCCACGGGTATGCAACGGGATCTATGGTTATGCTCGTGCTGAATCGGACGCCGTCGCGCCCCCTTGGATAGCCCGCCTCATCGAGAAGCTTCTCGGCCAGGGCGGGGTTGTATTCCTGCTGCTTTAAAGTCGGGTCATAGTAAATGCTGACTGCGGGGGCGGTGGAGAGGATGGTATCCATCGCTTTAGTTCTACCGTAATAGGCTATGTCGGCGATGGCCTGCCGATCGATGGCGGCCGCGATGGCCCTTCTAACCCTGGCATCCTTAAACGGAGGCGGGCCGTCCGGATGCTGGTTGAACCCTAAGACATCTACTGAAGCACCGGGACTAGGGAAGAACCACACCCTCTTTCCGACAAGTTTACCTAACCCTATGTCGTTTTGGAGTCTCATCGCATCCGTGAACAACAGGCCGTAATTCCAGATAAAATCTATTGTGCCTTTTTCAAACGCCGTGGCCATAGCCGTCGCGTCCGGTATTATCCTGAAGATAATACGATCTAGGTAGGGCAGCCCCTTCTTCCAGTACTTCTCGTTTCTTTCATATATAATGTATTCACCCTTCTTCCACTCTTTAAATTTGAACGGCCCTGTTCCGATTGGCGCAGCATTACGTGGGTTAGTTGTGTAGTCAGTGCCTTCGTAGAGGTGCTTCGGCATAATCCCCGTTCCGGCGCCTCCAAATATGCCCGGGAATAGGACGCCTGTCCACGTGCCTTTTATTCTAAAAATCACGGTATAGTCGTCAGGTGTCTCGATGGCCTCCAAGTAGTCCTTCTTAAATGTCATAAGGAAGCTGTTGAGTACCGGACCAGGCCCCTCATAGGTGAATTTTACGTCGGCCGAGGTGAAGGGTCTACCATCGTGCCAAGTTGCATTGCGTACTAGGTTGAATTTGATACTCATCTTGCCCTCCGCGATCTTGATCTCCCATGATTGCGCCAGTTCGGGCATCCATTCGAGATTCTGTGGGTTGAAGGCGATAAGCGAGTTAGATACAAGCGCGATCGATTGTTGGTATACCCATGTTGGAGGTCCGGCTAATGTTAAGCCCGGAGGCTCCGAGCTCACCCCTACAACCAGTGTTCCGCCGTATCGTGGCTGGGCGAGTGAAGGTGGTATATGTGTGGAGATCAACATGAACGCGACCAGAAGAGACAGTATACTCAACGAATTTGGGAGTCTTAGCAATTCGTATCCGGACAAACGTGAACCGCTTCTGCATTAATAAACCTTGCCTTGACCAGATTTTTGCGGGACTAAGCTTAACCCTCCAAGAAGTCGGTGAATTTCTCTTCAGAAACCAGCCCTAGATGTTTATTTTGATCAATCACTCGCTTCACCTCTAGCAAGAAAGCATCTTCTTCAATGCATTTCGCATATTTCGGTAAGAGGGCAAGCCTGCTTATCGCCTCGATCATCCTCAAAGGGGAGTAGTGGGGTGGTTCGTGAAGGGACTCTCGCGCGCTTACCACCATATAGGTGGCTAACCTGAAAACATACTCCTTAGCGGAAACCTGCATCCCCCCATCGTCACGATGTTTGAGTGCCTGCAAGTCTATGAATATGAGGATGAGGGTTGATGGACTGCCAAATATCCCCGGGGAAACACATCGTACCAAGTCGATTACCTTCCTATCATTGACTACGAGCAGCTTTCTGTAAGGGGCGTTACCAGCTGTCGGCTCGCGGCGTGCAGTTCATACGAGCTTCCTTAGAAGCTCATCGGGTATCGACTCGGCTTTGAAGTCTCTCACAGCTCTCCTACGCTTCAGAGCCTCGAAAACATCCACGTTTTCTCGTCGCTCCATATGCATATATAAGGCATAAGCTTGTTCCCCAGGCATATCTGGAATGGTTAGAATTGGCCTCCTAACCATCGGACAAAGCCCACGTCCAGACATAACCAGAGAACTTCCAGAGTCTATCAAGGGGGTTGTTCAGGTGGTGGAGATGGGGGCTCTAGATGATCTGTCTCCCAAAGAGATCAGGCGTCTTTATCCCTCTGCTGGTGAAACGCTCTATGTTTCGAGGTTGGTAGATGGCAGGCAAGTGGCGCTATCCAAGGAAAGGCTGGTACCGCTACTTCAGGACAGGATACGACGCCTAGAAGGGGTAGGGGTGCAAGCGATCGTTTTGCTCTGCTCTGGCGAGTTTGATGTGCGGAGCAACACTATGTTGATACTACCTTATAGAATCTTGAAAGCGGCCATTGAGGCAGTTAAGCCCAGGAGGCTCGGGGTCTTAATACCAGAAGAGGAGCAGATTAAGTATGCTAGAGAAAAGTGGAGCGAATGCACGAATGAGATAGTTGTTGCGAATCATTCACCATATATTGACCCGGCGCAGGACCTCTATTCCAAGTCTGAGCAGTTTAGGGGCTGCACCATGGTGCTAATGGATTGCATGGGGTACACGGAGGAGCATAGGCGGATAGTGAGGCGTCAGACCGGCCTACCCGTCCTCTCTACGCGTTCGGCAACCTTCAGCTTTCTGGAGAGCCTTTATCGATAGCCAAGTAGCCGGGCAGCTGCCAGTGCAAAAACCTTCGCCACATTCAGAATATCATCAACCCTTACCTTCTCGTCTGGCGCATGTATATTCGAACCCTCCCCTATCGGTCCGTGGATCACAAAGGGGACGCCCAGGTACCTTGATACATGAGAAGCGTCGGTAGCACCAGTTATTCCGGCTAACGTTATCTCCCTCCCGTAAACTTCGCGGCATGCTTCCCTGGTTGCGAGGGCCACCTCCGAGTTAGGGTCAGAAACGGCCGGCCACCTCACCGAGACATCCTGGATCAGGACATCTCGCCTCTCCTCTGAATATGCCCTGATAAGTGCCTCGACTTCGCTTTTAACGTCTTCTAGGGCTTCCTCAGGGATGAACCTTCTTTCCACCTCCATGATACATTCGTCGGGAACCACATTTACCTTAACCCCGCCGCTGATCACGCCTATGTTGAGGGTGGGGAACAGATTAGGAAGGCCCTGTTTAATCAAATCAGGACTGGAAGGATACTTCGACCTCCTCTGCAATAGTCCTGCCGCATATCTGTCCAGCTCCTGTATTAGGCGAGCGGCCTTGACTATCGCATTGGAGCCCTTGAAGGGGACGCTTGCGTGTGCCGCCTTGCCCTTCACTACAACCTTAAACCTATAGATGCCATTATGACAAAATACTATGCTCTCTGAGTAGCCGTCTGCGATCATGAAATGCTTGGCTCTCAGACGGCCTGTTCGCAAAAGGTAACCGAGTCCAAGCTCCCCACCGATCTCTTCGTCCACGGTGATCGCGAGAGTTAATGGTGCCCTCTTCCGCATACCGTCGTTAATCAATTTCACAGCCAGCAGGATCGCGGCGACCCCTCCCTTATTATCCGCGGCACCTCTCCCATAGACCTCCCCGTCGCGCACAACCCCTCCGAAGGGATCTACGGTCCATCCACGACCCGCTGGTACCACATCCACATGGCTGTTGAGCGCGATGTCTGAAGCCCCATGCCATGCCACCAGATTTACCCTCTCGCCTACCAGCCCCATCTTATCAACCTCATCCTGCGGGACTTCTATGACCTCAGTCACAAGACCGAGTTCGGAGCAGAATTTCGCGACCACTTCAATCGCCCGTTTATACTCCCTGCCGGGCGGCACCTCTGTCGGAATAGAAATTAGCTTCTTCAGCACTTCCAAGATAAAGTCCTTATTCTCCTCCCTGGCGGCTTCTCCATATATACCGTCCAAGCTGGCCTCTACCCCCTGACGATTATCTCCACCGGCCTGTAGTTTATTTCGAAGCCGAAATGTCTGGGGCCGAATATCTCCAGGCCCCGTGGCGTACGCCAGATCTCATGGCAGGGTGCCGCTATCACCGCCACCTTTCTACCAGGCCTAAAATCTTCTTCCCACGGTGTTAAACCCTCTCCCGTTTCCCTGTCCACCACGCTCAGGATATCGGGGCAGGTCACGTAGGGTTCGCCATCTAGGTAGCTTATGAGATACTCATTCTTATACCATATCCTCATTTTTCTTTCTCTGAAATCGCTCGTTCCGGCTAGCGTTATGTCGCCCCAGGTGAATGCTCCCCTTTCCTCCCTGGCAAAATCGAGGACCTCTCCCTCAAAGACGAGATAGGCACCTGCGGCTCTGACTAAAGCCGAGACGGGGTCCTCCCCCTTCGCCCTCGCCTCTTCCACTTCCCTGCCGACCCGAATAGCTTTGGTGAAGGTTCCAGGGATGATCGAGTAGTTGACGTCCTGTCCACTCATAGGGGTTCTAGCCACGCCAATTCTTCCTCCAGAGAGTAGGGCGAAATGACGGATGAGGTCTTCTGCCCTATAGTCATCCACGGCTGCAGCAAGTATTATTCTGTCTCCATACCGATTTGCGGCTACGATAGGCGTTGATGCAATACCTGCTACATGGGTAGTGGATATGGCAATTTCGGGCTTTGAGCGGCCACAGGGATCCCCGTCCACGACCGGTATCCCGTTAATGGCGGCTACATACATCGGAAGAACCGAGTTGAGAGGCCCAAGCTCAGGGGCCACAAGCGCTGTAGGCCGACGGCCTAGGTAGTCACACATCATCCTAAACGCTGTTAGTTCTGGATGTGCATCTGTCTCCTTCAGATGCTTGACCTTCTCAGCGTACTCCCGCTCGACACCACCGCCAACCAAGCCCAGGATGAACAGAAGGGCGTCCTTCGAGAGCTCGCTGGGATCTACGAGTTTGATGTGCAGCCCCGACCTATAAATTTCACCTATTAGGGAACGGGCCGCCTGCTCACTCCCACCTCCACCACAACCAAATACCTTGGCAGCATAAAGGAAGTGTTCGATATCTTTTACGCTTAAGGTTCGCATTGGAACACCCCTCATAAGACATTCAAATTAGTAGGTCTATGTTGAACCCTTAAGCTTTCTATCCAAGTCAATCAGGTCTGGGTGTACGAATCTGCCTTCGCTGGCCACAAGAGTAGAGTCTAGATAGACCTTCGGATTGAATATCCCGAGGTCTGTGTGTGCCTTGGCCAATCCCACCTTCCCCTTGAACTTGAGGCTCTGAGCGCCGAAGCCAAACTCTATCCCGCCATAGAGCCTTTCGTCTTCGAGTGGCCTTCCTGTCAGCCTGGCCTTTGGATGAAAACCCCATGAGGCGTGCGCCACCATGTACATCTTTTCATCCTTTAGGGCTTCCAGCCACCTCTGGAAGGCCCTCGCTTCAATCCCCCCTTCAATCCCCACAATCCTTCCTTCTCTCAGGGTGATCTTCATAGGGTTTCTGACGAGACCCACTTCATCCGGAGGCCAAGCGAACGTGTCAACCACCATCACACCCTTAAGGCTCTCTTCAACTGGAGCCCAAGATATCTGACCACCGAGGGGTTCATACATGCCTTTCTCCGTCAAAATACCGTCGTTGTGAAAGACCGGCCTAGTAGGGTCGTTTTCGAACTCAAGCTCCGTTCCTTTATCCGTCTGGATCCTGACCAGCCTGGCATTCTCAGTCAGATCCCTCAGCTTACTACCCAGCATACACATGGTTTCGTAGTCGGTCCTACCGATCAACCTAACCATCATATCCGAGTCCATGCCTGAGAGCTCCAGTATCCTGGCGCCGGCTCGCATGGCATCGTTATACGCCGCTGTATGCATGATATACATGAGAGGAAAACTGATAATTACGTCACTGCTTTTCATGGCCGCGGCCACGGGCGGAGGCGGTTCCATATCCACCTCTTCCCTAGTCTCATATACGAGGAGGCTGGCCTCCGCATTGAGCGAGTGGGCCGCGGCCGCCACAGACCTGAGGAGGCTGAAGTCGGTGGCTGTATCCCCAAGGATAAGGACTTTTTCACCAGGCTGGACTCGAGCTAACTCCCTTACCGTTTTTAGAGCGGCCTTTTGAATTTCCATAAACAAGTAATCTTGCAGGGGCAACACTGATATTACGGCAAGCAATAATCATAAAACCTTTACGCCCAGGGTGCCAACACGATTATGCTCTACAGGTGACACATATCGTAAAAGCGGCATTCCAACTCCTGAATCGGTGAAATCGCAATAATTCTCCTAAAGGAATGGGAGAAGGAGGTTTCGCCTCCGAAACTTAGCCTAACATTTCAGCACCCTCTGATGTCTCCCCTTGCGGCGAATCTCTATACAGGGCAGACGCGAAGTCCAGATATAATGTAGGTTTAAATTATTAGGTGGGGGTCATAGACTGCAAACAGGACCCCATTCTCAACCCCTTCTATAGGTAGGAAGAGCATTGGTATGGCCAAAACCAATAGATATTTAAATA
>Ga0079992_139366_pt1 | contig 11738 bp, 11 predicted proteins | sample FaiFalFF_MnMetaG_3_FD_69197 | JGI IMG/M metagenome (GOLD analysis project Ga0079992, IMG submission 69197) | Freshwater microbial communities from Yellowstone National Park, Wyoming, USA - Fairy Falls B (FF_Mn_B) MetaG (SPADES assembly) (version 2) | ecosystem: Environmental > Aquatic >... | reverse complement strand
ACCTATAAACTGCTTGAGGCTATAAGGAGGAAGGATAGAGAATACTTTATCCAAAATTTGATAAGGGCATACCTTAGAGTAGAAAAGGAAATTCCTTGTCTCTTCAAGGAAGCTTTGTACGACGAAAACTTCAATATGATTGCATACGCCTTTTTGATAGGGCTAAATTGTGAGGTTAGAAGCGGAGGAGGACAGACCAATAATGAGGGAGAAGAAGGAAATTCAAATCCTGCTTAAAAAATTACTTAAAGAACTTTGGGCAAAGGATAGCGGAACTACCATAAGAGAGCATACAAAGAAACTTCTAAAAAACTTAAGAAACCTCAAGAGGCACTACAGAAAAGAAATAGAGGAACTTATCCCGAAGGAGTTACCTGCTGAGCTAAAAGAAAGATTTTGGAAAATCTTACGGCTTGCCTGTAAATATCACGATTATGGCAAAATACACTGTAAATTTCAAAAAAAGATTGGAAACAAAAATGTAAAATCTATAGAGAATCTTCCCGAGGTTAGGCACAATCTTCTGTCTCCACTATTCGTTGTTTATTTATCTGAAGAGGATAAGTTAACTAAGGATATAGTTAGCCTTTTAGTCTTACACCACCATCCTGTAGAGAACAATTTGATAAAAGTGAATGAAGTTGTTGAGGTGATTCAAAAAGAATTTATACAACACTATGGATTTAACTTTGATGATAGTTACATAAATTATATAAAACTTTTGCTTAAACAGTCGGAGGAAAGGTATATAAAAGAGGCTATAGCAGAATACTTTGGAATAGAATATAAACCATTGCTACAATACTACCGCCTTTTAAAAGGGTTACTTCTTCGTATAGACCACGCAAGTAGTTCAAAGTATGAGCATGCGCAGGAAGTAGAAGATGAACCACCTGGTGATACATTAAGCTTTGTGGATGAGTTTTTCAGACAAAGGGGTAGTTTTCCCAATGAGATACAAATCCTTGTCCGAGAAAACAGAGACAAAAACCTTGTGATCATAGCACCAACGGGTGCAGGCAAGACGGAAGCGGGTTTTATCTATATTCAAAAGAAAGGCTTTTTTATGTTGCCTTACAGAGTTTCCGCCAATGGCATTTATATGAGGGCGGAGGGAATGTTTAGAAATTATGCAGGGCTTTTACACTCAAGTGCCTTAAGCTATGTGCTTGAAAGGGAAGAAAACAGGGAAGACATCCAAAATAATCAAGAAGGCACAGCTTTTCTTAACTACTCCCTTTCCCGCAACTTTGCAAAGCCCATAATCATATCCACTCCAGACCAGCTTATGCATTTTGTTTTTAGGTATAAGGGCTTTGAAAAGTATTATGCAACTGCCCTTTACTCAAGGCTTGTGATTGATGAACTTCAGTCTTACGACCCTATCACATTAGCCTTTATAGTGCAAGGTTTGGAGGTTTTAGCCCAAAATGGTGGAAAGTTTTTGGTCATGACCGCCACATTCCCTGAGTTTTTGAGGGAGAGGTTTGAAAATATGGGAGTGGAGTTTAAAACTTTCAACACGCAGGAAAAACCACACCATCATGTTCAGGTTATAGACGATAGCATAGACAATTATGTGGAGAAAATGATAGAGCTTTCCCATAAGGCTAAAGTGCTTGTGGTGGTGAATACTGTAAGAAAGGCAATAGAGTTAAAGGAAAAGCTAAAAGATAAACTCCCTCACGCCAAGCTACTACACAGCAGTTTCATACTCAAAGACAGAAAGGAAAAGGAAAAAGAGATAATGGAATTCTTTAACAGCCAAGAAAAGGGCTTGTGGATTACCACTCAGCTTGCGGAGGTTTCGTTGGACCTTGATGCGGACTATCTTTTCACGGAGCTTTCCACTGCAGACAGCTTGATACAGAGGATGGGAAGGTGCAACAGAAAAGGTCAAAAATCAACCGATGAACCCAATGTGTTTGTATTTACAAAAGACTGTTCAGGCGTGCGTAATAATACTGTGTATTACGAGGATCTACATAGAAGCACTTTAATGAACCTTACAGATGGGCTGTGGAATTGGAATTTTAAGTGGAAGCTAGTGGAAAAGGTTTATTCAGAGTCTGCTTTGCGTGGCACTAGGTCTAGGTATTTGGAGGATTTTGAAGAGGCAAAGAGGTACATAGAGAATCTTTGGAAGGGAGCGGATAGTATTATAAGGACTAAATCAAAGGCAATGAAGCTTTTTAGAGATATACACACAGTGCAGGTTATTCCTGAGTGTCATGATTTTATAGAAGAGGTAGAAAAGCGACTTCGAGAATGGGAAAAGACTGAGGAAGATTATGAAAGAATAATAATTCGGAACCAAATCTATGAATATAGCCTTCCTATTCCCGTATGGTCCTTTAATAAGTTAAAAAAACAGAAAATCCATCCCAAACTTGACATTTACTACGTAGAGGGATACTACGATAAAGACATAGGCTTTGTGTTAGAGCCAGAAGCAGACACGGAGCAAACACCAGCGGAAGAGGATTAAGAAAAAGAAAGATAACATGATCTAACATGGACTTAAAGGAGCTAAAATTCAGAGGCACGCAGGTTGCCTATTATGTGGTTTGCCAAAGGAAACTCTGGCTTTTTACAAAAGGGATAAGCTTTGAAAAGGAATCTGAGTATGTTCAACTTGGAAAACTTTTGGACGAGATTAGCTTTTCAAGAGAAAAAGGGGAAGAGTTTGCTTATGAACCCGTCAGCATAGACTTTTTTAGCACAGGTGAAGGTCTGGTGGTTCATGAGATAAAGCATTCATCTGCGTTGGAGCCAGCCCACATCCTTCAGGTGAAGTATTACATATACTATCTAAAAACAAAGGGAATAAAGGTCTCCCACGGCATAATTCACTATCCCAAACAGAAAAAGCTTTTGAAGGTTGAATTTGACGAGAAGGATGAGGAGCTTATAAATGAGGTTGTCAGCAAGATGGATGAGGTTGTCAGAAAGGAGGTACCACCAAAGGTTATAAATAAACCGTATTGCAAAAAGTGCGCCTACTGGGAATACTGCTATGGCTGAGATTTACTACATAACCACCAACGGCACCCTAAGAAGGGACGAGAACACCATAATGTTTGAAAACGGAGAGATCAAAAAGAAAATACCCATAGAAAACACTTCCGAGCTTTTTATTGTGGCAGAGGTTAGCACCAACACCAAGTTCTTTAGCCTTTTGTCCCAAAATGGGATAATTGCCCACTTTTTTAACTATTATGGCTATTACATAGGGAGCTTTTATCCAAGGGAAGGCAACCCATCTGGACATGTTCTTATAAAGCAAGTGGAACATTATCTTGATAAAGAAAAAAGGCTTTACCTTGCCAAGAGCTTTGTGCTTGGTTCCATCATAAACTCCGAAAAACTCTACCAAATAGACGCAAGCAAGTACTTGGAAAAACTAAAGCAGGCTTCTAGCATTCAGGAGGTTATGCAAGTGGAAGGGAGTTTTAAAAAGCTTTGCTATAAAGCCCTTGAAGAGCTAACAGGTTGGGAATTTGAAACAAGGACAAAAAGGCCACCACAGAACCCTTTAAACGCATTAATTTCCTTTGGAAACTCTTTGGTTTATGCCAAAGTGCTTGGAGAAATATACCACACTCCTTTGAACTCAGCGGTTAGCTATTTGCATGAAGCGTCGGAAAAAAGGCACTCCCTTTGCTTGGATGTGGCAGAAGTCTTTAAACCCATCCTAACAGAGGGTTTGATCCTTGAACTTATAAGGTCGGGAACCATAACAGAAAATGACTTTTTGGAAGAGACAGAATATTGCTATCTAAATTTAGATGGACGGAGAAAGTTCCTAAGAGCCTTTGACAACCTTTTAAAATCCACCCTGCACTACCCAAAGCTAAAGAGGAAAGTATCTATAAGAACACTGATTAGGCTTGAGCTTTATAAACTCGTAAAGCACCTGACGGAAAACGAGCCATACATACCTTTGAATTACCACAGCTTAAAGGGATGAGGGTAATACTCTTTTACGATATAGACACCACAGAAAAAGAGGGACAAACAAGACTTCAAAGGGCTTTAAAGACCGCAAGAAAGTATTTGAACCACGTCCAAAAATCCGTCTTTGAGGGAAATCTGAACCATTCGGGCATAGAAAGACTAAAACACGAAATGTTAAGGGTGGTAGATAAGGAAAAGGATTCTCTGATAATTTATATCCTTGATGACAACGCCAATTACAAAAGGGAAATATTAACAAACATCAAAGACCCTACGGATAACCTGTTATGATAATGCCATGCGGTTTAAGGTGAAGCTTGTTAGGGCTGTAGAGGACAATTCTCCCATAAGCATAGACTACAGGAGAAGGTTCATATCCCTTCTAAAGAAGGTCTTTGAAAAAGAATTTGACGAGGAAAGCCCAAAGCCCTACACCTTTGCGGTCTATCTTGGAAAAAACGCAAAGATACAAGGAGAGCACATACTGGGAGTAGAAAGTATAAACTTTAGGTTTTCTACAGGAGACCCACAGACCGCCATATCCTTTTATAACGGAGTTTTAAAACTCATCAAAGAAAACCATCTTCACAACATGAACCCAAAGCTTGAGAATGTGTATTTTAAAATCGTCAGTGTGGACATTGAAAAGGAGAACGAACCAACGGGCTTTTTTAAAACGCTTTCTCCTGTAGTGGTAGAAAGGGCAACAAATTCAAAAAATCCCGAAGAAAAATACGCCACTCCAAGGGACAAGGATTTTAAATGGTGGCTATTGGAAAACACACAAAAACGCTATAGGGCTGTGGTTGGAGAAGATCTAAATATAAAAACCCTTGAGTTTGAGCCAATAAGCATAAAGGAAGAGTTCATAAAGCACTACGGCGGTTATGTTAGGAGCTTTTTGGGAAAGTTCAGGCTTCACACAGAAAGCAGGGAGCTTTTAAAGTTTGTCTACCAGTATGGCTTGGGCGTAAGAACCGGGCAGGGCTTTGGCTACTTGGAAACTTTAGACTGAAAGTTTGTTATAATTTTCTTACCCTGCTGGGGAACTGAGGGTCCCACGAGGACCCTTGTCCAACTTGGCAACTGAATATGGCGTGGTCTTCCTAAGTGATATAGTCTTCTGCTTTTACAACTCCACCGTATTTTTCTCTGTATTCTTCCAACTCCCTTAGCTTTTGAACGATGAGTTCTCCCATGGACATTTTCTTGGTTATGGCTTCTATGCGTAGGGCTTGATGCACATCGGAGGGTAGCAAAATTGTGGTTTTTACCACTTTCTTCTTTTTGCGTCCCATAGGTTTTAATTATATGCTCTTGCCGTAAAACCGTAAAGCCGTAATTATGTAATGCCGTAATGCCGTAATTATGGTCAGTGGCGGAAAGCATTGGGAGACAGGGATTTAAATTTGACAATAACAAACTCAACTTTGCATGATCTCGGATTTCGGAAAATTAACTTCATTTGAAAGGGGTGCCCTCTTGACAAAGTGGTTGATATGTCTTATTTTAGTCAATGTGGTCGTTTGGGGTTCCTAATGCACCGTGTGGAGTTGAAAGTCAGGTAGGTATTCTCTACCCAAGAACACATCGCCGTTCCTAATGCACCGTGTGGAGTTGAAAGTCAAGTAGGAGCCTTTCTAAAAAGCTTGTAAGATTATTTTGTTCCTAATGCACCGTGTGGAGTTGAAAGCTTGTAGTTCCTCAGGGACAGCTTTAGCTGTTCCTTGTCGGTTCCTAATGCACCGTGTGGAGTTGAAATAAGGGATGCTACCACCTTTTCTTTCTCTTCCTGTTTCTTGTTCCTAATGCACCGTGTGGAGTTGAAATTTCACGTCTCCCACGTGGATGGGCTTGACCCTCACGGTTCCTAATGCACCGTGTGGAGTTGAAATTTATTATGTTTTGCTTGGGTTTCTGCTTCTTTTGACTGTTCTGTTCCTAATGCACCGTGTGGAGTTGAAAGTCAAATACTCAAATCTCCTTGATGAGCCAGTAATAACAACCTCTTCTCCTCCTGTTCCTAATGCACCGTGTGGAGTTGAAAGTTTCAAAAGACGTCAGGAAGCCTTTTCACTGCAGGCCGTTTTAAGCCCATTATGTAGGATGCAGACCGTGGGAGGAGGAAAAAGGTTTAAATTCTTAAACACTATTTAAACTTTTAAATGCGGTTTAAACTTTTAAATCAGGTTTAAACTTTTAAACTAAGTTTGATCCTCTCGTTTCAAATAGTTGTAGTAATGCTCTATCGCAAGGTTGATGATGAGAGAGTAATCAACCTTGTAGAACTTCTTTACCAAGATTGCCCTCATCTCCTCAAGTCTGTGGATGTTTTCATCCGTTATAACAAAACCCTTGATCTTTTTCTTTTTGGGTTTGGTCTGCGGGGGGTAGTCCTCTTTTTCCGCCATGCCTATGTGTTCTTTTTGTGTGGTAGATGGGAAGGGAGTGCTCACAGGGTTTAGGAGATTTTCTACAAGGTCTATTGTGTCTGGTCTCTTTTTAGCCATGCTAATACCTCCTTTATGTATTGGTTAAGAATGTCCCTGACGTCCCTGTCAAGGTAGCTTATATCTCCATCCATTGAGATGGACATAAATGCACTTCTTTTGGGAATGGGCGGTAAGATGGGCACTTGGGCTCTCTTTTGTATATGTTCCAGCAAGTCTCTCTGAGTGGCAATCCTTTTCTCATAGGTATTTGGAGCTAACCACACATCTATACCTTTGTTGTAAGATTGGGCTACCACCTTTAATAGTTCAAAGATGGTTTCCAAACCTGCCACCGCAAAGTATTGGAGCTGTAAAGGGACAATTACTCCATCACTTGCTACAACGGCGTTAAGTGTAGGTAAGGAGAGATTTGGTGGGGTATCTATGATGACTATTTGATAGTCGGAGTATTTGTTCAAGTTTTGTGATAGTCTTAATTCCTTGTCCTTCTCATTAGCAAGTCTTTTCTCTACCAAGCTAAGCAAAACAGAGCTGGGAATTAAAAACAAACTTTCGGAGAGTTTGAGGGGTTCCACAGGTTCGCCCATTAACAGATGGTAGCTTTGTGGTATTTCCCTACTTCTTTGCCTTGTAAGAGCCAAGGTTAGGTTTGCCTGTGGGTCAAGGTCAATTAAAAGCACCCGCACACTCTCGGACAGAAGCTTTCCCAAGACTAAGGCTAAGGTGGTCTTTCCTACTCCGCCTTTGTGGTTCACAATGGACAGAACTTTCATAGGAAAAATTTTAAACCGTTTTTAAAGGTTTAGATGTCTTTTAAAGGTTTAGACAGCGTTTAAGCATTAAAGCAATTTTTAAGCATTTAAACTAAGTTTAATGGTTTAAACAGGATTTAGCCTGAATTTGCGAGGAGTTTATCTTCTGTGGAGTGGAAGGCTGGTAGGGTGGTGGTGTTTAGGTGGATTAGGTGGAAGGGTTGGTTAATGGGTGGTGGGTAGGTGGAGAAGGTGGGTTATCAGTTGGTCGGATAGGTGGAAAGGGTGGGAGGGTGAAGGAGAGTAGGGATTATTCAGGCTTTTCTATTTTCTCTACTTTAGTGGGTGCTGTATGAACAAAGCCAATGCGGTGATGTGCGATATATAGGAGTTGGGCTTCAGCTATGTGCTGTGTTCCTATAATCTTTACATTGGTCAAAAGAAGATAGCTTGCTTCTGCTACGATACAGTCTCCTTCTATCACAGTTGGTCCTACATCTTTGATAGTTACTCTCTTGCCCTCAAAGAGTTTCAGGGGGTGCTCTTTCTTCTGCTGAGGCGGTTTAGAATGTCCGCCTTGTTTTTGGGGCTCCTGATACTTAGTTGCAGATCTTTTTTCGCTGGCCATGCTAAAATAATAATATAAGGCGAGAAGGTCCCCTTGTAGTGGAGGGGAACCTGACTTATGGAGGAAACGAACTTGAGGAGAAGTGATGATCTCCGCAGGAGGACCACCCTTGCAAGGAGGACACCCTTGCAAGGAGATCAACTCCCGTTAATGAGGACCACCGTTGTCAAATAACAATTTTATACCGAAATTTGCTAAATGTCAAGAGGGTGGCAGGATAGCCCTGCTACCGCAGAAGACCAGAAAGATCTACTCTTACAATCAACTCAAAAAAGCCCTGTCTGAAGGACTAAGGAACCCAGCTGCTGTTCCAGTTAGTAGGTTCCAGTTTTTTGCTAAGAAGGACGGCAAGAATAGCCCAGTAGGTGCCTTTGTGGGTTCAGACCCGCAGACTATAAGGAAAAAGCTTGAGTTAGCCAGAAAAAACAATTGGGCTGTTCTCTATCAGGGAACCATCTTAATAAACAGGAGGACCGCAAAGAAACTCCGGGAGAACCGAAGGATTGCCAAAGGAGACTGGGAAAAGATAGCCCAGCTTGACCAGCAGGATCTTTTTGGTGAAGAGTTTGTTAGGTTAGCCTACAGAGTGTTTATTGACATTGACAAAAAGGACGAGGTTGCTGTCCGAAGGCTTGTTAAATACCTTCGGAAGCTTAAGGTCTACCCGGAAGTCTGGGAGACCCAAAAGGGCTACCACCTTTACTTCTATTTCTACTACTGCAAGGTCTACCAAGAGATAAAGGTCATAGACGAGGACGGCAAAGAAAGGGTGGAGAAGGTTTGGGTAGGCTACGAATTACCCTATGCCGATGATTACCGCATAGAGGATGTAGAAGAGTGCCTAAAAGTTCTCTGTGCTAAGCTTGGCATAAAGCCAGACATAGTTTCTGCCAAGCATGCGGTATGGCTTGAGGGATTTCCTAATCCCTTAAAGGATGGGTTTGCTACCAAGCTTGTATTTAAGGGATTTCCTCTACCTTTGCAAGACCTCTGGAAAAAACTCCTCAATGTGAACCCCGCTAAAGTCCGCCAAAAAGTCCGCCAGAACAAGCCACGCTACTACAGGGAGAGAAAGCCAAAGGAAAAAGACACGAACGAGAAAGAAGAAGCCCGATGGGAACTGAAGAACTTGCTTAGTGGAGAACACTCCTCAGTTTTCCATGCCCTAAACCAACACGGAACCCTTATAGCATGCAGGAAGCTGTGGAAAGCGGGCTACAGTGTGGATGATATAAAGGCGGAAATCGAAAAACACCTTAAGATCAGGAAAGGGTCTGACGAGAAATACCTTGAGAAATTTTTGGACTACTTTGAGAAGAACTACACGAGAAGCACCAACAAGAAAGAAAGCCCACCGAAGGAGGAAGAACAAAAGAAGGAGGAACCCAAGCATGAACACTATTGGGAACTGGCGGAAAAGGTTAAAGAAGCCTTAGAGAAAGGCTACAGAAAGACAACACACATAGCCCAATATGTGGGCTGTTCAAGGGATAGGGTGAAACACTTTAAAAGCTTTCTAAATAGGCACGGGTATAAGCTGGAAGACTTGCTTACACGCCACGAGGAAGTCCTTGCCTTCCTGAAAGCCCACGCCAAAGGAGGGAACAAGTGGCATCGTAAAAAGGAATGGAATAGGGAAGCTTGGCTGGAGGAATTCCACCGCCAAAAAGCAGAATATATCAAGCAACGCAAGAGAGAGGCAGAAATACGCAGGGCTAAGAAGAGGGCAGAGTTAAAGGAACAGGGTATAGACCCAGATGGCTGGATGCATGCACCTGTCTGGTTCCTTCCTGTGGAAAGTGGGCACATAGGTAATATTCGAGTCTACTTTGGTGTGGCGGCGGATGGAGTTCCCTTAACCAACCGCCCTTCTCGGACGAAAAACAAAAAAACAATTCCTCCTTCTCCTCCCCAAGCGGACCGACCGCAAAGCCGCACTCCTGCTGTTCCGCTGGTGATTCTCTCCAAACATTACTCCACCCAGCTGAGGGATGCCCTCTATGAAGTCCTCCAAAGGCACCACTCCGAGGATGGGCTTCCCGTTGTCCTTGTTGTTCCGAGCAGGTTCTCTGACACAGGAAGCACCGCTCTAAAGCTTACCCCTTACAAGGTTCCGCCTCGGAACTTCCACCAGCTGTGGCAGGAGATCAGGGAAAAGTTTGGCAAGACTGTTCAAGGTCTCTCTACCCGAAACGGAGCCTTGGACTGGTTCCTCAAGGTTTGGGATCAGGTTAAGGACCAGACAACCCTTGTGTCTGTGCCTTCTACACCCTTCCCCGTAAAAAAGGAAAAACCGTCTGTCCTCTCCTATCTGCTCTCTGCGAAACAACTTCTCACTAAGCAAACTGAACCCCCAGAGAAGAAGGACGAGAAGAAGGACAACCATTACGGCAAGGCTGTTCTCTCCATGGCTGAATTTTATGAGCTGGAAAGGCTTTTCCAAGCCTCTCCCGATAAGGAGATTTCAGAACTCCTGCCTTACATGTCCGAGAGAGCTCGCCAGCTGTTTGAACGGGTTAAGCAGGTTCTCAAGGGAGAGCTTGCAAGGCTGTATAAGCTCAAGGAAAGAGGAGAATTAAACTACGCCCTACGGGTGGTAGAAGAGGCAGAGTCTATTATCCGCCTTTTGGAGCACCGCTTCCTTGGGCTCCTTTCCCTGTCCTCTGTAATCTTCCACAGGCTCTTTGACGCCGTCTTATGCCACATTGAAAAGATCTACGGGCATGACCCGGTTTTCCTTGAACTCCGTAGGGCAGGTTCCTATTCTGAGTTCCTGACCAAAACTGTCTACCTACAAGAACAACTGAGAACTTTGAAGACTCCCAAGTCTAAGGGAGAACCCAGAAAGCTTAAGCTTCCTCCCTCCAAGGTTATAGAGGATGTCGTAAGGTTCTTTGAGGGTCGTCGTAGTCAGGTTTCAAGGCAGGAGCTGGAGACCACTATTTACGCCGCATGGCGAAAGGTGGACAAGGATGCGGCTGATCGCTTGGCTGTCTCCCGGTATATAGACAGGTATGAGGGTATCCTATGGAAAAAACTCAACAACGGACACTACGGCCTGCTTGTTAGCTCCGATGAAGTAAGAGTGAGGATTAGGGACTATGTGCTGGGACTGAAGCAGGCAAAGAGAAATGGGCAAGGGCAAACCTCAGCTGATGGGAATGGTTCCGTAGGTTCTGAACATTTCACGCACAACGGAAACAATAGAAACGGGAAACCCTCAGCTGATGGCACTGGTTCCTTGGGCTTTCAATCCAGCAATGGGAACAACGGAAACGGAAAATACGACATAGACCAAATCATCCGCACCCTTGAGGAGAAAGGCAGCGTGGTAGTTCCACCACAGTTTGTGCATGAAATAGCCAGAGAACTCCGTAGGAGAGGGTTCTCTGTGAACTATTGGACAACTACTGGGCTTATTGAACTTGCGGGTGGAGATGATGAAATCCCATTTTAGGAGGGAACCATGAGGATATTTAACCCTGAAGAACTGTTTTATAACTCCGTGGTGGTAGACTTGGAAACCACTGGGCTTTATGCGGGAGAAAGCCAGATCCTGCAGCTGGGTGCCATAAAGCCCACGCCGAAAGGGCCTATGGTTTTCAACCGCTACATCTACGCCAAGGAAAACCCAGCCTACCACATTAACCGTATAGACCCTGAGAGCCTAAAGAACTGCCCAACGGAAAGGGAAGTTCTCCAAGAATTCTGGGCTTTTGTCCAAGACCGAAGGTTTATCGTCTCCTACAACGCAAGCTTTGAAATGCACTTTTTGGAGGAGAGATCGGAACTACTCCAGCTCCCGCACGGGAACCATGCCTACATTTGCCTTATGGAGACCTTTTCAGACTTCTTTTCCACTGGCTGGAAAAAGCTTCCTGTAGCTGTCCGTAGGTGCCTTGGTATAAGACCCTCTAAATGGCACGATGCAAAAATGGACGCTTACCT
>Ga0079992_131658_pt1 | contig 11758 bp, 13 predicted proteins | sample FaiFalFF_MnMetaG_3_FD_69197 | JGI IMG/M metagenome (GOLD analysis project Ga0079992, IMG submission 69197) | Freshwater microbial communities from Yellowstone National Park, Wyoming, USA - Fairy Falls B (FF_Mn_B) MetaG (SPADES assembly) (version 2) | ecosystem: Environmental > Aquatic >... | reverse complement strand
TCCACACCTTCTTCGAGCGGGTCTTCGTGATGGTCGAGGACGCCGGCCTCCGCCAGAATCGGCTCGCCCTGCTGTACGAGGTCCGGCGGCTGTTCGAACAGTTGGCCGACCTACACCGCTGGCAGGTCGAAGTGGAACGGGTGTTTTGAAGCAGAGTATCCGGCCGGTCCTTCCTATCCTGTAGCCGACGGGCCACCGGTCTGACGACTCAAGTAGGTCAGAACCCACTCAGCCCACCGGTCAAAATCCTCTAAGTGCCGCTCGATGAGCTCGTGAAGTCTCGCTACGTGAACCCCAATGTATGGATGGATGGACCAGGATATTCCGCAGGCCGATCATCCGTTCTAAAAGCGGCACGGCTTCGGAGGGGATGACCCCGTGAGCGGCCAAGCGTGTAGGGATGGTACGGTATTCATCCCAGTCGGTATCTCCCAAGGCGGCCAAGATATGGGCCCCGATGTCGATAACGGTCTGAATCGCCGTCTGAAGACCCCGTTCAGCAAGCCAAACGTTCCGCCAGTCGGCGGAGAAAGCCTCGGGCGAGAGGTCTCGGAGAGTACGAAGACGGGCGACCCGGAGGGCCAGGTCCTGAAGGCGGCGTTCGATGAGTTCTCGGTCCACGGTCATGGGGGTATCCGGCTGAAATGGCCGTTACGGATCCGGCGATACAAGTATTGGGCCTGGATTTGGCGGAGGGGCTTCGTGTCGATGTACCGGCGCTTTACGTCCACGACAAAAGCCGTCCATACTGCCGGGTCCTGACAGAAGAGCAGACGGCCTTGAGAGATGACCCGGTAGGCCAAAGGGAGGGTTGCATCGTTCAGGACCACGAGGTCCACCGCATCCCTCTCAAGCCTCCGCGTTAGGTCAAATAGGACGGCGGCTTGATAACCGAGAGGGTCGTCCCCGGGCCACAATTCGGGCCGGATGAAGAGGGCGATATCCACGTCACTCGTCGACCGAGCCCGGCCTTGAGCCCGGGAGCCAAAGAGCAAAGCCGCGATGACTTCCGAGCGTCCCTGAAAGTAGCTCGTCAGATGGGATCGAATCGCTTCGAAGTCGGAGTCCATGAGCGCCGTCTTGAAGTGGCCGTAGCCCTACACGGTAAGCCCATCCGGGCAGAGGGTCAAGGGGGGACCGCAGGCCGCCCCTTCCGTCACACGGCGAGTTTCCAGCGGAGCCAGAACAGGAGGGTCCCCACGAGGACGGCGAGGACGGTCCGGTGCTCTCGATGGGCCCGCACGCGGGCCCAAGACCACGAGGCCGACGGTCCGGCCCTTTCTACCGACCTTCTTAGGGGAAGCCACCGGGGCGTCCGGGCGGCATAGGACGCGTAGGCCGTCCCGAAGCGCTCCCGGAGGTCGGCCTCCTCTTGGCGAACGGTCCAGCCGTACACGACGGCGTAATACCCCAGGAATACCGCCCAGAACCAAAGCCGCCCGACCATGGCGGCCCATCCGACGCCCAGCCAGAACGTCCCCCAGTAGAGGGGATGTCGGTGGAGCCGGTAGGGACCTGCCGTCGTGACGGCAGTGCCCTTCTCGATATAGCCCGAGGCCCAGACGCGCCAGAGGAGCCCGTACCCGACGCACGCCGTACCGATGAGGAGCCCGAGCCCCGTCGGGCGCGCCACGGCGAGGCCGACGACGGCAAGCCCGATGCCCGACCATACCCGTACCGCCGGGGGAATCCCCCGTCGAGTCTCCATCCCGACTCTACATCAAGAGGTACAGGCCCGTGCGGTCGTCCTTTCGACGGACCATCGGGTGAGGTAAGGGAAGGACGACGAACTCACCGGCACCCCCGACCCGGGCTTCAAAGAGATGGCCTCCGCGGGTCTGGCCCTCCCGGTCGCTCAGGACGACGTGCAAGTGCCAGAAGGGCTCGCCCTCTCGGGTCGAGAGGTTTCCGTGGCAGGCGACGAGTTCCCAGTCGCCGGACAGTTGCATCTGAATGTAACGCTTCTCCTCGACGATATAGTAGCCGATCACGGGGTCCCGAAGGGCACCGATGCCCCAGACGGCGGCGGCCATCCACTCGTGCTGACGGGCAACTTCCAAAAGTCCGTCGCCGACCGACTCGCCCGGCTCCAGGGAGACGACCCATACGGGACCCTGCGCGTAAACTTTCATGACGCGCCTCTCGGACAGAGAATAGGGGTGCAGAGTACAGGATGCGGGATGCAAGATGCAAACCCGGTGGGCGTGTTTTCCGGTGGCCGAGCTCGGTCCTCGGTATCCGGCCCTCGGTCATGGAAGGATGAGAGGCGAGGGAGATACGGCCTTGCCGCATCCTTCGTCCAGGCCGAGGGCCGAGGACCGAAGGCCGGACACCGAATCCGGTACCGGTACCTGGAACCCGGTACCGGGTACCTGTCTTCGAAAAAACGCGCCCACGGGGTATGCGATGCGGCATGCAGGATATAGGGGGAGAGATGCGACCTGAAGCCGTTCGGGCCTCGCCGGCCTGGCGATGGGTCCCCTTGGTCGTGACCCTGGCCGCCGTCGGTGCCCTGTGGTGGGGGTTTCCCGAGACCCGGGAGGTGTGGGAGGCACCCCGGATTCCGTGGGCGACGGTCGGGCTGTTTGCCGTCTGCTACGTCTTGTGGACGGGCCTGCGGGGCCTGCGCTACTGGCTCCTCCTGGACGGGCCGACGGCCGTCGCTCCCCCGGTCGTCGCCATCGCCTACGTCCACCATGCGGCCATCGACTTCCTCCCGTTTCGTTCGGGCGTCCTGACGTATCCCGTCCTGACCCGCTTCCTGACGGGCCTGCGGTGGCGTCGCATCCTGGCGAGTATGGTCGGGGCGAGCCTCGGCGATGCCCTGGCGACGGCCGTATACCTGACGTGGGTCCTCCCTCCAGAGGTCGGCCTGGCCGTGGGGCTCCTGGTCGTTCTGCTGGTCGGGATCGGCGTCGGGTCGGGTCGAGTCGTCCGGGCGTCCTTTCGGCGGCGTCACCGGATAGGGCGGGCCCGGTTTCGCCTCGGCTGGTGGGTCGGGCTCGGCCTGTCTCTCGTTTTTCCCCGACGGGACTTCCGCCGTTGGGGCCTGTGGGCCGTCCTGTCGCTCGCCCTCGTGACCCTGAAGTATGTCGGCCTGACGCTCCTATATCACGGCTGGGTCGAGGTGTATGGGGAAAAGCCCCTTGCGCTTCCCCGGCTGTTCCAGGCCCTCGTCGTGGCCGAACTGAGCCGGGAACTCCCCCTCCACAGTTGGCTCCACCTCGGCACCTGGGAACTCGCCTGGCTGGCCGTGGCAGGCTCAGGCGCCCAGGCCTCGGTCGCTCTCGTCACGCACGTCACGTATGAGGCCGTCGTCCTCCTGAGCGCCGTCCCGGCGGCCCTCTATCTGACCCGGGTACGGGCGGAACGCCGTCGCCTCCTCCCGGGGACCCGAATTGCCTCGGCTTCGGGAGGACGCTAATTTAGCGAGATGCGGGCCGAGTCCCGGCTTCGGTACTCGGCATCCTGAGGGAGACCGATGGAAGAAGTGCGGTTGACCCAGTTGTGCGCCGCCGGCGGTTGAGCCGCCAAACTGGGTCCGGCGGACCTGGCGGCGATCCTCGAACGTCTGCACGTCCAACCGGATACGCGTCGGTGGCCGGAGACGGCCCCGATGGACGATGCGGGAGGAGTCTATCTCCCCGACGGGAGTGTCCTGTTCCAGTCGGTGGACGTCATCGCTCCGCCGTGCGACGACCCCTACTTGTACGGACGGATCGCCGCCGCCAACGCCCTGAGCGACCTGTACGCCCGGGGTGCGGTCCCTCTGTGTGCTCTGCACGTCCTGGCCCTACCGCCTTCGCAAGTCCCGGCCGACGTGGCGGCCCGTATCCTCCAGGGCGGCCTGGATGCCTTGGCCGAGGCCGGTGCCGTCTCCCTGGGAGGCCACACGTTGAAAGAGGCGAACGTGTTTTACGGCCTCGCCGTCACGGGCTATGCCCGACCGGACCAAGTCGTTTCTATGCGGGGCGCTCGGCCCGGCGACGTCCTCGTCCTGACAAAGCCCATCGGGACGGGCATCGTCATCGAACAGTTGAAGGGCGGCAATGTCTCGGAATCGGAGGCCCGGCCCGTGTTCGAGGGGATGGCCCGTCTGAATGCCAGTGCCGCCCGTCACATGGTCCGTCTGGGGGCCCATGCGGCGACGGACGTGACGGGATTCGGCCTTGGGGGTCACGCCTGGCAGTTGGCCCAGGCCAGCGGGGTCGATTTGGTCCTGCAATGGTCGGACGTGCCTGTCTATGACCTGGCGGCCCGTCTGTGGGCCCAGGGCCTCTGGACGGGCGCCAGCCGGGCAAACCTCCGTCACTACGCCCCCCGCATCGTGTGGGACCCTCCGGAGGCGGCCGAGCGGTGGGAGCGGGCCCTCTTCGACCCCCAGACGTCGGGGGGCCTGCTCATCGCCCTGCCACCGGCGGCGGTCGAAGACTTCTGCACGGCCCTGGGGGCCGAGGGATTCCCGGTCTGGGTCATCGGGACCGTCCGGCCGATGACCCAGGCGACGGCTCAGGTCGTCGTACGGCAATAATACGGCAGTACGGCAATTCGGCAGTACGGCAGTGGTCCCAGAACCTGGACACGGGAGTACCTCAGATGGAATGGTCCATGAGGCCTTGGGTGCTGGCGCAACCCAAAGGAGCCAACGTACGATAACAAAGTGTCGCCTGCATCTGAAACTCATGGAATGGAGGTCGGCGATGTCGAATGGCGTCGGTGGTGTCCGGGGCCCCGGAGGTCCTCCGTCTCCTGGGGGACCAACGTCGGGGTCCACGTATATCGTCCGCAGGGGGGATACCCTCACGAAAATCGCTCGGGACCACGGCGTTTCCCTTCGGGACCTTCTCCGGGCCAATCCCCACATTCAGGACCCCAATCGAATCCTTCCGGGCCAAGAAATCCGCATCCCAGAACGACCGGGCCAACCCCAGGCACCGGCTTCAAGTGCATCTGGGACTCCGCAGGTCATCTATGAACGACTTCAACCGGACCGTGCGTTTCGCGACATCGCAAGACAGGCTACGGATTCCCTGACCCGGCAGGCCGCCGTAGAGGACCTGGATCGAGCGGCATCCCGTGTCGGTTCCGGCCTGACGGCGGATGAGCGCGCCCGCCTGCAACGGTGCCTGAGCTCTCTCAGCGGGCCAGCCTTGCGGCACGAAGTAAACTTCCTCCGGACTCATGTCATGGGGTCGCCCAATGCAGACCGAGCCCTCCGGACGTACCTGGAGTTGAAGGATTTACAGGGTAGATATCCACAGCGAATCACTGACGACATCGTCCGTACCCTGACTCGGGGCGTGGCCGACCGACGGACCCCCGCACCGGCCGGGGCCGAAGGCGTCCTCGGGCAACAACAGGCTGTGGATGCGGCCCGAGCTCTGGCGAACATGCCCCAGCCGGAATACGATCGGGTCGTTCGATTACTCGATTCGGCCGGTCGGCCAGACGGACGGACGGTGGAAGGTGCCGATCCCCAGGTCGAACGAGCACTCATCCTAAAGGCGGTAGCCGCCCGCGCAGATGAACTGAGCCATCCCGGCTGGTGGGACCGACTCCGCACGTGGATTGGGCTCCCCAGTCAGGCGATGGGCGAGATAGAAACGTATGCCCGGCAAATCCGGGGTATGCCGCGAGATGAACTGATCCAGCGTTCGACTGTATTGGACTTAGACGGGGACGCTCAGGCCGAGGCCCTCCAGCAACGCTTTAAGGATTCTTGTGCTCCGACGACGGCGCAAATGACCCGAGCCGAGGCAGACCCGATTTACGCCTGGCGCCTCCATGAGGAAGCCATCCACAGCACGGCTGCCGATACGCGCATCGGTGAGGAGCAGAGGCGCGTGCTGGAGGCCCACGGAGGGAGGGCTGTCCCCCGGGGGCGGGCCAGTCAGGGACAGGGAATGCTGACGGAGTTAGCCCTCAGGGATGTGGCAAGCCCCTATACAAACCGAGTGTACAATCGAGTCTGGGTAGACGATAGTCCTGAGGCTCGCCAGGCCGCTTTAGATCGCATCGACAACCTTCTTCGGCGGGGGATCGATGTCCCCATCTCAGTAGGATGGAACAATGGAGGTGGTCATGCTATGATTATTACAGACGTTCGTGGTACGGGCGACGACCGCCAGTATCTGATCACAGACCCTTGGAACGGGGAAACACGATGGATCCGTCACCGAGATATTGTTCGGGGCAACACCGATTTCATCGCCGGAAGGGGCCGCCTACGGGCTACCTTCGAATAACGCTCCCCCGTATCATCGCCCTGGGGCTGGCTTGGACCCTATGGACGGGGGGATGTCGGTCTCCATTCCCAGAAGAGCAAGGAGCCATAAGGATTCCTTACAGACGGGAGGCTCGCCCATGTTACGAGCGTCTTCGCCGGTCCCATGAGGTCTTGAGGTCGGGTTTCGAGGCTCTGCTTTCTGCCGCTCGATCGACCCTGCCGTTTTCGGTCCGTCTGCAGAACGTGCTGGCCCTGCACGGGGACGTCATGGAAAAGGCGAAGAAAAGGATACAAGAGATCCCTGAATTACGGGTAGAGGGAGGAAATATCTATACATGTTTCTTGTTCGATTTACTGGAGGCGATGTTCGCCGGCGAGGCCGAGGCGATTCTACATGGGGCGGGTTCGGTGGAAGAAAAGCGCAAGGCCCTGCAAGCTCTGTCCGACGACCTCCGGGCCATCCCTTTTGATGACCCGATTTGGAACGAAGAGGTGAAACCGTATATTCAAAAGCATTTGAACGATGCGCTAAGCCAAATCCGCTAATTCCCTGTGGGGCAGGGATCGAAGGCGATTCCGCTCCGTGGAGGGCCTTGTACGACCCAAACCATTGACGAAATCCCGCGGTCCGGCGGGCATTCCGGCCGGTACCGAGGAGGTGTGTATGCAACTTCAAGACCTTTTGGCCATCCAACCCCAGGACTACCTGCAAGAGGGATTTTTCACCCCCGATGGGTCTCTTCGGGAGGGGATCAACGGCTATTATTCCCTGGCCATGGCCTATCGCTTGCGGGAAGAAGGGATGGGGCCGGATGAGGTGAAGGCTCTCGTCGACGAGTGGGCACGAGTCACCGCCGTCGTCCTGCCCGATTCGGACGAGGCGGCCCATCAGCCCCTAAGCCCTGAGGCGATGGCGGCCTTTCAGCGCCTCCGTCAGCGTCCAGAGGTGACACGGTCCGTGACCCTCACGGCCCTCTTGGAGGCGGCGGCCCCTTGGTTGCGGAATGGGCGGGATTGGGCGGCCTTGGCTCTGCATCTCCAGCGGATCATGGCTCAATTAGCCCTCCTGCGAGCGCTTTCTCAAGGGGTCGAACCCTGATACGGAGGGACGAGGGACGGGGAATGCCGGTGACTCATGGGGGAATAGGGCACGGGTCCCAGGTACCTGACCCCGGAGGAGGTCTCTATGTGGTTCTTCTGGAAGCGGGGTAAAGGCGCCCGCGAGCGGGACGACATCACCGCTGCCATGGAAATCCTGAACAGGGTCCAGGCAGAGGCCCAGACCGATGCCAAGGCGGCCTATCGTCGGCTGAGGAAAGCAGGGAAGAAGTATCGCCCGCTTTTCGAGGAGGGCGGCCCTCTACGCGACCCGTTCGTCGAAACGACACTGGCCCTGCTGGCCCCGGGCTTGGGAATAGCCGACTTACCGACCGTAGCCCGAGTCCCTTGGTCTGTCGGAGACTTCGCCGGCCTACTGCAAGCGGCGCACTCGTCTGCTGAAGAGATCCTCTGGGTAGCCCACCCCCGACCCGAGTCGGATGGCGATCCCTTCGTAGAACTCGAGGCCAGGGTCGAGTTTTACAAAGACCCTCGACTCGTTCTGGTCGTCATTGGGGAGGGACCGCCGGAGCTGTTCAGGCGAAAGTTTCTCTTTACCGTCGCGTCTAAACTCCCCTCAGACTACTGTGCGATCGAAGATGTCGGCCAACTCGTGGTGGATGTTGCGAAGCAATTAGGTATGCGGGAACTATGGCTCTGTTGAGCTATGGATGCAGGATACAGGATGCACGATGCAGGATAGAAAGGGCTCGGATTCCGGTTACCTGGTACCTGATACCCGGCACCGGATCCGGTGCACCGGGCGCCGAAGACTGGACACCGAACCCGCTACCGGCGTGCCCTATTCCCTTACTGCCGCATTACATATACAGCCCGCCCGACACGTTGAGGACCGTCCCCGTGATATAGCGGGACGCCGAAGACAACAAGAAAAGGGCGGCCTGCGCCACGTCGTCCGGTGTGCCCAAAAAGCCCATCGGGATGGCCTTCTGATACTCCGCCCGAAGCGCCTCGCTCAGCCGGGCGGTCATTTCCGTCTCGATATATCCGGGCGCGATGGCGTTGACCCGGATGCCCCGGGAGGCCAGCTCGCGGGCCAGCGACTTCGTAAAACCGATCAGCCCCGCCTTGGCCGCCGCATAGGCCGTCTGACCCGGATTTCCCGTTAGGCCCACGACGGAGCTGATGTTGACGATACTCCCCCGCCGGACCTTTAACATGTCCCGAAGGACCGCCCGCGTGACCCAGTAGACCCCCGTCAGGTTTACGGCCAGGACGGTATGCCAGTCCTCCGGTTTTAAGCCCAGCAGGAGCTGGTCTCGCGTGATGCCCGCATTGTTGACCAGCAGGGTGACGGGGCCGACTTCTCGGATGAATTCCTGGACGACGGCCTGGACGGCCTCCCCCTGAGCGACGTCGGCGACCAAGGGAAAGCCGCGGCCGCCGTCGGTCCGGATGGCCTCGGCTACGGCCTCCAGTTTATCCTGAGAACGGGCCATCAGGCCCACCCAGGCACCCTGCCGGCCCAGAGCCCGGGCAATGGCCGCCCCGATTCCCTGGGATGCCCCCGTGACGAGGGCGACTTGACCCTTCAGGTCTGGGTACACCGGCCAATCCATGGGACGACTCCATCAAGAAATGGATGCAGGATACAGGATGCAAACCCCGTGGGCGCGTTTCCCAGTGGCCAGGCTCGGTGTTCGGTGTTCGGCCCTCGGCGTCGATTCGGTACCGGGTATCGGGTCCCAGGTGCCAGGTATCTGGAACCCGAGACCCGGAACTCGCATTTATTGACGTTCGTGTTGAAAAAGTTCCAGAGTTCTCCGTGGTAGAACGCACTTCGAGTATCCCGCCTCGTCGTCACTCCGTCACTTCGTTACTTCGTCACTCCGTCACTTCTATGGATCCGACACCTCTCCGGGGCCCTGCCGTACTGCCCGACTGCCCCATGGACGCCCGAAGTCTACCCAAAGACCGAATCTACCGGGGCCACCGATGGAGGGCCGCCTCGAGGGTCTTCAGGTCGCTGACGTTCACGCATTCGGCGTCCGGTACGCTCCGCTGGATCAGACCCGTCAAGACCCGGCCCGGCCCGACCTCGACGAATACCCGTACGCCCAAGTCCCACAGACGCCGGACCAGACGGGTCCACAGGACCGGGGCCGTGATCTGGCGCTTGAGGATTTCTCGGGCGGCCGCGCCGTCCGTGATGGGTTCGGCGTTCACGTTGTTCAGCCAGGGAATCGAGAGATCCCGCCATGGGACCTGGTCCAGCCGCTCGGCCATCCGGTCTTCCGCCGGCTTCATGAGGACACAGTGGAAGGGTGCCGAGACCTGCAAGAACACGATGCGCCGGGCGCCCCGGCGTCGTAACTCCTCGGCCGCCGCCTCGACGGCCGCCCGATGACCGGCAATGACGACCTGGTCGGGGGCATTAAAGTTGGCCGGCGCGACGACGGCGTCCGGTCGGTTGAGGCGATGGCACACGTCGACGACGACCTCCTCCGGAAGTCCGAGGACGGCCGCCATCGCCCCGACCCCGACGGGGACGGCTTCCTGCATGAAGCGGCCCCGATCGTAGACCAGGCGGACCGTGTCCGAAAAGGAGAGGGCGCCGGCGGCGGCCAGGGCGGTATATTCCCCCAAAGAATGGCCGGCCACGTAGTCCGGCCGGAGTGAGCCGAAGCGGGTCAGGAGAGTCCACAGGGCGTAACTGACGGTCACGACGGCAGGCTGAGCGTGATACGTGACCGTCAGGTCCTCGGCCGGCCCCTCCCAGCAAAGGCGGTGGAGGGGGAAGCCCAGAGCCCGGTCGGCCTCTTCAAAGACGGCTCGGGCCTCGGGATACCGTTCGGCGACGTCCCGCCCCATGCCGACCGTCTGAACGCCCTGGCCCGGGAAGACGACGGCCAATCCCATAAGTACCCCCATCCGTCCTCTTCGGTCATACGGCGACCGCCGGCGGCCTCTCCGTCACATCGATCACGACGGCGGCGACCAGGTCGCCCGTCACGTTCAAGACCGTTCGGCACATGTCGAGGATGCGGTCGATGCCCAGGATGATGCCGATACCCTCCGGCGGGACCCCGACCGTTGCCAGGACCATGGCGACGAAGGGAAGCGACCCGGCCGGCACGCCCGCCGTACCGACGCCCCCCAGGATGGCCAGGAGCAGGACCATCAGCTGATCGTTCCAGGGGAGCGAATGACCCAAAAAGAGTTGGCTCAGGAAGAGGACCGTGACGCCCTCATAGAGGGCCGTCCCGTTCTGATTCGCCGTAGCCCCCAGGGTCAGGACGAATCGGGCGACCTCGGGCCGAAGGTGAAGCTCATTTTCGGCGACCCGCAGAGCCGTCGGCAGGGTCGCATTGCTGGAACTCGTCGAGAAGGCCGTCAGCATGACTTCCCGGACCTGCCGAAAGAACCGAACCGGATGGGTCCGGGCCAAGAGCCACAGGGCCAGGCTGTATGTCCCAAACTGGTGAAGGGCCAGTCCGGCCAGCACGATGAAGACGTAAAGGCCCAGGGAAGTCAATAGGGAGAAACCCAGGCGGGCCGTGGCCGTAAACAGGAGGGCGGCCACACCGATGGGGGCCAGCCGCATCGCCAGGTCGACCATCTTCATGGCGACCTCAAATACGCCCTCCAGGAAGTCCACGACCGGCTGGGTCTTGGAGGCCGGCGTCATCGACAGGGCCACGCCGAATACGAGGGCAAAGAACATGACGGCCAACATGTCGTTTTCGGCCATCGCCCGAAGCGGGTTGTCCGGGACGATCCGGACGATGGACTCGACGCCCGTCGCCCGGGACGGGACGGAGAAGGTCGTCCCCGCCCGGACTTGTTCCAGAAGCGCCTGCCGGTGGTCGGGCGACAGCCGGAGGCCGGGACGGACGGTATTGGCCAGCGTGAAGCCGATCAGGACGGCCATGGCGCTGACGGTCACCGTATAGGCCAGAGTCTTGAGCCCAATCCGACCCACCCGTCGGATGTCCCCGAGTCCGGCCACGCCCAGGACCAGGGCCGAGAATACGAGGGGGATCACGATCATCAGGAGCAGACGGAGGAAAATCCGTCCGATGGGGTCGGCGACCCGGTCGACCAACCAGGCCCGCGTCGTCGAATCCGGCCCGGCCCAATGCACCATCAGACCCAGGGCCGTTCCGACCAAGAATCCCACCAGAATCCACCGATGCCGCATAGGGGCCTTCGATGTCCAAGATACGGGGCTTCATCATACCGACTGGACGACCCCCTGACAAGTTCGGGAACAGCCGTTTCCCTCTACACAAAGGGAAGTGACGGGGTGACGGGTGACGAGTGACGGGTAACGAGTGCCTTGTCAAGGTATGGATGCAAACCCTGTGTGCGCGTTTTCCGGTACCTGGTCTTCCGACTCGGTCTTCGGTGCTCGGTATCCGGCCCTCGGCGTCGGACCGGCTCCGGTGCCGGGTACCAGGTCCCAGGTGCCAG
>Ga0079992_128916_pt1 | contig 11779 bp, 4 predicted proteins | sample FaiFalFF_MnMetaG_3_FD_69197 | JGI IMG/M metagenome (GOLD analysis project Ga0079992, IMG submission 69197) | Freshwater microbial communities from Yellowstone National Park, Wyoming, USA - Fairy Falls B (FF_Mn_B) MetaG (SPADES assembly) (version 2) | ecosystem: Environmental > Aquatic > Freshwater... | reverse complement strand
CACATCGCGATCCTTGTCCTGGAGGGCCTGGGTGAGGGCGGGGGTGGCCTGGGGGTCGCCGATCTGTCCCAGCGCCTCCGCCGCCGCCCGGCGCACATCGCGATCCTTGTCCTGGAGGGCCTGGGTGAGGGCGGGGGTGGCCTGGGGGTCGCCGATCTGTCCCAGCGCCTTCGCCGCTGCCTCGCGCACCCACCGTATCTCATCCCGAAGTGCCTGGATGAGGGCGGGGGTGGCCTGGGGGTCGCCGATCTGCCCCAGCGCCTTCGCCGCCGCCTGGCGCACCACCCACTTCTCATTCCGAAGCGCCTGGATGAGGGCGGGGACGGCGGGTGGACCGATCTGTCCCAGCGCCTCCGCCGCCGCCTGGCGCACATCGCGATCCTCATCCTTGAGTGCCTCCATTAGGGCAGGGATGGCCTGGGGGTCGCCGATCTGTCCCAGCGCCTCCGCCGCTGCCTCGCGCACCACCCACTCCTTGTCCTGGAGGGCCTGGGTGAGGGCGGGGATGGCCTGGGGGTCGCCGATCTGCCCCAGCGCCTTCGCCGCCGCCCGGCGCACCCACCCATCTACATCCTGGAGGGCCTGGATGAGGGCGGGGACGGCCTGGGGGTCGCCGATTTCTCCCAGCGTCTCCGCCGCCGCCCGGCGCACCAGCCGGTCCTTACCCTTGAGCGCCTGGATGAGGGCGGGGAGGGCAGGCACACCGATCTTCCCCAGCGCCCACGCCGCCGTCCAGCGCACCAGCCGGTCCTTACCCTTGAGCGCCTGGATGAGGGCGGGGAGGGCCTGGGGGTCGCCGATCTGCCCCAGCGCCTCCGCCGCCTCGCGCACCCACCACTTCTCATCCTTTAGCGCCTCCAGCAGGGCGGGGATGGCACGCACACCGATCTGCCCCAGCGCCTCCGCCGCCGCCTGGCACACATCGCGATCCTCATCCTGGAGCGCCTGGATGAGGGCGGGGACGGCCTGGGGGTCGCCGATCTGCCCCAGCGCCTTCGCCGCCGCCCGGCGCACCCACCATATCTCATCCCGAAGTGCCTGGATGAGGGCGGGGAGGGCCTGGGGGTCGCCGATCTGCCCCAGCGCCTCCGCCGCCGCCTCGCGCACCACCCACTCCTTGTCCTGGAGGGCCTGGATGAGGGCGGGGACGGCCTGGGGGTCGCCGATCTGCCCCAGCGCCTTCGCCGCCGTCCGGCGCACATCGCGATCCTCATCCTTGAGTGCCTCCATTAGGGCAGGGATGGCCTGGGGGTCGCTGATCTTCTCCAGCGCCTTCGCCGCCGCCCGGCGTATCCGCCAGTCCTCATTCTTGAGCACATGGCGCAGATACGGTTCTAAACCCTCCCACATCGCCTTTGCGTGGCCGCTCTCCGCCGCCAGCGCGGCCGCCAAGAACAGGTCCCGGCGCAGGAAGCCTTCTTCCGGCGAGCGGGCATGTAAGATCCACTTCAGCAGGCGCAGGGCCTCGGGCTCGGGCAACATGCTAACCAGCAGAGCAAGGGGCTCGCGCCAGTCGGGCAGGTGCAGGCGCGGCCGCAGGAAGCGCCACGCGCGCCGGGCGTCCCGCTCCCAGGCTTCCTTCAGGCGCAGGGCGACGAAATACTCCCGCAGGGTCTGGTGGCTGAAGACGTAGCGATGGCGCGCTTTTCCATCTTCCGCCTCCGACAGGCGGGCGAGGAGGCCGGTCTGCTCCCGCAGGCGGCGCAGCAAGCCTTCGGCCTCCGCTGCATCTTGCGCCGGCCCGAACCTTTGCAGCGCCTGCAGCAGGTCGGCTTCTTCGTTCCCCCCGCCGGTGTGCAGGTGCCAGGCCAGGGCCTGGAGGGCCTCCAGAAAACGCGGCTTTTCCTCCTCCTTCGCGCCGCGCCGCCGGGCGCGTTCCCAGGCCTCCTCCACCCACAGGCGGTAGAGGTCGGCGCGGCTGCGGGCGATCTCGCCGGCCTGGGCGTAGTGCTGGGCGCTCAGGCGCAGCAGGAGGGGGTTGTCCAGCAGGCGGCGCAGGGCCGGGTGGGCCCGCATCCTCTCTAACAGCTCCCGGGCCCGCGCCCCGGCCTCCTCGGCCGTCCACTCGGGCTTCAGGGCGGCCAGCCAGCCGCGCAGGTAGGGCAGGGCTTCGGCTTCGGGGTCCTCGAACGGCTTGAGGAGGTATTCGCGCAGCCCCGGCAGGGGCTGGAACCCGGCCGGGCGGGAGGTCAGGATCACCCATCCGGCCCCGCTCTGAGCGAAGCGCTGGATGCGCTCCCGCACGGCCTCCCGCAGCGCGCCCGGCACCTCGTCCAGCCCGTCCAGCAGGACGAGCAGGCCGGGCTTGAGCAGGCCAGGCTCCTGCCTCCACGCGCACAGCAGCGCCTCCGCCTCGTCCTCGGCGCATTGCAGCCGCTCGCGCACCTCGGCGCGCAGGGCATCCCACAGGGTCTCCTGCCCGGCGATGGCATAGGCCCGGGCCTGCAGGTTCAGCAGGATCGGGATGTAGGGGCGCTGGATCCCCAGCCGCTCCCTGTGCCAGTTTTCGTCGGCGCGGGCGAAGCACAGCCCGATGAACTGCAGGGCGGTGGATTTCCCCGCCCCCGGCTCGCCCAGCAGGGCCATGTGCTCCCCCTTCGCCAGCGCCGCCTCCAGGGGGACCGGCGGGGGAGGCGGCTGGGGAGGAGGAGGCGCGCCGGCGTCCTGAAGGCGCGCCCTCGCCGGGTCCAGGTCGGGGCGTGGCGGCTCCGTCGGCTTCGGTTCGGGCCGCTCCCGCGCCTGGAGCATGAAGAAGACGCGCTCCAGCGGCAGGCGGCGTTCTTCGCCGTGGACGGTGACCGTCAGGTCTCGCCATTCCTCGGCGACGGCGCGCCGGTAACGCGCCGTGCGCTCGTTCAGAGACTGCGGGATCATTCCTGTTCGATTCCTGATGCCCCGTGATATAGTAATCCCCTGGTTTGACCTCAACCTTCTTGCCTCAACTCGTGCCCCATTCCTGGCGGCCGGCAAGGCGATGGTTTGCCCATCCTCTGCTTTTTGGCTAAAATAAAGGCGGCGGAGTAGCTCAGCGGTAGAGCGCCCCCCTGATAAGGGGGAGGTATCCTCGCCGGCCCATAGGGCAGGAATACCTCAGCGAGGTCGTGGGTTCGAATCCCACCTCCGCCACTAAAGTAGTATAGCAAGTATCTCCCCTACCTGTTGCTGAGTATCCGGTGCTAACAGATCACAGAGCAACTCAACATCCTTTTTTAACGTATTCCACCATCCCTTGGCTGTGCGGAATCCTGTTAATTGACTGAAATCTTTTGATGCTTGATCGAAATCCTTAAGTCCCAGGGATGCTATCCCGTGATGAGCTATTACCTGATATGGACGGGTGATTTTGTCTTTGAGGGTTTGCTCGCAAAGTGTGCGAGCAATCCCGAAAGAGCGTTCTCCCTGCTTGTGGCAAAGCAACTGAGCTATCCCCATTCCATTATAAACTTGATATAGAGGCCCTTTTTCTTCCCGTTCCAGTAGTTCCCGGGCTTTCTTCAACCAATCATAGGCCATCTGACCATTTTTGAGATAAAGATAGACCCACGCCATACCAATATAAGGATTCGCATATCCTTGTGATAATTCTATGGCCCTTGTGAAATGGAAAATAGCTTGGTTTAAATCCTGAGATTGGTTCTCTAGAACCCATCGGGTAACATATAGGCTACCCCTACATTCTTCAAATCTGGCTTTCCACTGCGTTAAGAGGTCTGGCGTTACTATGTTTTGTGTCTCAAGAGTGTTGATCTTTTGTTCGATATCTTTTAACCATTGCGCTGCTTGATTAAGTTGGCCTATCTGACGAAGAAGATGGGCCAGCTTGATGGCAGCTGGAATATAAAAGGGATCCCTCTTCATCGCTTCTTGATAATAGCGCTCGGCCCTCTCAAAATCTCCATAAGCGCTACTTAAATCTCCCATATTAGTCATAATCCTGGCCGATTTACGACCTTTTGTTGGTATTTTTTGGATTTGCTTATTTATATTTTGCCAAATCTTCTCCATGACCATTAAAAATCTTTGATTTGCGCGAGAAGGATGGGAACGCACATTCTGTAAGCGAGCATAGGCTTGTGGAAACATTTTCAGCCGCATGAGCACTTCAGCTTCTGTGAGGAGAAGCCAGGGATCGTCATCCACAAGACGCCGACCTTTCTGCACTATTTTAAGAGCATCCAGCCAAGCATGCTTATCCTGTAAGCAATTCTGCACAGTCGAACGAATATCCAGTGCCCAACGTTCCGAAGGTATTAGAGGAGTTCCTCCAATGAGATTCGCGGCTTGTTCTATAGCGTGGACAGCATCGCCGTAGTTTCCCCTCTGAGCTGCCCTTTGGGCTTGACTTAATAACCCAGCAATTTGTTCCTCGAGTTTTATCTGAAAACTAGCAGTTAATTTTTGGAAAAGATTAGAGGCTTCTCGGCTTCCCCAGTTTTTAATAACATTTATAAGAGAAGAAATATGATCTTTAAACCCATGTTCGGCAATATCTTCCTCCCATTCGCATAACAGTTTATACAAATCATCGCGAAAGCGCACAGAGCTTGATGCAGCCAACTCGAGAGCCAAACTTATTCCTTGTCGATATTTTTGCGCCCAGAACAAGAAATTAATGAGATGAAGATTCCAACAGTCTTTGTCGCTTTCTCCGCCCTCCGATGTTAGCATGCTTGTGCAAACCTCAATCGCTCGTCGAGCGATTTCCACTGCCTCAAGTCGTTTTTCTCTTTTCAAGTAGTCGACAAGGATCTCCAGGACGTCAGGATGAAGATTTAAATTACTTTGAATAAATGAGAATTTTTTGGTTAGTTTGTCGGACAATTGTAAAAATTTAGGACCCTTTGGAGATATTTTCTCCCACCATTTCTCAAGTAGTTGAGCCCGGACACTGTCTCCACAACGAATTGTGCCGAGCATAGCCAATATATAGAAGATTTGGCGATAAAGCCTATTTATCAAACCAGAATGACTATCGAGGTGTCGAAAGAAGCGTATGACCATACTTGTTATGATCTTTTTATCCGTATCAATGCCCTTTGGTTCCTCAACAACACCCGCACTTTCTCGAAAGCGAACAGCTATCTCTTTGAAAATAGCTAATGCCAGTGGAATTCCTCGGGTTAAACGGTAAACTTTCTCAACATCATTTTCCTTAATGCCCTCAATTTGAAGGAACTCATTAACTTCGGATTTAGTAAATTTCCTGAGATGGCGATCATAAATTAGGGTTCTAAACTCATGAAGCGCATCACGGGTCTTCAAGATAAATTCTTCGGACAACCTTCCAGCTATAACAAAAACTATGTGCCCTTTTGATTCTATAGGGTGCCGAAGAAGTCCTCGAATCAACCATTCAGATGCAAAAGACGCCACACATTCCCATGTATCCAAAAGGATCACCAATGGTTTTTGAGAGGATAAGGATACCAAATCCTTCACTAAAGCCCTTGAAAGCTCAATCTGATGCCGATGTTCATCTCGCTTATACCGAGTTTGTTCGAACATGCGCCAGGCTTGTTCAAACTGGCCGGCTTGAAACTCCGAATCAGCTATTTTTAAGAGATCTACTAAACTCCTCATAAGAGGCGGGGTTCCGTCTTGAGGTCGAAGGCCGATTTGCTCACAATCCAGATAAATGCACAGCAAACGATGGCCATACTTTGTCTGGATAATTTCTTCATACTTACGTAGAAGTGTTGTTTTACCAAATCCGCCTTCACCTGTGATCAGGAATACTTGATGTATTGGAGAGCGCTTTTCTAACAACGCCTCTATTGATCGATGAAATAGCTGTATTTCTTCCACACGTCCAACAAAGTTAATCATTATTGTCCTCCTTTCATCTATATCCATCCATAATCTCGGCATTTCTTTTTCAATGATGCTATGCGATCAGTGTTGTGTGCTCTTTGTTCGATTAAATCAAGTAAAAATTGCAATAGAGTCCCTCGTATATACGACTTTTCTACGAATCGAATCGTCTGCTCTGTTGAATATTTTCCCTCTTTAAAGCCTTCCAGAGCACTTAAAAGCTGCTGAAAACGTTGCTGCTCCTCTTTTCTGCGCTGAACGCGTTTCTGGATCAAGGATTTGAGAGATTTTCCAGAAAGAATCTCTTCACGCTCTTCTCGGAATACGGTTGAAAGGGTTTGAAAGCTCATTAGGACACGAGTCATGTATTCAAAAAACTCCTCTCGGCTCTGAGAGATGCGAGCATAGGTTAGCGCATCGAGCACAAGATCTCTTAAGCCGGTATCCTCGGGATCCAGTCGGAGCGCATATGGCCAAGCTCTTCTCGCACTCTGTTCAACTCTGCCTTGAATCTTGTGAAGATCTGTGGAATCCAGCGGGCGCTGCGTGGCAAGATCCGCAATGAGTTCTCCCAAGAACTCCAACGCTGGCTGATAGCGCTCCTCAAGCCAACGGAGGTTTTCCTCTATGTGGCGTCGCTTCCATTCCCAACGATGAGAGAGCCAAGAGCCCAGCAAGTTGCCTACGATCCCCAGGATTCCTCCCACCTATAGGCTGATTAAGCTAACCTGCTATTCGCTCACTGCAACCTCCTGTCCTTATCAGAGGATATGGATCGTCTTCATCATGCACAAATGGATCTGGCGTTCCGCAGATCATTCGATGTGATCCCTGCCTTGAGCATGGGCCTCGCTGGAGCGAATTCATCCCTTCACTCAATACTACTCTTGAAGTTCCCGCAGCAGCGCCTCCGCATCCTTCCGCAGGGCGCCCATGCCGATGCGCTCCGCCAGGTCCCGCACCTCCTCCGCCGTGCGACGGGCCAGCTCTGGACGGCTGGTCTTCCGATACGTGTGAGCCAGGTAATATTTAGCCTGAGCAAAGAAGCGGGGCTCATCCCAGGTGATGGTTTCCATGGCCCGCAACAGGTATCGCTCAGCCTCGGCGTACCGTCCCGCTTCCATCAGATTCGCCCCGCGCCGTAGGAGATACCAGGTCAGAGCGCGTGACCAGCCCAATTCCCGCGCCCATATCTCGCCTTTGTCGAGCCACTCCAGCGAAGATTTCAGATTCCCTTCCTTGCTTTCTGCCACGCTGATCCAATAAGCAGCAAGCCCCTGGATATATCGATCCTCGACTTCTTCTCCAATGCTCAATGCCCTCAGAGCCATGGATTTGCCTTCCTTGAGTTCTCCACGATCAATCAAGCAACCAGCCAGCCGGATCAGGGCAAGCCCAAACTCACGCCAATCTTGACAGCGCTGCGCAATAGAGGCAGCCTGTTGGAATAACTCCTCCCCTTGCGAACGATTCCCCTGCTCCCAGGCAACAAGCCCTAAATGTCTCATAGAACGCGCTTCTCTCGAAAGATCTCCAAGCGATCGGGCGGATTTTATGCCCATTTCCGCTATTTCGTGGGCTTCCTTCAATAGCCCTGCCAGATAAGGGTAGAACCAGAGGCCATCGGCCAGCGTCAGAAGGTCCTCCCACTGCTCGTGTTCGATGCACCAACGGAAAGCCAGACGCAGGTTGGGGTATTCCGCGGCAAAGCGCGGCGCGTTCTCAATGTGAACATCCAGATCGGCCCCGTATCGGAGGGCAAAATCCCGCGCCCAGGCCAGCCAGCGCTTCCTCATGTCAGCCCGAAAGTCCGCTTGTTCCAGTTCCGCCCGCGCGTATTCCTGCACCAGCGGCAACATCCAGAAGCGGTCGCGCTCGGGGTCCCCATTCACCGGCGAGAGCCGCACGAGCAGCCTTAGCCCCTCGTCCCGGTCCTGCATCGGGAGGTCGGCGATGACCCCCAGGGCCTCCCGCGCTGCCCCCGCATCCCGGTCAAAGAGGGCGCAGGCCAGCAGCAGCCGATACGCCTCCGGGCTTTTGCGCCGCGCCAGCTCCACTTGCCCGCCCACGCAGTATCGCGGCAGGTCTCCCGTGGCGTCCCCCAGCCAGCGGCGCACCCCCTCCCAGGTCTCCCCCGCCGCCAGCCGGGCGATGCTCAGCTTGATGGGCAGCGGCAGGCCGGCGGTGCGCCGGTAGAGTTCCGCCTGCTGCGCCGCGTTCAGGCGGACGCCGCGAGCCTCCCCCTCCGCCTCCATCAACTGCCGCGCCTCCTCTTCTTCCATCCCCCGCAAAGGCAGCACGTCGGCCACATCCAGACGCTCGCGGGAGGTGACGATGGCTTTGGTGGGAGGCGGCAGGTTGCGCAGGAAGGCGCGCACTTCCTCCGCCCCCGGCCCCTCCAGCGCGTCCAGGTTGTCCAGCACCAGCAGGGTCCGCTGGGCCGTCAGCGCCTGCTGGACCAGCCGGTCCTGCTCCTCCCGGCTCGCCGCCCGGGTGATGGCCTCCCGCTCCAGCACCTGGGCGATGGCGGCGTAGATGTCGGCCAGGGTGCGGGCCACCAGCCCGGCGGGGGCGGCCCGCTCCCGGCCCGCTGCCGTCAGCACCTCCTCCTTCGCCGAGGCCCAGATGATGGCGTCAAACCGCTCCTCCGGGGGAAGCTCGTCGTAGCGCTGGCGATACTCGTGGGCGATGGCCAGGGCCAGCGCGGTCTTGCCCACCCCGCCGATGCCGGTGAGGATGATCACCCAGGCGCGGTCCCGGGGGGAGAGACGCTGGCGCAGCCACTCCCGCTCCCTCTCCCGGCCGACGAACCGGACGTAGTCGGGCTGGGGGAGGTTGTGATAGGGGCGGGGGCGGACCGGAAGGGCCGGGACGGAGGCGGCGGCCAGGGCCTGCCGGGCCAGCCCATCGGTCAGTTGGAGCAGAGCGTGGCGGACGTCTTGTCGCAGCTCGGTGAGGGCCTGAAGCTGGGCCCGGATGAGGTCGGTCTGACGGCGGGCTTCTTCGGCGGTGATACGTTGGAACTGAAGGGCATACATTTCCCGCACCTCCCTGGCCCCGGGGAGGCCCCACAATTCCTCGGCGATGCAGCGCAGAAGAAAGGAGACGGCGCGGTCCACCCGTTCCCGATTGATCCGCTCGGGGAGGACATCGGCGAAGGAGGACAGAATCCTGCCGCGCGCTTCGGGGAGGTAGGCGCCGGGGCGGCTGACCAGGTCGCGCAGGGCCTGGCGGACGGCGGGGGAGCGCCAGAGGTCGCGGTTGTTCAGCAGAAGGGGAACCAGGTCCTCGTCCTCCTGCACATATTCTTCGCGGAAGCGGCGAAGCCCCCGCTCCAGGGCCTGGTCGAAGGCGCGCAGGAAGGCGGCCTCAGAGGAAAGGCGGCGGATCTGCTCCGAGGCGTGCTCTCCGACCAGACGTTTCGCCTGCTCGGCCACGAAACCGATCAGGCTGTCCATCAGCTGTCGCTTCAGGTCTTCAGGAAACAAGGCAAAGAAAAGCTCCATGGCCTCTCCCTCCCTTCCTCGGCCTCTCCGGCCGGGCGGCCGGCATAATCGGGCGCGGCGGGCGGAGGCGGCTCCGGCGCCTGGCGGGCCTCCGCCCCATGATGCGGACGCCCCGCCCCCGCTTATCGGAGCCCCTCCAGCATCGGCTTCAGCTTGTGTTTCCTCTGATGCTTCCGCAGCAGCTCGTCGAGGACGGCCTGCCAGCGCTCCGCCTGGCCGGACCGGAGCAGAATGTCCCGCCCCCGGCGCAGCCAGGCGATGGCCGTCTCGTAATCGGCGGACCGGCCGCTGTCCATGATCTCGGCCGCCCGACGATAGCACCAGGCGAAGGCCCAATCCGGGTAATCGTCTCTTACCGCCTCGACGACCTTTTCCAGCTTGCTCGACCCGGGATGCTTCTCCACCAGCGCCATGGCCTCCGGATACCGCTTTTCCAGCAGGTAGATCTCGATGGCCTCGTCCGCCCGGTCGGGCGAGGAAGCATGAGCCGCGAGGAGGTCGAGGGCCTGTCGCCGATGGCTTTTCCACTCTTCCCCCATGCACGCCTTCAGCCGGAGGTAGTTCTCCGCCGTCGGGCGGGCTTTGAAGGCCTCCCACGCCGCCCGCCGGGCGAGGTCGAGGCGGCCGTGGCTTTCGGCCTGATCGCGCAGCCATTCGGCGAGGGAAACCCGCCGGCGTTCATCGCCCAGGGTCAGGCCATGCGCGCCCAGCTCCAGGCCAAGGTCGATCTCCCCGCGCTCCGTCAGGATCCGGGCCAGGATGAGGACCTCGTAAGGGTCTTGCAGCATCCGACGGGCCTCGCGCGCCGCCTGCTCGCCTTTGCCCGCCTCCGCGAGAAGCTGCAGGTAGAGCAGGGTCTGCCCTTCGGCTTTCGCCAGGCGGATGGCTTCCTCATAGCGGCCGCGGGCCCGGAGGATGCGCAGGCGAACCTGCGCCAGGTCATCGGCGAAGGGGGGCCGCCTTCCCTCCCATACGCGGGGCGCGTCGCCGGTCATGACGGCGAGGAGGCGCGGGTCATCCCAGCCCTGACGGACGGCGGTCAGCGGCATCGCCAGCACGTCCCCGACGATCATCGTCTTCATCCAGGACTCCAGTTTCCGCTCCCAGGCGCGGCGCTCCTCGACGGAAAGGTCGGCGCTCAGCAGGGCTTCGGTCCAGACTTCGGCCAAGGCCTCCAGGTTCCCCTCTTCCTGCTCGATGTCGGCGAGGATCTGGAGGAGGTCCGGATCGAGGAGGCGGCCGCCCTCGATCCAGGCGGTGACGGCCGTCTCCAGGACCAGCAGGGCGGCGCGCGGCTCTCCCCGGTCGAGGAGGGACCGAGCCTGTCGGAGAGCGGGATCCAGCGCCCCGGAGGGCACGGGCCATCCCTCATCGCCCGGATGCGCTTGATAGGCGCCCCAGGCGATCCGCCGCAGCGTGGTCCGGATTTGATCCCGCAGGGCGGCGAGGTTGACCTCGGCGGGTTGCTCCGCGGGGGGAGGGGCAGGGGCCGTCAGAAAAGCCTCCATCGCCTCGAGGGTCTCGGGGTATCGGTCGGCCAGGAACTGCAACAGGTCGATCAGTTGTTCCCGGCTCCGGCCCTCCAACAAGGTGCGCAGGGCGGGGCGCACGCTCACCTTTTCGGGATGCCGGATCAGGACCAGCAAGGCGGCGACGATGTGCTTGCAATCCCCGTCGCCCTCATAAGGGCACGAGCAGAAGGCCTCCTCGATCTCCCCCTGCTCGTTGAAGCGCACGCGGACGTGATACGGCCTGATCTCGCTGCCCTCCACCCAGGCCGTGAGCGTCCCCTCACGCCAGACGACCTCCAGGACGGCGCCGGACTCCAGGTAGCGGATGCCGCGCTGCCAGGAGGCGTCGGTCGCGCGACGGCGCACGCGCTCTTCGGAAAGGGCAGGGAAAGCGGACATGGCCGGCCTCCCCCATCTCAGCCTGATTCCCGGCGGCTGGCCGGCATGGCGGCTTTCGTCGGCATCGCTATTCTACGGGCTCCGGCTTGAGGATGGCCAGGACGGGGTGGAGCTCCGGGCGGCCGGGCTCGATGGCGATCTCCTCGAAAGCCGGGTTCTCCGGCGAGAGCAACCATTTCCCGTTGCGATCGTTCAGCCGCTTGATCAGGAAGGCCCGGTGCGCCTGGCTGTGGTAATCCTCCACCAGGACGGCCAGCACCAGCCTCCCCAGCCACGCGCGCCACTCGTTCGGATCCCGCGCCGCCGGCCCTGAGAGCCGCCGCGCCAGGATCAGGTCCCCGGGCTCGATGCCCGCCCCCCGCATGCTCTCCCCGTTCTGCAGCACATCGTCATCTATTTCACCCCGAAGGGTGAAACTCATGACGGGCTGCTTCCTGCTTCATCGACCCATGGCTCGTAGACCGACCCTCACGGGCCGTTCCGCCGCCAGAGGGATCTCCACAGGCGTCACTTCCCGGGGAACTCCCGGTAGGGCCTTTCAGGGCGGCCAAC
>Ga0079992_129177_pt1 | contig 11790 bp, 9 predicted proteins | sample FaiFalFF_MnMetaG_3_FD_69197 | JGI IMG/M metagenome (GOLD analysis project Ga0079992, IMG submission 69197) | Freshwater microbial communities from Yellowstone National Park, Wyoming, USA - Fairy Falls B (FF_Mn_B) MetaG (SPADES assembly) (version 2) | ecosystem: Environmental > Aquatic > Freshwater... | reverse complement strand
GATGGTGTGGGCCAAAGCGACCTTGCAGTCAGGGACCTGCCGGTCGGGCGTCTGGGCCTCGCCCCTGAGCTGCCAGACGCACTCGCAGATCTTCGAGACCCCAGTTGCGCCAATGGGGTGGCCCAGGGACAGAAGGCCGCCGCTGATGTTCACCGGAATCCGGCCGTCGATCTCGGTTTCGCCCTCATCGATGAGCCGGCCGCCTTCGCCCTCCGGGCAGAGACCCAGGTTCTCGTAGTGGAGGATCTCGGCGGTGGCGAAGCAGTCGTGAAGCTCGACCAGGTCCAGGTCCTCCGGCCCGATCCCTGCTTGCTCGTAGGCCAGCTTCGCCGCATTGCGGGTCATCGTGTTTGGGTCGGGCAGGGCGAAGACCCGGTAGGTGTAGGGGTCGGTGGTCAGGACCGATGCCGCGATCTTGACCGGCTTGCTGGTGAACTCCCGGGCCCGGGACATCGGGGCCAGCACAACCGCCGCCGCCCCATCCCCGGTCGGACAGCACATGTAGAGGGTGTTCGGGTAGGAGATCATCCGGGAGTTGAGCACATCCTCCAGGCTGAGCAGGACCCGGTACTGGGACCGGGGATTGTAGTAGCCGTACTTGTGATTTTTGACTGACACCTTTGCAAACTGCTCAATGGTGGTGCCGTACTTGCGCATGTGCTCGACGCCGGCCGTCGAGAAGATGGCCGGCATGAGGCCGGAGCCCAGGATGCCCTCGACACTCTCCTCCCGCCGGGCGGCGTCGGCCCCGAGCAGGCCCATCTTGCCCATCTGCTCGCTGCCCACGGCGACAACGATATCATGGAGACCCATGGCGACGGCCAGGTAGGCTTCCCGGACGGCCGTCGACCCGGTGGCGCAGGCATTGACGACGTTCACCACCGGGATGCCGGTAAGGCCGATCTGCTGGAGAATCTGCTGGCCCGAGAGGTTGGTCCGGTACATGTTGCCCGAGTAGAGGGCCTCGACCTTTTTAAATTCGATGCCGGCGTCCTGGAGGGCCTCCAGGATCGCGTCCCGGGCCAGCTCCCAGACCGACTTGTCGTACCGGCCGAACTTGATCATCCCGACGCCGATAACCGCAACCTCGCGCATGACTTCCTCCCTGTTAGGTTTAGCATCTGCCGCCGCTTAATTATCCCTCAGCGGGCCGGAAAAAGAAAGCGATGACATCGTTGCCCTCGCTGTCTTCCCGGACCTTCCGGGTCACCATCTCGACCTTCATCCCGAACTTGAGGTTTTCGGGTTTGGGTTCGACGTCGACAAGGTTTGCCCGAACGGACACCCCCTCGGGCAGGTCGATGATGGCCGAAATGTAGGGGACGGGAATCCCCGGCGCCGACTGGTGGACGATGGTGTAGGCGTAAAGCTCGCCCGTCCGGCTGAAGGTGACCGGCTCAAACTGGTTTATGGCCGTGCATGCCGGGCAGACGAGGCGTTCCCCGAGGAACGCCTTGCCGCAGGCCTTACAGCGGACGCCCACCAGGACGGCCTCTTCGCCTTCTTTTTCGGGGAGCTTGAGGTAGGGGACGATGGGGCGGACCTTTTTTGCCTCCCCCGTCGTGCCGGTCTCAGTCATGGTGCCACCTCCCTGGTTTTAAAGGTCAGACTTTCAGGCGGGGGTCCAGGTAGTCCCGGAGCCAGTCCCCAAGGGCATTGATGGCCAGGACCGTGAGCATGATGGCCATCCCGGGAAAAGTATATATCCACCACTGGCCCGTCAGGATCTGGTCCCGCCCCGAGGCCACCATTCCACCCCAGGTGGGAACATCGGGGGGCACCCCCAGGCCCAGAAAGCTCAGGGCCGCCTCGGCCAGGATGGTACTGGCAACGGCAAAGGACCCGACGACAATGACGGCGGCCAGGGTGTTGGGCAGGATGTGCCGGAACATGATAATGAGATTGGGCACCCCGACGCACCGGGCCGCCTCAACGAATTCCTTCTCCCGCAAGGAGATCACCTGGCCCCGGACCACCCGGCCGTAGGTCACCCACCCGGCCACCCCGAGGGTGAGGATGATGTTCTGGATGCCCGGACCGAGCACGGCCAGCACGGCGATGGCCAGCAGGATAAACGGCACCGCCAGCTGAATGTCGGCTACCCGCATGATGATGTCGTCGACCCGGCCGCCGTAAAACCCGGAAACCAGCCCAAGGAAGACCCCGATGGCCCCGGCCAGGGCCACCGCCGTGAACCCGACCACCAGCGAAATCCGCGACCCGTAAATCACCCGGCTGAGGATATCCCGACCCAGCTCGTCGGTGCCCAGGATGAACCTGGGATCTCCCCCGTCCAGGAAGGCGGGCGGGAGCTTGCTGTTCACCAGGTCGCCAACCCGCGGGTTATGCGGGGCGAGGAAATCCGCAAATACGGCCGAAAGAAAAATCAGAACCAGGACGAGCAGGCCGAAGGTCGCCAGCCGGTTGGCCAGCAGGCTCCGGATGAGGCGGCTCCGGGCCCGGCGCCGGGCAGCCGTCCCCAGCTCCCGGCCCAGGGCGGGCATCTCAGCGGCAACTTCCGCAACGAGCCGTTCGTCCGTCACCGGTATCTCACCCGCGGGTCGAGGTAGCCGTAAAGCAGGTCGACGATGAGGTTAATCAGAACAAAAGAGACCGAGAGAACCGTCACCGTCCCGACCACAACCGGAAAGTCCTTCTGGCCGATGGCCCGGATCACCAGGTTGCCCACCCCGGGCCAGGCGAAAACCGTCTCTGTGATGACCGCCCCACCCAGCAGGGTGCCGAATTCCAGGCCGACGACGGTGACGACCGGAATGAGAGCGTTTTTGAGGGCGTGCTGCCAGATTACGACTCGCTCGGCCAGGCCCTTGGCCCGGGCGGTGCGAATGTAGTCCTGGCCGAGAACCTCCAGAAGGGTGGACCGGACAAGCCGGGCGTTTCGGGCCACCGAGAAGGTCCCAAGGGTTGTCGCCGGGAGAATAAGGTGTCTTAGCTCGTCGCCCAGTTCGCCCCGGCCCTTTCCCCCGATCGGGAACCAGCCCAGGAGCCCGCCGAAGACGAAAAGCAAAATTATCCCCAGGAAGAAGACCGGCGTCGACTGCCCAACCAGGGCGAAGGCCATCGCGAAGTTGTCGAAGACCGAGTTGCGGCGGGTGGCCGATATGACTCCCAGGGGCAGTGCGAGGGCTAGGGCGATGAACATCGCCGCAAAGGTCAGCTCCAGGGTGGCCGGGTAGCGCTCCAGGATGATATTAAAGACCGGCTGCCCCTGGCGCAGGGAAACCCCGAAGTCCCCCCGGACCGCCCGGCCGAGAAACTGGATATACTGGATGTACCAGGGCTTGTCGAACCCGAGCTCGCGCCGAATTCGTTCAACCTCTTCCCGGCTGGCATCCGTGCTGACCATCAGAAAGGTCGGGTCTCCGGTCTGAAACAGGATGAAGTAGACCAGGGCCGTGACCCCCAGGATGACCGGGATGGTCTGCAGGAGCCGCCGGATGATATATGCACCCACCGGGTCAGGACCTCAGCCGGGCCTCGTGGAGGAGAATTCGCTCGTCCGGCCGGCACTCCCACTCGAGCCGGTTGCTCACCCCGTAGATATCCACCTGCTGCCAGACGTAGACCCAGGGCGGGTCGTCGTAGGCGATCTCCCAGAGCCGGTTGATGATCTGCTGTCGCTTGTTGCGGTCGAGGGTCCTGCGGAGCTCATCGTAAAGCCGGATGAAATCCTGGTTCACCCAGTACGTCGAGTTCAGGGAGAAATCCGGGTGGATGTAGTTAAACTCGGCCTGGGCATTGAAGGGGGAGCCGAGGCCCAGGAAGAAGAGGTCATCCGGCTGGCGCTTGGCCAGCATATCCCCGGCGTACAGGGCCCAGTCCAGGACTTTAAGTTCCACCTGGAGGCCCACCCGCTGGAGGTCCTGGGCGATGGCCTGGGCGATCTCCTTGTCCTTGATGTATCGCCCGTTGGGCGAGTCCATGACGACCTTGAAGCCTTCGGGTACCCCGGCCTCCTTAAGGAGCTGGCGGGCCCTATCGGGGTCGTAGGGGTAAGGTTTGGCATTGGGCGGCTGTTCACTGGGCCGGGTGACGATGGTCTTCGTCCGCTCGCCGATCCCGCCCAGGATCGCCCGGTTGATGGCGTCGAAGTTCACGGCGTAGTTGAGGGCCTGGCGAACCCGCTTGTCCGAAAGGTACGGCCGGTCGCACCGGATGCCGACAAAGATATTGCGGCCGCCCTTAATCCGGCAGATCCGGGCATTGCCGCTCCGCTCGACGTTAGCCATCTGGTCCGGGGCGACGTTGACAATGACATCGGCCTCGCCCCGCTGGAGGGCCAGGATCCGGGTCGATAGTTCGGCGACCGGCCTCCAGATGAGCCGCTGAATCTGGGGCTTCGGACCCCAGTAGTCAGGATTGGCTTCCATAACGAGGCGCTGGTCCTTAACCCACTCGACGAACTTATACGGCCCGGACCCGACGGGCTTGGCGGCAACCTTTGCCAGATTATCGGCCGACTCGTCAGCGTAGACGCTGGGCGGCATGATTTCGTAGCTGGTAAGTTCGTCCAGGATGGTCGCCGCCGGCGCCGTGGTCTTCACCCGGAAAGTGTACCGGTCCACGACCTCCACCCGGTCAAAGTTAATTAACCGGCGCAGGGCCGGGACGATGGGCTTGCCCCCGACCCGCTCCTTGGTGTGGCGTTCGATGCTGAACTTCGCCGCCTCGGCGTCGACCGGTGTGCCGTCGTGAAACTTTGCCCCCTGGACGAGCTTGAATTCCCAGGTCAGGTCATCGACGTTCCGCCACTCGCTGATAATCCAGGGCTTCGGCTCGAGGGTTTTCGGGTCCCGCCAGAGAAACATGTCGAAAATATGGGCATTGATATTGAATTCGGGGACCGAATTGCGAAAGTCCGGGTCAAGGGTGTTGGCATCGACGCCCTGGAGAATCGTCACCTCGCCCCGGGGGCCGCTGGGGGCCGTTGGGGCCGGGGGCGCCGGAGCCTGGGCCGGGGCGCAGGCGGCCAGGGCCGAGGCAACGGCCGAACCCCCAACCAGTCCGAGGAACTGCCGGCGGGAAAGCTTACCCATTATTTCCCCTCCGTTTTAACGGTTTTCTCCGGGCTCCTTTCAGTCCCGGATTTTAGCACAGCCAGGTCAGCGCAGGAAAGGAATGTATCGCACGACGGCCCAGAGACTCAGGGCGGCCAGCAGAACCGGCAGGATCCACCAGGCCCGGAGTTCTGGCGCCAGCGCCCGCCGGAATCCGGCCGCCAGGGCCACCGCCCAGACCGCCATCGCCGGGAAGAGATACCGACCCTGGGGCTGGTAAAACTGCAGGTTGTACCAGACGAACTGGGCCGCCACCAGCCCGGCGGCGAGCCCGAGCCACCCGGCCATGAGGCGGCCTGCTGGAGAACGCACAAGTTCAGGGATCGTGAGGGCCAGGCCCAGACCGGCTACGGCGCTCACCCCGGCCAGGAGACCGTAAACCCAGTCCTCGGCCGGGACGCCCATCCACCCGAGCTGGAGCCAGAAGCTCCGGAAAGCGGTCAGAAGCCAGCTGGCGGCAAGCCCGGGGCTTAGCGGCCCGGTCCGGGGCTGGCCGACAACCACCTGGTCGTGGCGTCCCAGGCCGAGGATATCGAGGCCACCGTAGACGGCCGCATTGCGCCCAAACCACCAGCCGCCCACAAGAAGGGCGAGCCCGGCCACGGTCGCGGCCGCGCCCAACGCCCCCCGCCCCCAGGTCCGGTGGCCGGCGGCCAGGGGCAGGCCGACGGCAAGCCCTACCAGCGGGTAAACGGTCGTCTTGGTGAGCAGTGCCAGGCCGGCCAGGAGCCCGCCGGCCACTGCCCAGCTTCGGGACGGCTTCCCGGCCAGGCCGGCAAGGCCCCAGGCCAGAAGGCCGGCCGCCACCGCCCCCGCCAGGGCGTCGTTATTCACCGAAGCCAGGACGGCTACGTGCTGGGGAAGGGTGGCGGCGATTCCGGCCGCCCCCAGGGCCACCCCGGGCTCAGCCGGGAAGACTAGCCGGCCCACCAGGTACACCCCAACGATGCCCAGGGCGCCGATGGCAAGGCTTGTGAGGCGCAGGGCAAGCAGGCTTCCGTTGGTGGCCAGGTAAACGGGAGTAAGGAGGGCGTAATAGAGGGGCGGCTGGTGGAATTCGTAGCGGATGGGGCTTATGTCCGAGCCCGGCGGAAACCGGCTGGCCTTAAGCCGGTCGAGGTAGGCGGCGTCCCAGTCGCCGGGTTTGAGCTCGGGGAGGCCCCGCCCCTCGGCCAGATGGCGCACGTAGTTGGCGTGGGCCGGTTCATCGGGGGCCTGCCAGGGCGGGGTTTGCCAGGCAAAGAGAAACCCGAGGCCGAAATAGACGGCCAGAACTATGCCTAGCCGGCGGTCAATCCCTGGGAAGCCCATCGTAGCGGCCGCAGAGGGCGTTGACCCGGACCTTGAGGGCATCTCGGAACATTCGCCAGGTGTCCCGCAGGGGTTTGACCTTGCTTCCGGGCATGTAATACCACTCCACGGGCACCTCCCGGACCGTGTAGCCGAGCCGGCGGGCAATAAAGAGAATTTCCACATCGAAGCCGAAGCCGTCGAGGGTCTGGCGGCCGAAGAGCTCAAGGGCGGCCTCGGCCCGGAAGCCTTTAAACCCGCACTGGGTATCCTCGATACCCCGCAGGACCAGCAGTTGAATTATCCGGTTGTAGACCCGGCCCATCAGGTGCCGGTGAGCCGGCTCGTTGTAGCGGTGGGCACCCGGAACCTCCCGGGACCCGATGACGACCGGCACCCCGGCCTCGAGAAGAGGAATGAACCGGTCAAACCCGTCGGCCGGCATGGAGAGGTCGGCATCGCACAGGAGCCGAAACCGGCCCCGGGCGGCGAGCATGCCGGCGCGGACGGCGGCGCCCTTGCCGGCGTGGGGCCGGCGGATGACCCGGACGGCCGCCCCCGACTCCCGGGCAAAGTCGGCTACCAGGCTCGCCGTGCCATCGGTGCTGCCGTCGTCGACGACTAGGACCTCGTAGGTCCGGCCCAGGCCGTCAAGATACTTGACCACCTGGCTGAGGGTTTCCGGGATGCGTTCAGCCTCGTTGTAGGCCGGAATAACCACCGAGATCTCCACATCCGAATGATACGTCGACCGGGCGAAATCAACCTTGGGCCGGCCGAGGCCGGCAAGCAGACCGGACGGGTCGAGGCGGCCGGTTTGGGCCTGCCGGCGGGCCGAAAGCAGGGCCGGCAGGCCGAGCCAGCCCCCAATCAGGCCGCGGAGTTTGGCCCGGGCGGCCGGCTCCCGGATGTGGACCACGGACTCCAGGATGATTCCCAGCTGGTAGGCGGCAATAGCCGGCCAGGCCTCTGCCATGAGCCGACCCGGAAAGTTCTTGACGATGAGCCTGGGGAGGTTCCGGCCGAAAAGGTGGGCGGCCAGGGGGCCGCCTCCGGTGGCGCTGAGCCGGTGGTAGACCCGGGCCGACGGAACGTAGATGCAGCGCCGGCCCCTGAGCCTGGCCCGGCAGGCCAGGTCGATGTCTTCCAGGTAGGACCGGTAAGCCTCATCGAAAAGGCCCACTTCGGCGAAGAGGGACCGGCGGTAGAGGGCAGCCGCCCCGCAGGCCGAGAAGACCTCATCGACCCCGTCGAACTGGCCCCAGTCCCGCTGCCAGACGCCCCGGTTCCCCGGCCGGCCCGAAGCCTCCAGAAAATCGCCGGCCGAGTGGAGGACATCCCGCCGGTCGTAGAGCAGGATCTTCGAGGCCGCCATGGCCGCGTCCGGTAGCCGGTCCAGGGCCGAAACCAGGGCCCCCAGCCAGTCCGGCTCCGGCTCGGCATCGTTATTGAGGAGGGCCACAAATTCCGACTCGGTCTCGAGGATTCCCCGGTTAACGGCTGCGGCAAACCCCAGGTTGTGGGGGAGGGCAATGACGGCCACTTCCGGGAATCGGGTCCGGACCAGGTCAACGCTGTTGTCGGTGGAGCCGTTGTCAACGACGACGGTGACGAAGTCTTTGAAGGTCTGGCGGCGCAGGGCCTCAAGGCACCCCGGCAGAAGGGCCGCCCCGTTGTAGTTGGGGATGATAACGGCTACCCGGGGCATAACCGGCGCAGGTACTCGGCCAGGGCTTCCTGCCAGGGTCGGAATTCAATGCCGATGGCGCGTCCGGCCACGTTGGCTAGGACGGAATAGGGTGGGGGTGTTGAAGCCCGCCGGTACTCCGCAAGCTGAATCGGCCGGACCGGTACATCCCGGCGACCGCACAGTTCGAGGGCCGTGACGGCCAGCTCGAAGCGGGAGGCCTGCCCCGCGTTGACAAAGTGATAGATTCCGTAAACTTCGGTTTCAATGAGCTTCGCCACCGCGGCCGCCAGGTCCTCGACGTAGGTCGGCGACCCAACCTCATCGGCCACCACATCCAGACGCCTGGCCGTCTGGGCCCGTTTGAGGATCTTTGTGATGAAGTTCTCCCGGTCGCAGCCGAAGAGCCAGGCCGTCCGGACGATATAGAACCGGGTCAGCATGGTCTGGACGACCTGTTCGCCAGCCAGCTTCGACCGGCCGTAGGGGTTTATGGGGTTCGGGGGGTCGTACTCGTAGTAGGGTCGGGTTGAGCGGCCGTCGAAGACTTCGTTGGTGGAGATGTAAACCATCGGGCAGCCCGCCCGCTGACAGCCCAGGGCAATGTTGCGGGTGCCGAGGGCGTTGACCAGGTAGGCCCGTTCGGGCTCCCGGGCGCAGCCGTCCACGTCGGTCCATGCGGCGCAGTGGATGACAATGTCGGGCCGGAGGCAGGCAACCTTCTCCCCGGCCTCCGGCCGGGTGACGTCCAGGTCGCGTTTGCCGAGGGCGAAAACCTCGTGGTTTGACGCAAGCCTTCGGGCCAGGGCTCGACCAAGCTGGCCCCCGCCCCCCGTGATGACAACCCGCATCACGTATCAGTCTACCATCCGCCGCAGCTAAGGGCCGGCCAAGACGGGCCGAACCGGGCAATCCTACCCTGTCCGGCGCGGCGGCGTCAACACGCGGTATCATTTGACGGCATGTCCTGGCAGGAACTGGGGGACCCGGCCCACCCGCTGGCGGCCCTGGGCGCGGCACCCCTGAACCGCTACCGGCTCGGGGTTCTGGTTGGACCCCGCACCCGGACGGGGGCCGAGACCTTCGGCCTGCGCCTGACCGACCCTGATGGGCTGGCAACGGCCGACCCGTTTCTCGTCGGGGTCTTCCGGCCGGGTCGCCGCCCGGCCGAAACCTGGGTCGAGGTCGACTGGGTGGATTTTCAGCCCGTCCTCACCGGGCGGGACGGTGCCCGCCGGATAGTAGACCTGGAGGCTGAAGGCCTGCTGGAGCTCCTCCTCGGCCGGCTGGCCGGAATCCTGCCGCCCGGCGGGTCGCTCATGGTTGAGTATGCCAGTTCCCGCTGGCAGGAGACGGCCCGGGGGCTGGCCCTCGGGGTGCCCCCGGCCGCCACCGAGCTCGGTTTCATGCTCATCCGGGCCGGATGTCTTGGCGGCTTTAAGGACTGGTATTTTGCCGAGGGCGGCTGGGAAGGACCCCGCAAGCTGCAGGCGTTCCGGCCCGACCCGGCCCGGCTTGGGGAGCGGATAAGCCGGCTCCTGGCCGAGCTGGAAGCCTACATCGCGGAGGGTCAGGTGGAGACAGCCCCCGACGTGGACGCAGTCTGCCGGGCCCGGGCCCATCAGGTCGTTGAATATTTAAAGGGGCTGGTGGGTCAGGAAGGTAGGGCCGGTTAACTACAGGGTTTTGGGGTCGGCGGCCCGGGCCGCGCGCAGTCTTCCCACCACTTCGGTCACGACCTCGGGCGCAAGGCCGATATATCCGGCCGGGTCGAGGAGCCGGTCCAGGTCGGCTTCGGTAAAAAGTGCTGCCAGCTCCGGCTCGGCCAGCAGCTCAGCCTTGAGCGACCCCTCCCCCTCGTAGGCCCGCATCGCCGCCCGGTAGACGAGCTCGTGGGCCGTCTGCCGGCCCAGCTTTTCGGCCGCCCTGAGCATCACCGCTTCGGAGAGGAGCAGGTCCCCGAGGGCCCTTAGGTTCCGGGCCATCCGCTCGGGCCGGACCGTAAGGCCCGAAAGCAGCTGCCTGGTCCGGAAAAGGGCCGCCCCCGTGAGCAGACAGTTTTCGACCAGGGTGAGCCGTTCGGCCCACCAGGCGGCGGCATCCCGCTCGTGTTCGGGCGAGGCCGCTGCCAGGGCCTGGGCGGCGTTGTGGCGGACCTTGTCGGCGACGGCCTTGAGATTTTCGGCCAGGGACGGGTTTCGTTTGTGGGGCATGGTGCTGGAGCCGACCTTGCCCGGCGTGAAGGGCTCCTCCAGCTCGTCGACCTCGGTCTTCTGGAGCTGGTAAATCTCGTTCCCGACCTTGTAGAGGGTTGCGGCGATGAGGCCGAGCAGGCCGTTGACTTCGGCAAACCGGTCCCGGGCCGAGTGCCAGCAGATTTCGGGCTCACCGAGGCCGAGCTTCGCCAACATCCGCCGCCGGATCTCAGGCCCCAGGGGACCGAAGGACGCAAAGGTTCCGACTGCTCCGCCGAGCTGACCAACCAGGACCCGCGGGGCCGCCTCCTTAAGGCGCTGGATGTGGCGGCGGATTTCGGCGGCCCAGACGGCAAACTTGTAGCCCAGGGTTACGGGGAGGGCCTGCTGGCCGTGGGTGCGGCCGGCCATGAGGGTTCCGGCGTGGGTTTCGGCCAGCCGGATGAGTTCGGCCTCGATTTCCCGGAGGTCCCGGTAAAAGACCTGCAGGGCATCTTTTAGCTGGAGGACGGTGGCTGTATCGACAATGTCCTGGGTGGTGGCGCCCCAGTGGACGTACTCGCCGGCCCCGCCCTCGCAGGCCCGGGCCAGGGCGTGGACCACCGGCATAATCTGGTGGCGGGTGCGGTCAAATTCGGCTCTGATCGCCCCGAGGTCAACGTTTTCAACCCGGGCCTTGCGCCGGATTTCGGCGGCGGCCGCCGCCGGGATGAGGCCGAGTTCGGCCTCGGCTTCGGCGAGGGCGGCCTCGACGTCGAGCAGCCGCTGGACGTAGGCCAGGTCGTCGAAAATCGCCCGGAGCTCGGCGGTTGAAAAGAGGTCGCCCCAGAGCGCCGAATCGATAAAATAGGCCGGCATCGGGTCCCTCCGAACTCTGGTTAAGCGCTCCGCCCGGAGCAGTATACTTTAAAGGCTGTCCTACCGGTGGAGGTGTTTCTATCGCCCGGTTAATCCTGGTTCGCCACTGCCAGACCGACTGGAATGCCGAACTGCGCATCCAGGGCAAGACCGACGTCCCTTTAAGTGAAACCGGCCGGCGCCAGGCAGAGGCCCTGGCGCGCCTTCTGGCGGCCGAGTCGGTTGCGGCCGTCTATTCAAGCCCCCTCAGGCGGGCGGCTGAGACCGCCGAGATAATTGCCCGCGCCCACGGCCTTCCCGTGCGGCTGGTTGCTGACCTCCGGGAGCTGGACCAGGGTGAGCTCGAAGGGCTCAGCGTCGAGGAGATGCGGTCGAGCTACCGGGAGTTCTGGGCGGCCTGGTCCCAGGACCCGGGCGGGGTCCGGATGCCCGGCGGCGAGACGATGGCCGAGCTGGCTGAGCGAGTCTGGGGCGCGGTGTCCGGCATTGTCCGGGAGCATGGGGGCGAGACGGTGGTGGTCGTGACCCACGGGTTCGCCCTGTTAAGCGTCGTTGCCCGGGCCCTCGACCTGGAGCTCGCTTATATCCGGCGGTTCCGGGTCGACTGCGGGGGAGTGTGCCGGCTTGACTTCGGCCGTCAGCCGCCCGCCCTGCTGAGCTTCAACGAGACGGCCCATCTCCG
>Ga0079992_124005_pt1 | contig 11790 bp, 14 predicted proteins | sample FaiFalFF_MnMetaG_3_FD_69197 | JGI IMG/M metagenome (GOLD analysis project Ga0079992, IMG submission 69197) | Freshwater microbial communities from Yellowstone National Park, Wyoming, USA - Fairy Falls B (FF_Mn_B) MetaG (SPADES assembly) (version 2) | ecosystem: Environmental > Aquatic >... | reverse complement strand
GGTATGAGAGCATGCGGCTTTTCACAAGGCGAAGGCGGTGGGAGAAAGGGGGCTACGGCAGGTATATCAACCACCCTACTCTCCTCAGTCCTGGGGAGCGGGTATTGGAGGAGGTTCGGCAGTGGGTAGAAGGGCGTAGGCATGAGCGCATAGAAGCGAAGAAGGCGGCGGTGGAAGAGGTGTTGCGACGATTGGAAGCCGAGGGGAAGGTCTCATTGCTGGTAAGGTGGCGCTATATCCGTCAAGGTTTGAATGCCCTGCCTTCATGATTAAGAAGCTGTGTCTTTAGAAATGGTATAAAGCGCTGCTTGGAGACATTCGCTTATCGTTAACTTTGTAAAGGCATGATTCGGCGGGTGCGCATCGAGGGGTATAAGTCGCTCCAAAGTGTAGAGTTAGAGCTGCGTCCGCTCACGCTCATCGTCGGCCCTAATGCGGCGGGTAAGAGTAACCTCTTTGATGCGCTTCGGCTTTTGAGTCGGATAGTGACGAGCCGTTCGCTTCAGGAGGCCTTTGCGGACCATCGCGGTGACCCCTTGGAGGCTTTTAGCTACAGCGAAGGCGGCCTCGAGGCGCTTTTACAAAAGGAGACGGCCCGATTCACGATAGAAGTGGATGTGGAGCTAAGTCAAGAGGTCAAAGCCCGCACCGAGCAGCTTATTGAGAGGTATGTTAGCCGTCCGAATGAGACCACCAACCGCCAGCGCCCCAAGAGTCGTAGCGTTAGGGAGTCGCTTTTACGCTATCGCATCACGATCTCCATTAGTCCTAAGACAGGCGTATTAGGAGTAGAAGACGAAGAGTTATGCGCGCTCACGAAGACTCAGGAAGGTGAGCTTCGTCCGGATGAGCGGCGTTCGCCCTTTATAAAAAGGTAGAAGGGGGGCGGCTTCGTCTGCGCATGGAGGGGCAAGCCCGCCCTCTGGAATACGAAGTAGGACTTAGCTATGCTATTGCTTCTCAGCCGCTCCATCCGCCTCATTATCCTCACGTCATAGCACTGCGCGAGGAATTGGCCAGTTGGCAGTTCTATTACTTGGAGCCGCGCCTGATGCGTGAAGAGAGTCCCCTTAAGGAAGCCCATACCATTACGCCTTTTGGGGGTGATCTCGCTGCCTTTTATTGGACCCTCCAAAGAACGCACCCCGGGCAGTTCCATAACCTGGAAAAAGCGCTCCAAACCGTCATACCCACGATAGAGGGCATACAGGTAGAAGTCACGAATGAAGGGCGCCTCCGCCTCAAAGTCAAAGAAGATGGTGTAGAGTACTCTGCCAAAGTGGTTTCGGAGGGGACATTGCGGCTTTTAGCGCTCATGGCGATTCTCTCACCCCCGAATCCTGCTTCCGTTGTAGGCTTTGAGGAGCCTGAGAATGGCGTGCATCCCAGACGGCTAAGACACATTGCGCGCCTCCTTCAACACGCCTCCGAAAAACGGCAGATTATCATCAATACACATTCCGCCTTGCTGCCTGATTATTTTGATAGCGAGGGGATTGGGATTATTCAGTGCCTCAAGAAAGAGGGGCGAACGCACTTTCGGGCGTTACCCCTCGCGAAGGGGGTATTCCGAAGCTCCGAGGTGGCAAAGGCCCTGGAAGAAACTCTCCCTTCCGAGCGCATCCTAAGGGGGGACTGGGGATGAAGCAGATTTGCAAGATTGTGGCGTTTTTTGAGGATTTGGCGCATGAGCGGTTTCTTACGGCTTTGATTGTGCGCGCAGGTCAGGAAGTTGGTGTGCCCGTGGAAGTTCAAACTTGCAGTGCTACCCATGGCAGTCGCGTGTGGAAAGAGCTGAGCCCCTACCTCCGAGATGTGCGGAAAGACCCAGACCCTCTCCCAGACATCCTTGTCGTGAGCATGGATAGCGACTGCAAGGAGAGCGCAGAGATAAAGAGAGCGGTCAAAGCCTTAGTGGAGAAAAGTGACTTTCGTGCGGCGGTAGTGTGTGCGATTCCCAAACCGCATATAGAGCACTGGTATTTAGAGGACCAGCGGGCTCTTAGTGAGGTCATTCCAGGTGTTAACTATCAGAAACTCAAGGAGAAGTGCGAGCGCGACTGGTACAAGCGGGCTTTGGTAGAGACTATTCAGCGGGCAGGTATAGAACCCTTCTTAGGCGGGGCAGAGTACGGGGCGGAGATCGCTCAGAAACTCAATCCCGAACGCATGGATGAGTCTTTTCGGGATTTTTGGGAGGAGCTGCTTAGAGTTATGCGGAAGTGGAGAGGAAAGTGAGGTTTTCACTTCTAGCGATTCAGGAGGCTTCTTCATGTTGTATCTTGGGGGAGGCGCAAGAGAGGTTTGCCTAATGCCATTTCTTGTGATACGTATTATTTTATGCCTCCGTCCTCACTCAAAGCTAAGTAGGTATGGCACGGCCATTGAAGATAGCTTGGAAGCATCCCGCAGAACTGTGTTACCAGCTCTACAAGCGGCAGGTAGATGCTCGGATAACCAAGAGATGGCAGGCGCTGCGGGTGCTGCGGCAAGGGGAGCGATTGAAGCGGGTGAAAGAGGTGGGGATCAGCCGCAAGCCGATTCAGCAGGTACTCTGGGCGTGGAAGGGGGCAGGGGTGAAGGGCGTGGTATGAGAGCATGCGGCTTTTCACAAGGCGAAGGTGGTGGGAGAAAGGGGGCTACGGCAGGTATATCAACCACCCTACTCTCCTCAGTCCTGGGGAGCGGGTGTTGGAGGAGGTTCGGCGGTGGGTAGAGAGGCCTAGGCATGAGCGCATAGAAGCGAAGAAGGCGGCGGTGGAAGAGGTGCTACGACGGTTGGAAGCCGAGAGAAAGGTTCCCTCCCTGGTAGGGTGGCGCTACATCCGTCAAGCTTTGAATGCCCTGCCTTCATGATTTAGAAATGGTATAAGCCCTACTCCCTACCCGGCTCCCCTCAATGCAAGCTCCTCCATAAAATAACCTCCCCCACCTGCTCAACGTATGGAAGCGCCTCAAACCCCAACCCCGCAAAAAACTTAAGAGCTCTCACATTTTCAGGATGGACGGCGGCCCGAACCTCCCGCCACCGACAAGAACGCCCTACCTCCTCCAAAACCCGCCGCAAAAGAAATTTCCCATAACCCAGCCCCATGTACGGCTCGTCTATCAATATCCGACTCACCCACAGAATAGGAGGGCGACCAACCATCCGACACCACCCAATGAGCCGTCCCTCCAACCACAATCCCCAGTTCTCCCCCTCCCATACTTCCCAATCCACAGAAAACCACTGCTCCGCCTCCGGATGTACCCGAAGCCCCTTCACAAGCTCTCGCTCACCCTCCCCTAAGCGCCGAACCAAAAGGCTCATGCCTGCGCTGCGTAGGAATAAAAGACCGAAAATATACAGGGACAAGGGCACCTATCGCCGTAGGGTCTGATAGGCCTTCCACGCTGAGGCTCGCCCGCCCTACGCTCATCCAGCTAACTTCTGGCACATATAACCACTTTTCCCCCACCCTTACATTTCCAACCGTTAAAGAAGCGGTTCTTTTTTCCCACTCCTGCATGGGCAGAAGCTCGCCCTTCGCTTCCTCCGAGGGGCTTTGCCATAAACCCCCATACGCCTCCCGCTCTCGGGCCCGCCAAAGGGTTAGTATGCCTTCTTCCATGCCTGTTTGATACCGCGCCTCTTCGTACAATACCCGTAAGAGCGGCACCGGATACACTTTCCACCCCCAGCGCAGCGCCCAAGCCTTCGCCGCCGATAAGCCTACCCGCAACCCCGTATGCGACCCCGGCCCTATCATCACCGCCACCCCCTCCACCTCCGACCAGTCCAAACCCTCCACCTTAAGAACCTCCGCCACCATCCATACTAAACGTTCCGCATGCCGCCGAGCCCAATCCCACCGCCACCCACCAACTCTTTCATTCCCCCGCATCAGCCCTACCTGACAAGCCTCCCCACCCGTCTCTATCACAAGCCGCCACATGGTTTACCCTTCCTCAGAAGCCCCCTCCGTCTGACTCCCCCACAAACGCCGATACACTAAATACCCCACCACCCCCGCCGCTACATACGGCGCCATGAAAAGTACAATTATCCCTACCCGCAGCCCCTTCGCTAAACCCGCATTCGCCTGCTCCGCATTCTTCCGGCACATCGCACATTGCCCCCACATCATCCCACCCAACAAAAGCCCTATCAACCACGCCCTCACCCTACGCATAATAAGGCGCCAAAAACACGTATACTAACACCCCCGTAACCGATACATACAGCCAAAGCGGCAAGGTCCATCGAGCCAGCTTCCGATGATTTCCGTACTGCCCCAAAAGCGCCGGCCGCAAGGTAAATAAGGCTAATGGGACAATAAACACACTCAGCCCAATATGCGTAATCAAAACAAACAAATACACCGCCCTCCACAGCCCCGTACCCCCATAACGAACCTCCTCATGCGTCAAATGATACACCACATACAAGACCAAAAAGAGCACACTCAGCCCAAACGCCGTAAGCATGACTTTCTGATGTAAATCCCGCCGCCCTTGCCGAATCAACGCATACCCCACCACCAGCAGCACCGATACCGCCGTATTGATTAGCGCATTGAGCCGAGGAATGAACGAAGTATCAAATCCTACCTCCACCCGGGGTAGACTCAAAAGGACAATCACCACCAGGGGTATAGCTACCGATACCGTCCATATCAAGCCCCGAGAGAGAAGCTTATCCGTCCAGGCCGAAGCCATAACCCCTCAAACAAAATATACAGCTTTCTCCCTTCGCATCTCAAAACCGCTCATACACGCCCGGGAGAGAGTTTTCAGGAAGGTCCCGCATACTCTAAGAGCAGCAGGTTTATGTCGTCTAAGAGTCGCTTGACCTGCAGCGAGTCCAAACCGCTATAAAAGCCCCGAATACGAAGCTCCGGATCAACCAGAACCAGCATGTCGCTGTGCACATACCCTAACTCCCCTCGGGTAGAATCAGGGGACTTATCTACGGGGATGAGATAGCCTTTCACCGCCAATCTATATAGGGTGGTGTCTGCGCCTGTTACGAAGGTCCATCGCCGCAAGTCCGCTCCATAACGCTGAGCATATTCCCGCAGAGCGGCCGGACTATCATGAACGGGGTCCACGGTATAAGAGACCAAACGTACTCTTTGGGCCTTCTCTCCCAGATAATCCTGGATCATTCGCATGGCGGAGCTGAGGCGAGGGCATATACCCGGACAGCGCGTAAAAAAGTAATCCGCTATATGAATGTACCCCCTCAGCGAATCTGCCGTAAAGACCACACTGTCCTGATTTAGGAGCACAAAATCAGGCAGGCGATGCCAGGCCGTATCTCCCGGGGCTCTCACCTCGTGCGGCCCATAAATAGGAAGCCGCTTATAGCGATTCTTACCCAAGGACAAAAGCCCCCACACCACAAAGGGCAGAAGGAGGACCACTATGATCCCAGCCGCCGCCCACCCTCGCTTCATCCACCAAAAAGAAGGTGAAAGAGCTTTGCCCCTTCGTACCACAAAGCCGCTAAAAGTGCAAGAAGCAATATCAATGGCGAAATGATGATATACGCTAAACTCACCTTCTCAAACTTCATGTGCATAAAATACGCCGTAATGTAAAAGGCCTTCGCAATCGTCATCCCCACAAAAAGCGTAACCTTCACGCCACCCTTAGGCACTGTGAAGGCAACAATAAACTCAGCGACCGTAATCAGAAATAATATCAAGAATGGTCGCCAAACCTTGTACCACAGGCTATGTTCTGTCGCTGCCATAGGCTCACACTAGGTAGAAGAAGGTAAAAACGAATACCCAAACTAAATCCACGAAGTGCCAGTAGAGGCCGATATTCTCCACCCGATTGTAGTTGCGGATCCGATCAAAGTCTCCGCGCAGAATCTGAATAAGCACTATGAGATTCAGGATCACCCCGCTCAGTACATGGCTCCCGTGAAAGCCCGTTATTAGGAAAAAGAACTGCCCAAACTGCGGTGCCATGGGTTTGTGCTCAATGATACTCTGAGTAATCGTAATATGACTATGGGCTGGGTCACCCGTAATCAAATGCGTCCATTCCCAGGCTTGACACCCCAAAAATGTCAGCCCACCTATGATGGTCAAAAACAAATACCACGCAGCGCCTTTTCTATCAAACCGATGCCCCGCTTCCACCGAAAGCACCATGGTAACACTACTGACAATCAGGATAAAAGTCATTATCCCCACAAATACGAGCGGGTACCCATGCCCAATCAGGGGCGCCGCATCAAAGACATGCTCAGGGTCGGGCCAGTTGTTGGATTTGAAGCGGATAAACCCATAAGCCGTCAAAAACGAGCCAAAGGTAAAGGCGTCCGATAGGAGGAAAACCCACATCATGAGTTTCCCCCAGCTCACATTCCCAAAAGGCGAACGCCCCCCACTCCAAGGCGAGCTTAAGTCTACCGTCTGTGTCGCTGTCGCTGCCATATCTCAGAAAAGTTGATTCACCTGCAAAAATACGAAGAGATATACCCACAACGCATCCAACGCATGCCAAAAGAGCCCAGCCACTCGTATGCGCTTGCCCTCCTCATAACGTACCTTATAAAGTAACGCCCGCACCACCCAATACCCCACCACCACTAAACCCGCTATGAGGTGAAGACCATGCAAGAAGGTAAGTACATAAAAATACGACACTCCCTTTTGATTGCCTGCTAAAAAATATCCCTGTCGTACCATCATCTGCCACCCTATCACCTGCCCCAGCAGAAATAACACACCTAAAACCATTGTCAGCATAAGCCCCACCTGAAGCCGCCGATAATCCCCCAACAAAAACCCCCGCCGCCCCCACTCGTAAGTATAACTACTCGCCAGCAGAAACAACGTATTGATCCAAGTCACCCCAGGCAAAGGAACCGCAACCCACCCCTCCGCAAAACGTTGCACTAAATACGCACTGGAAAACCCCATAAATAACATCCCCATCGTCGCTAAATACAACCACATCATGAGCTCTCGCGGCTCCAGTCGCCGAGAACCGCTTCTTACCTCTGAGACCATAGCCATAAGCCCAAATAAAACAACGTCAAAAATATCGTCAGCCCAATCAGAAACTGCCTTGCCACAAGTAGCTCCGGCCGCCTATAAAACCGAATAGCCATTCCCAGAACCCCCAGCCCTAAAAGTCCCGTCCATAATCCCGCCCCTAACCTTGAATATAAATATAAACCTACTACCACACCCGCTAGGCTCAACAGAAAAGAGACCGCAAGAATGGCCAACCTGTTGCTTTTTTCATCCAGAAAAGGTAGTAGCCGAAAGCCAGCCCGCTCATAATCTTCCCGACTTATCCAGGCAATAATCCAAAAGTGGGGAAACTGCCAAAGGAATTGCACTCCAAATAAGACCCAGAGCTGATGATCAAAGACAGGCTGACTCGCCCAGTACCCTATTACGGGCGGCAAAGCCCCCGGAATCGCCCCCACCACCACGGCTATCGGCCCCACCCGCTTAAGTGGCGTGTAAATGAATACATATATCAGCAAAGCCAGAAGCCCTACTAAAGCCACTTCCCAACGAATCGCCGCTAAGGCTACAAGGCCTATTCCCATGCATCCTAAAGCTACCCCCACCGCCTCAGCCACCGAAACCTGCCCCATAGGCAAAGGACGAGAGGCCGTCCGCACCATTAGCCTATCCGTCTCTCGCTCTATTACTTGATTGAGCGCATTTGCTGCCCCCGTCACCCCATACCCACCTACCAGCAGCAAAGGCCATAACCACCACTCCCCTCCCCCCCCAATCACCGCACCCATCACCGCCGAAAATACCACCACCACACTGAGCCGGGGCTTCGTCAAAATCCCATAGGCCCGAAGCCTATGCCACACGGAAAGCGTAAGAACCTGAGGCATGAACATATTCAGAGTACTTATAAAAGTATAAGGCCGCATAGGCCGTATTCATGGATAACAGCCCCAAAAGAAGGTGCAAAACCTTCCAAAACCCACTAAAAGAAAAGTAACTCATAATAGCCCCCACAAAAACTTGAGTAACTATCAGAATCGTCGTCACCATGGCCCAACGCCGCGCAAAACGGAGCCGCACGGGATCCATGTACACCCGCCAATGAAAATACGCCCAAAAACCCACAACCACCCACGAAAAGCTCCGATGCACATAAAATAACACACTCTCTAATGCCGTCTCCACTCCAAGATCATGCACCCAACTGCGCAAAGTAGCCCCCAAAAGTACCTGAACCCCCAAAAGAACCCACCCCAACCAACCCAAGCGCCAATACCATAAAGATTTCCCCCGCAGTTCACGCCCTCGCAGAGCATAGGTCTGCGCTGCTACCATAAAGGCCAAAATGGTAAGAACCAGTGTAAAGACCATATGCAGGGTTACGAGGTGTTGAGCTAGATAAGTAGCCACGACTTGCCACCCTAAGAGCGCTTCTGCTACCAGGGCAGCTGGAATGGCAGTAGCATATAACAGGATTCGCTTATACTGACGGAAACGAAGCCAGACATAGCCCACCAGCCCAAAAACACCCAAGCCAGCCACCACAGTCAAAAGGCGATTGATATATTCTGCCCAGGTCTTAAGCGGATCGAAGGGCTCGGCCAGTCGCCCCGCCACCGCAAACCGCACCCGATAATCCGGAGGCAGTTGCGCTTCTGAAGTAGGCGGTATCAGCAGTCCATAACAGGTAGGCCAGTCCGGACACCCCATCCCTGCTTCCAGAACTCGCACGGTACCCCCTGCTACTACCACCAAGAAGAACAATCCCCACACGAAAAAAGCCAGGCGCCGCAGACGGCGCATTCGGGGCCATTCCGTCTCCGGCACCTGGCTCATAAACTCTTCTTTCACGCCTGGGGTGTAGAAGGTCCTCCGTCGCGATTCGGATTCAACACTACCGAAGGCGCAGGAGCATCTACGGGACTGACAGCGTTTTGCTGACCCTCCCCTCCTTCCTCAGGCCGGTCTATCACAGTAAGCGGCTCAAAATCCTCCTCCCAGTAGCGCACCCCCCGCGCAAGATCGTCGTCCGAGATGTACTGCGGAATAAAGTCCGCAGGCGCCCCGGGCTTAGAGTAATCATACGGCCAGCGATGTACCACGGGGAGCTGACCTGGCCAATTGCCGTGGATATGCTTCACGGGCGCACTCCATTCGAGCGTATTTGCTTTCCAGGGGTTACGAGGCGCTTTCTTGCCCCAAAACATACTATGGAAGAAATTATACACAAAGATTAGCTGCGCCGCTATAGTAATCAGCGCGGCCACCGTAATCACAACATTCAAGTCTTGCCACTTATTCGTAAAGGCAAATTCCGTAAAAGCATAGTATCGCCGCGGCACTCCACCCAAGCCCATATAGTACATCGGGAAAAAGACCAGATTAGCTCCAATATAGGTCAGCCAGAAATGAATATACCCGAGCCGCTCATTCATCATGCGGCCCCACAGCCGCGGAAACCAGTGATAAGTCCCCCCAAACATTGCAAACACCGCCGAAACCCCCATCACCAAATGAAAGTGCCCCACCACAAAATAAGTGTTATGTAGAGGTATATCCACAGGAGCTACCCCCAAGAAAAAGCCCGTTAGCCCACCACTAATAAAGAAGCTCACCGTCCCAATCGCAAAGAGCATGGGGGTAGTGAGCTGAACACGCCCCTTCCACAGCGTGAAAATATAGTTGAATATTTTCATCGCCGAGGGGATAGCCACCAGCAAAGTCGTGGCTGTAAAGATAGACCCTAACAGGGGATTCATACCCGTGACAAACATGTGGTGCGCCCATACAATAAATGACACAAAAGCAATCCCCAGAATGGAATAAACCATCACCTTATATCCGAAGATAGGCTTGCGAGCGTGCGTGGAAATCAGCTCCGAGGTAATACCCAGCGCAGGCAGAAGGACGATATACACCTCGGGATGACCAAGGAACCAGAAAAGGTGAAGGTAGAGGAGGACGTTCCCTCCTTGCTGAGGGAGGGCTTGGCCGGCAATGTAGATGTCGGAGAGGTAAAAACTCGTCCCCAGGCTGTGGTCAAATAGGAGCAGAATAAAGGCGGCCACCGCCGGCGGAAAGCTCAAAAGCCCCAAAACCGCCACCGTAAAGAGGGCCCACACTGCGAGTGGCATGCGCATGAGACTCATACCCTTCGTGCGCATGTTGAGCACCGTCGTGATGTAGTTGAGCCCGCCCATGAGCACCCCCACTACAAAAAGCACCAGCGCGATTATCCAGAGCATCATGCCCAGACCCGAGCCTGGCATGGCTTGAGGGAGCGCACTCAAAGGCGGATACACCGTCCACCCCGCCGCCGCCGGCCCCGTCTCTACAAAGAACGAAGCCATGAGCACCACCGTCCCCCAGAAAAAGAAGTGAAACGACAGCATATTCACAAAGGGAGAGGCCATATCCCGCGCCCCAATCTGGAGCGGAATAAGCAGGTTCGCAAAAGTCCCACTCAATCCCCCCGTCAATAGCCAGAAAACTAAGATCGTCCCGTGCATAGTTACGAGGGCCATGTAAAAGTTCGGGTCTAAGCGGCCCTCCGGTGCCCACTTCCCTAAAATAGTCTCCAAGAACGGGAAGCTCGTATCAGGAAAAGCCAGCTGAAGCCGGAAAATCGCCGACAGCAAAATCCCTATAAAACCGCTAACAAAACCTGTAAGGAGGAACTGCTTAGCAATCGTCTTGTGGTCTTGGCTGAAAATGTACTTTGTCCAGAAGGATTCATGATGATGTTCATGGTGGTGGTGACCGCTTTCCACCGCGTGCACCGCAACCGCCGTTTCCGTATGCGCAGCCATAGTTTTATGAGTTTTGGATTGGTTTCGTTATCTGAGCCTGCATGGGCTGAGGAGGCTGATAGGCTGGCTTTTGTTGGCGCAGCCAAGCCTCATATTCCTCCCAGCTTTCTACAACGATTTTCATGCGCATATTGTAATGAGCGCCACCGCACAGCTGATTACAGGCCAGCTCGTAATCAAAGTTCGGATCTCCCAGTTTTTTACGCATTTCTCGCGTGGTAATAGTAGGAACCAGCATGACTTTATTCTTCTGGCCCGGCACAGCATAAATGTGCGTGCGAAAGTGTGGCATATACAAGGAGTGAAGCACATCCTTAGAGCGAACATGAATAGTAACTAACGCCCCGACGGGTAAGTGTAGTTCCTTGACCTGAGGGAGGATGTCATCTTGGGCCGTGGGGTCTGTAAAGTCTAAACCCAAGACATTTTCCCCGCCGATAAGCGTATAGTGGTACCTGCCTAAGCGACCGTCATTACCGGGATACCGGACCCGCCACTGAAACTGCTCAGCCACGACCTCTATCTCCAAAGTCTTCTGATTGGGCGCAGGCGTCTGACCATGGACAGGCAAAGACCACACATAAATACCCGCCACCGCAATCACTATCACAGGAATAGATATGGCCACCAAAGCCCCTCGCTCAAGTCCATGATGGGTTTCCATATAAGTAGCTGCCTGCACCCGCCCATTATAATATCGCCATATCATGTAAAAGAGCATTAGATGCACAATAAAGAACGCAGGATAAGTAAAGCTCGCAATTCCCCACATTAAACGGTCTATCGGCACTCCATGCAGGGAAGCAGACTCAGGCAGATATCGGTCTGCATAATGAGGCGCACTCCATAAAACCAGCAAGAAGAAAGACGCCCCCACCAGCATCCATAGACGCATATTATTCTTGTCGCGGTCCCATTTCGCAAAGGGGTCCCAGCCCGTAGCCTTTATAACAAGCCGAACTAACAGAATGGAGAGGAGGACAATAGCGATGACCTCCAGC
>Ga0079992_134079_pt1 | contig 11791 bp, 11 predicted proteins | sample FaiFalFF_MnMetaG_3_FD_69197 | JGI IMG/M metagenome (GOLD analysis project Ga0079992, IMG submission 69197) | Freshwater microbial communities from Yellowstone National Park, Wyoming, USA - Fairy Falls B (FF_Mn_B) MetaG (SPADES assembly) (version 2) | ecosystem: Environmental > Aquatic >... | reverse complement strand
AGGGTGAGGATGAGGGCTTTGGGGTAGAGGGGCTTGCGTGCTTTGGTGTGCGGGCGTGGATGGTGCTGGGTGAACTGCAGGACGGCGTGATAGATGGTGCGTGCGGGCAGGGTGCTAAGCGTGATGGGAGGGTTTCGGCGTTTCATCGGGTTGAGTGTACCCCACCGCACTCTCTATTTTCGAACACCCTCTGCCCCACTTGACAACACGCCAGTGCGGTTGGGGTATAATTGGGTTCGCCATGCGCGGGTGGTGGAATTGGTAGACACGCATGGTTGAGGGCCATGTGGGCTTTGCCTGTGTGGGTTCGAGTCCCACCCCGCGCACCAAGCATGTGGGCGGTTAGCTCAGTGGTAGAGCGCTTCGTTCACACCGAAGAGGTCGTTGGTTCGAATCCAACACCGCCCACCATGGCAGCCCTGAACGCGCAGGCTGTCCGCAATATGCCCTTCACGGTGCAACGAGCCTCTCCCAGTCGCGAGAGGCTATTTTGTATAAGCGACTTGTGCGGCGCCACATTAGTCAGGAGTCATGACTATGAAACAGTACGCGCTGGAGCAGATACGCAATGTAGCGTTGGCAGGACATGGCGGGAGTGGGAAAACGACTCTCGCAGAGCATCTCCTGTATATCGCTGGACATATTGACCGCGTTGGCAGCGTTGAAGCAGGCAATACGACCTCGGACTTCGACCCCGAAGAGCAGCGGCGCAAAATCAGCCTCAACGCAACCCTGCTTCCTATTGAGTGGGAGGGGTACAAAATCAACCTTATTGACACCCCGGGCTTCCCCGACTTCATCGGTGAGCTTTACAGCGCAATTCAGGTCGTCGATTCGGTCATCTTGGTTGCGCCCGCGCAGGCGGAGCTGGAGGTCGGATTTGAGAACGCTTGGGAGCTGTGTGAAGCGCGTAAGTTGCCCCGCCTGATCTTTGTGAACAAGATGGAGCGCGACGGCGCGGACTACAACGGCTTGCTGCAGACCTTGCGCAACGCCTACGGCAACCGCATCGTGCCGCTGCAGATCCCTATCGGCACGGAGACGCAGTTCAAAGGCGTGGTCGATGTGCTGCACCAGAAGGCGTATCTGGGCAAAGATCGTGATGTTGCTCCGTCGCCCGTGCCTGCCGAGCTACAGAGCGAGGTCGAGCGCGCTCGTGAGATGCTTATGGAAGCCGCTGCCGAATCGGACGACGCGCTGCTGGAGAAGTATCTGGAGGGTACCCCGCTGACCGACGAGGAGCTGGTACATGGCTTCCACGAAGGCGTGCGCACAGGGCGCATCGTGCCCGTGCTCTGTGGCTCCGCCGCATTAGGCGAGGGACTGGCGCCACTCCTACAGGCGATTCTGGAGCTGACGCCCAGCCCCGCCGAAGCGCCTGCACCCAAAGCAACCGACCTGCGTACGGGCGACCCCATCGAACTCAAGCCCGACCCTAGTGCACCTTTAGCCGCCTTCGTGTTCAAGACCACCGCCGACCCGTTCGTGGGCAAGCTGACCTATTTCCGCGTCTACTCGGGCACGCTACGCGCCGATTCGCAAGTCCACAACGCCCAAAAGGAACGCGAGGAGCGCATTGGGCAAGTATTCTACATGCGCGGCAAGAACCAAATCGCAACTCCCGAAGTGCGTGCAGGCGACATCGGCGTTGTGGCGAAACTGCAAGAGACCAGCACAGGGCACACCCTCTGCGACAAGAGCCGACCTGTCGCAATTGAACCCATCAAGATGCCCGACCCCATCTACACGGTCGCCGTCGTCGCCAAAACTAAAGCGGACGAAGACCGCCTTGGACCTGCGCTGGCGCGCCTGCAGGACGAAGACCCAACCTTCCACGCACGACGCGACCCAGAAACAGGGCAAACGCTGCTGTCGGGCATGGGCGACTTACACCTGGAAGTCGCCATCGAAAAGCTCAAGCGCAAGTTCAACACCGAAGTGGTGACCGAAGAGCTGCGCATCCCCTACCGCGAGACCATCACGCGCCCCGTGCAGCGCGTTGAGGGCAAGTTCAAACGACAAACAGGCGGGCGCGGGCAGTACGGACACTGCTTCATCAACTTGGAGCCCCTGCCGCGCGGATCAGGGATTGAGTTCACGGAGAGTATCGTTGGTGGGGCTATCCCCAAGAACTACATCCCCGCCATCGAGAAAGGCATCCGCGAGGCTGCCGAGAAGGGCATCCAAGCGGGCTACCCCGCCACCGACTTCAAGGTGAATGTGGTGGACGGCTCGTACCACGAGGTCGACTCGTCCGACCAAGCCTTCCGCATCGCGGGTAGCCTCGCCTTTCAGGAAGCGGCGATGAAGGCAGGTCCCATCGTGCTGGAGCCCATCTTGGAAGTGGAGGTCGATGTGCCCGAAGCGTTCACCGGCGATGTGATGGGCGACTTGAACGGACGGCGCGGACGAATCTCAGGCATTGAGAGCCTTGGCAACGGCAGGCAACTCATTCGCGCAACCGTGCCGATGAGCGAAATGACCCGCTACGCGCTGGACCTGCGCTCCATCACGCGCGGACGCGGACGGTTCCGCACACGATTCTCACACTACGAGGAGGCGCCACCCAACATCACGCAGGCACTTATCGAAAAGCATAAGCGTGAGAAGGAGGCACAAGCACACTGATTGGCAATTGCCCAGCGTAGTGGGAGCGCTCGAAAATGAGCGAACTTTTCTACCTCCTCCTTTAGCTTTCCCCCTAACGATTGGGGGGAGCTAAGCCTCTTCTGGTTCCCCTTGCTTCCAGGGGGCTTCGAATAAGTAAGCACGCTGTGCGGTTGCTAATCCAGCACGGGAATCTTTTCCATCTCGCGGATGGCGTCGCGCGGGTTTAGCACAGGCTCATCTGCTACGATCTTGCCGTCGCGGAAGCGGATGATGCGCTGGGCGTGCTCGGCAATATCGGGTTCGTGCGTCACCAGCACGATGGTGCGCCCCTCGCGGTTGAGCCGCTGGAAGATTGCCATAATCTCCTCGCTGGAGCGCGAGTCGAGGTTGCCTGTTGGCTCGTCCGCCAAAATCAGCACAGGGTCGGTAACGATGGCGCGGGCAATCGCCACGCGCTGCTGCTGCCCGCCTGACAGCTCGTTCGGCTTGTGGTGCAGGCGGTCGCCCAGCCCGACCATCTCCAGCGCGCGTTTGGCGCGTTCGGTACGATCCCGCACACCCGCATACAAAAGCGGCAACTCTACATTGCGCAGCGCACTCATGCGCGGCAGCAGATTGAAGGTCTGGAACACGAATCCGATGTAGCGATTACGAATCCGTGCCAGTTGCGAATCGCTCATCGTGCTCACGAGCTCGCCGTTGAGGTAATACTCGCCTTCCGTGGGGCGGTCTAAGCAGCCAATGAGGTTCATAAAGGTCGACTTGCCCGACCCTGATGGTCCCATAATCGCCACGAACTCGCCGGGCATCACGGTCAAGTCCACTCCACGCAGCGCATGCACCACAACGGAACCCATCTTATAGTCCTTTTTCAGGTTGCGCACTTCGATAACGGGTTTCATAGGCATGGGTAGTATACCTGTAGACGCTTCAGCCCGCCTTGAGTTCAACGCGCAGGGTCTTTTCGTGGGTGTAGAGGGCAAAGCCTTGCGGCGCGCCTTTCGGTTTGCGCACATACTTGCGCAGGGTGTAGTCCACTTCCACGACGCGAGCGTGCTTGTCCGCGCTGTGTTGGGCTGCTAACCGTGCGGCGAACTCCAGCGTACTGCGTGGCACGCGCTGCGGCTGGTTCTCCGTGCGGATAATCACATGCGCGCCTGTGCCCGTGCGCACATGCAGCCACCAGTCGTTGGGCTTGGCGATACGGGTCAGCAGAAAGTCGTTCGCGGCGGCGTTCTCGCCAACCAGCACTTGGTAGCCATCAGGGCTGAGGTAGGTGCGGATTTTGTGCCCTTCGAAGGGGTCTTTCTCGGCGCGTTTGGCGGGGCTGGTGGGGGCGCCTGTTTCGCGTAGCCAGCCGCGCGCTTTCGCCTGCGCGTGCAGTCGCTGCAGCGTGTCGAGGTCAGTGGCTTGCTCGGCTTGCAGCAGCGCGTAGCGCAGTTCGTTCGCCTCGTCGGTGAGGCGTTGCAGGCGAGCGTGCAGTTCGACGCGGCTTTCGCGGGCGCGGCGCGCCTTGTGGAAGTACCGCTCGGCGTTCTCGGCGAGCGTTTTGGTGGGGTCTATCGGGATAGCGATTTCGGGTGCATCGGGCTGCGTGTAGTCTGGGGCGTGCAGGGTGGTCGCACCTGCGGGCAGGTTGTGCCCGAACGCGAGGATGAGTTCGCCGTAGAGTTGCCAGCGGTCGGCGTCTTGGCTCTCGTGGAGGGCGCGCTGCAGGTCGGCAAGGGCGCGCTCGCGCGCCTGCAGCGCGCGGCGCAGATTCGGCAGCAGGCTCTGGCGCAAGGCGTCTATGCGGGCGTGCTGGATGCGCTCGCTGAACGCTTGCTCCCACGCGAGGCTGACGCTGGTACGCGCGTGCTGCCAACTGTCGGGGAAGCGCAGGCTGGGGAACGGGTACGCACCGAGCGCGCGGTGGGTCTGCGGGTCGCGAATCAGCACGGGTTGCCATGCGCCCGCGCGCAGCCGTTGCGCCCACGCCACGACGCCTTCCACGCCCCCCATGCCGTACACCGCCTCCAGTTCGTCCGCCGTGAAGCGGCTCAGCCCTTCGAGGTGCGCCTGCCAGTCGCGCGGCTCGCCCATCTGCGCAATCAGCGTGCGCCAGTCGTCGTCGGTCATCGACAAGGGGTTCAGCAGCCCCTCCACGCGCGTGGGCGGCAGGCGGTACGGCTCGCCCGCGCGAATAGGACGCGCCTCGCTCTGACGCGGCGAGACCCACTTGATCGCACTGCGCACCAGACCCGTCGGCTCCACCAAAATGATGTTGGAGTGCTTGCCCATCAGTTCAACCATCAGCCGATAGGCGCCCTCGCGCGTCTGCACCTCCACCTGCACGATGCGGTCGAAGCCAAGCATCGTCATCGAGCGCACGATGCCGCCTTCCAAGTGCTTCCGCAGGCTCTGCAGGAACGGCGGGGGCGTCGGCGCGTTGGGCAACTTCGCGCTAATCGTGTGCATGCGGGCAAACTGCGGGTCTGCGCTAATCAGCAGCCGATGCTCGGTGCGCTGCGCATATAAGTGCAGCACAATCGTCAGCGGTTCAGGCTGGCGAATGTCCTGAATGCGCGCGCCTGCAAAAAAGCCGCGCTCCCGCAGCACAGCGTACAGGTTCAAGCTGTCGAACGGGATCGGTTTCGCGTCAGGCATGGCGTAATTATACGGGAAGCCAAGCGTGCCTACACGCCCCCCGTCAGGTACCCTTCATGTCGTGCGTGAGGAGTTGGTGTGGCTGGACGAGGAGTCGCCGCGGCGGGGGGGCGCGCTACAGGCGTCGCTGGAGTTTGTGGGCGCGCTGGGACTGCTGCTGTTTGCCAGCCTGCGCGGGATTCTGCAGGCGCGGATTGAACTCCGCGAGACGCTGCACCAGATGGCGTTCATCGGCGCGGCGTCTGCCCCGATTGTTGCCCTCACCAGCGCGTTCACAGGCGCGGTGGTCACCCTCTACTCGGCGTCGCTGCTGGTCGATGTCGGCGGTGGGGGCTTCGTCGGCGGGGCAATCGCGTTAGCCATGACGCGCGAACTTGCGCCCATCCTCACGGGCATCATGGTCACCGCGCGGTGCGGGTCGGCAATCGCCGCGCAACTGGGCACGATGAAAATCACCGAGCAGATCGACGCCCTGCGTGCGCTGGCGGTCAGCCCCATCCAGTATCTGGTCATCCCGCGCGTGCTGGCGTCGCTGGTGATGTTCCCGATGCTGTGCATGATTGCCAACGCGGCGGGCGTGCTGGGCGGCTGGGCGGTCGCGCAGGCGTTCGGCGTCTCCACCAACAGTTTCCTGCAGTCCATCCGCCTGCTGACCGAGCCGTTTGACCTCATCGGCGGGCTACTCAAGACGCTGGCGTTCGCGCTGATTGTGTCGCTGGTGAGTTGCCAGCAGGGGCTGGGCGCGCGCGGGGGCGCAGCAGGCGTCGGGCACGCCACCACCCGCGCCGTCGTGCTGTCGATGGTGCTGATTTTCGCCGCGAACTACTTCCTTGCCGACCTGCTGTTTGCCAAGCGATGAGCGAGACGCCCGCCCTCGAAACGCGCCAACTGGTCTACGCCGTCGACGGCAGAACCATCCTGCACGGGATTGACCTGCGCGTCGACTACGGCGAGGTGGTCGGCATTATGGGCGCGTCGGGCAGCGGCAAGACCACGCTGCTGAAGTGCCTGTGCGGGCTGGTCAAGCCGACGGCAGGCGAGGTGTGGGTGGAAGGCGTCAACATCGCGCCCCTAAGCGAACGCGAGCGCATGCCGTTGCGCCTGCGACTGGGCATCGTGTTCCAGTACGCCGCGCTGTTTGATTACCTGACCGTGTTCCAGAATGTGGCGTTCGGGCTGGAGCGCCATCGGCGGCTGAGCAAGGCGCAGATTCGCGAGATTGTGCGCGAGCGGTTGGCGTGGGTCGGGCTGGAGGGCATCGAAGACCTGTACCCGTCGCAGTTGTCGGGCGGGATGCGCAAGCGGGTCGGCTTGGCGCGTGCGCTGGCGATGGACCCGCACATCGTGCTGTTCGACGAACCCACCAGCGGCTTAGACCCCGTGAACGCCTATCAGATTGACCGCCTGATTACGCGCCTGAACCGCGAGTTGGGCTTGACGGCGGTGGTGGTCTCGCACGATGTGGTGAGCCTGATGCGCACGACGCACCGCATCGTGATGCTGGATGCGGGGCGCATTATCGCCGAGGGGACGCCCGACGCCATCCGCGCCAGCGACCACCCCCAAGTGCAGGCGTTCCTGCAGATGGCGTCGGCGGAGCGGCTGTAGCGAGACGCCCGCTGCCCCGCAGGCGGTGGTCTACAGACCGCAGACGCCGGTCTACAGACCGCGGGTCATGGTCTGCAGACCGCGGACGCCGGTCTACAGACCGCGGGCGATGGTCTACAGACCACGGACGCCGGTCTACAGACCGCGGGTCATGGTCTACAGACCGCGGACGCCGGTCTACAGACCGCGGGTCGTGGTCTATAGACCGCGGGCGATGTCTGCGTGCGCTTGAGGTACACTCTGGCGCGGAGGTGATGAGCCGTGGCGTTCAAAGGCACTGTGCGCGGTGCGGTGATTGAACTGGACGAGCCGCTGGCGTTGCCTGAAGGCACGCGCGTGCATCTTGAGATTGTCGGGATTGGCGACCCGCCGTTGCCGAAAGGCTCGCCGCAGTTGGTGTTGCAGCTGCTGGCGGGAACGCTTACCGAAGAGGAAGCAGAGGCGATTCGCAAGTTTGTCTACGAGGAGATACGCCGCATCGACCCCGAACTCTGGCAGCAAGAGAAGCCATGAAATACCTGCTGGATACAGACCACTGGAGCTACCTGCAGCGGGGACATCCTGCCGTCATGGGGCGTGTAAGCCAGCTCAGTAGAGAGTCGCAGCTCTACATGTCGGTGATTACTCAGGGTGAGATGCTGTCGGGAGTCGTTGTAGTCGTCAACGAGGTTCACCGTGAGCGTCTGCAACGCTTGTACGAACAAACCTTAGAGCAAGCGGCTGGGGTCTTGCCCATCACGGAAGCGGTTGCCACGCACTACGCGGAGCTCCTTGCCTATCTGAGGCGGTCGGGACGCCCCATCCCCACCAACGACATCTGGATAGCCGCCAGTGCGCTGGTCTACGATATGATTTTGGTCAGTGCGGATAGGCACTTTCGGTTTATTGACGGTCTCACGGTGGAGGATTGGAGCCAGCCGTAAGGGTTGCAGCGGGGCAGTCTACGCCTTACGCCGCCAGTTGCCCAGCACGCGCGCGGCGACCAGCTCGGCGGAAATCAGCGTCATCGGGATACCGTTGCCTGGCTGCGTGCTTGCCCCCACCAAGTAGGCGTTGCGGAACGGCGTCTGCACCGACGGGCGAAACGCGGTGGACTGGAAGAAGGTGTGCGCAATGCCGAACGCTGCGCCTTGCCACAGCCCCATCGCCTGCCACTCGTGCGGGGTCAGCGTCTCCACGAACTGCATCCGCTCGCGCTTGAGACCCACGCGCTGGATGACTGTCTCCAGTACGCGCGGGGCAGCGGCGCGGGCGTCTTCCCCAGTCAAGTTCGGCACGGGAACCAGCACATACAGGTTCTCGCAGCCTGCGGGCGCGTCGGCGGGGTCGGTGCGGTTCGAGAGGCAGGTGTAAAACGACGGGTCGCTGGGCACGCGGTTCTCCACAAACAGCTCGCGCAGGTTCGCCTCGAAATCGCGGCTGAAGTAGACATTGTGGTGCAGTTGGTGGGGCAGCGGCTCGGCGTAGCCGATGTAGAACATCAGCGCGCTGCACGAGTTGCGGAACGCGCGCTTGGCATACGGCGTTGGGGGCAGCAGTTCGCGATAGGCGGTCGGCGCGTCAGCGTTGATGACCACATAGTCGGCTTTCAGCACCTCGCCCGACGCGAGGCGCACGCCCACCGCACGCCCGTCTTCAATCAGCACCTCCTGCACGCGCTGGTTGAGGTAAATCCGTGCGCCTTCCTCTTGGGCGATTCGCGCGACCGCTTCGGGCAGGCGGTGCATCCCCCCGCGCGGGTACCACACGCCCTCGCCCGACTCCATGTAGGTCAGCACGCCGTAGACCCACAGCGCATCTTTGGGCGACAGCCCCAGATACATCGTCTGGAACGAGAACAGCATCTGCAGGCGTGGGTCGCGCACATAGCGCCCGACGCGCCGCCAGAGGTTGCTTAGCAGCCGATGGCGCAGCAACAGCCCGACTTGGTAGGGCGTGAACAGGTCAGCGAGGCTGTCGTACTGACGACGCACAAACGCGGGCACGACAGCGTGGTACATCGCGCTGAGGTCTGCCATCAGGCGCAGGTAGCCTGGCACTTCGTCGGGGCTGATTTTGCGGGCGATCTCGCGCACCATGCGGGCGATGTTCGGCGTGGAGTCGAACACCGTGCCGTCGCCGAAGTAGACGCGATACGACGGGTCAATCAGCACGAGGTCGAGGTAATCCTCCACGCGGCGGTTGAGGTCGGCGAAGAGGCGTTCCAGCGGTTCGAGCATCATCAGCAGGGTGGGACCCGTATCGAATCGGTAGCCGTCGCGGCGCAGTTCGCCGATTCGCCCGCCGACTTGGGAACGCGCTTCGAACACGGCGACTTCATAGCCTGCATTTGCCAGGCGCGCAGCGGTCGCCAGTCCGCCCATCCCCGCGCCTACGATAACGACCGTTTTCATACGCAGAGAAGTGTACCTAATGGGCGGGGTGTGTGCGCTTACTGCTCGCCGCGCAGCCGTTTGAGTTCGGCTTCCAGTTCGGCGAGGCGTTGTTCGGCTTGCTCGCGCAGCAGGCGTTCCTGCTCGGCGCGTTGGCGTTCCTGCTCGGCGCGTTGGCGTTCTGCCTCCTCGCCCGTCGGCACTAAACGCCCCTCCGCATCATAATAACGCAACCACCGATACCGCCAACCCTGATACGGCAAGTCCGATACCCCCAACCACACCCCCAACACCTCACTCCACAACCAACCCCGCTCGTTCGGCACAATCGGCACATAGTCGTCCCCCTGCAACCGATACCCCGCTAACTCCCCTGCCTCCTCATCATACCAATAATACTCCCGCGTCCGAAACACCTTCGCATACAACGCCAAGTTGTCTTTCGTATCTTTGGACTTCGTACTCGGCGAGGTAATCTCAATAATCACATCAGGATACCGACCGCCCTCGCGCCACACCACCCAACGCTTGCGCTTTTTCGTGCCGTCTACCCCGCCCAGCACCACGAAAAAGTCGGGACCCTTGTAGGGCGCGCGGCGGCGTTGCCCTTGAACGAACTGGATGACCTTTTCGGCTTGTTGCAGGTCGTAGTAAATGAACATATTGCCGCCGCAGTAGAAGTCGGTGCGGTGTTTGAAGAGTTGGTAGGTGATGTCGTGCAGGAGATTGATTTGCAGTCGGTGGTAGTCGCTTTCCAAGGGGACTTCATCCTCCTCTGGCAGTTCGTGGAGTTGGTATTTGTGGAGCAGTTGGCGTTCAGCTTCCAGCAGGTCGCTGGGTGGGGCAACCTGCTCCTGCTCGGACACGACAGGCGTTGCGGTTTCGGGCATACAGGGATTATACCCGACTCGGCGAAACACACCTATAGCAGTAGGAAAAGCGTCCCGCGCGGCGTATCCCCCACAGCCCAAGCAAGGAGGCGACGATCTGCGCTACGAAGGCAACACCGAAGAGCGCGGCAACCGCATCGCCAACGACCGCGTAATCGTGGCGGCGCAGTATCGTTTTTAGCCTTCGCGGCGTGCTCCCGATGGACAAAAGGGAGCAGACGCAAGGGTCCGCCCCCGATGAAGGTCCGACGCGAAGACGCTGATTACTTGATTTCGACCTTCGCGCCTGCCTCTTCGAGCTTCTTCTTGATTTCCTCCGCCTCTTCCTTGCTCACGCCCTCTTTGACTTTCTGCGGCGCGCCTTCGACGAGGTCTTTCGCCTCCTTCAGCCCGAGCTGCGTGATTTCGCGGATGACCTTGATGACCTGCAGCTTGTTGTCGCCTGCGGCTGCCAGCACGACATCGAACGAGGTCTTCTCCTCGGCGGCGGGAGCAGCCTCGGCAGGCGCGCCGGGCATCGTGCCGGGCATTGCAGCGACGGCAACAGGTGCTGCCGCCGACACGCCGTACTTCTCCTGCAACGCCTTGACCAGCTCGCTCAACTCCAGAACGGTCATTTCGTCAATCGCCTGAATCAGTTCCTCTGCAGTGAGTTTCGGCATAGTGAGTACCTCCTGTGTTTTAGATTATTGGGTTTCTGCCTTCTTATCAGCAATCGCTTGGAGCGTGCGCACGAACTGCCCGATGATTTCGGAGAGCGTGCCCACCAGCCCCGTGATGGGCGACTGAAGTGCGCCCAAAAACTGTGCCAGCATCACCTCGCGCGGGGGGAGCTTCGCCAGTGTGTTAACCATTTCAGCGGGGTAGACCGTATTCCCCAAAAGGAGCGCTTTGACTTGCGCTTTACCCATTTGTTGGAGGTAATCGGTCAGTGCCTTCGCAGCAGCTGCCTCGTCGCCCCTGACAAACGCAACTGCGGTCATCCCGTGCAGATGGGTCTCCAGCACCTCAGGGATGTTTTCCCCGTAGGCGATGCGGTAGAGCGTGTTTTTGACGACGCGCAGTTCCGCGCCCGCTTGACGCAGCTGCTTGCGCAGACCGGTGATCTCGCGCACGCTTAGCCCGCGATAGTCCACCAGAATCTGCGCCTTAGACTCGCCCATCCACGCGCGAATCTGGTTCACCTGCGCAACTTTTTCAGGGCGCGGTGTACGCTCCCAACGACGCGCAGGGCTGGCGTGGGTCGCCTGTTCGGTTGCCGCCATTCGATACACCTCCTTGCTTGGGTTCGCGCCTTTAAACCAAAAACGCGAGCCATGCCGCAGCAGGCTCGCAACGGTGCCTTGCGACACTGATGCGCACACGCGCTCAAGTGTCGCCAATCGCCAACTGTCCCGTGCGCCGTCCTCGGCAGGCGAGCCGCAACTGCGGATTATGTCCCAAACGGGACGCCTGCTGTCTGCGGTATGGCAGTCAAAGTATACCCGACGCGCTACTTGCGCGTCAAGGGGTCGGGGCGCATGCGCCAACACATCGTTTACACCCGCCCCTGTTGCCCATCCTCTACCCACACTTGAAAAAAAGCAGGCGCACCGCCCGTAGAACCGCCCCCACAACGCGCACAACAAAAGGCACGCCCACGATGGAACTTACCTATCAGCAGGT
>Ga0079992_128068_pt1 | contig 11793 bp, 6 predicted proteins | sample FaiFalFF_MnMetaG_3_FD_69197 | JGI IMG/M metagenome (GOLD analysis project Ga0079992, IMG submission 69197) | Freshwater microbial communities from Yellowstone National Park, Wyoming, USA - Fairy Falls B (FF_Mn_B) MetaG (SPADES assembly) (version 2) | ecosystem: Environmental > Aquatic > Freshwater... | reverse complement strand
GAAAGAATAGCGAAGATGATTTATGATAGATGGAAAGAAAAATTACTACGAATTCAAAGAAACCAGTAATTCCCAAGGCTTCTCTCAATACTAAATAAGGAATAAACGGGTTAATTGAGATTACCTATTTTTTGCTTTTGTATAATAACTTAAAAAGTTTAATATCATCGTCACAAATTCTTTAGATTTCTTTTTTTAAAAGCTTTATGCTCTTATATTAAAGAAAATATATCATTCCCTCCTTTAGATAGTCCTCCTTGACTGTCCACTCTCTTCGTAATGCCTTCAGTAATTTATCGGCATAATGTATCGGTGCAGGTAGCTTTAACCCTCCTTTGCCTTCTATTGTTGAATAGTTTAAGTAGGCTAGATCCCTAAGCAGTTTTAATTCCTTCAATGTTACAGGCTTCTCTTCAATTTGACCATTATTAAATACCACTACCTTTTTATCTATCTTAACGGGTCTGGCAAGACCTGTCTTAGGCTTATGAGCTTTAAGCAAATAAAAGTCACCCATATCGGCATACCAATCAATACTATCATACTCCTCTGAAAGCTGCTGAAACGGTGTTCTTTTCTTTACGTTGATAACTTCTATTGTACAGCACTTCTTTGATGAGAAATCTTTTAATTGATCTTGCTCTTCTTTTGTTAATCTGCCATCCCTTAGTAATAATATTTTCTTGCCATTGAAGGTTATATAACCCTTTTCATCAACATGCTTAAGCAGATCTCCAAGCCGTGCTGTCTCTCTTCCAGGATAGCTTGTTTTATACACTGGTATCATGTTGATTAATGTTCCGCTTCTATCAAATATTACGATTGAACCTACAATCTTTGACCCTTCAGCCTCGCCTTCCCCAACATCGACACCTATAATATAATCATATTCAGTATCTATTTGGAGGGTGAATAGCTTTATGCCCAGTTTGCCTAGCATATCGTAGAATATATTTGAAAATGCATATCCCAATTCTTTCTCATCGATTTCACCATTCTTAGATAAATACTTCTCGACGCTAATATTCTGGCTTATAATATTTCTTGCAAACAAGGCTCTTTTTAGATCCTCGTAGTAGTCTGACTCCTCATCATCTTCTCTTTCTACACGGCGCCTGCCAAAGATAAAGGCATAAGAAAGCATACCATTAGTATGTTCTTTAAATATTTTTTCAGCTACCCTAGCGAAGTCATCATTACGCTTAAATCTCAACTCTCTTTTATAAGTTATACATGGAAGCTTATAGCCATTTTTCTCCCATATTTTTCTTAAGAAGTCATATAAATCAGTAAAGTCTTCAACAATTCTTTTAACAATATTCAATTCATTTTCCTTTAAATCTTCCTCAACTAAAACTATCAGAGCTAGCTCCTCAACATTCTCTAAGATTGCAGGTACTTTGTTAGGAAGAGGCATCCCATTCGCTTCGCTTTTGTTTATTCCTTTCTTCTTCATCTCCTTCTTTATGAAATGCTTAAGTAGTTTTAGCGGACTTATAATTTGCGAAGTAGTTCTTACTTCTTTATCATACACCTTATTATCATTAACATTGTACATTTTAACGCGCAGTCTTGCTTCACCATCGAACCTCGTTATAAAATTTTCGCTTGAATCTTTTAAATACCAGATCTTATTCGCAATCTTTTTTATTAAGCTCCCTTTATAATTATGAACCAACATTTTAAGATAATTTAAAATTTTTATTTCTTCATCCTCAGCTATCTTAGGATCAAATACTGGAATAACGTATTGAGCAGGAAAGTAAAACTTTTTGCCTCTACTATCAATACCTTCTATAATAGCCTGATTATTATCAATTCCATCTATTTTAACATTCTTGAATAGTTCACTTAAATTAATATTTTCCTTATGTTCATTAATGCGCCTCTCAGGATACTTCAGTAGGTCTTCATAAGAAAACATCAAGCCACCTCTTTCGTGACACATCTTTATATATTCATCTTTCGGAATGACACTTTTTACGATGTAAACTCTGTTTAGTTCTCTGCCTCCCTCAAGATCCAGAATATATCTAAACTTTGTTCCGAGCATCTTTTTCAATTTTCTGATATCTCTTTTAACTAGGTGATCCCACATGTTACCATCAAAATTTATTTCAATGCTTACATTGATGGCTACATATAATTCATCACCCTTCCAGAAAACAAATAAATCATTATCATCAACTAGTATTTTAACATTCCATGGGCCAATCTTAAAGGTAGATCCCCTTCTAAGAATTTGGATTCCAGCATTCTTAGTAAATTCTTCTTCTATATTATTCAGCACATCTATTGAACCTAAAATTATTTTTGTATCTCTTTTGATTTTATCACGTACATAGATTTTTATAACATCCTTTCTTCCATTTACTGGTACCTCATTAATAGTTACAGATTTCTCCTCAATTAACTCTGCGATCTTTTCATATTCATAGGGTAATTTATTAATCTTTCTAGTAGTATAAAGTTTTCCTTCTTTAACATCATAATACCCATTATTGTTGAGTATATTTATCAATGGTTCAGGCACAAAAGGTTCAGTGATTTTAACATTGTATACTATAATCTTAGGCTCCTTAGGATTATTTAATTCTTTCTCTATTTGTTTTAAATCCACACCAAATACGTTTATAATTATTTTTTTGTTTTTTACTTTAGAACGTTGTAGAATACTCATTTTAAAAAAGTAAATAAAAACATCTTCACCTTATATTTCCCAAAAAAGTTCGTATCTAATAAAATCCAGGTTTACTATGCCGTAGTGATTTAAAAAATAAGGTGCTGGAAATATTTCCTCGTAGATATGCTCATCAAGCCTTCTAATAAGATGTCCCAGTTTCTCAAGTTTTTCAGACTCTTTCTTCGCCCATTGATAAATATAGTGAAATATATCACCTGCTTTCTTAGGTCTAAGTATTAAGAAGCCTTCCACAACTTTCTTTCTAAGTTCTATACAGAAATTGACAATCTTTTCTGCCGTATCTTCATCTACGGTGGTGGATTCGTATGGCCTGAATGGCAATCTTCCTATCAATGCTTTAGATGCCAGTGAAGCAACTAGCACCTTTCTTTGGGTTTGCTTTTTTTGAGGCTCCATAAATTCATCAAGCATGTGTTCAAGGGATGTATATGCAAAGTTTAATTGTATTAAATCAGCATATGTTTCAACAGCACGCTTATAACCTACCTTTTTCCACCAATCCTTTTTGCTCAGCACATCTTCGCGTTCTTTATAAATGTGAGAAAAGGGTATTTCTTTTCTAAACACTTGAGCTTTAATATAAGCCAAGCGATAAGGATTGAGACCTACTATAACATTATAGGTTGAAAGTATATATATTAATTGTCTATATAATTCTGCCTCTTCTGTTTCCTTTACTAAAATCTCAACAGCTCTTCTTTTTATAGCATCAAGATTATTGCATAATTTTGATGAAGGTATTCTTATGAGATCAGTAACACTAGCATATGGTAAATAATACTCTTTTAAAATTAAAGATCTAATATGCTCCTTTAATTTATGCTTTTTTGTAATGTTACTTCCAGGCATTTTGCATCAACCTTTTTTGATAAGATCGTTAATGTCATCAACAAGTTCTTTTATAACTTGAGAAGCTATTATCTGATCGAAACCTTCTAAGCCACCTAGCGTGGCTATTGATAATAATTCCTCTGCTCCTAAAATTCGATATTTAAACATCAACTGAATGGTGTGCTTCCTCTTATTCTCATCTATTTTGTCAATTTTCATATTTTTTACACTCGCTCCTCTTGTGAATTCAGGCGCTAACACTATTATGTTTAATAGATTGACAGGAGCTCCTATAACTTCTGAAATCTTATATGCGATTTTTTTGAATGTCGTAATCTTCAAATTTTTCTCTAAAGTCATCCAAACAAAAGTATTATTATTTAGGATATGTATAAAATCTTGATAACCAATTTTTAAAGGTTTTATACCCTCTTTTTCTTGTTTTAATTCTTTACATAAGGAGTGAAAACCTGTATCCCAGATTTCTATAGCTTCAGATTTGCTATATGTTCTGAAAGGTTTACCTTCGGTTATACCAATAACCAGTTCATTTAGGAAAGCATCTGGATTAACATCCTTTAAATCTATTTTATCCAAGTTAGAGAGAAAATCTTTTATATTTCCGCTTATTTGTCCATTCACAGTTTGACATATAGATGTGCTAATAGCTTTCCATAGAGTAGGAAAAATATATCTACCTGATTGAAGCTTGCTCAGAGTTTTTATTAATCTCCTAAAGCCAGGTTTCTTCTGTAAGCTACTGATCTTAATGTTTTCTTTATTAATAAGATTATTAAGATAACTATTTAGAATACCTTCGTCTATTTTAAGTTCCCTAAATTCTGTAAAAACAAAAGCAGCCTCATTGGCTGTTTGAAGTGTTTCTTCAATATTCTTTTTAAGACTTAAAATTTTAGGTAATAAAATTACCAGTTTTAAAGGTACGGCGTAAGTTTCATCATAAAATTTACGTGTTGAAGAAAACCATTCGGTAAGAGTTTGAGGTATAACATCCCATTTATATGCTCGTTCAAATTCGTCAATTACCACTATTAATCTTTTTTTATTGGGGTCTTTGATAATATTTTGATAATACTCCTTAATATATTCATAAAGAAGTGGGGTTTTTTGAGATTGAGGTTTTAATTGAAGTTTAGTGGTAGCGTAAATACATTCTGCGACTTTCTTATGTTCTTCGCTCTCATGATCAAATAGTATCTTTAATATCTTCTCTTGATTAAATTGCTTAAATTCTTTATCTTTTTCTGAAATTTCTCTTAAATTGATATATATTACATCATAAGCAGATAATTCTCCTTCTTTATGTTTAGCTTTATGATATAGTGTTAAGCCTAATGTTGTCTTGCCCGCGCCAGTATGCGCATCTATTACAAAGTTACCTTTTTTAACATCAGCTATAAGTTTTATTAAAGGCAATTCTCCTACTACTGGTAGTTGCTCGCTATTTTTTTCCTTTAATCTCTTATCTGTTAAGTCTTCTAAATATCCTGCTATTCTGTTAACACACTCGCTCATCTTAATTTCACCTCTTTAAATAACTTAAGCTTTCCGATCATACCATTTTGTACATCTAACAGAGGTCTAAGGTAGATATACCCTTTGTTAATTTCGTTAAGTTCAATTAATTGGTATAGTTTATTTTGTATTTTCTCTATACTTTTCTCTTCTGAGATTACTTCAATACCTATCCGTTCCAAATTGTCTTTATCCTTTATCTGCATAATTCCATCTACTCTTTTACCTAATATTTCAATTTCTCCATATTGTAACTTCCACTCAACTGATGGCTGTATAAATAAAATAAGTTGTGCTATTTCAAGAGCTCTTACAACTTCTAATATATTATTTCTTAAAAAACCACAGCCCGTTATGGTTATCATGTCCCCTAATTATATTATATAACATCCTATATAAAAGCTTTATGATAGACCTAATACTATAATGGATGATTATGAAGGATAGACCATGATTATGTTTTACGCAATTCATCTCTTTAATTTTTAAAAAGTTGTTTATTAAAACTCAAGTTAAAATTTCTCTAATTTGGTTATTGCAAGGATCGAATATTAGAATTGTAGGTTTTGAACATTTAAGTTGGTTAAAATTTATATAATTTTAGACTAGATAAGTATGATGGTTGCTATAGTTTTAAATCAATTTAAAAAAGAAAATTAAAAAAATTATACTAAAGTTGTGCATAGAGGGCATTTATAAAGTTTAGGATAATTCAAATAATTTTCAGGATTAATAGCTATATCCTTGAAATAAATTTTCTTACCAGAATAATATAAGCCTGATCCCTTACTTCTAAGTTTACCTTCTAATTTAACAAATTTCTTGAAAAATTCCGGGTTATTTAGAGCTAGCGTAGCAAAATCTGCAGGACTTTTAAAAACACTACACCAACAATCATATGCTTTACCATAAGTCTCATATAAAGGGCACTCCCTTAGTTTGTAAAATTTAATATATTCCTTAACCTCTTCTTCAGTCCAATATAAAATTGGTGAATATGTTGTAGTTTTAAGAAATTTATGCTTAAGCAATTTTTCCGTGCGAGCCTTTATCCATGATTCATCAGCTCTTACACCTGTTATTAACAATATTTTTTCTGGATCTCTTTCATTTATCCAATCTTTCAGCGGTTTTAATTTTAAATATTCCTTACACCATCTCCTTGTAATTGTAGGGAATCCTTTTTTAAGGACTAGTTCAAAATAATTATATTTAGGACCTATAATGTTAAGTTTTACGTTGAATTCTTTGGCTATGCTTTCAACGTATTCCTTTAAACCTGGTGTTGATATTCCTGTATCTATGAACAATGCTTCAACTTTATTTTTTAATGCTCTTAATGAAAGATGTAAAGTTACGAGGCTATCACGTCCCCCGCTAAACATAGCATAAACATTTTCAAACTTAGAGCCTATTTTTCTTATTTCTTTTATAGTAGCATTGATTAATTTTCTGAAACTACTAGTGGTCACTTTAATCACCTTTAATTTTATAATTAAAATTTTAAGGTATATAAAGGCAGCGGTGAAAAATTCTTAAAATTGAACATTTGATTTTATTTCAGAACGGCTTTAAACCGCACTGTTTTTATTATAGAACGGTCAGCTCGCAACTCTCAAGCCATTGACATTAATATGGTTTCCTAAGATGGTATTAACATGGTCTTAAACCAATAAATTCAAGAAAATTAAAAAATTTTTAAGAATGATGACTTATTTTTACAATTAATAGCTATTCTAATCTTTATTTAAATAATTGAATTTATTACTAAAATAAATATTAAAAGATAGCCGCAAAAATTCTAAGATTAAATATAAGTAAAGAACTTGCTTTAAAAATATTATTTTATGAAAAATTTATTACAAATATTTAATAAAAAAGGAAGAGGCGGAACTTGCGTTAAAGTATGCTGATCGATGCAGATTTGTAGCAAGTCTACTATTTGATTATAAAAGAATGGAAGTTAAAACAAGTACAAGCTAAACATGACTTTCAGAATATACTAAGAAGATTAAAAGAATGTTTGGACAGAAGGTTGGGATAGATAAAGATATAAAAGGTGAAAGATATTCTTGAAGAAATCTTTCCAAAATAAAGAGAAAATAAAAATCTTGAAAACAGACGCTTATCTAACTTTTACAAATTGAGATTTTATGATAAATTTTTAACTTATTTTTAATTTATAAAAATTATCATAATCTTCATAATAAAAAAATATACCTTTATGTTTATTATTTATGATGAGTTATGTCTGTTAGTGTTGAAAATGTGAAGAAAATTGTAAATAACTTTACAAAAAAAGGTGTTGCTTATATTATAGGTCTTTATCCCTTCTTATATTCTAAAAATGAAAATCGTTATAATAATGTTATAAGTACTTTAGAACCTGTTTTTGGAAGGAATATCGCAGAAACGATATATTCAGAAATCGAAGAAGCGTTTAAAGATCTTGACATGTCTATTAAAGTAAAGATTAAAAATAGAGAGGAGGAACTGGGTGATTATCTGAAAAGATTCATTCTTAAAGGACGCATACCAAATATGATTCTTAAGGAAGTTGAAGAACGTCTTAAGCGGATGCCTAAAGAAGATAAAAAAGTTCTTTCAGTAGCATGCGCTATTATTAATGCGATTAAAAATAAGAATTATCCCGTTTTGACTGTTAGGAACAATAATGAGTTTATATCAATCTACTCACAGAATAAAGAGTATTTTTCAGAAGTAGTTTCATCAGTTTTGGGTTTTGATATACCTAATGTTAGAACTCTTTTCTACAAGTATTTGCTAGGCTTCCAATCTGATTTAACAACATATCATCTAAACTATTACGAATTAAAGATATATCCATTTATACAAACATACTTTGAAAAACTTGCTTCTGAAGTTACAAAATACATTAAAATTTTAAGTAGATCCGCTATCGAATCTAAGTTAAACAAGATTTATCAGAAGGGACAATTTTTAAAACTAGCTGTGTTGCAACAAGCCCTTTTTAAAGATGCGGAGGATTTGGAATTCTTATTACATTTCTACCATGTTCTCTCCGAACAATGGTTTTACAAAAGAGTCTCGATTAAGGGTATAATAAATAAGGGATTTGTAAATCCACTAATATATGATCATGTACGAGAGATCATAAGTATCATGAATGAAAGAACTTCAAAAGAGTTGATGGAATTATTTATAAGTGTTTTTAAGAAAGCAGGGTATACTGCTATTTGTGAAAATTTAAGATGCATATTTGTCAAACCATCATCAAAACCTATTCACATATTTTTCTCAGCATGGCCTGAAAAGGTTTACATAACGGATGCAAGAGAGAGTATAAAAGTTATAGTTATGCAGGGCATTCCGCAAGACTCAATACTCCAATATCTTGAAAAATACAAAACATATTATAAAGAATGTATATGGCTTTTTCTCAATAAAGAAAAAAGAAGAGTAGTTATTGCCACATTAAATAAAAGTAAAAGTGGGGATCATCAAGAACTCTTAACCATTCTTCGTAAAAAATTTCCTAAGGTAACTTGGCTTCGTAAAAAGTTTTTAAAGGTAATTGATGTAAGCAGGCTAGGATTGAAAGAAGAGCTTGGATTACGAGAGGACCTCATTAGAAATATAATTGAATTAAGACATCAAGGACCATTAAAAATCTTAGCTTTTTCTGATTATAAAGTCCATGATATGAAAATCTTGATAGATTTCATAAGTAGTTTCAAAGATAGACCAGACATCATAATTTATGCAGGTGATAATGTTAAAAGGTTTATTCATCCTCCATTAAAACTCTTATATATTCCTGATACTGTAGAAGAATATCCTCAAGAAATTGAGGTAGCAAAAATTTATTATCCAAATACAAACTTGCCTATGAGTATAAATAATTGCCTAATTCTTCGTGTTCCACAAGGTGCATATACCAATGATTATCTTCAAAAAAGACTTTTAATGGCGATAAAATTAATTAATAGAATACAAAAAATATTAAAAAATTTAAATGCTCGTTTTGACATTAGTCAACAATTAGCGACGTTTGAGAAAATAATTACTGAGGAATTTCCCTTTTTAACTATTAAAAAAGATGAGAATGAGGTCAAAATAATCGATAAGTTTACAAAGACAGAAATCCTAAGATTAACTAAATTTTTTGGTAATAAACTAATATTAGCTCCTAACCATTGGGAGTCACTTCAAGCTCAGCTAAATGAAATTTCTATCCGGAAGATTGAAAGAAAAATAAAAGACACAAGCTATGAATATTATGTAATTATTCGGCCTAAATACAATTATTTTGAATTATTAGCTTCTTATGCTAAATACGGTTTAGCCGTTATTTTAGGCAATGATGATGAAAGCATATATAGAGTTTGGATCGATGGAAAGAAAATATATAAGCTTCATAACACATGGCTTAAAATTGGCTCTTATTTAATAATAGGATTGGAAGGAACCACCGATGGCATGGGACCCTTAGGTTATTATCCGGAAAGCGATAGAAAAGATAGGCTTAGACTAGCTAACGCAATAATTAGGTCATCGAATGAAAAACTGATTATAGTTTCTCATGCACCACCTAAAGGAATACTTGATAGAGCAATGCAATATGGCGAAGCGTCAATAGGTAGTTTGGAATTAAGAAATTTTATAGAAGAGTATGATAGGCCGGTACTTGTAATATGCGGACATGTTCATAGGTGTGGAGGACAATATGAAAAATTGAATCAAGCAATAGTAGCAAATGTAAGTTCTCATTATAGTTATTATGAACGAGCTAATATCGCTTGGATAATAATCGATGAAAAAGGCACAGTTAATATAGAATTTATAAAATTACCTTCAGTAGTTGAATATATTTTCAAAAGTGAAAGTAAAGATAATTTATTAGAAACTCTTAAAAAAAGAACTTCTTTATCTGAGAGCGAAGCGAAACTATTTATTGATACCTATGAAAAGGTAAAAGATAAATTCTTTGATGACCTTTCTGCATTAGCTCATTTGAAATTCAAATATGGTTTTTCATGGTACAATGTCCTTCAATTATATCTACATGGTGTAAAGGCACCAGAGCAACTTACAGAAGATATATACCGTAATATATTAAACAGTACCAAAGGAATTTATAAAACTCATTTGATGAGAGGATATGTAAATATTAAAAAGGAATTAAGCAAAGGAAAAGTATATCTAATAAATCAAATTCCTTTACCATCACATAATAAAGTAATAATTTGCGATACAGAATATAGCCTGAAAGCAGGAGTGTTGTATGGATTTTTAGATTTATCTACAGGTGAACTCAAACAATTCTGGTTTGATGAAAAAGAAAAAGCGCGTCAGTACTTAAAAGATAAACAAAATTATCTTTTTGTTTATTGGGGAGGCTCTGATAAAAAATTACTAAAAGAGGAACTTGATTTTAATGCCACTTTTCTTAATTTGCTTTATTATGTACAAATTTCATTAGTAGCACCCATACCATCAGCCTCACTACATTATGTTTACGATGTGTTATGCGGTCATAATGAAGATGAATGGTGGAAAATGTCATTTTATGGGGTGGATGGATTTTATAAACTTATGCTATGTGATAATATTCTTATGAATCCTAATGATAATTATTCAAAAGAGAAACTTAAGGATATCAATAAAGCTGATATATTAGCTTTAAGCCAAGTATTTAAAAAATTGAGAGAACTCAATTCTGGTGGTGAACATTACATTTTAAACTCTAAGATCATTGAGGGGCTTAATAAAGTTTACAGTCAGAACTCTTAAATTGCCGTAAGATTTGGTTGAAAAGGTTAAGAGATTACTGAGGAAATTAAAAGAATTATTAAAGAGGAGTTTGAAAAAGCTGGAGGAGCATATAAGTTTTAAGGTTTTACATTTCACAAAAATTCTAAGATTAAATATAAATAAAGAACTTACTTTAAAAATATTATTTGTTATGAAAAATTTATTACAAATATTTAATAAAAAGAAAGAAAAGTAATAAAGTATCACTTACTAAAGTTAATTATGGTTTAAATTCTTTTAAAATATTAATGAAATAAATGCAAAATAAATCTAAAAACTTCTTTTATATTGACTACATATAAAAATTATTTGATTTTAAATTTTCGTAAATATATCTTTAAACTATTATCTTAATATATAAATATATAAGGCTTTAAATTTTTACTCATTGGATAAATTTCTTTATCCATAAAGATATCTGGTTTAAAATATATCTTTCTTAACAAGTTTTTCTTTTTCAGCTCCTCTTTTATTATTTCAACAACTCTAACTAATGTATTAAGCGCAAATACTGAAGGGACATCAAACATTACAGGTAATTTATCTTCCATATATCTTTCCCTTAACGCTGGTATTTTTCCGCTGTAAGCTATCTTCTCTTCTTTGAGCCTATGAATTATTTTCACAAACAACGTAGGGCAATCATAAGGAGAGGCGAAGAAAAACCATTTTCCTTCCAATATTACGGGTATGTATCTTATACTAATCTCTCGATGTTGCATTATATTTTTTATCAAATCTTCGAATTCAAGAACATCAGGATAGTAGTGAGAATGCATAAAAACTTCTGGCTTCAAAATAAGGTTTATGTATTGCTTAAATTCCTTTTCCAAAACCTTAATTTTATATTCTGTTAATACATTCTTAATAAGATTTAAAAGAGTAACCATTAAGTCTTGAATAGATGCGCTTGAACTTAATGCCGC
>Ga0079992_125826_pt1 | contig 11831 bp, 11 predicted proteins | sample FaiFalFF_MnMetaG_3_FD_69197 | JGI IMG/M metagenome (GOLD analysis project Ga0079992, IMG submission 69197) | Freshwater microbial communities from Yellowstone National Park, Wyoming, USA - Fairy Falls B (FF_Mn_B) MetaG (SPADES assembly) (version 2) | ecosystem: Environmental > Aquatic >... | reverse complement strand
CAGCTCCTGCAGCCCGATAGGACCTCCTTCACCCTCCACCTCGAGCTGGCCCTCCTCGACGAGGTAGAGGGCCTCATAGGGTTCAAGGATCAGCCTCTTTGTGCTGACCAGCCTGCCGAAGCCCCAGCCGTAGAGTTTGACCGCATCGCTCCCGGTCACCTCAACGCTCATGTCCTCCAGCAGCCTCCCCCTCACCATCCCTCGCTCGTACGGGCCGGGCCGCCCAAATAACGCTCCCTCCGGCCGTAGTTACGTGCGTATCCGGGAACGGTGTATATCCCACGTCTCATCCGAAGGTTCAGGATGGGTGTCGTGAGGGACCTCGTCAGCCTGACGAAGCCGAAGATAACGCTGCTCAACGTGGCCGCGGCTCTGGCCTGCTACGTTGCTTCTGGCGGCATTCCCTCAGGGATCCCACTGCTCGGTGCGCTCGGTTACGGAGCGGCTGGAGGGTCGAGCGCGCTGAACAACGCCCTTGACGCGGACATCGACGGAAGGATGCGGAGGACCGCCAGGCGCCCGATCCCGAGCGGAAGGCTCTCGAGGAGGAAGGCCCTTGCCTTCGGCACAGCCCTCACCTCCCTCTCGGTCCTTCTCGCCTTCATTGCCTTCAACCCGCTCACAGCCTTAGCCATGCTCCTCGGTGCCCTCTCTTACGTTCTCCTCTACACGCTCTACCTGAAGAGGAGGACGGACCTGAACATCGTGATCGGCGGGATAGCTGGCTCCTTCCCTCCCCTTGCCGGTGCTGCGGCCGCCTCTGGAACCTTCACGCCTGTTTCCCTTGCTGTGGCCGCCTTGATCTTCCTCTGGACGCCGGGCCACTTCTGGAGCCTCGCGATCAGGGCCTCGGAGGACTACAGGGCAGCGGATCTGCCGATGTTGCCGGTGACGAGGGGGGTCAGGTTAACGGCCCTTGCGATCGCCGCCTCCAACGCCCTCCTGATCGGTTGCTGGGTCGTCCTGACCCTGACGCTGAGGAACCCTTTGCCGTTTCTGTTGCTGACGGCGTTGCCGACGGCTCTGCTCTCCCTCGAGACGGTGAGGCTCCTCAGGAGCCCAGACGCATCGAACGCGTGGAGGTCCTTCAAGCTCTCGAGCCCTTGGCTGCTGCTGGTCCTGATAGGGGTCGTCCTCTCCTCAGTGATAGCGTGAGGTGCGAGGTTTGCTCGCAGTTCCGGTGAACAGCGCAGTTGGTGTGGTGGGATGGTCAGGATAGGCGTCCTGAGCTACGGCGTCGGGAACCTCTTCAGCGTCGTCAGCGCCCTCTCCAAGCTCGGAGCTGAAGTGGTCCTCCTCGGCGAGTCGGGCTGGGACGCGATCGACGGCCTCGTGATCCCGGGCGTTGGCAACTTCGAGGAGGGGTCGAGGAACATCGCCCTCCACCGGGAAAGGATCGTCGAGTTCCTCGAATCCGGCTCCCCTGTCCTCGGCATATGCCTGGGTATGCAGCTCCTCTTCGAGGAGAGCGAGGAGGGGCCCGGCAAGGGCCTAAGCCTTCTGAAGGGCAGGGTCATCAGGCTGAGGGTGAACGCCAAGCTCCCCCACATCGGCTGGAGCAGGCTCAGGATCGTCAGGCCCTGCGATCTGGTCGACGGCGTCTCGTCGGGCGAATGGGTCTACTACGTCCACTCCTACGCTCCCTCACCGGAGGAGCCCGATGTCGTTTCGGCCGTCAGCGAGTACGGAGGCCTCGAGTTCCCCTCGGTCGTCTTCAGCCGGAACCTCTACGGCACCCAGTTCCACCCCGAGAAGTCCGGAGAGACCGGCAGGAAGATCCTGAGGAACTTCGTGGGCCGATGCGTCAGGAGGTGACGTACATGATATCCATTAATCTTCCTTTGAAGCCGTAGATCCGGTTTGCCGGCGTATCTCGATCTACCGTTCGGCAGGTTCAGGTACTACAGGCTGGCTGAGCTGGAGGAGGTCGGGCTCGCCTCGAAGGTCGAGGAGCTTCCGTTCTCGATAAGGGTCCTGCTCGAGAACCTATACCGGAACCTCGGGAAGGGCGTCGTCACCGAGGAGGAGGTGAGGGCCCTCGGCCACTGGGGCCTCTCGGCGCCCTCGGTCGAGGAGATCGCTTTCCACCCGACTAGGGTGCTCCTCCAGGACTTCACCGGCGTCCCCCTTGTGGTCGACCTGGCAGCGATGCGAGGCGTCGCCAAGAGGCTCGGCAAGGACCCGAAGGTGGTGAACCCGCTGGTGCCAGTGCACCTCGTGATAGACCACTCGATCCAGGTCGATCACTTCAGGAGGCCTGACGCCTACCTGCTCAACCTCGACCTCGAGTACGAGCGGAACAGGGAGAGGTACGTGCTGCTGAAGTGGGCCCAGAAGGCCTTCTCGAACTTCCAGGTGGTTCCGCCGGGGACTGGGATCGTCCATCAGGTCAACCTCGAGTACCTCGCGACGGTCGTCGACGATCGAGTCATCGACAACGAGCGCGTCGCCTTCCCGGACACCCTGCTGGGGACCGACTCTCACACGCCGATGGTCAACGGCCTCGGAGTCCTCGGATGGGGAGTCGGAGGGATAGAGGCGGAGGCGGTGATGCTCGGGCAGCCGTACTACATGACCGTGCCTGAGGTGGTGGGCGTGAGGCTGGAGGGCGAGCTGAGGGAGGGCGTGACAGCTACTGACCTGGTCCTCCACGTCACGGAGCTACTGAGGAGGAAGAACGTCGTCGGCAAGTTCGTCGAGTTCTTCGGCCCGGGCCTCGAGAACCTCTCGGTACCTGACAGGGCCACGATAGCCAACATGGCTCCGGAGTACGGCGCGACTGTCGGGTACTTCCCAATCGACCGCCACACGCTCGAGTACCTGAGGTTCACCGGAAGGAGCCCCGAGAGGGTCGCCCTGGTGGAGGCTTACGCTAAGGCTCAGGGCCTCTTTCTCGAGGACTACGAGTGGAGGGGCAGGTACACGGAGGTTGTCGTGCTGGACCTCGGCGACGTCGAGACGAGCCTCGCCGGCCCGGCGAACCCGGAGGACAGGCTCGGGATAGCGGACCTGAAGAGGGTCGTCGAGGAGTACATCAGGAAGGTGAGGGCGACGGTCAGCGGTCAGGGAGCTGCCAACAGGTGGGAGGGCGAGGGAGGAGGCCAAGCGGTGGCCCAGCTCCAGCGGACGGAGGAGGTCAGGGAGGCTGTAGTCACCGTCAACGGCGAGACCTATGCGCTCAGGGACGGATCGATCGTGATCGCGGCGATCACCAGCTGCACCAACACCTCGAACCCGACCGTGATGGTGGGAGCCGGACTCCTCGCCAAGAAGGCCGTGGAGAGGGGCTTGAGGGTCCCCAAGTACGTCAAGACCAGCCTCGCGCCAGGGTCGCAGATCGTCTACGAGTACCTGGTCCGTTCTGGGCTCTACAGGTACCTCGAGGAGCTAGGGTTCTCCCTTGTGGGCTTCGGCTGCACCACCTGCATCGGGAACAGCGGACCTCTCCCTCCTGAGGTCGCTGAGGCGATAGAGAGGCACGACCTCATCACCTTCTCCGTCCTGAGCGGCAACCGCAACTTCGAGGGCAGAATACACCCGCAGGTCAGGGGCAACTTCCTCGCGTCGCCTATGCTCGTCGTGGCCTACGCCATAGCTGGCAGGGCCGACATCAACCTGCTCGAGGAGCCCCTCGGCCTCGACAGGGACGGAAAGCCCGTCTACCTCAGGGACATTTGGCCGAGCATGTCCGAGATCAGGGAGGTAATAGAGAGGTCCTTGACGCCGGAGCTCTTCAAGGAGAAGTACGCCAACGTCTTCGAGGGCGACGAGAGGTGGAGGTCCCTCGAGGCCCCCTCCGGCGACGTCTTCGTCTGGGACCCGAGCTCGACCTACATCAGGGAACCTCCGTTCTTCGAGGGGTTCTCGCTGGAGTTCGAGGAGCCCAAGGACATCATCGGCGCCAGGGTTCTCGTGCTGCTGGGCGACAGGATAACGACCGACCACATCTCCCCAGCCGGAGCGATACTCCCAGGGAGCCCCGCTGGGAAGTACCTGATGGAGAAGGGCGTCGACCCTGCTGACTTCAACACCTACGGAGCTCGGCGCGGAAACCACGAGGTGATGATGCGCGGGACCTTCGCCAACGTCCGCCTGAAGAACCTGCTGGTCCCGGGAAGGGAGGGATGGTGGACGAGGCACCTGCCTTCCGGAGAGGTGATGACGGTCTACGACGCGGCCATGAGGTACAAGGCCGAGGGGACCCCGTTGCTGGTTTTGGCGGGGAAGCAGTACGGCGCTGGGAGCTCGAGGGACTGGGCGGCGAAGGGCGTCTACCTGCTGGGAGTGAGGGCGGTGATAGCGGAGAGCTTCGAGAGGATCCACAGGAGCAACCTGGTCGGCATGGGCGTCCTGCCGCTACAGTTCAGACCCGGCGAGGGCTGGAAGACGCTGGGTCTCGACGGGACCGAGGTCTTCGACATCATCGGCATCTCCGAGGGCCTGAAGCCGAGGAAGGAGCTGACGGTCAGGGCGAGGAAGGCGGACGGATCTACGGTCGAGTTCAAGGTCATCGCGAGGCTCGACACGCCGATCGAGGTCGAATACTACAGGCACGGCGGCATACTCCAATACGTGCTGAGGAAGCTGCTGGGCGGAAGGTCGTGAGGTTCAGCCGATCTCGAAGCTGACCTGGACCCTCGCGGTCACCGTAACCTCTCCAGGAACCACCGGCGTGCTGGCTCCCGACTCGGCCCTCAACACGGTCGGCATTATGGGATACGGAGCCTGCTCGACCGTCAGGTCCACGCTGAGGACCCCCCTGATGCTGGCACCCAGCTCCTCCGCTGCCCTCTGGGCCTTCCTCTTGGCGTCGGCCATCGCGGCTTTCAGCAGGTCCTCCTCCATCGACCTCCTCCTCTCCTCCGAGACCGTGAACAGGACGCCCTGGACGATGTTGGCTCCAGCAGCTACAGAGCGGTCTATGACCTCTGAAATAACCTGGAACTTCTCGGACCTCAGCTTGACCTCGATCGCGTTCGTCGCGACATAACCGACGACCACACACCTCCCGCCTGAGCAGTCGTGGTCCGCGTTGACCGAGAGCCACTTCGTCTGGACCTCCCTGTCAGTGAGGCCGAGCCCCCTCAGGGCCTCGATCACCTTCGACATGACCTCCGCGTTCTTCATCGATGCCTCCCCAGCGGTCTCTCCTTTAGTAACGACCCCTATCATCAGCCTCGCCTCATCGGGGACCAACGTCACCGTTGCGATCCCTGTCACGAGGATCCGCCTCGGCTCCGAGCCTGTGCCTGTCACCTGGGACTGACGCACGTTGAGGGCTGAGACGAGGACTACTGTCGAAGCGAGGACCACAGCAACGGCCACGACCATCGCCACCGCCATGACCTTCTCGAAGGAACCTGTTGCGCTCACGCACTCCATTCGCCGCTCGAGCATATATCGCGTTTTGCCACAACCTCTGGCAAACTCCCATAGACCTCAATACTCCCCTGCTCCAAAAAACCTTAAGTATTCCTTACTAACCTTTGCTGAAACTCTTTCACTTCCTCATCAAGGACATCCATTACTCGAAGACCTCCTTCCCGTTGAGCTTACAGGTGTGGAGCACGACGGACTGTGGAGAACGACGGATGTCGTTACTGCCTTCACTCCATGCATCTTCATCAGCCTTTCAGAGATAAGGGACCTTAGCTTGTGAAGATCGTTCGCCTTAGCTGTGGCTATTAGGTCATACTCCCCTGTGACCTCATAGACGTCGATAATCTCAGGCATCTTCGCCAAAGCCTCTCCCACATCCTCTAACTTTCCCGGCTCCACGAAGAAATGTAGAATAGCCCTGACCGTCACGTTGCGTTCACCCTTCATCACCTGCCTTCAGGTCAAAGAACAGCGCATCCAGATTCTCAGTCAACTCTTGATAAAATTCGCCTGCTCCTTCGGTTATCTCATCTGGAGGATATACTGGCTTCTGAGTGACCTCCACAAAGAGGCCCCCTCTGAAGCTGAAGGCAAGGTAATAGCTATCAAAAAACTCGATGCCCCCTTCAGATCGCCATACGTGGATGCAAAACGGCTCAGTGTCCCTTATCATCAACGGAATCCCTTTCCTGCCGGTAACGACCTGAACATTTGACGCTTTCATAGCTCCTCCCCTCACGCAACTGCGCATGAGGACCAACCGCACTCAAGGCATGTAGTGCACCCTCCCTGACGGGCCAGCATCTTGCTACCTCACTCTGGGCACCCTTCTGGGTTCTTCTTGTTGGGAGCCTTCTTGGGTTACAATCCCCGGGCGGGGCCGGTTGGCTCCGTCTGGGGGTTGGTCCCGGGCAGGCAGGGCGTCTAAGGGGCCTCCAAAAGAGGTCCCATAACCCTGGCCCTATCCCATGGGAGATAATCCCGTGGGAGCCGGTGGAGGGTCCAGTTCAGGGGGTGAAAACATGTCCCAAATCCAGGTCCGGACGTCCCTGGCCCCGGGGCTGGGCCCTTGGGGCAGGCATCCGAAAGGGTGCCTGTCCGACCGGACAGGGCAGGGGCGGGTGGGCGTGGTAACTTCCACGTCCACTCAACTTTCCAGCCTGCCTGTGGGGGAAAGGGGTGAGGTGCGATGAGTGAGCAAAGATCGAGCGACCACAAGCAAAGACTGTACATAGCCAACGCCTTCAGTTTAGGAATGCTGGAGACGTCGCCGACGAAGGAGGTCCTTCTGAGGATAAAGTAAATCGACGTCGCAATGGTCTCAGAAATGTTGAGGTCCCGACAGTTCATTTCAGCCGTCGGCCAAGAATCAACATCTCAGCTAATGACGCGACTACTTGGTGTCGAGGTGCCATTCAACAGAGTTCCAATAAAGCTCCAGAAGGGGGATCGACTCATCGTATTTCAATTACTAACGAGGCTGGAAGAGGGAAAAGTGCTTAGTGACGAAGAATTGATGAGACTACCGTACAAGTTCTATGTGGTCGAGGTGTTATGAGATGACACGAAAAACGAGGACTGTTATCGAGGAGATTGACCAACGCATGCTGGAAGGAGCTGTTATCGAGGAGATTAGCAGGAGCCGGATAGTGCTGAGGAGCAAGGATGGTAAGTGCTACCACATATATGCGGTCTGCTACCAATGCGGGGACGCGAACCTCGTAGTAACTGAGTCCGCCCCGCCCCAGAGGGGGTAGAGGGGAGTAACCGGGCTCCCCTGAGGGCTCCCTCTGGGGGTCCTCAGGGGAAGGCCGATGGGCCTGCGGGAGCCATGAGTGGCTTTCGAGGACGCGGCCGGATGCCCGGCCTGCCTCTCGCTTTCTCTCCCCCGGGGAGACGGGGTGATAGAATGAAGGAGATAATTTTGATATCGGCGATATAATCTCGATGACTGTAGTGGCAGCCTGCATATCCTATCTGACGATACAGTTCGTATTGGAGATACTGCCGGTGGAGATGGAGATACTGCCGGTGATCGTGAGTGTGATCACAATACCGGTCACACTCACGATGATGAAATTAAAGGAACTACTTCTGAAAAAAATTATTCTCCCCCGGGGAGATGAGGACGGAGACGGGGTGAGATGAGATGACATCTAAGACGACCAAAAAGGCAAGGAGTAAGAAGACCAAGAAGTCAGGGACCGCAAGGAGGACGATCAGAAGGAGTAAAGGGAGGAAAACGACTGCTGAGAAGGAAACGACCACCAAAGAGGTCATAAGGGTCAAGGACGTCGGAGAGTTAGTAGAGTATTGCAAAACACTACTTGGCCGGAAGCCGTTTGAAGGGGCCGCTGTCGATTTCCACCAGAAAAAGCCCGCCTACGTGTACCTACCAGCAGATAACTCAGTTACGAAAGTAGACACCCAAAAACTCTTAGACTTCTTAAAGGAGAAAGGAGTTCAGCGAGCCCTTATCGACGCGCTGAACAAGAAAAGATTACCGACGCTCGTTCGGCTATGTGAAGCTGGATTCGAAGTCTTCGTGCTACGAAGGACGTATGCGATAGAACAGCTGAGACAAGAACTCAGAAGGCAAAACGTCGAGGTTCCCAAGAGCGATAAATTTGATCCTGTTCTACTGGCATTTACACCTCCGAAGAAGTGGGCACTCGTTGACGGAAAATTCCTTAAGGCCTGGAAAGCGATGACTGAGTGGCGGTACGCCGATACAACTTTCCGCATAGAGCAACAGAGATATGATGCCAATTCGGAAATGTCGAAAGAGGACGAAGACGAGGAGCTGAGGAGAATTTACGAGATGATACGGGCTAAGTTGGAAGAGGTGCAACGACTATTAGAAGAGGTGCAAAAATTAGAGGCGCAGTTGTTCGTCCTGAAAGTCCAGAAGCAATATAACGTGACAGAGGAGGACTTTCAGAAGCTGGGAATAGAAACGGACGACACCGTGGCAAAGGCTTACGCCTGTGAGGCGATCTTAGAGGCAATACACTGCGACACGTTGGTCGGATTCATAAACAAGGCGGGAATTAGACTGGCTAAAAACGGAAAGAAGCCATTCATCCACGACGGTCGATTGAGTTATGTGTTGCATCAGCTGGCAATCAAAATCTACCACTTAGACGTGAACAACCAGCGAGGGAAGATTAAGTACAAGAAGTTGCAACTGGCCAAGAAGATCTTGAAGCTCTCCAGAAGGATCCGAGGAAGCGGCCGGGTGGGGGAAGCCTTCGGGGCCGGACCTCCCAAAAGGGAGGGTTACCGCGGGTTCACCCCGCCCCTTCGAGGCGGGACCTGCTTACAGGGGTCAAAAGACTGATCACCCGGCCTCGGGGCCCCAGACACCCGGCCGACAGACAACCTCCACAACCACATGTTAACCCACCCCTTTTCACCCCTGATACTTACCAGTTCACCGCGTCTATGGGCTCCCTTCAAACTGTTCAGGCTTTATGGCGTCGTTATATTCATCCCCCTTAACAACCTCATCCTCCGACAACGAGACCGCCTTTCCCTTTCCTCTTGTGGCTTTACAAGTCATATCAAACTTACTTACTTAAGACTCCAGCGTCGTAGGAACGGCATGGACGCATCTACCGGCCTTCAGACCGGTAAGGAATTACAACTGAGAACTGAAAGATCGGTCCTTTGAGCACAGGTATCCGCTCGGCGAGAAGGCCTCATCGGACCTCTTCGAGTAGGCCAGCAAAAGCCTGGGAAGCTTTGCAACGAGTTAGAGGAGCAGGCTCGAGCCAGTACGTTCCTGAGGGTCGTCTTCCTTGAGCACTCGTCAACTGCGGAGGTTTCTTTGAGAACTCATACTATTCGTTATCAGTCTTGCCTGACCGTTCGGCCCGGTTGAGGGTTCGGCGCTCCTGCGAGCTTCCTCTTTGGGTCTTCCGTTGCGCTCCGCATTCAGTCGATTTGGAGTCGATTTATCTCATCAGATCCCAAATACAAGTTCTGTTATTGTAGCTACACGATAACACGGGAGCGCCGGGGGCGGGATTTGAACCCGCGCGGGCCTCATCGGCCCAGTGGCTTAGCAGGCCACCCCCCTACCGGGCTAGGGAACCCCGGCATGTGGGTCCTCGAGGGTGTGATGGGAAACCCTTCAGATAAATTTCCTCGCGAGATTTCGCCTCGTTCGTTCCCACGCGGTCGCACCGTAGGAAAGCCGCTACGGGCCAAGCCCCCCTTCCCCAGCCGGGAGCCCTCAGATCGGCCGCAGATCCCGCCATTCCCCTGAGAAAGACTTTTATCCTATGATAGGACTCAGAGGGGGTTTCACACTAATTGGCTGGACGGGTAGGACCCCCCACGGCGAGGGATCGATTGGTCAGCTCCTCCCAGGGCATGCCCTCAGATGCCCGGGTTGCGGGCAAGAGGTCGCTGACGGAGATGCTCGACCGCGACTGGTGGGCTAAGATCTTCGACAGGATCTATCTCATCACGGACGCCGACATAGCGCTCAACGAGGAGCTCACGAGGCGCGAGGTGGACCTGATCACGGAGATCCTGGGGCTCGAGAAGGAAGACGTTGTGCTAGACCTCTGCTGCGGCAACGGAAGGCACTCGCTCGAGCTGGCCAGGAGGGGCTTCAGGAACGTGGTCGGCCTCGACTACTCGGCGGAGCTCCTGCAGGTTGCGAGGGAGAGGGCCGAGTCCGAGGGGCTCAAGGTCAGGTTCAAGCAGGGCGACGCCCGGAACCTTCCCTTCCCCTCCAACACCTTCGACGCCGTGATAATGATGGGCAACAGCTTCGGCTACTTCGCAGACCCTTTCGACGACCTGAGGGTGCTGAGGGAGGTCCACAGGGTGCTGAGGCCCTACGGGAAGTTCCTGATCGACGTGGCCGACGGCGAATTCCTCCGGAGGAACTTCGAGCGCTACAGCGTCGAGAGGCTCCACGACGGCCTGATGGTCGTAAGGGAGAGGGAGCTGGACGCCCACGGCAATAGGCTAGTCTCGAGGGAGCTGGTGATCGACGGAGAGCAGCGCGTCGTCGCCGACAGGGTTTACGCCGTAAGGCTCTACGACTATCCGACGCTCAGGTCGCTCCTGCTGAGGGCCGGATTCACCGGCGTCTTCCTCACCTCAAGGCTCTCCTACGAGCCGGTCGACAAAGACCCGGGCATGATGAGGCACCGCCTCCTCGTCCTCTCCTACGCGGAGAAGGGCGAGGTCAGGGAGGTAACTGCCGAGAGGAACGGGAACCTTGTGGTCGTTCTTCTGGGTGACCCGAGGCTGCCGAACAGGGTGAAGCCTAACGGGCTCTTCGACGATGACGACCTCCTTGCGGTCTGCGAGCTGAAGCACGCCCTCCTCAGCATCAAAGGATACAGGTTCGTCTTCCTCGACGACCACTCGAAGTTCGTCGAGTTCCTCTCCTCCAACAGGTCGAGGATCCACATGGTCCTGAACCTCTGCGACGACGGCTTCCTGAACGACCCCTCGATGGAGGCCCACGTCCCCGCGCTACTGGAGGTCCTAGGGATCAGGTACACGGGCGCTGGGCCGAGGTGCCTGACGCTCTGCTACGACAAATCGGCCGTGAAGCTCCTCGCCGCCTCTATGGGCATCCCAGTGCCCTGGCACGTCCTGATCCCCGAGGGATCGGAGGAAATCCCGGCCTCTGTGAGGTACCCTGCGCTCGTGAAGCCCAACTTCGGCGACAACAGCTGGGGCATCACCGAGCGGAGCGTCGTCAGGAGCAGGGAGGAGCTGAGGGCGGCCTTGAGGGACCTGAGGACCTACTGGGGATATCGCGGACCGGTGCTGGTGGAGGAGTTCGTCGACGGAATCGACCTGACGGTCTCGATCGTCGGCAACCCTCCGAACGACGTGGTGCTCCCCGTCCTGACCGAGGACTACTCCTGCCTCCCCGACGGCCTTCCGAGGATCCTCACCTATGCCGCCAAGTGGTTGCCCGAGTCGCCCTACGGAAGGGTCAGGTCCGTTCCGGCCGAGATACCCGATGGGGTGAGGTCGCAGGTCGTCCGTTGGTCGAGGGCGCTCTTCGTCAGGCTCGGCTGCAGGGACTACGCCCGTTTCGACTGGAGGCTCGGACGCGACGGCATCCCCCGGCTCCTGGAGGCCAACCCCAACCCGGGATGGGTCTGGGACGGGCACCTGAGGAAGGCCTGCAGGTACCACGGCTGGAGCTACCGTCGGATGTTCCTCGAGATCCTCGCCGCCGCCGAAAGGCGCTACGCCGCATCCCCCAACGGCCAGAGGAACGGCCTCGTGGCTGCACAGGTCCGCTGAGATCATTTTATAAGAACTCGCTGGGACATTCGTTGGACCGGAGAGGATGGCTCACGCTTCGCACCCCGAGGTAGGGAAGTTACCAACGGCGTCTCAGCAGTAGGGTGTGGCAGCCATGTCCAGCAAGGACTCGGTTTCCATTTACAAGTTCAAGCGCTTCATAG
>Ga0079992_125685_pt1 | contig 11850 bp, 7 predicted proteins | sample FaiFalFF_MnMetaG_3_FD_69197 | JGI IMG/M metagenome (GOLD analysis project Ga0079992, IMG submission 69197) | Freshwater microbial communities from Yellowstone National Park, Wyoming, USA - Fairy Falls B (FF_Mn_B) MetaG (SPADES assembly) (version 2) | ecosystem: Environmental > Aquatic > Freshwater... | reverse complement strand
AGGTCAGATATCACAACACATGATATTAAACTATGTGGCAATACAGATACTGGGAATGCCCAGATCCTACGGTGAGTAGTATGAGCGAAGTTAAGCCTCCCTGGGGTGAAGAAGGACCTTACTTTGAGGATTTTGAAATAGGGATGGTTATAAAACATTGGCCTTGTAGAACTTTAACTGAATTTGATAACATACTTTTGCTATCGTATACCGGAGACGCAAACCCACTTTACTTTGATAAAGAGTACGTGAAGTACACAGATTATCAGCGGAACCCCATTCATCCATTAATAGTGTTAAACTTGACCTTAGCGTTAACCGTGAAGGATACCAGTATTAATAGTGTTGCATTCCTAGGAGCAGATTACATGACGTTACATATGCCCGTATACCCTGGTGATACCATTTGTGTAGAGAGCGAAGTCGTAGCCAAGAGAGAGTCGCGATCAAGACCTGAAGCAGGCATTGTAACATGGATTCATAGAGCTTATAACCAGGAAGGAAAATTAGTGGCCGAAGCTAGGAGGACAAACCTAGTATACAAAAGAGAGCATGCACCCTGGAAAAAGTTCTTAGCTGTAGTGGGGAGATCTAAATGAAGATCCCGGGATATCCGGGCAAGTTTTTTGAGGATTTCACGAAGGGAGAGAGGATAATTCATAGGCTTGGTAGAACTGTAACTTATCAGGACAACTTATACTTCACACATTCCTTCCTAAACGTCGCTCCACTACACTTTGATAAAGAGTACATGGAGTTAACAGAGTTTAAAAAACCGTTATTAGTTATGGCTATGACTTTAGCCGTAGTCTATGGAATTACCTCAGAAACATTTAAGAATGTTTATAAAGAGCTAGGAATAAGAGATCTAAGATTCACAGCACCGGTGTTCGACGGAGATACGCTACATGTAGAAACAGATGTTCTAGATGTAAAGGATGTAGAAAGAGAGGATGTTGGCCTAGTGGTAGTAAAACATAGAGTATACAAGAACAACTTCTCTCAGCTAGTATGCGAGTTTACCAGAGAAGCATTAGTATATAAGAAAGCTTATAGCCCGAGATGGAAAATTCCAAGTCAAAGATAAGCGTACTTCCCCTGATTTCTCACCTTAACCTTACTTTCTACACCCTGCTTATCTGTGAGAAACTAGGTTTCTTGGCTTCAAGAGAATATGGGGATTATAGAATAAGTAAAAGTAATTGAATAAGTAATTATGTATTTATTATTCATTTGTTTTAATAATTGTGTAATTAAGTATGAAGACCAACCACAACTTAGCTTTACATACGAGCGGGAAATCCTGCTTAAAACCTTAGGTATAACTTTATGTTATCTTAGGTAATCTTCAAATAACTTAGTTTGCTAGAGTGGTTTAAAAGGAAAGAGAAAAAGAAAAGATAAGATGATATTATTTTATTGCTTAAAAATGATTAAATGCACTAGCCTTTGACCAGTTTTGGTATTAGTTCTCTTGCTATATACTTATCCCACTCCGGGTTCCATACCCCCTTCTCCTTAAGATACTTAGCTAAACCTGGGTGTACTGAAATACCATAGGCTATACTCCATTTAACCCCCGTAAGTTGAAGTCCTACAATGTCCTCAGCTACCTCTTTGAAATAAGGTGATACTTTTCCATAATCCTTAGCATTCTTCTCTAAAGCAACCAGCATTCTATACACTATATCTTCTGGAACATCTATAGCCGTACTCCAGGTGACAAATAGCGATACTCCTATGATTTTACCCATATCCTTGTTCTTATCGAAGAACGGTGTTGCATATAATTCCTTTACATTAAGGCCTGCGGCTTTCAACTTTTCGATCTCGTCTGGGCATGGGTTTAGGGGTGCTAGCTTCATTTTTAAATCAAGCTCCTTACCCCAAGGTGGTAGCGCGCCGCCAACAACGTATAAAACCGTTGCTACTATGGTTCCCCTCTCCAAGGCGTCTGCCACAGCTGCAGTTGATATCTCAACATGGTTAACCTTTACACCTAGCGTTCTTAAAATTCTAAGTGCGTGAAGGTGATTTCCAAATCCTATTGGAGTTAGGAATACATTTTTATCTTCTAGATCCCTCCAACATTTATATTTATCCACATCTTCAGGTTTAATAAGGAAGAACGTATATACGGTTCCAAACCATATGGATGGTACAGGGAGTTTTTTAGCTAATCCCTCCAAACCAGTAATTATTCCGAACTCCTTACCCCAGGTATAGAGATCCATGAAATGTACGTCAGCTATATAACCCATCTCAATCTCTCCTAGTGATATAGCCTTCACACCAACCTCAGGACTGGGGAAAGGCATAACGAAGAACCTCATTCCAAGATCAGCAAGCTCCCTATTCCATATATCCGCTAAGTACGCTCCAATCACATAGGTAGCAGTACCTAAAGCTGCCGTAGAGATCCTTATAACCTGTGGAGGAGTTGGTGTTGTTGGTGTTATCACGGTTGTCACGGTTGGAGTAGGTGTTGGCGTTGTAGGTGTTGGTGTAGGCCTAGTTAGCATATAACCTATAGCACCCAAAACTATCAAGACGACAATAACAGCACCTACGAAAATAACTCTCTGAGTCAAACTCCCCACCTCTCACTCTTTCATAGCTAAACCTCTGTCAGAGCTTAAATAATATTCATCAGTAGTATTCGATCTTTAGAGGAAAGATGACTAACTATATGCATTATTAGTGGAAATTAGTGAACGTACTTTAAAAAGTTTATGGAAATTTTCTTTTTTATCCTTTAATTAAGTCTATGATCTCCTCTATGTTCCTAATTTTCTCTAATTCTAAAACCTTATTTATTAGCGTTCCTTTATCTATCTTTAAGTATTTAGTATTATCTTCAAACTTCCTTATTACATCTTCTACGCTCATAGGCTTCTTAGGTGTTCCTAAGTGATCAATCACTTCAATTTCATAGATATTGCCTTCTTTTGTTGAAACCTTAGCTTTAACTGGTATAACTCCTGTGCTTATAAGTTTATCATATGTAGGTTCATATACGGCTTTAACCTTAGGAGCGTGTTTAAGAATCTCCTCATCTCTTATACTTTCATAGGAGAAGTCCCACACGCCTATCCATCCCTTTCTAAGGGCTACCATTACTGTATATGGCAAGCTAAATTTAGCACTATAGGGTGTTGAAGGTCTCAGCTTCTCCTCTATAGGCTCCATCACTAATCGGATGGTAAGTTTAGGAGCATAAAATGTAATCTCATTTATATCATCAGGTCTTAGGTTATAGTCTTTATGTAAAGCGATCGCTATGTCTATCGCTGAATGCGTAGCATGGCATGAGGGGTATGGTTTGATGGCTATGTTCATCGTCTCCCATGTATTGAATGTTAATGCTTCCACATTTACATTTTCACCGAGATAGGCTTTATAGAATCCTTGCTCCCCTTCAAAAACTCCTCTAGGACCCTTCAAACCCTCTCTAGCTAGGAGTGCTGCTAGAATTCCATTCATGGATGCTATACCTGGGTGTAATGGTTTAAGCCTTACACCCTCAGGTATAGCTTGTAGTATACCAGAGGACATACTACCAGCGATCCCTAAAGCGTTTATAAGTTGATCCTCACTTAAACCTAGAAGTTTCCCTGCAGTAACAGTTGCTCCAAACACGCCAACCACAGATGTTGGATGGAAACCTCTCATGTGGAAGGCGGTAGGTGCTAATAAGCCAAGCCTTGCAGTAACCTCATAACCAGCTATTACAGCCTCAAGAACACGTGAACCACTAGACCCCAAAACCTCACCTACAGCAAAAGCTGTTGGTACAACAACAGAACTTACATGTATTGTTGATCCTAGATGAGTATCATCATAATCTAGGAAGTGAGCTTGAACAGAGTTAATCATAGCATCAAATGGAGTATACGATTTAAACCCTCTCCCCCACACAGACGACATGTAATCACCGTTAACCTTCGATAAAACCCTAATAACATACTCAATCTCAGGATCCTTCATAGCCGGGGTTGCCAGGGCTACACCTATAGTATCAAGGATATGAAGCTTAGCCTTCATAACAACATCAGGCGGTACCTTAGTTAAACTAAGCTCATTAACAAAGCTAGCTATCTTAGAACTAATGGAGATGCTCATTTAACCACCCCATACCACTATTGTTTATGTGCTTAGAGAGATAATAAGCTTTACTGTCAGCTTTATACATTAGCTAAATGTTAAAATACATTAATATTAATGTGGCTGAAAAACACTCACAAATTATCCTTATAAACCTTTTCACAAACTTCGTAGCAAGCCTATGCTATCTCGTTCGTGGTAGTATCTTTCCTACTTTTCTCAATTACCAAGCTTAAACGTACCTTCTCATGTTTATCTTCTGAAGTCGAAGCTCCAGCGTTCACTATTTATGTACCTTTATGTACCTTATGAAAAGACAAATATTCATCTCTCTGCATTTGCATTTCTATATATTATATGCTAAGCTATAACTACGTCAAGTATTTCAGTTATTAGATCAGAATCAAATCAGAATGCGCTAGAGAAAGCTTAAAGTTTTACTTCCACAGAGGGGAAAACTGTCAATCAACTTTCATAAAAACTATTAATTACAAAGCAATATTTATAACTTCTGAGTTAGTCATAGTTTGCTAGGGTGGAGCATCTTGATCGATGAGATTAAGAGCAGAATTAGAAGCGATGATCTTTTAGCGAAAGTCCTAGATCCTGAGGATGTGGTCAGAGGGATAATTCCAAGAAAAGGCTCCATAGCGTTTGCTGGAATGGCGAATACTTCGTATCCTAAAGTAATTCCAAGAGCTTTAGCAAGGTATGTTGAGGAATCTGGGGAGAGGTTCGACCTTATAGTATTCTCGGCAGGAACTTGTGGAATAGATCATGAGGAGAGTTTAGCTAAAATAGGGATTAGAAGGAGATACCCATTTGGAGCGGCCGCTGAGATAACAAGAAAACTTGTGAATATGAGGTCTTACGAGGTAGCTGATATGTGGCTCTACGAATATGCTTCATGGCTAAGACGAGGAGTTTTTTCACGTAGATTTGGTAAGATAGATGTTGCAGTTATTGAGATAACAGGCTTCCACAATGAAGATGCCGTACTTGGGCTATCCGTTGACGCTGCTCCAGCTTTAGTTGATTCTGCTGAGAAGGTTATTGTAGAACTTTCAGTCGTAAAACCTTACCTCTATGGTCTCCATGATATATATGAGGTGAAGCCAGGAGACATAATCAACATTAGAGGGGTTCTCGATAGGGTTGGTGAAAGTGTACTTAAGATCCCTAAATCTAAGTTAGCTGCAATAGTAGTTAGTGATCTTGAAGATCAGAGAGGGCATTATACACCGGGAGGAGAAATTGATAGAAAAGTTGTTGAAAATATACTTGACTTCCTCTCGCAGGAAACCACAAGAGATCCTAACTTGAAATCTGAGTACTTCACGTTACAACCTGCAGCCGGTCCTATAGCTTCAATGCTTGCTGACAAGATTACTGAGCTGGACGTAGATTTTAGGATCTGGGGCGAAGTTACTTCAGTCAGATGGGTTAAACACCTTGGAGATAAAGTTAAAGGTGCCTCAGCAGCCGTGATTTACACTCTACCAGGGGAGGAAAAGTTTAGGGAATATCTATATGAAAACATTAATGAAATAAAGAAGCACATTGTTCTAAGATCTTACGAGGTTACAAATAATCCCCAAATAATATCGAGGTTCATTCATGTAGTTATTCAACAAGCCATAGAGGTTGATATTTATGGTCATGTCAATGTGTCTCATATTGGGGGTATGGTTTACGGTGGAGTAGGCGGATCAGGAGATCACGTGAGACCTTCATACTTAACCATAATAGCTCTACCTTCGATAACAAGTAAGGGTTTTCCTAGGATAGTACCTATAGTTTCTCACGTGGATATAGTGGAGCACGACGTTGATGTAATCGTAACAGATCAAGGATGGGCAGATCTTAGGGGACTTTCCCCTGTTGAAAGAGCGAAGATTATAATAGAGAGATGTGCGCATCCCAGCTATAAAGATCTTTTGTGGGAATACTTTGAAGAAGTAATCACTAGGAGGGAAGGTCATCAACCTGTAGATTTTGTGAGAGCACATGAGTTTCTCAAGAGCATCGGCGGGCGGGGATCTTAGGCCCTAGATATATCTTACCCTAACGTCTATTCCAATACCTATCATAAAGGAGATTTTAATTCCAATATTTTTAATACTAAAGCCAAAGTGGTAGTACCTATGCTCACTCCTTAGGAGACATGAAGACAAAGTTTAACCTGAATTAACTCGAGTAAGTGAAGCTCCATATTAGCTCTCAAGTGCCAGCCATAGAGGAGCGTTAAATGCTTAGCATTCTGTCTAAATCGTAAAGCTCCTACTCGTTTAGGGCATTTAAGGTAAGGTTTATTAACATCTTACAACAAAAAATTTCCATAGTTCTGAATCTTATGGAGGCTGTTCTTAAACCTCGACCTATTGTAAGGTCACGAGGTTAAGCTCCTTGGAGCTTTCTAGCTTAACCGTTTTACTGGTATTGGGGGTTTATGGCGTAAGTAGTAGTACCGACATATATGAAAGATAACGTGCCTAGGCTGAGTAGCAGAGAACAACATTACATAGCGCCCGAGGAAGGTGTTCATGAATCTCCTACACCTACACGCGGTCTGATCCCGCCGGACTGCTAGGCACGCTCTAAACATATCTAAACACATATAATACTACTGCTATCCGTTATCTGTAACTTCTCAAGATCATTGTTACATTAAATTGCTTGGTAGTATGTTAACCTTCATGATTGTTACTTTTAAGATTCTAAAGGTTCAATGGTCCATGGAAAATTCACTAACGCTCATCACTTCTCAAACTGCCCCGTAACTCCGTGACAGTAAACTTTTTAATTGCATAGATGAGATAGTGGTGATAGCATAGTAAGCTTAGAGGAGCTCATAGCTAGGATTAGAGAGTTCTTTAAAGGGCTACCTCCAAGTAAAGTCAAAAGCTTGAGTCGTGGGGATCTAGCTAAAGCTCTAGGGGTAGATCCCTGCAGTCTGCCACCAGAGTATAAGCGTAACCTTGCAAAATTTTATGAGGAGTTTGGATTATCATCCGGGTGGCTATCTAGTAGACTTGCTATGTGCGTAAAGGATATAACTATGGCTATTAAAGGCATACTTAGCACTAAGAAAGTGAAGGGTACTTAAGCAATTGATATCGAGATAACAGCTAAAGCCATTATGATAGTAAGGAAGAGTAAGGCTAGAAACCTTAATGATCTCATACTAGAGTTCAGAATAGATCCTGAATAGCTAACTCCATCGAGGTTATTGAATACTCAGAGATGTTGAACACATCGCTTACATCCTTAGTTATAGTACATTCAGCTTTAATACATAAGGAGAGTAGGAGAGTAGAGGAGCTCACCTCAGATTAGACTATCCAGAGGAGAATGGCAACTGGATTAAAAACACTAGGATACTGTACAAGGATAATAAATTCAAATATGAAATGTTATGAATAACCATCATCCTAAAACCCAGCAATGCTTATCTGATTAAAAGTCGACCCTTTATTTAAGATAAAAGGCAAATAAAGGTAAGGCTGAAGATAGATAATTTCTAGCTTTTTTACATTTATACTAAGGGTTCCGCGTAAATTATAGCTACTAAAAACACCTTCAACTTTACCCCCTAAGAGCCGAAGTGACTTCATCCTATACCTTGAAATCTACGCTAGCTCAATGGCTAGTCTTATACTTATCAGTAAACATCAATTTTAGGGTTCTTCTGCATACCTTTTAACATTAACTTAACCATATGCTCGCTAACGGTAACCCCCATAATTACCTCGAGGAACTCCAGCCTTAGGAGTCAAGTCTATTGTCTATTAGCTACCGCTAAGTTACTATCTTTTTCTACACATATACTTCATGTAGGCCTTTTATTTTATTTCTAGCTATAGCTAATTACGGTATTAGAGGATCAGAGTTAATCTAAAGCTGAAATCACTCGTGTAGTCCTAAGAGAGTAATGTTTGAGAACTTGTAACTAGGTAAACGAGGAACCTTAATGTATTAAATCGCTTCTTATCACTTCTTAATTTTAGCCAGGCGAAGTGAATCGTAACTTTTAGGTTAAAGCTTCAGAGACGGCTTTAACGAGGAAAATCCTGAAGATCCGAGCTAAGCATAATTCAAGTTATATAGGCAATAGTGCGTTTAGACGACGAGATGATAGAAGAGAGGAAGTTTAAGAAAAGTCTTTAAAATTATTTCACGAGATTAATAGAGCTAAGCGAGTATGTTCGCTAGCTTTAACTTAGCTTTAAATTCTCAAACCACACCGTATAGGAAGCGGGTTGAGGTGCTATTACGTGTATGAAAAGATCTTTGATGTCGTCGTGGTTGGTGGCGGTAATGCTGGGCTTGTATCAGCTATATCAGCTATCGAGCATGGGGCTAAGAGTTTACTCTTGATTGAAAGGGCTCCTAAGGAGTTAAGGGGGGGTAATTCTAGGTATACGAGGGATATAAGATATGCTCATGAGGATGTTGATGAGTTCACCACGGGGATTTATAGTAAGGATGAGATGTTAAATGATATCCTGAGGGTTACTGGTGGTAGAACTAACCTGGAGCTAGCTAGAATTGTTGCTGAGAGATCTCAGGAGCTTATACAGTGGATGTACAGGCATGGAGTCCCCCTAGTTAAAGCTTTTAGAGGAGCACTACACCTCTCTAGAACTAATGCATTCTTCATGGGTGGTGGGAGGGCTCTTATCGACGCCTACTATAGATATCTAAGTGCTAGAAAGGAGGTTAAAGTTTTATATAATACGACGGTCACAGACATTATAGTTGATGATGGGAGGGTTGTAGGTGTTAAAGCTCTAATGGGTTCTGAGGAGGTGGTTTTTAAGGGTAATAGTGTTATTGTAGCTTCAGGTGGTTTTCAAGCTAATATAGGGTGGCTTAGGCAGATATGGGGCGATAAAGCTGATAAGTTTATTGTTAGGGGTAGTAGGTTTGATGATGGTCTCCTCCTCAGGAAGCTTATAGAGCTGGGTGCTATGCCTGTAGGTGATCCTAGAGAGGGTCATATGGTTGCTGTTGATGCTAGAGCTCCCAGGACTGATGGTGGGGTTATTAGTAGGGTTGATGCTATACCATTCGGTATAGTAGTTAATAGAGAATGTAAAAGGTTTTATGATGAGGGTGAGGATGAGTGGCCTAAGAGGTATGCTATATGGGGTAGGCTTGTAGCGGAGCAGCCTGAAGCTGAGGCGTATGTAGTCTTCGACTCTAAGGTGTGGGGGAGGTTTATACCACCAGCATGGCCCCCCTATACTGCAAGCTCGCTGGAAGAGCTGGCTGTGAAGCTTAACCTAGATCCAGGAAAGTTCGTAAGTGTTGTGAAGGAGTTTAATGATCATGTTCAACCTTGTAGAGTAGACTATGAGAGGTTAGACGGATGTTCAACTAAAGGTCTTGATCCTCCTAAGAGTAACTGGGCTTCTAGGATAGACACCCCGCCGTTCTACGCGTATAAGGTTGTTCCCGGGATTACCTTTACGTATTACGGTGTTGTAGTTGATAGGAATGCTAAAGTTCTTAGGGGGGATGGGAAGCCTTTCGAGAACCTTTTTGCCGCTGGTGAGATTATGATGGGTAATATTCTAAGTAGGGGTTATCTTGGTGGTCTGGGGTTGACTATTGGTGGTGTTTTCGGTCTGATAGCTGGGGAGAGGGCGGTGACGCTGTAGTGAGCTATAAGGGTATTTACGAGGAGGCTTTCAGGCTGTTAAGGATATGTAATGCTTGTAGGTACTGTGAGGGTATATGTCCTGTATGGACTGTTATAGAGTTTAGAACTGATTTTGGGGAGGAAGATGTGGATTACATAGCGAATCTATGCCATCACTGTACAACATGCTACTACGTATGCCCGTATAGCCCTCCGCATGAGCTCAACCTAAACCCTTCTAGAACCTTTAGCATTATAAGATCCATTAGTTACCTTAAGTACTCACCCCAACCCTTTAAGAAGATCTATGAAAAACCCATCATCTCAGCTATAATATTGCAAGTAGTGGGTGTGATGTTAGCTCTCCTTGTAGCCCTTTACAATTTAGGATTTGATGTTAACAGTCTCTTCCTAGTGAGCAGGTATTATGATGTTTTTCCATACAATCAAATATACGTTGGAGGGTTTGTTTTAGCAGTCTACGTTATCATAGCATTTCTCTATCAGGGTATAAGGTTTGTGAAAGGTATTGGAGGGTTCTCAGGTTCTTTTACGAGATCTCTTCTACTAGCGTTGAGGGATGCTCTATTCCATACATGGTTTAGGGATAGTATGCTGTCATGTGGTTATAGTGGTGAGAGCTATCGTATGCTTAAGAGGTTGTTTTGGGCCCCTCATGCTATGATCATGTATGGGATGCTACTACTCGTAATTGCAACCATAGCGGCCGCGGTGTATAAGAACCTCCTCGGTATCCTCTCACCATATCCTTTCTACAGTATACCGGTACTTCTAGGTGTTACAGGTGGTGTACTAACATTCTTAGGGGTACTTGTGGTATTACAGGGTTATAGAGGTTCTGAAGTGGAGCTTAGAGTTGAGGAGGAAAAGTATCTTAACTTAGCACTTATAATAACAATAGCGCTCCCAGTTATTACAGGTCTTCTTACCTTAACACTTAGAACAACAAACCTCATGGGTTTAATCTACACCATTCACATGGGCACGGTTATAGGCTTCTTCCTATATATACCTTTTAGTAAACTTAACCATGCTATCTTCAGATACCTAGCATTAGCTAAGTATCATTCCGAGCTACTCTCACACGAACACAAGAGTTAATGATGGGAAGATGCAAGAACTTCTATGTTAATAATTTTAAACCTTTACCTTCCTCCAATGGGGACATATGAACGTCATAATGGTAGTAAGCCAAGTCTAATCTAACCTGTCAGATGCACCTTAGATATAAAGGTAGAGTTGCTTTAGACAATCTATGGTGAGATGGTGAAGAGTTGATGATATAAGTTGTTTGCAGCAAATTGCTAACTCTTCCACTTTCATTATCTATTTTAGGGAAAGCTAAAGCCTCAAGTCTTTATCATCATCACCATTGATTCTCCACCTATATCGTAGCAGAGCTATAAGTTCCCTACAGAAGATTAGAATTAGTATGAACTCTTAACTCGATTACCTTACATTATTATTCAATCTATGTCTTTACATAATAAGCCTTATGATTAACATTTAAATATTGACTTAATATAAAAGCGTGTAATAATAAGATTAAAAGATTATACTAATATAAAAAGTTTAGTGATTGTCTTTAAGCTTTAGCTATGTAAAATAGCCGGTTTGTTAATGCACCCAGTTTGGCTAAGGTATCATCCGATGTTATAATGAAGGTGCGAACGATTTATTAGTGATGAGTTAAGGCTGTCCTATTAAGTACTATCAAGGGTTCAATATATGTTGTTGAGCCTTAAGGATCAAACTCTCTAAAGGAAACGGGGAAAGCATTAAAACCAATAATCTTACGATATAAAAAAGATTTAATATAAAAGTAGTTAAACTGTGTGTTATATTTTTATTAAGACTTTTATTAAGTTAGCCTTTAATTAATTCTGGCATTAGTTCTCTTGCTATATACTTATCCCACTCTGGGTTCCATACACCCTTCTCCTTAAGATACTTAGCTAAACCTGGATGCACCGGGATGCCATAGGCTAGGCCCCATTTAACCCCCGTAAGTTGAACTCCTATAAAATCCGTTGCTAGTTGTCTGAAATACTCTGATACCTTTACATAGTCTCCAGCAACCT
>Ga0079992_132583_pt1 | contig 11852 bp, 11 predicted proteins | sample FaiFalFF_MnMetaG_3_FD_69197 | JGI IMG/M metagenome (GOLD analysis project Ga0079992, IMG submission 69197) | Freshwater microbial communities from Yellowstone National Park, Wyoming, USA - Fairy Falls B (FF_Mn_B) MetaG (SPADES assembly) (version 2) | ecosystem: Environmental > Aquatic >... | reverse complement strand
CCGCCCGTGGCAACATACTCCCCTGTGTCACTACGCGTATACTTGAAGGTCGTCGTGATGAGCTCTAAACCATACCTCGCGACCAACTCCTCTAACTCCCTATCTGTGAGGGGTTTGACTGGGCTGACCCACGCACCTATCTTATATTCGGGCACGCCCTCAGCCAAAGCCCTCAGCAGATAGATTCGGCGTCTCACAAATTCCCTAAATTCGTCGGGTTTTCCTGTCCGCCACCTAATTTATAGATAATGAGCTTACCTGGGCAACCCCATATTCTAATATGCTCGCCAGATACGTATATGACCTCGTCGGGCGCTGGGTCCTTAGTAGTATTGGCATATCCTGCGCCCCTCCATCTCTCCACCATTTCCCTCATGCAACTTGTAATTGCCTCGATGTCTTCCTCTGATAGCTCAGTGAGATCAATATCCGCAGGTATAAGTCTTCTGACTAGCAAGCTCACATCGAGTGGAGTTGATACCCCTCTCGTTTGTGTTAGTTCGGATGCTATGACCAATCCAAGCAAACCTATCAACACCGTACCCGAGACAATTAGCAAAAATTTTTTCCCTAACATGTTTTCACCCCGGTGTTGTATGATGTACGCATGTCGGCTGACACTCCTGCTCCCTCTGCTCAACTTCCGCCTCATACCTCATACCGAAATAGTTGTTGCGGCTTTTAACTAAAAACTCGGCCCATGTGTAATATGTATAAGAGGGGACACCCGCTATGGCTTTTTCAGTACGAATCTCAAGCTCTTCGTCACAATAAGGGTCGGGTGTGCATCTAATAGGCGAACAAAGTGGGTTATACTCTTCTCGGTCAGCTTTCACCGGTTCTGGTAAATTTGTATCCCATGTAATTCTTCTTTCCCCACTACGCCAGTCATATACGTCGTCAGAACATGCTGAAGCACAGCTCTCAGTTCTGGTAAATTCTGTAGCAAACCATTCACCCGACCGGAATCGGTTGACAGTCCACATAAACTCTCCCCGCCAAGCTTCTATAGTATTCAGCTCTCTATACCATAAGCCAAATCTTATTAATGAATGTGCCCATTCTACTCCGCCGCATGTGTTTTGCCCTTCACACACAGGGAAGTAGCTAAGCCATAGGAGTGCGAATACCCCGATCCCGACAATCAACGGTGCCCATCTAAGCGGAGGCACCAAACTGCATGTGATGAGAGGAGTTGAACAGATGCTACACCAAATACGGGTAAACTCCCCACCAGAAATAACATTACTCGAGTAAACATAAAGACTGAAGAAGATAGAGAGGACTGGATACGAGGTTCGAGTATGCAACCACCGGCTCTTGAAAAACCCGGCCTCAATGGCAAATTGGGTAAGATCGACGGGACCGGTGTTAATGGTGAAACATCTGAGTGAAGGTCCGGCTGTAACGTTGACCTCTCCCATGGCGTTATAACACACCACAAAGCCCCATTAGCTTTGGAGGTCCCTGTGGTGTTACAGTTCCAACCTTCCCGGTGGCCGTTAAATGGACGCGGGGACAGCGACTCCCCTCATATTGCTAGGGTATAGAGGCATGTACATCTCGTGCTGCCCTGCTGCAATGAGAATGCCGTTAACATAGAAGTACTATGATAAAGAGAGGGTTAGCTATGGGGTTACAGGCTCAAGTTTGAGGGTTAATCTTTGGGCTGGGTTTAACTAATTCAACGACGAAGGGAGTAGGATTACGGCTACCTTTAAGCTGTCTAAAGACGGTAAATTAGTGCTTTGTGGCTTAATTGTTAAATCCTGTATGTTTTTGTTCTCTTTTTATGGGTTGGAGGTGTGTTGATGAGAGGCTTATTAGGTGTGGTGAGCTTCTCCTAAGCCTTGACTTCCCTGAGAGTTATGATCTTGAGTTAAGTGTTTTAAATTGTGGTAAGGTTGATAGGCCTTATAGGGTTACCTGTATGTATGTTGTGTTTCTTGCTGTTGTGAGGTATCTTTTCAGTATGCCGTATAGGCAGCTTGAGGGTTTACACAGGCTTATACCTAGACTACCACCAGTAGACTACTCATAGGTTAGGAGACGTATTCTAAGGCTTGACTTAAGACCATACATTTCTTTAAGGAGCTATAGAGGCCCTGTATTTATAGCTGTTGATTGAGGTTATATCTATGGATGTAACAACAGACGATATACACGACTCTGAGGTTCTTCCAAGTCTATATTTGCGACACGAAACGGTTTAAATTCCTCAACAAACAGGGGGAGTGTTATTGGCTTTCCCTTCTTATCCATTATTGGCTCTGAATATTTCAGGCTCGCTAATCCCCATATCCCAGTTGAGAGAAGTTGCTCATTCTCTTCCACAACTTTATCGGAGATCATAACATTTGTAAGGTTTAAACTGGGGATTTTAGCCTTCCTTATCTCATGCTTTTCATCGACTTTAATTTCGTCTATTATTTTGCAGGGCAGCTTCTTTATTACTATTCTGTCTAAGATTCTATCTTTATCCTTAAGTTCGGGATAAAGTGTGTTTACAAGCTCAATCACCTTCATCAATTTCTCGCTGAAAACTAGAGGATCACTTTGAAATCTGAGTAAGAAGATGCTCAGAGACAAATTTTGGAACTCTTCTAATATCTTCTCTACTCGATAGCCCCTTGTTAACAACATAACTGGAAAAGTAATATCTCAAAGATTGCAGAAAATGCCCTGAGAGAGGCAATAGGCAGGTTAAAGGGAGAGATTGGCCAAAATAACCCAAATTCTGGTGATTTTGATGATGGTGTATATATAAATTTGCTCCGGCCGGGATTTGAACCCGGGTCTCGGGCTCGAGAGGCATTTAAGGAAAACTCAGAATGCGAAAGGAAACCTTGCGATTTGAGAATGGAGAATGTTGAGAATGAGAGAATACTTGAAGACTTTAGAAATTTCTTGATTGTCGATAGGCAGCTAAGAGATGAGACAGTGAATAAGCATCTGCGTGAAGTTAGAAGATTATACGAGAATTCAGTTTTCAACCCGCTTAATGCATCAAGGATTGATATTAGAAATTATTTGATGAAGTTCAGAGACTGTTCTCCGTGGACCTATGCAAACATCCTGAAGGCTTTAAGAGTATTTTACCGAGACTATCTAGGCAAGCCAGAAGTGATTGAAGGGTTCAAGTTCCCGAACCGGCCATTCGAGCCAAAGAAGATACCTTCAAAGAAAGAACTCCAAGAATTCTATAAATTCCTGAAAGACCCCCTAGCTAAAGCAATATTCCTATTCTTTGCGACAACTGGTCTAAGAAGAAAAGAGCTGTTCAACCTAAAAATTAAGGATGTGGATTTTGAGAGGAGAATGGTCATTCCAGAGAAGGATTCATCTAGGACGAAAATGAGCTGGATAACATTCTACAATGATGAAGCTGAAGAAGCTCTCAGAAAATGTCTTGATTTGTTCAACACCCTTAATAAAGATGGAAGGCTTTTCCCAATATCTGAAGCGTACTTCAGGAAGAAGTGCAAAGCCTTTGAGAGGAAAACAGGGATAAGGATAACTCCACAAATATTGAGGGAGTGGTTTGCCTGCGAGATGGGAAGGCTAGGCGTTCCAGACAGATATGTTGATGCTTTCTGCGGTAGAGTTCCAAGAAGCGTCTTAGCAAGGCACTATACAGACTTCAGCCCAGAAAAATTAAAGGAGATTTATGAGAAAGCTAATCTCAAAGTTCTGAGCTAAATGCTTCAGGACCTGTAAAGGGTATAACTGCGCGCACAGCTATCATCTTGGAGTATTCCGGTTATTACTTTGATTTCAGCATCTGCTAGCAACCTTCTTTATAAAAGATGACTAAAAATTGTTAAGATATTATCTGTTACCTTTATAAACATCCGTAAACTTTATAAGCCTCCACCTACATAATCAAATTGCTATGCCAAAAGAGCATGCTGAGCTTATTAATAGGATATTCCGGTTATTGGAGAAAAATTCAAACTACTTAATTCAAGAACTAGGAGAGGAACCAAAAATCAACAAGACTTTTCTTACCGAGTATTTAAAAGCTTTCGGAAATCAAAAATATGCTAGGTTGGAGAGAAAAGGATTTGCTAAATTTATTTTAAACGAATATAATGTCAAGTGAAAACCATGAAAAAGCAGCTTACATTAGAAGGCGAAGTAGTTGAACAAATAATTCCACCAGGTAAAATTAAATGCTTCATAACTGGAAAATTAAGAATGGATACACCGGAAGAAAGAGTCAGACAAGAGGTTGCTAGAAGTCTCGTGGAAGAATATGGTTATGATAAGAAAGATATGGACCTAGGGTTTTATATAAAAATTGGTACAGCTAAGAAACCAGTTGATATCGCAATATTTTATCCTGGAAAAAAGCATATTCAAAAAAATATTTATATAATTGTAGAAACAAAAAGAGAAGACATTAAACCTTCAGATAAAAAGGAAGGTATATCACAACTTGAATCATACCTTGCTGCTTCACTTAATGCGAAGTTTGGATTATGGGTGGGAAGTGAAAGAATCTCTCTTCAGGTTGTAGAAAAAGCCGGCAAGAAAGATTTTGTACCAATACCAGATATACCACCTAAGGGAGAAACAACTGTCCCACGACCGACTAGAGGATCATTAGTACCTGCAATAAACCTCAAACGTGTGTTCAAGAGGATACATAATTATATTTATGTTAATCAAGGACTTCCGAAAGATAAAGCATTTGAGGAATTACAAAAATTAATCTTCATAAAGGTATATGATGAACAATACAGCCCGAGGTTACAATTTTATATTTTACCAGATGAAGATATTTCTCAAGTTCGTGAAAGATTGTTGGAAGTTTTTAAGAAAGTTAAAGCCCTCTATCATTATATCTTCAAAAAGGAAGAAACAATTGAATTAAATGATAGGGTGTTAGCTTACGCTATAGGCGAGTTACAGCGTTTTAGCCTTGTTGATACAGATGTAGATGTAAAAGGAGAAGCTTATGAAGAAATTGTAGGGCCTAACCTACGCGGAGATAGGGGAGAGTTCTTTACCCCGAGAAGTGTTTGCAGAATGAGTATAGACATGCTTTTCTCTTTATTCTCTGAGGAAAAGTTAACGAGCGCTGGGGCTATAAAAATATTAGATCCTGCTGTTGGAACGGGCGGTTTTCTAATAGTTGCAATTCAGAGAATTAAACAGATTTTAATGAATCGAGGATACCAATACGATAAGTTAAGAGAACTAATAAGAGAAATTGCCGATACTAATCTTTTTGGCATTGATTTTAATCCATTTTTGGTAAAAGTTTCTCAGATGAATATGGTGATGCATGGAAATGGTTCAGCCAATATCGTACATGCAAATTCTTTAGAACATCCATCTTTCTGGCCTGATGAAGTTCTTTTTAAATTTTTTAAGAATGAGATAGATAAGCACGGAGGGATTGATAAATTTAGAAAATATCTTGCGCTCCTTCAAAAACCTGAAGAGATTGAAAAGGTACTTTCTCAATTTGATATTGTTGTAACTAATCCTCCCTTTGGAACGAAAGCAGTAATAGATGACCCTGATATTTTAAGTCAATTTCAAATTACAAGCTTTAATACTTCAACACCTCGATCATCTTTGCCACCAGAACAGTTATTTATAGAAAGATGCTTACAATTTTTAAAACCAGGTGGTGTTTTAGCTATAGTACTGCCAGATAGCATATTAACTAATCCCGGATTAACTTGGCTTAGGGAATGGATTCTTATGAATACGTACGTATTAGCGAGTATCGATTTACCTGTAGAAACATTCGAGCCTCATGTAGGAACAAAAACTAGTGTCTTAGTTTTAAGAAAAAAGACGGAAGAACAGAAGAAACTTAAAGAAGATTATGAGATCTTTATGGCAATTCCTGAGAAAATTGGACATGATAGAAGAGGGAATCCTGTCTATAAACTTACACCTGAGGGTAAAATAGAGCTAAATGAAAAAGGTCAACCAATAATTGAAGATCATTTACCCATTGTAGCTGAATTATTTAAAGAATGGATAAAGAAGAGAGGAATAGCATGCGGGTAGATGAGATCCCTTTTCAATGGAATACGGTAAGGAGTAGTAAGACATATGAAGAAGATAAAAGACTAGACGCCTCTTTTTATTCTTACGACATTGTTAAGGCAAGAATTTTAATAGAAGAATTGAAAAGAGTGGGAATTGGTGTAAAGAGACTTGGAGATGACTTTCTTTCTGCGAAAATCTTTTGGCCAGGAAGGTTTAAAAGGAAATATGTTTCCAGAAAGGAAGGAAAACCATTTTTAATGCCAAGTGAGGTTTTTATGTTTTTACCAAGGGCACGTAAATTTATTACAGATTTTCCCAAAGAAGTACTAATAGAAAAAGAGTGGATTTTAATAACAAGATCCGGGACCATAGGAAGATGTATAATTTCTAACGAATTATTAAGCAAATTTGTAGTATCTGACGATCTAATAAGGATTATTCCCAGTGATAAGAATTTAGTTGGATATGTTTATGCCTATCTTAACACATGGGTAGGCCAGACATTTTTGAAAAAGACTAAGTATGGGGTTACAGTAAAGCATATAGAGCCACAGCATGTAGAGTCTATTCCCATTCCGATTATCCCACAAATAGAAAAAGAAGTTAATGAAAAAATCCTGAAGGCTCATAAACTTCTCGAAGAAGCACAAGAACTTTTATTAAAAGCGGTGGGTACAATTTATGCAGAATTAGGGCTACCCCAAATAGATGAAGGAGAAATTGAGTACTTTGGTGGGAAAAGAGGTAAGAGTGCGAAGGTATTCATAACAAAATTTAGTGAACTTAGCTTACGACTTGATGCTTCTTTTCATAAACCAATTTTAAGTCTTTTAAGAAAAATCTTAAGAGAAAAAGAAAATAATGGAAAATATAAACTACAAGAATTAGGTTCAATCTCAGAAATATTCACTCCACCAAGGTTCAAAAGATTTTATGTAAAAGATCATTCGAAAGGAATTCCTCTTCTTCAAGGTGCTCATATCCCAATGATAAAGCCATTAGATATAAAATATTTATGGAAAGATATGAAGAATATTAATGCATATGTTCTTAATAAAAATTGGATTTTAGTTACTTGTTCAGGAACTCTTGGAAGGGTTGGTTTGGTAAGAGACTACTGGGCTGGTTGGGCCGCCACTAATCACATTACGAGGATTATATCTAAGGACATAAATCCCGGATACCTCACTGCTTACCTTCAAAGTGCTTATGGGCAATATCAGTTAGAGAGTCTATCATACGGTGGCGTAGTAGAGGAAATAGGCGAAGCCGGGGAATTAATTAAAAATATTCTGATCCCAGTTCCTACTAACAATGAATTAGAAGAAAAAATTGGCAATTTAGTCATGCAGGCTTATGATAAGAAAGATCAAGCAAATAGGATAGAGGAGGAAGCTATGAGACTTCTTGAGGATAATTTAAAACAAAAATAGAATTCATTGCCTTTAGTAATCTAGTTATCAGCTTTAAATTTAGATATTCAAATATTATCTTCTCAGTGGACTTAAGGTGTTCGGACTTTTCCTTTTTGTAGTTTAGGAATATATAAATTTGCTCCGGCCGGGATTTGAACCCGGGTCTCGGGCTCGAGAGGCCCGCATACTTGACCGGACTATACTACCGGAGCCCGGTTTGATTTTGTATTGGCTGGTTTTTAACTGTTTTAGGGGCTTTCACGGGCGTAGACGCTTATGATTCCCCGGAACCCTAGCTTTGTGTAGAACTCGACGGCTATTTCGTTGAGTGTGGGGAATTCTGCCGTTATTATCTCAGCCTTTTCTTTCAGCAGCTTTACGGTGTAGTCTAATAGGTTGGCCCCAACACCCCTACGTCTGTATTCGGGTAGGAGGTAGAACTCGACTATGCTCCCCTCCATGCGGGGTTCGTAGAAGGTTCTCTCTCTTATGTCGGCTTTTATGAAGCCCACGACCTTGCCGTTGTCCTCAGCCACCACCACAAGTGAGTTGGGGGACCTTAACGCTTCGACGAAGTATTCCCGGGATCTCTCAGCTATGTCCGCCCTGACCCTGAGCAGTGGGTCAAACTCCTCGTTAAGCCTCTTCAGCCTTACATTCAGCTCTACGAGGCTCTGTAAGTCCTTTTCAGTTGCCTTCCTAAACTCAACCATCTCAGTCCACCTGTGGGAAGGGTTTAATTAGCTTTAAGTCCATGAGGGAGATCAGGACCTTGCGAGCCCTCTCGATGACGTTTCTTGCGTTCACAAGCTCTTCTTCATAGGTCATGGGACGCCGCGCAACCCCTTCCTCTGACGCTTTCTCAGCCACCGCCGCAGCCACATGTACGTAAACCTCCCATTCCTGCATCGTTGGAATTATGTAGTCGGGTGTCAACTTTTCCTCAGGCACGTAGTTCGCCAAAGCCCAGGCTGCGTGGAGAACCATTGTGTCCGTTATAGTCTTGGCACGGATGTCAAGGACTCCCCGGAAGACAGCCGGAAACACTAGGCTGTTGTTGACCTGGTTTGGGAAGTCGCTGCGGCCGGTTGCCACGACAGCGGCCCCCGCCTCCTTCGCCTCCCAAGGCCACATCTCTGGAACTGGGTTGGCGAGCAGGAAAACAACAGGGTTTTCAGCCATGGACTTTATCCACTCCTTCTTCAGCACGCCGGGCCCAGGCCTCGACGCCGCGATCAAAACATCAGCATCTCTCAAAGCCTCCGGAATATCTCCACTCCTTTTCTCCCTGTTTGTCTTTAACCCGAGCTCGTACTTCCACGGGTTCTTAAGCATCAACTCGTCCATATCCTCCCTCTCAGCGTGTAGTATGCCCCGTGTATCTACGAGAATCATTTTGGACATATCTGCGCCTGCTTTTTCCAGTAGACGGGCTGTGGCTATGTTGGCTGCACCGGCGCCCAGTAAAACTATTCTTGAACGGTTTAGCTTGCGGCCTGTTATTTTGAGGGCGTTGAAGAGGCCTGCGAGTGTTGCGGCCGCCGTGCCAAGCTGGTCGTCGTGCCACACAGGTATTGACATTTCCTTTCTGAGCTTGTCAAGTATGTAGAAGCATTCAGGTGATGATATATCTTCTAGGTTTACGCCTCCCAGCCCCGGCTCCAACGTCTTCACCACCTCAACGAACTTGTCGGGGTCCTGTATGTTGAGACATAGCGGAAATGCGTCAACCCCGCCCAGGAACTTGAAGATAAGCGACTTCCCCTCCATCACCGGCATGGCGGCCTCAGGGCCTATGTTTCCCAGCCCCAACACCCTTGTCCCGTTTGTTATGACGGCGATGGTGTTCCACCGCCACGTATACTCGAAGCTTAGGTCGCGGTTTTCCTTGATGGCTTTGCAGACCGCCGCAACACCGGGAGTATACCATACAGCGAAGTCCTCCAAGGACCTTACAGGTATTTTGGGGATTATCTCAAGCTTGCCGCCATAGTAGGGCGCTGCCTTAACAGCTGCTTTGCTGGGACGGTCCAGCTCCTCAACCACGGTAGTTAAACATCTCACCTGTCTTTAAAGATGTCTGCTTCTGATACGTTCGGCAACTTTAGATGTTTTTGTTGTTAAATTAAATAATGGAGCGCGGTCCTATGTCCATGGAACCTATTCGGGAGACCTATATCCTGCTGCCCGAAGGCACCGACCTCTTGATGTACCTTGTTCTACTCCCATTCGCCGTTGTCTTCCTATACGGTTTGTACAGGAGGTTAAGCGTTACCGGTTTTCCGTCGTTGAGGGATATATGGGCGGGCCTGCCTTATGTCGTGCGGTTCTGGCTGCTGCAGAGAAGGGTTGTCAGAGAGCGTCTCGCCGGTCTTATGCATGTCTCCATATACTCCGGCATACTTGCTCTCTTCATAGGAACCTCGCTGGTTTTCATTGACTACGACATTCTCCGCAATTTTCAGGCCCGGATGCTTCGTGGGGACTTTTACCTGTTTTACGAGGCCGCACTTGATTTCATGGGCCTCGCATTGCTCGCAGGACTTGGGCTACTTTTCTACAGGAGGCTGGTTTTACGGGAGGCAAGGCTCCGCCCCAAGCTCGAGTACCTCATGGTCTTATCTGGGCTGTTTTTCATCGGCTTGACAGGTTATCTGCTTGAGGGTATTAGGCTGACGCTGGAGCCTAGGCCGTGGGGAGGTTGGAGCTTTGTTGGAAAAGCCTTATCAGACATAGTCTTCGCAGCCTTTGCCGCCAACACCCTGCAAACGGCTTACGTGGGGCTGTGGTGGAGCCACGCCATAGTGGCGTTCACGATGGTCGCACTACTGCCCTACAGCTCACTCTACCACATCTTCTCCACACTCCTACACATAGCAGCCAACGCTCCAAAGCAGCCGCCGACCGGCAAAATGAATACACCGTTCAAGCTTGAGGAGCTGACGCCTGAAGCCGAGATCAAGGTAGGTTTCAGAAAGGTTGGGGAGCTATCCGGCATGGGGCGTTTGGAGCTGGATGCGTGCACAGACTGCGGGCGTTGTGAAGCGGCCTGTCCTGCGTTTGAAGCCGGAACCCCGCTCTCACCCCGCATGATTGTCCAGAAGCTGAAAAACTCGATGTGGATGGATGGAGGACTGGAGACCGATGTTTTCGCGTCAGGCCTGATAGATGAGGAGGAGGTTTGGGCGTGTACTTCTTGCGGGGCCTGCATTGAGGCCTGCCCCGTGCTGATAAGGCCCATGAACTACATCCTCGAAATGAGGCGTGCCTTAACTCTGGAGGGTAGGCTTGATAAGAGAAAGAACGCTTTGTTGACGAACCTCGCCCGCTACGGAAACCCTTACGGCCTCGACCCCTCTGTGAAGCAGGAGTTTGTTGAAGAGCTTAAATCCATGGGTGTTAGGACGGTTGAGGAAAACCCGGACGCAGAATATGTTTACTGGATTGGCTGTGCCTCAATTTACGACGCAAGGGGCCGGGAAATAGTGAAAAACATGGCCAGGATTCTGCTCAGGGCCGGTGTGTCTTTCGCCATACTGGGCGTTGAGGAATCATGTACCGGCGACCCCGCCAGACGTGTGGGGGAGGAGGGGAGGTTTCAGGAGATGGCTTTGGCGAACATAGAGAAGCTGAAGTCCCTCAAAGCCAAGAAGATACTGGTAAACTGCCCCCATTGCTACAACACGTTCAAGAACGAGTACGGCGAATTCGGTTTGACGGTTGATGTGCAGCACCACACCCAGCTCATTGCCGAATTACTGAGGAATGGGAAACTCAGCATCGGTAAAGGGTTGTCCGCGAAAATAACCCTCCACGACTCATGCTACCTCGCCCGCCACAACGGCGTCATCTCAGAGCCGAGAACGATACTCTCAAAGCTTGCGGGTGAGGATGGCTTCATCGAGCTTAAACGGAGTGGTTTGAAGAGTTTCTGCTGCGGCGCTGGCGGGAGCACATACTGGTATGAGGTAAGGAGACGGGACAGGGAGAGCATTATTAGGCTTAGGGAGGTTCTGGGCTCCGGTGCCGGTGTTTTGGCCGTCGAATGCCCCTACTGCATGCAGATGTTCGCCGACGCCGCCCGAGTTATGGGCGTCGAGGATAAAATTAAGCTCAAGGATGTGGCCGAGGTCGTCGCCGAGGCTGTCGAAAAATAGCGTTTTAACAGCAGTTATCTTGCCCGACACCATCCCTATACTAATCCTATTCTTTCTTGATGTTTGTTGTTTAACCAGAGGCGGTCCGAATAAGGTGTTTAAATAGGATAGAAAGACCTTGGATGCCTTCCAAATAGCTACTTACAACGGTATTTTAGGTGCCGGGTCCGTCGGTTTATGAAATGCCTGATATAGTGGTTTGCGTCAAGCAGACCGCCGACGTTTACCAGCTCAAACCTCACCCGGAAACCCTTGCGCCACAGCTTTC
>Ga0079992_134058_pt1 | contig 11865 bp, 16 predicted proteins | sample FaiFalFF_MnMetaG_3_FD_69197 | JGI IMG/M metagenome (GOLD analysis project Ga0079992, IMG submission 69197) | Freshwater microbial communities from Yellowstone National Park, Wyoming, USA - Fairy Falls B (FF_Mn_B) MetaG (SPADES assembly) (version 2) | ecosystem: Environmental > Aquatic >... | reverse complement strand
GTTTGTCTCACCCCTGGAGTTTGCCCGTGTCACAGACCTGCCGCAATGGCTGGTGCTGAGGGCGGTCCGGGAAGGCGTCCTGCCTGCCGACACGTTCATCCGGTGCGGCAGGACGACGCGGCTGGACTTGGAGAAGAAGGAGACCATTGTCGAGGCCATCAAGAGGTGGGCCAACACGCGGGGTCCTCGGTCCCGGCCTTCGAGGGAAGAGCGGATTCGGCGCATCGTCGGGAGCGTGCGGTGAAGGGGCGGGTCTCCGACCCATCCCTCGAAGCTTGGGGGTCGGGGTCTGTGGGTCCTCTCGTCCCTGTCCGGCGCGTATCGGCCCCTTCCGGGCCGTGGCTTTCTGGGACTCCTGAAAGGGGATGGCCGGGTCGGACCGTCGGTGCCGTTCTCGAGGAGACCGACGAGTCCTGGGGAGTCTGAGGCCGTCCTCCCTTGCCGAGTGGGGGTCGTCTCCGACCGCCGGGGCTATGGCCGCCGATGAACGTTGGAACCGGGGCGTCCGGTTTGTCCCAACTCATGCCCGAACCTGAGGTCACCAACTTGACACGCCCCTTAGGTGTGTGCTAAAAAGATATAAAGGGGGCTTTTTCTGACCCCTTTTCTGGGACTGAGAGGGCGGAGCTGTATCTACCCACCGGCTTTGCTTGGGGCCTTCGCAATCCCTTCCCCATGCCCGGGTCTCGGAACGGCGTCCTCCGCTTGAGTAACTCCATACCGACACACCCGTGCGGGATTCGCAAATGTGGGGTTGCCCATAGGGTGACGACCCTCCTTGTGTAACACGCTACGTGTTCTGGGAGGTGACGGCATGAAGAAGTACCGTTTTTCCGTTGTCATTGAGCGGGATGAGGAAGGGTACTTCGCCTTTTGTCCCGAACTTCAGGGGTGCTATACCCAAGGCATGACGTATGAGGAAGTCCTTGAAAACATCAAGGACGCGATCCGCCTGCACGTGGAGGACCGTTTGGCAAGCGGTGAGAGGTACCCCAGGCGGACCTTGTGAGCCTCGCGTCTTTAGAAGTAGCCGTGTGATATGCCGAGAATCCCGAGGGTGACCGCCGATGATGGGATCAGGGTCTTGGAACGGATAGGCTTCCACCTCGCCCGCCAGAGTGGCAGTCAGAGGAGGGCCATATGAAGCGAACTTTTACAGCCGTTGTGTGGAAAGAGGGCGATTGGTTTGTAGCCCAGTGTTTAGAAGTAGATGTCGCCAGCCAAGGTGAGAGTGAGGAAGAGGCATTGGTGAATTTGCGGGAGGCGTTGGAATTGTATTTTGAGGAGCCGCGGGCGACTGTGATGCCTCGGGTACGTCAAGTAGAGGTTGACGTTAGTGCCGCTTAGGCCGTTGCCTACCACGAGGTCAAGCGGAAATGGGAGGCGGCAGGCTTTACCGAAGTGAACCAGAAAGGTAGCCATGTAAAATTTGCCAAGCGGACCGATGAAGGCACGCGCATCGTTATCGTACCGCGTCACCGTGAAGTAGCAGTCGGCACGCTGCGCAGTATCTTACGACAGGCGGGACTGAGTCCTGATGAGTTTGAAGCCTTGTGAACAGATAGGGCATGTATATTATTGACCTTCGTGCTGTCCAAGTTCGTAGGAGTCTGCTCGAAGAGGTCGAGCCGTATCTTACCGCCCACCCATACATAGAAGGGACGAGTCATCCGTCGTTACCCGCATTGCCGTATGGCTACGTTGGGTACGTGTGGTGAAGCACTACCCGCCCTCCATGGAGAACCCCAGAACTTTTTCAAAACGAAGTTCATTACTTACTGCTTTGTTCAGATTTGAAATGTGGGGATGGGGCATGGGTGTCAGGTACCAGGTGTCGGGTACCTGGCACCTGGGACCCGAGACCCGATCGACGCCGAGGACCGAACACCGAGTACCGAAGACCGAGTCTGGCCACCGGAAAAACGCACACATCGGGTATGCATCCCGCATCCTGCATCTTGCATCCTGCATCCCGTATTGCCTTACTGCCCTATTGCCTTATTGCCCTACTGCCTTACTGCCTTCCTCACCCAGTACCCGGTACTCGGTACCCGGTACCGGATTGCCCTCCTGCCTTCCTGAGTATTGGAGGTGAGCAATGAGCAAGAAGAGAGCTTCTTCTCGCTTCCAGGAGGTTATCGAAACGGTTGAGACATTGCCACCGGACGATCAAGAGTTGTTAATTGCAATCATCCGCCAGCGTTTGATCCAACACCGGCGCGCCGAACTGGCAGCAGAAATCGCCGAAGCCCGTCAAGCCTACCAGCGGGGTGAGATCCGTCGAGGCACGGTGGCGGACCTCATGAAGGAGCTGGCGGAGTGAGAACCCTCGTCTGGAGCGCGGCCTTGCCCGCGGGCACCGGTTCCGGTCGCGAACGGGCACCGAACTTCTGATCTGTGGCCTCGGGACCGGGCGGCTCCGACAAGGGGGTAGCGTGCGGTTGGACCTCTGATGGACTGGACCTTTCCGCTTCTAGGCTTTGTCATCGGGGTGATGGTTGGCCTCACCGGCATTGGGGGAGGGTCGCTCATGACGCCGCTCCTCATCCTGGTCGGTGGAATCCGGCCGGTTATCGCAGTCGGAACTGATCTGTTGTATGGGGCTATCACGAAAGCCGTTGGAGCCTTCCTCCACTATCGCCAGGGAACTGTGGATTTGAGTATCGTCTGGCGTCTCGGGATCGGGAGTATCCCCGCTGCGCTCCTGGGCGTGGCCCTGATCGACTGGATAAAAGGCGGGGCTGAAAACGGCACCGTGGATCGGTTCATCAGCCGAGCGCTCGGTGCTGTTTTGATTCTGGTGGCCTTGAGCCTGCTTCTGAGGCCCTTTCGGAGACAAAGCTCGAGTGGCCTCACAGGCCCTTCACAGCATTCCTGGCGGCAAGAGTGGCTCACTATCGGCGTGGGAGCCGTAGTTGGGTTCCTCGTCGGCCTCACTTCCGTGGGAAGTGGGGCCTTGATCACCGCGTCTCTTGTGGTCGTGTATCCTGATTTACCACTTCGCCGTGTCGTGGGAACCGACATCTTCCACGCGACGCTTCTGGCCGCGACGGCCGGTCTGGCTCATCTGAGTCTCGGCACCGTGGATTTGACGTTACTCGCTGGTCTATTGGTGGGCTCTATCCCGGGGGTCTGGCTGGGGAGCCGATTAGCGGTCACGGTTCCAGATAAAGTGTTGCGCCCCGTGCTGGCGCTCATCTTGCTCGGGGTGGGCTACAAGCTCATGTGAGGATCGCCGCTGTTTCTGGCTCACTGCTAAGTCCGAAACCGTTTTTCAGCGAAGGCAGCTGTCAGAATGGAGGGATTAGAGAATGCACACAGCACCGAAGCCAACCTTGATTACACCCTATGGCGGCAGGCTGGTCAATCTGCTGGTCCCGCCTGAGGCGGCTATAGAACTCCGGGAGTACGCGAGCCGCCTGCCCTCTGTGCAACTCTCGGAACGCTCAGTCTGCGACCTGGAATTGCTGGCTACTGGTGCTTTCTCGCCTCTGGATCGCTTCATGGGCAGGGAGGATCACCAGCGGGTGCTGGATGAAATGCGCCTGACCAGCGGCCATGTTTTCCCTATCCCCGTTACTCTGCCGGTGGAGCCAGGTCCCCATATAAAGTTGGACAGAGAGATCGCTTTGCGCGACTCCAAGAATGAGATTCTGGCGGTGATGACAATTGAGGAAATCTACGAGTGGGACCGGGATGAAGTGGCCCGGAAGGTCTTTGGCACCCTGGACCTGCGTCATCCGCTGGTGGCGGAGATGCACCGCTGGGGGCCTCTCTTTATCTCTGGCCCCCTGCGGGTGTTGCAACTCCCGCGCCACTATGATTTCCAGGACCTGCGTCTGACCCCGGCTCAGGTGCGCCGCCGGCTGGAGGACTTGGGACGCCGGCTCCTGGAGGCCAGCAATCTGAAATCCGAAATCCGAAATTTCCAATTGAACGTGGTCGCCTTCCAGACCCGCAATCCGTTGCACCGGGTCCACGAGGAACTGACTAAACGGGCGATTGAAGAGGTGAACGGGATTCTGCTCTTGCATCCTGTGGTGGGCATGACTAAGCCGGGAGATGTGGACTACTTCACCCGGGTGCGCACTTATAAAGTGATGGTTGAACGCTATTACGACCCCGACCGAGTAGTGTTGGCGTTGTTGCCTTTGGCTATGCGGCTGGCCGGGCCCCGGGAGGCCGTCTGGCACATGATCATCCGCCGCAACTATGGCGCCAACCACCTGATCGTGGGGCGCGACCACGCCGGCCCCGGCAACGACTCTACCGGCAAGCCGTTTTACGGCCCGTACGATGCCCAGGAGCTGGCTCAGAAATATAGCGAGGAATTGGGGGTCAAGATTATCCCCTTTAATACGCTGGTCTACTTACCAGACAAAGGGCGTTATGAAGAAATCGATAAAGTACCCAAAGGAGTTAGGATACTCAGCATCTCCGGCACACAGGTGCGGGATGAATACTTGAACAATGGCCGCAAGCTGCCGGAGTGGTTTACCCGGCCAGAGGTGGCAGAGATTCTGGCGGAGGCCTACCCGCCGCGGCACAAACAAGGGGTGTGCATCTGGTTCACCGGGCTACCCTGTTCCGGCAAGTCCACCACGGCTGAGGTATTGACGCAACTGCTCTTGGAGCATGGCCGGCAGGTGACCCTGCTGGACGGGGATGTGGTGCGCACGCACCTTTCCAAAGGGCTGGGGTTCAGCAAAGAGGACCGAGACCTCAATATCCGTCGGATTGGGTTTGTGGCCTCGGAGATTGTCCGCCATGGCGGCGTGGTGATCTGCGCAGCGGTGAGCCCTTACCGGGCCACCCGAAACGACGTGCGCAACATGGTGGGGAGCGACCACTTCGTCGAGGTGTTCGTGGACACGCCGCTGGAGGTGTGCGAGCAGCGGGACACCAAGGGCATGTATGCCAGGGCACGGCGGGGGGAGATCAAAGGCTTCACCGGGATTGACGACCCGTACGAGCCGCCGGAGCATCCGGAGATCACGCTGGACACGGTCAACCATACGGCAGAAGAAAACGCCCGCATCATCCTGGACTACCTGATCCGTCAGGGGTTGGTGCGGGACGAGCAGAGTACCACCGCGTTGTCGGGGCATCTGTGTCAGTCAGAGGACTGGAGCCAGACCTTCGATGCTTGATTTGCAGCGTCTGAATAGGGAATTTGAAGCTAAGGGAGCCCACGATATCGTGGCCTGGGCAGTGGAAACGTTCTGGCCAGATATCGCGATGACTTGCTCGTTCCAAACCCAGAGCCTACCCCTGCTTCACATTGTCTGCCAGGTGGCGCCGCAGTTGCCGGTTATCTTCCTGGATACCGGCTATCACTTTCCGGAAACGCTGGCGTTCCGGGACAGGATTGTGCAGGAGTGGGGTGTCAATCTGCGTGTGGTAAGAGCGGCTATGTCTCGGGATGAGTTCGTCCGTCAGTACGGCGACACCCTCTACCAACGTGACCCCGATCTGTGCTGCTACATCAATAAGGTAGAGCCCATGCAACGGGCTTTGGCGGGGTTGCGGGCGTGGATCAGTGGCATCCGGCGGGATCAGTCGCCTGCACGAGCCAATGCCCAGGTTCTTGAACGGACTCCCGAGGGGGTAATCCGTATACATCCCATAGTCACGTGGACGCGACACGACATCTGGCGCTACATCCACGAGCATAACCTGCCGGTGCACCCGTTGCTCGCTCAGGGATACCTCAGCATCGGGTGTGCACCCTGCACGAGACCCGTTCATGCAGGCGAACATGAGCGCGCCGGGCGGTGGGACGGTCGGGAGAAGACGGAATGTGGCCTGCACACGCTGCTTCGGCAGCCAGCGGCGGAGCATGGGTAGGACCTACGCGCGGTGCTTGCCGGATGGTCGCCAGGGGTGGTGCTGGTGACCGGGGGATGCAGGTACATTGGGTCCCAACTGATCCGCGACCTGGCCGAGGACCGGGCGCTGGCGGGCCTCACCGTGCGCATCCTGGACAACATGCAACGGGGCGGCACCAGGCGTTGATGGACCTGCCCGAGCAGGTGCGTTACCAGTTCCTGGAAGGGGACATTTTGGACCCGGCGGCGTTGCGGCGAGCGCTGGAGGGGGGTAGAGGCGGTGGTGCACCTGGCGGCGGTGGTGAGGACGCCGTTGTCCTTCGATCACCCGGCCTGGACGGAGCAGGTGAATCATTGGGGTACGGCCCGGCTGGTCGAGCAATGTTTGGAGGCCGGTGCCACCCGTTTCGTCTTCACCAGCGGCGCCAGCGTCTACGGGCCGGGCGGCCCCTTCGACGAAACGCCCGTCTGCCAGCCCATGGGCCCCTATGTCTAGTCCAAATGGCGAGCGGAGCAGGCGGTGCTGGCCGCGGCCAGCCGGGGCTTGCGGCCCACGGGTGTTGCGCCTGGCGACGGTCTTTGGCTACGCCCCCATGATGCGCTTCGATGCCGTGGCGAACCGCTTCGCTTATCTGGCCGGTGTGGGCCGTCCCCTGACGGTGTACGGCACAGGCTAGCAGACCCGTCGCCTGATCCATGTGCGCGATGCCAGTGCCGCCATCCGCTTCTGCCTGGCCCACGAGGCCGAGACGACCGCTGACCACTCACAGGCGATGACATCAATGAAAGGAGGCTGAGTGATGCGCATCTTCATTGCAGGAATTGACGGTTACTTAGGTTGGTCCCTGGCCCAGTACCTGACGGCCCGGGGACACGAGGTGGCGGGGGCAGATAACTTCTTCCGCCGCCAGTGGGTGGAGGAGATGGGGTCGTGGAGCGCCACGCCCATCCGCCCCATGAAGGAGCGGCTACAGGCCTTCAAGGAGCGCTTCTGCAAGGAACTCCGCTTCTGGGAAGGCGACCTGCGGGAGTATGGCCTGGTGGAGCAGATCTTCCGCGAGTTCCAGCCGGATGCCATCGTGCACTTAGGTGAGTGCCCGTCGGCGCCGTACTCTATGATTGACGTCCACCACGCCGTCTTCGTGCAGACCAACAACATCATCACCACCTTCAACCTGCTCTTCGCCATGCGGGACATCCGCCCGGAGGCCCACCTGGTCAAGTTGGGCACCATGGGCGAGTACGGCACGCCCAACGTGGACATCCCCGAGGGGTTCTTCGAGATTGAATACCGGGGGCGGCGCGACCGGTTGCCCTTCCCCCGCCAGGCGGGCTCCTGGTACCACTGGTCCAAGGTGCACGGCTCCAACAACATCATGTTCGCCTGTAAGATCTGGAACCTGCGGGCGACGGACATCATGCAGGGCGTGGTCTTCGGCACGCGCATCGACGAGATGGGGGACGACGAGCGGCTGCTGACCCGGCTGGACTTTGACCAGGCCTTCGGCACGGTGGTGAACCGCTATTGCTGCCAGGCGGTCATCGGCCACCCCCTGACCCCCTTCGGCAAGGGGCGCCAGAAGCGGGGCTTCCTGCCCCTGCGGGACTCCATGCAGTGCCTGACCCTGGCGCTGGAGAACCCGCCCAAGGCCGGCGAGTACCGGGTCTTCAACCAGTTCGAGGAGGTGTACGACGTCACGGAACTGGCGCTGAAGGTGCAGAAGGTGGCCGGCGAACTGGGGCTGGAGGTGGAGGTGCGCAACCTGGAGAACCCGCGCCAGGAGTTGGAGGAGCACTACTACAACCCCGATCACCAACACCTCTTCGACCTGGGGTATAAGCCGACCCACGACGTGGAGGCCGAGTTGCGCATCATGCTCCAGGACCTGCTGAAGTACCGTGACCGCATTGAAGCGAAGCGGGAGGTGCTGATCCCGGATGTGCGTTGGGACGGGCGGCGGGAGAAGGTGCGGTTTTTGAGCTGAGGAACTGGGGAGAAAGAGGGTGGAGGCGATAGAGAGCCGCGAGGGAGCTGGGAGTTTGCAAAAAGCCGGTAAAGTAACTTTGTCGTTTCCGCTGATCGAGATTGCGCGCGACTTTCCTTTTTATGGGATCGCCCAAGGCTCATATGTGTTGGCTGGCCTGGTTGGATTGGCCGTCTATACCCGCTTCTTGGCTCTGGAAGAATACGGTTTCTACGTTCTTACGATGACGACAGTGTCCGTAGCCGAACTGGTAGGCTGCGGATGGATCAATCAGGCGCTCCTAAGATACTACGCAGAGCATAAGAGGCGCGGAACCTTATCAGCCCTGTTCTCACACCTGATAGTGCTGGAGGGGGTTTCTCTTTTCTTGCTATTGGGCATTTGGTGGGCTGGTATATCTCTTGCCGACTTTCTCGACCCTCGTTTGAGCAGGCTTCTGCGAATTGGGGGTATTGTCCTTCTCTCGAGGGTTGCATTTAATGTGGCCATTACACTCGTGCGCGCAGAGCGACTGACATGGCGATATTCCGTGTATTCCGCGGTAGCAAGCCTTGGGGGGGTGGGGTTAGCATGGGCATTTCTTGACGTGTTCCACAGCGGAGCGGATGGGCTCCTGTATGGCGTTTCTGTCGCCATGGGAGTGGTCTGCTGTAGCGAGTTCGTGCGGCTTCGGCGGATAGGCGGCTTCAGATGGTCAGTTGTCTCTGCGGAATACGCTAAGAAGTGGCTCGGCTACGGCATGCCGCTCATAGGGGCATCGGTGGGGGTTTTATGGTTGTCTTGGGGAGATCGATACCTGTTGCAGTATTTCCTCGGCCCCGAGAAAGTGGGCATTTATGCAGCAGGATATGATCTAGTTGACAAGAGCCTAAGAGCCGCCTTCTCCGTTCTGACGGCCACGGCGTTTCCAGTTGTACTTGAGACGGTTGCCGGGAAGGAATCTGACATCGTTCAACGAATGCTTGCCAGAGTTCTGAGGCTCGGCGTCATTGTGATGATTCCCTTAACCGTCCTTGTGATAGCGATGAAACGGGAGATGATCGCCCTCGTATTAGGGCCTTCGTTCGTAGAGGCTCATGTGGTAGTGCCGTGGATCGCCGTCGGTAGTTTATGCTGGGGGCTCAGCCAGGTCGTAAGCCAAGAGTTGCAGATCAAGGAAAGGACACCACTTTTGCTGTTCTTCCTCTTGATAGGAACATGCGTGAATCTGGGACTTAACGTTGTCCTTATCCCTCGTTTTGGAATCGTAGGTGCAGCTGTATCAACGACAATCGCTTATTTAGTTTACTTGTCCATGTGTGTGGCTGTAAGTAGTCACGCTCGCTGGGGTCTGCGATCATGGCTTGGAAGTGTGCTTGCTAAGAGCGCTGTTGCGGCGATCGTCATGTGGAGTGGGATGACGCTAATACCCGTTCGAGTGTCTAATAGGATACTTGCGATTGCGGTGAGGTCTATCATCGGAGGTTGCATTTATTTGGGAATCCTCTTGGTTGCTAAGGAAGGGACGGCGTGTGGATTAGCGCGACGCCTGGCAGATCTTATGAGATGGGGACGTAGAGGTGGAGCATTTGAAGCTCGGAGCGACGATAGTTAATCCGTTTGTGAGCGTGGCCACCACCAGGCGCGGCAGGGACTTGCTGTCGATGTTTCCACAGTTGCTTTTTGTGCTGGAGCGTGTGCTGGTAACCCGGTGCAGGGGATGTCGATGGAAAGGTCGCGTACGGAGCGTGGAGTAGTCCGCGGCGCTTGCTGGTGAAAGCATTGTGTTGGTACTGGGTGAGCGGTCACGGCGGGTAGTGTCACAGATGCTTGAAAGTAGGCTTAGGGGAAGCGTAGTGGTTGGAATTCTCCTAATCCTTCTGGTCGTGCTATTTTTCACGCACGCGTCCACAGAGGGAATTACCCTGGCAGAGGGTGTATTTACAGTGGTGTTTGCTACGCTCATGTTCGTCCATGGCATTTTTGGGTTAACGACACGATCCTCGTATGCGATCCGAATAGTCAAGGCCAACGTTAAAGTGCTCGGCGTAGGATTATTCCTGGTAGTCTACGGGGTCTTATTGGCCGCATATCATGGGCACGACGTGCGATATTGGTATTTGGATGTGTACCGGTTTATTCCTATATTAGCTTGTTTCCCGGCAGCGGCGTGGATCCGGACAGAAAGGCAGTGGAAGGTCCTCCTCGGGGGGGTGGTCGTGTTAGGGCTGGCCGCAAGCTTACGCGACCTAGCTACCATGGGAGCAAGCGGTATTGTCATACGGCTTGCATTTACGGAATTAGCGAACATCGATTACCTGGTGGGCCTAGTGCTCTGTTTGGGTGTGATGATCTGTGAGCGTGCCAGAGCGCTTCGAGTGCTGACGGCGCTTGCAATAATACCGTTACTGGCGCGCACCTTCTTCGCCGTGAACCGTATCGCACTTGCTGCTCTCGCTATATGCATGCTGCTTTTATACGCAAAAGCGGCGAAAATGAGAAGAGTTGGATCTGCCGTTGTCATCAGTAGTCTGTTGGCGGTCAGTGTGGGACTGGGGTCAAGGTACCTCGCGGGTGGAGTGATCGAGTCCTATTGGAACTTATGGACCTTAAGAATCGGGAGAAGCGATGTGGGCCTGCTCCTCCGGGGAGCAGAGGCAAACACGGTGTTTGAAATCGTGAAAAAGAAGCCGTTAGGCGATGGCTTTGGGAGCGTGGGGTATTTTGGAGTATTTCATGCGCTAGCTCCTAAAAGTGCTTTAACAGAGAAAGCGTACGTTCATAACTTATTCCTATTTATGCTCTGGAAACTGGGGATCGTAGGCGTTGTCTTATGTGGGCTGTTGTTGACAGCGTTGGTGCGCCTTGTGAAGTGGGCCTGGGACTGCGAGGATCCACTCGTATGGGTGGTCACTGTGTCGTTGGTCTCGCTTTTCGTGTACAGCCTGGGTGAGACGCTCTTCATGAGGCATGATTTTAATCTGCTAGGAGGGATTCTGCTGGGCTACACCATCTATCGAAGACATCCCCCAATTGGAGGCCCTGGTCCGGCGGGCGAAGACGGAACAACGGGTCGCTCGGCGGGCCCGGATTCTGTTGGAAATCCACCGGGGCAAGCGGGTCCAGGAGGTATGTCGGCAGGTCGGGGAGCATCGAACCACCGTCTGGCGGGTATGTCGCCGCTATGAGGCGCGGGGATAGAAGCCGTGTACGACGCCCCCGATCCGGGTGGCCTCGCAGGATTTTCCCCCTGGAGCGGGCGCGCTGGGAAAACTTGGCTTGTACAAGACCCCAAGAGCACGGATTGGAATTAACCCACTGGTCGATCCGGACTTTGCAGACGGCTTATCGAGCGGGCGCCCACCCCTGCGAAATGGAGTAGATCCTGGGGATAGAAGGTAGCCCCTCATATTCGAAAGCCAAAAATGGGTGATGCACTAGCCTGTCCGGTTTCCATGGAGTGTTTGGAATTTAGTGAGATTGTTGGGGCAGGAGGAAGCACGAGGGACAGGGCGCATACTCCGTTTGTCGACTCCGACGAAGGGAAGTGCGCCTTGTCCCCAGAGGAGAGTATGGCACACCAGCGGGAGAGAGTCATCCTTTAGGGCAAGGGCCCTGGGCAGGGGAGGGGTGGCCCAGGTCTGCCGGGAACTTGGCATCTCGAGGACCGTCTTCTACCGCTGGGAGAAGGCCTGGCTGGCCTACGGTAGGGACGGGCTTTCCCCGAGGCCAGCCCCGGCCAAGCGGCACCCGAGGCGCCTCGTCCCCCACGTGGAGGACGCCATCTGCGCCCTGGTGGTGGAGTTCCACGAGGAGGGGCCCCGCAGGATCGCGAGGAAGCTCTCGGAGCCCCGCTACGGGGGCTACCCTGTCTCCCCTGGCGGTTCCTACCGCTGCCTTAAGCGGTTCGGGCTCTCCACCCGCTTCGAGAGGAGGGCTGCCTCTGGGGTGGTGATCAACTTGTAACTGATGGCAGGAGTCCCAGGTTGTACTCGATGACAAACCATCGAGTCACCGCCTCATGGAAAGCCAGCGACCTGGAGAAAGACAGTGTTTTCCGCACGTAACGGGCT
>Ga0079992_137384_pt1 | contig 11872 bp, 12 predicted proteins | sample FaiFalFF_MnMetaG_3_FD_69197 | JGI IMG/M metagenome (GOLD analysis project Ga0079992, IMG submission 69197) | Freshwater microbial communities from Yellowstone National Park, Wyoming, USA - Fairy Falls B (FF_Mn_B) MetaG (SPADES assembly) (version 2) | ecosystem: Environmental > Aquatic >... | reverse complement strand
TGAATTCGAAGACTCTGAAGAGCATAGAGGAGATAGCAACGGCGGTAGCAATTGTGCATAACCTCGTAAGGATAGGAAGAGGGGAGGTAATACCAACTTGACAGTACCGGCTCTAAATAGATTGGAGAACGAGTTCAGTACCGCATCGATGACGTGCATCACGGCCAGAGACCATCCCAAAAGGCTTAAGTAAAACTTGCAGTACCTTTAGAGCCCACAGGTAATCTTATATAGACAGGGAAATATTGTATCTTTGTGACTATGAACAAAGCATGATTACAAGCACGCGAGCTTGATCCAAATGGGCATAGAAGATACTGGAAATACTTTGCCTATATGAGATATATTTAGTAACTGAGACAAAATAGACGAAGTGAGTAAGGAAATGGATCATTAGATAGATTGACGTGACTCTACAACTAGCTCAACTCGAACATATTTTAAGAGAAAGACGTAGCCACTATCAAGATTAGCGTCGATTCGCTACATTCTCGTTGGAGGATAGTGAAGGATAGAGTTAACCTTGCCATGCCAAGTAATTTAATATAAGGGTATAAAAGGGTAATTGATATGTAAATAGCAATAGACTTTGGAGGTGACTGTTTTATATAAGGGGATTTTTAAATGAGTTTGGTGATCAATCAACTAGGATTATCAGTGTTTTTATTCGGCCATATTGCTGATTATTTGACATGTCTGGGCAGGTCTATCCCTGTATAATCGGAGGGGAAAAGGTCTTCTCATCAGATGGTAAAACCTTCAAGGACATCAACCCGGCTGATGTTGAGGATGTTGTAGGCGAGTTCCCACTACTGTCTAAGGAGGACGTTATGAGGGCAATCGAGGCTGCTAGGAAAGTGCAAATGAAGTGGGCTTTAATTCCTCCACCCGAAAGAGGAAGAATCTTAATTAGGGCTGCCCAAATAATGGAGAATGAGTCTGAGGAGCTAGCGAGGATTTTAACACGTGAGGAGGGGAAGACGCTGGCAGAGAGCAGGTCAGAAGTGGCCAGGGCCGTGAGCATCTTTAGATTCTATGGAATTATGGGCTACAGATTGAAAGGAGAATTCACCCCCTCCGCAGATCCCAACACATACTTGTTAACGGTCAGAGAACCGCTAGGTGTCGTTGCGATAATCACTCCTTGGAACTTCCCGATAGCCATACCGTCTTGGAAGATAGCTCCAGCGCTTGTCTGCGGTAACACTGTCGTTTTCAAGCCGGCCAGTTACACACCGCTGATAGCCTACCGATTGGTGGATAGTCTAATCCGTGCGGGACTGCCTCCTGGTGTTCTCAACCTTGTCACAGGCCCCGGCTCAACCGTGAGCGACGAGTTAATCAATAACCCGAAGGTAGACGCGATATCCTTCACAGGCTCGCTCGAGGTGGGCGAGGAGATTAAACGCGCAGTATGTCTAAGGAATGTGAGGGTTCAGTTAGAATTGGGTGGAAAGAACCCTGCGATTGTGCTCGATGACGCAGACATGGATAAAGCAGTCGAGATGGTAGTCCGAGGGGCGTTCGGCCTCGCAGGTCAAGCATGCACAGCGACTAGCCGCGCAATAGTCTTGGAAAGTGTTGCCAATCAGTTTGAGAGGAAGCTGGTGGAGCGTGTTAAACAGATCAAGGTCGGTAACGGCTTAGCGGAAGGTGTAGAGATGGGCCAGTAGTAGGTGAGAAGGAAATGAACAAGATATTAAGCTACATAGAGGTGGGTGTAAACGAGGGAGCTAAACTAAATAGGTGGAAAGAGGCTTATAGGTCCGGAACATTCTAAGAGATATTTCATCGAACCCACAATTTTTACAGATGTCACACCGGACATGAGGATAGCACAGGAAGAGATATTCGGCCCAGTTCTCGCAGTCATGCATGCCAAAGACTTTTGACGAGGCTTTCGAGCTGGCAAACGCGATCAAATACGGTCTATCCGCCTCAATATTCACACGCAATTTGCAAAGGGCCTTCGAACTCATCAACCGTGTCCAGGCAGGAGTGGTGAAGATAAACAAACCGACAACAGGACTCGAGCCGCACGTCCCATTTGGAGGATATAAGATGTCAAATTTCGGGATGATTAAGGAGCAGGGCGAGACAGCCTTGGATTTCTACACGAAGATTAAGACCGTCTACCTTGGTTATTGAGCTGTTCTATCCTGTTACGAAGCACACCGATTTTCTCGATTTCAATCTCCACTATATCGCCGCCTTTCAATGTGAAATCGTCAGGGGGTACTATTCCCGTTCCCGTGAGGAGTATAGAGCCTGGCGGAACCACGTTGTCCCTTGTCCAATACTCCACAAGTTCCTCGAGGCTCCTCTTCATACTTGAGGTGTTTACACTACCTCTAAAGATTTCGGATCCGTCTCTGAGAATTCTCATCTCGATCTTGAGGTTTTTAGGGTTTCCGATGATTTCCGGGGGGGCGATAGCTGGCCCAATTGCGCAGCAGCCTTTATAGATCTTGGCCTGTGGTAGGTATAATGGGTTCTCGCCCTCGATGTCTCTGGCCGAGAGATCATTACCGATTGTATAGCCAATTATTTCTTTCCGAGGACCCAGTACAATTGCCAGTTCAGGCTCCGGGACAGACCATCTACTATCACTTCTAATGTATGCGACCTCGCCTGGACCGACGCATCGAGACGGCGTAGCCTTGAAGAAAATCTCCGGCCTCTCAGCCTCGTAAACCATGTCATAAATTCCCTTCGCTCTTGTCTCGTATTCGCGGGCATCTCTACTCCTCAGATACGTTACTCCAGCACCCCAAACCTCTGGCGGAGTTATGGGAATCAAAAGGCGTGGTCCTCTCTCACCTCCTTTCTCCACTTCCGCGTAACTTATCCTCTTTAACCGCCTATCACCAGCTATGATCCGCTGCAAGAACTCAGTTACTTGGAGTCCTTTACGAGTCGCCTCCCTAAAAAGGACTATATACCCTCTCTCAGACCCGTACTTGGATTCCCGCAGTAGGACAACTTCGTCATCCACCACCACGCCCATTCGCTTCTCACCATGAGGCATTCTAACTCTAACGACCCTCATAACTCAACTATCGGTAGAAAAAGTACAACGGCAACTTATATGGGTAACTCATGCGTTATAGTCTGACTCCTTAGTATTTTATACTCCCCGCATCATTAAAGTCCAGGAGGTCTGATATTCTTAAATCTTTTTATTATCAAGACTACTGTCGAACCCGTTGCTATTTGTTATGATGGCACCGGTGGAATTTGAACCCACGACCTCCCGGCTGCTAATAGTATTAATAAAGAACTTCGCGGAGTGCTGTCAAGTTAGTATTACCTCCCTCCTTCAGGGAGAACGAGATCAGTACGGCATCGATGACGTGTATCACGAGCAAATGACCAAGACCCTTAAAAGGCTTAAGTAAAACTTGTCAGTACCGTTAGGAGAAACTTTAATGTTTATACCGTCGTGCTCATGTCCTATTTCCGAAGATGGCTGCCGTCAGGCTAGTAAACCTGTACAAGAAATTCGACAAGGTTGTAGCCGTTGACGGCGTGTCCCTTGAAATAGCCGACGGCTCGTTCGTCGTTCTGCTGGGTCCCTCTGGATGTGGCAAGACGACGACTCTGCGTTGCATAGCCGGTCTAGAGGTGCCCGATTCAGGGGAGATATGGATAGGAGATAGCATAGTGAACGATCTGCCGCCTAAAGACAGGGATGTGGCCATGGTGTTCCAGAACTATGCCCTATATCCACACATGAAGGTCTACGACAATATAGCGTTCCCGTTAAGGATGAGGAAAATTCCCAAAGACGAGATCGACCGCAGAGTGAAGGAGACCGCCGAACTTCTCGGGATAAAACACCTCCTTGACAGGAAACCGAGGCAGCTTAGTGGTGGTGAGCAGCAGAGAGTGGCGCTCGCGAGGGCTATAGTCAGACAACCCAAGGTCTACCTCATGGATGAGCCGCTGAGCAACTTGGACGCCAAGCTGAGGCTCTTCATGAGAGCTGAGCTCAAGAGGCTTCAGAAGGAGCTCAAGACCACGACGATCTACGTTACCCATGACCAAGCCGAGGCTATGGCTATGGCAGACAAGATAGCAGTTATGAACAAGGGGAAGGTCCTGCAGTACGACGAACCCTTAAACATCTATAACAAGCCCTCAAACACGTTCGTGGCGACCTTCATCGGCAGCCCGCCAATGAACATGATTAAGGCGTCGGTTGTGAGGGAGGGTATGCTAGTCCAGCTGGACGCTGGGTCGTTCGTCTATACACTGCCTGCGGACTATTCAGAAATTGTATCGACTAGGCTCCGTTCCTCCGAAGTATACTTAGGCGTCAGGCCAGAGGACCTCAGAATCTCGACCGAAAAGCAGCCAACCTCTGTCTTCATGGCGGAGGTGTATGTGTTGGAGCATCAGGGTGTGAACATGGTGGTCGACCTTAAGTTGGGCTCGGAAATCATAAAGGCCGTCTCACGGCCCATGCCGCTTTCCATCGGAGATAAGGTCTGGGTCGGGTTCGAACCTGATAAGGTACACATATATGACGCCGGGAGCGAGGAGCTGATAATATAACCCCTCACTTTTACCCGTACTCGCTCTTTAAGTACTCTTTTTAGTAGTCTAAGACCTGTTTGTAGCTCCTTCGATTGTTGGCGGTAAGTCTGTGAGTGTTGGGTAGCCTCCGAACACCATACAAGGTACCACGACACCCTCTCCTACTCGAGTAACCTTAGGGGGAACCTTGCTCAGCGATGTTTCCTATACTTCTCGATCACCTCTTCTCGGAGCGTTATCCCGAGCCCACTCCTCTGCGGGGGCTCGAAGAACCCCTCGGAGTGACGTATCGCGTCGCCTGCCAGCCCCTCTCTAAGCGGGTTAGGTCTTAAATGGTACTCTATCATGGGAGAGTCTATTGTCAGGGCCACATGGAGGCTCGCGACGAATCCTATGCCGCCGGCGGAGTAGTGTGGGATGAGGGGTAACCCATAGGCCCTTGACAGCACTCCTATCCTCAGCATCTCCGTTATCCCGCCGTTCCATGCCGCATCGGCCTGAACTATGTCCACTGCATACCTTGAGATTATTTCTCTGAACTCGTGAATCGTGAAGGCTGTCTCATAGCCCGCGATAGGCACGTCGAGTTGCTCCGCGAGCTTGGCGCTGAGCTCGGGATAATCGGTGGACAGTGGTTCCTCGAAGAATATCACCCCAAGTCTTTCGAGCTCCCTTCCCATTCTAAGGGCCTGGTTAAAGTCGTACACATTGTTTGCATCGACCGCTATCTTAAGCTTGTCGGCGAACCTCTCCTTTAGGGCTCTGAGCCTCCGGAGATCCTCCTCGATGCTGAGGGCCCCCACCTTTATCTTGACGGTGTCGAAACCGCTCTTCAGATAGCTCTCGACCTCCTCGAGAAGTTTGGGTATGTCTTTGTCGGGCCTATAGTAGCCTCCAGTGATGTATCCCTTCATCTTCCGGGGATTCCCGCCGAGGAGTCTATAGACTGGAGCCCCATGCTCCTTCCCTAGGAGGTCCCAAAGCGCTATGTCGACACCACTTATGGCCGAGACGACTATCCCACGCCTCCCGAGCCTGAATGTGGCCTTATACATCTTGTCCCAGAGGTACCAGATCCTTTCAGGCTCCTCGCCTGAGAGAAGCCTATTAAGCACCTTGTTAACGGTGACCTCCACGCTCACCGGCGACCCATACCCGATCGCCTCCCCATATCCAACGCCTCCGTCGGAGGTTTCAACCGTTACCAGGCACACCTCCATAGGGTGCTCGGCGCCGCCTATAACAGCTAAAGCATCCTTCTCGTAGAATTCTGTGTATTCGAGAACCTCACATCTAACTTCCTTGATCTTCACAGAAGTCCGTTCCATGCCTAAAATAAAAATCTTTTATTTAGATATATCGCATAGAATCCGAGACCCGGATTCAAATCCTGGTAGAACCAAGGTTTTAACGCTTGACCGCGGCTGCTGCTAGGCCAGCTATCAGGTAGCGCTTGAAGAGGTAGTAGAATAGTATCGGCGGTATAGAGTATATCGTGGCTGTAGCCATGAATATATTCCATGGAGCCTCGTCGGCCACTAGGAAGAAGCCCATGGCTACAGGGAGTGTCAAGTCTGGCTCGTTTGAGAGAAGCATGAAGGGGTATAGATACTGGTTCCAGGAGAAGAGGAAGGCGTAGGCACCGACAGCTGCGAGGGCGGGAAGAGACAGCGGGAGGAACATCCTGAAGAATATTGTTACCCTCCCAGCGCCATCTATCAGTGCCGACTCGTCTATCTCAATGGGAATGTTCCTCGAGTATTCCCAGATGAGCCATATCGCATAGGGTGACACGAAGATCGTCTGGGCTATTACTACGGAGATATGGGTGTTAAGCATGTTGAGCATCGACATCAGTATAAAATATGGTATTGAGAGGAAAGCGTAGGGGAAGATGTAGGTTGCTAGGGTCAGCGTCGATATGGCAGTCTTGCCCCGGAACCTCAGCCTGGAGAGGGCATAACCCGCGGGGATCGACACCAGGAGAGTAAACAACACGGTCAGCGCGGCAACATAGACGCTGTTTAAAAGCTGACGCCAGAAATACATCACCCTAAAGTAGCCCTGGGTCAGGACAGTCACATACGACTCAAGGGACGGATTGGTAACTAAGTAGTCGGGGTTAAAGATTTCCTCGCTGGTCTTCAGGGAGACCGTGATCATCCAATAGATCGGGAAGATTATCCAGACGATCAACAGAAGGCATGCGAGGTGGACCAGAACCACAAACAGTGTGCGTTTCAACATCATCTGCGACCACCAAACAGCCGGAGAAGCAGTATGATGAAGATCAGGAGCACCGGTATAACTAACAAGTAGAGCGAGAGTCCTTCTCTGATCCTGAGAAGGACAAAGGCATATCTGAAACCTAGTGTGGAAAGCAAGTGGGTCGTCTCCCCAGGATCACCACGCGTGAGTAGATAGGGGATGTCGAACTCGCCTGTGACCCATATCGTCGAGAGCATGGTGTTGAAGATGTAGAGGTACTTCAGCTGAGGCCAAGTTATGTATAGAAACTCCTTCAGCCTCGAGGCTCCATCAATCTTTGCCGCCTCGTATAGCGACGGATCTATGCCCTGTCGGGCGGCGTAGAAGGTAAGCGTCCATAGTGGAGTCCACTTCCAGACGTGAAAAGATATGAGCGCAGCCATAGCTCCCTCGTAGCTCCCTAGCCAGTTGACTGGCTGGAGCCCAATATCGGATAGGAACTTGTTGACGATTCCCCACTCCTTCTGGAGCATCCATCTGTACGATAATACTCCAGCGATAATAGGTACCGCCCAAGGCAGCAAGTAGAGGTATGACATGACCCTGACAATTCTAAACTGCGTAAATGTCAGCAATCCAGACAACACGAGAGCTAAAAACATCTTGATATTGACGGCTAGACCCACGTAGATCAGCGTATTAGTTAGGGACCGCCAAAACAGTGGGTCGCTCATGACCCTGCTTAGATAGTCGCCAGACGAGACAACAAGAGCCGAGTAAAGCAGGGGATAAACCACGAATGCAGCGAAGATGATTAAGAATGGCAACGAAAAGGCGAGCGCCAAAAAATTTGTGGGTTTATAGCTCATTTCCACGCTGCAAAGATCTGCTTTACGCGGGCAATAGCCTCATCTACGGCCTTGTCAATGGGGTAGTTCTCGAGGATGACTTTGTTAAGGTAGACAATCCAAGTCCTCTCTGCGTAGACTTGGCTGTATGCCGGATGGTAGACGTAATAGAAGGGCTGTAACCTCCCTGTCCTGAACTGGTTGTACGCCACAGGTATATGCGGGTCTTCCTCGACTCCGAAGGCCTTGGCTCCCGCCTTAAAGCCCTCGAAATAGAACTTGTCCTCGTTAAGTATGTCCTTGAAGACCGGGGCCCATCTGCCGGCTGATGCCTTCGTGTACTTATTTAACACGTCCTTGGATATGAAGTATTTGATGAACTCCTTGGCCAATTCCTTATTCTTCGAATCCTTAAAGATTAGAAGCGATTTAACTGCGATCAGCCTTGGGGGGTCCCTGCCGTCTGGTCCCTTAGGCCAGTCGACTGTAGCCATCTTGGTGTAGTAGTTTTCACGGGAGCCCACTGCACCGAAGTACTGAGCAGCGGGAATGGATATCGTGGGGTTCGGTACCATGACTATCGTCCTCGCGTGGAATGCTGCATTGTTGTCGGGGTCAGCCCACGTCAGGGCGCCCTCTGGATTATAGCCGCGCTTATGGAGGTTAACGATAAACTCGAAGGTCTTGATTAGCGCCTCCCGGACTGCGGGGTCATCTACGTTGAGCTTTCCGTCTGGAGTGACGATTGGCTTCGTCGCATAGTAGTGATAGATGGTCTCAAAGTTGTAGAACGCGTCTGTTGACCCTGTTCCGAGAGTCCAGCCAATAGCGTACACGTTCCTATACTTCTCGGGGTCTTTCGCCCTAAGTTTGTCCTGCACCGTGAACCAGAAGTTCCAGAACTCGTCCCACGTCTTCGGTATCTTTTGAGGTGATGGGTCGAACCCAGCCTCAGCTACAAGGTCCTTCCAGTAGTGGATGTGTATTGTCTGCATCTGTATTGGAACCTTGTAGTAGCTATACTTACCTTCCTTGTTGTTATACAAATAGGCAGTCTGAAGGGCCTCGGGTATGTAGCGCTGTTTGTTCTCATTTATAATGTCGCTGACATCCTCAAGCAGACCGTCCCATGCCCACCTAGGCGATAACATCCAGTCTTCGAAGTGGGCATAGGCTACATCTGGGGGAGATCTAGCCTCGAGGGCTGCGATGAGCTTCTTGGGTATGTCCTCTGTAGTGAAGAAGGACACCTCCACGAAGACCCCTTTCATCTTCCCGAATTCTTGGGCTGCCTCCATGAGCGCGAGGTCCTCCTCGGCATAGTAGCCCTTATTCCACCAGATGACCAGCTTTGTTGGCTGCGGAGCTGCGCCGATCCCCAGAATCCTCGGCTGGACAAGGACGATCGATAAGAGGGCAGCGATCACGACGACAGCAACAACCACTCCGATGATTGTTGCCCTTTTCATCAGAGTGCTCACTTCTATAGCTCAATATAAAGATTTTTTTACTTCGATACCGGTACTGACAAGTTTTACTTAAGCCTTTTTGGGAGCCCTCTGGCCATGTTTCACGTCATCGATGTCGTACTGGACTTATTCACCCTGGGAATAATTAGAATAACTTCATGGCTAGAGCGAATGTAGGTGAGAACGGCCTCATTAAGGCTCTCCGGCTCGGAACCACGTCTTTTATTGAGTAGCTCCCATTGCTAGGTACGACTGTATTAGCTTTATTTCTTCATCTACTTTGTCACGTGTAGTCTCATATATTATACGACCCCCTACCATGACTAAAATTCTGTCTGCAATCTTCTTCACGTGGGAGAACCTTGTACCCTGTTCTACTACCACAACTGTTAGACCCTCTTCCTTCATCCGCGATATAAGCTCGTAGATTCTCCTCGCTACGAGCGGACCTACGCCTTCGGTCGGCTCATCAAGTAGGACGAGGCGCGGGTTCATGAGTAGGGCTCTGATGACAGCAACTATTTTTCTCTCTCCCCCGCTCAACGTATCAGCTTTTCTCGGCAACAATTCATCTATTCTGTCATAAAGCTCCTTAGCCAGACTTAGATCTACATTTTTCTTTCCAGCAGCGAGTCGAAGGTTGTCAATCACGGATATTCCCGGAATTAGTCCGGTGTAGTCTGGGACATACGAGATTCCTAGGGATGCGATCCGATGAGTGGGAAGGTTTGTGATGTCCATGCCATCGAATTTTACGCGACCCCTCTTAACGACCTCGATGTTCATTATCGATTTGAGCAAGGTCGTCTTACCCACACCGTTTCTTCCGATGACCGCTACCAGCTCCCCTTGGCTCACCCTGAAGTTGATGTCGAAAAGTACTTGGGCCTTGTCGTAGTACGAGTTTAGGTCAAATGTCTCGAGAAGGGCATTCATCCTAAGTACACCTCCCTAACCTTAGTATCCACAGCTATCTCTTCAGGTTTGCCGTCAGATAAAACTTCGCCACGGTGCATGACTACGACCCTTCCAGCAAAGTCGAAGACGAGGTCTATGTCATGTTCGACCATGACTATTGTACATCTTTCGGGAAGAGTTCGCAATACTTGTATGATTTGTTTCTTTTCTTGGGAAGTTAGTCCGGCGGTCGGCTCGTCCAATAGGAGAAGTGAGGGGTTTGACACCATGGTCATCGCAAGTTCAACTATCTTCATCATCCCATAAGACAGATTAGCTGCCATGACGTCTGCAACCTTCTCTAATCCTAACATGGTCAATAGTTTGTCAACTGAGTATGGTTGCCCAGCCTTCTTTGCTGCGAGTTGGACATTCTGATACACGGTGAGCGATTTGAAAATGGATGGTATTTGGAAAGTCCTGTTCATTCCCATCATCACTTTTTTATATGGAGGCGCCTTAGTGACATCCACTCCCTTGAAGAAAATCTTTCCGCTATCTGGTTTTAGATGGCCTGAAATTAGGTTGATGAACGTGGTCTTGCCAGCACCATTAGGGCCTATAAGCCCTATTCTCTCTCCCTCGTAAAATGTTATGCTAACACCTGCTACGGCGGTGAAGCCGCCAAACCGCTTCACAAGATTTTCAGTTCTTAAAACCTCTTCCGCCATAGCCTCTCCATCACCCCCAAAATACCACCTCTCGCCCCTAATAGTAGAGCGGCGATAATCAAGCCCATGACGAGCTGCCATATCTCGGCGAGTCGCGCTGTCGCTGTAGTAAGCCCTACAAAGACTGCGGCCCCTATAACGGGCCCCATGAAATAAGCCGAGCCACCGAGTAGGCTCATGACTAGGGGCTCCGCTGCGACTGTCCAGTACGCGACGTCAGGTGTAACCGCACGGTACAATAGTGCGTATAGAGCACCTGCCAACCCGCTGAATGTGCCAGAGACTACGAGGGCCAGTATTCTATACTTCACAGGGTTATATCCGAGGAACTTAAATCTACTTTCGTTATCTCCCAGTGCCCTGAAAATTAGGCCTATAAAAGACACGTCGATTAACTTAAGTATGATGAACGAGACGACGAAGCATCCCAGCACGAACAGATAGTACGTCTCTGTTGTGGGAAATGAGAAAAGCGTGGAGACTCGGGGGATCCCTGATATGCCGTCGCTCCCACCTGTTATGTCCCGCCACTTAACAAGTAGGGCGTAGAATAACATGGCGAATGCGAGCGTGAGCATGGCAAAATAAATTTGGGAATGTCGTAGTGTTATGTATCCTACTATGAGGGCAAGAACAGCCGCCAACACAATACCAAATAAAAAGGACAGCAGCATATCGGGAATCACCCAGCTTGCGAAGAGAGCAACCCCGTAAGCACCCGCCGCGAAGAACAGTGAGTGACCAAATGAGACAAGCTTAAGATATCCAAGAATTATGTTGTAGGCCAGCGCGAAAATTGTGAAAATCAAGAAGAGGGTCGTTAGGTAGATAAGGAATGTGTCAAATGTTAGAGTAACTCCGACGGCGATAAATGTAATGGCTAACAAATCCGCTATCTTTCTCCAAACAACCCCCATGGTCTCACCAAAAGAACCGCTGCCATTATAACAAATATCAAGAGTATGTCGAGTTCCGGTATAAATAAAAGAAACATGCTTTCAGCGATTCCGATTATTATTGATGAGACATATGCTCCGAAGAGATTTCCAAGCCCGGCTAATACAACTATTACGAAGGCCGTTACTATAAGGCTGTCACCTAACCCAGGAGCCACGGGTGTGAAGGCGACCATGCTTGCTCCTCCGAACCCAGCTAAGAGGCTACCTATGAAGAAGGTTGT
>Ga0079992_134046_pt1 | contig 11872 bp, 11 predicted proteins | sample FaiFalFF_MnMetaG_3_FD_69197 | JGI IMG/M metagenome (GOLD analysis project Ga0079992, IMG submission 69197) | Freshwater microbial communities from Yellowstone National Park, Wyoming, USA - Fairy Falls B (FF_Mn_B) MetaG (SPADES assembly) (version 2) | ecosystem: Environmental > Aquatic >... | reverse complement strand
AATATGTATAAGTGGGCGAAGCTAATGCCTCACCCAGTTTAGCAAGTCGTGAGGTCAGCAAAGCAAATCGGCAGGTCGGGAAGACAGCGGGTAGCGAATTTTGGAGGGCTGGGCTCTTGCCTGACCGTAATATCTTCTCAAGGTCTTTACTTGGCTTTCAGTTGGATTACAAGGATTACAATTAATGTCAACAGAAGCAGTGAGGCTATCAAAAATAGGTGGAAGTCGTAATTATATAGTGGGGGAGGACATTCAAGGCGGAGAGAGAAGGCAATATGACGCAGGTTTCGACAATATAACAAATGGGAGTGGGAAGCCGAAGAGAAAGGATGACGGTGGATGAGGCAGGAAGAGTGAGAGCGAGAAGAAAACTGAGGAGGATAGTGGAAGGGAAAATGTTAATACCGTTGTGGGTTGACATTGAAGTGGTCGTACGAATGCTCTTTTGGGCTTGAGTAGTCGTTTGTGCATTAGAGATTCTTTCAGGGGGTGAGTAGCATGAAGCTAATGCGGATGAGTAACATGAGGCTAATGCGGAATTGGCAATTGAGGGTGTTCCAACTGCTTATTGCTATTTTCCTACTTACAACAATAATTATGGTACAAGGAGATATACCAGTATTTACGCTTATAGATGATTTTAATGATAATGACATGGATTTCATTTACATAAAACATCCGTATCGCTATTTTTTGTGGGGAGATTTACAAATAGCAGGATTATGGCAAAGTGGAGCTTCACAATATTTAAACATTCAAGAGAATAATAAACAATTAGAAATTACTTTTTACCCTAATGCAACTGGACGTGGATTTGGTGCAGGTTACACAACTAGATTTGAATTAAGTGGAGATTTTGATGTCGAGGTTAAATATAAATTAATTGAGTGGCCATCAAGCAATGGAGTCAGAGTAGGACTTTCAGCTATACCAGGAGGTCATGTAGAAAGAGTCAGTTTTGCGCCAGTGGATAGAGAACCATGGCCTCCCACACGAGCTCGTGAAGTATACTTAACAGATTTTCGCGGAGTGGCAAGAGGTTTCATTCCTACTGAACACAGGGAAGGAGCGCTTAGGTTAGTAAGGGTCGGTAATCAATTAATTGGATATTATTGGGAACCCGGATACGGTTGGAGAGAAATAAGTAGAGACATTAGTGAGGCTGATAGAGTAAAAATTGCAATTTCTGCATGGTCACATAAATGGGAGGGTGAAAATTATTTCATCGGTAAAACAGTAAAGATAGCTTTTGATAATTTCCAAATAAACTGGTGTGAAAGGATAATCTTTCAACCTGACAGTGTTGTCATTGCAGTTCCGGGTATTGGAGGCACTCAGCTCGGCTTAGGGTACTGGGAGAATGATCAATGGAAAGAGACAGGGCTATTTTCAGGTCCTGGTTTTCCATGGGATGTATTTCTTTTGACTGGTAACGAATCAAATCTAAGATTCGTAGTTACTGATAAAGAAGCCTATCCTGAGAGAGGTGACATTATTGCGTTAAGAATGTTGGATATCCCATTTAGTGAAAATGATATGGTTAATCTTTCTAGAGTTATATCATCTCGCTATGGTTACACAGTTTTTACTTTTCCTTATGATTTTAGGTATTCAGTAAGATATAATGCTGAATCTTTAGAAAACTATATCAATAAGATAAAATGGCTAACTGGATTAAATTATGTTAATATTGTAGCACATAGTATGGGTGGATTAGTTGTTAAACAATACATAAAGAATAAAGTTGATCATGGAGAAAGTATTGATATTAAAAATTTAATTACAATAGGAGTACCCTTTTTAGGAGCACCAATAGCATTTCAAGCGATTAGATACGGATATAACTTTGGAGTTCCTGTCATCAGTAGCAAAAAAGTTAAAAATGTTGCTCCAACTATACCAGGAATATACAATTTAGTTCCCTATCCTAAATATTTTGGAGACTATTACTTTATTAATATGAAACCTGTTGAAATTTCAAGTTTTCTTTCAAATAATTACTATACATATCTATCAGAGAAAGAAATGAAACAATTCCATGAAGAATTAGATTTATGGAATATTCCCTCGAATGTAAATGTATATAATATTTCTGGATATGGACAATCAACTCTCTTTAAAATTATAGAGGGAAATTCCTCTCAGACATTTGTAGGTTCTACTGCACCTTGTTTGCCTTTGACATATACTACAGCAGGTGATGGAACTGTGCCTCTTATCAGTGCAACAGCAATTAATTCCAAAAAACAATTTTATGTAAAATTAAATCATGGTGCAATATTAGGTGATAACGATGTATTAGCTCTGATAGCTAATTTGTTACAAAATAACGAAAATTATACATCTGTAAAGATTCGCACTTCTTTACCAGAAATGAAGAATTCTATTAATTTTACAACTTGTTCTCCTGTCAGATTTGTTGTCTATGACTCTATGGGAAATCGCACCGGAGTATTACCTGATGGCACTTTTGAGGAACAAATTCCGGGAAGCAGAGTTGATGTTTTAGATGACCACCAATTTGTATCTATTCCAGAAAATTCTGATTCTTATATTGTAGTCATTGAAGGACTCGATGAAGGAACATTTACTTTTATTCAAACTGAAAATGATTGGAAAGGTAATCTGATAAGGGTGACCGCTTGGCTTGACGTTCCCACAACTCCAGGCGCTCAAAGCCTGCTCTTCACTGAGTTCGGAGCACAAGGATTGGCATTAATTGTCGACTCTGATGGTGATAGCATACCAGATACTATAACTCCGCCAACCATTCAGAATGTGACAAACCAACTCCAAATGACTTTCAGCGGTTTTCGTTATAATCGTTTGACAAGAAGATATGTTCAGAGTGTAACAATTACTAATATCACTGGTATCCCAATTGAAGCTCCAGTTTCCATTATCCTTGTCAATCTCACTCAGGGAGTCAGTCTGTTTAACGCAACCGGCACGACAACATTCATTGAGCCGATAGGCAGCCCGTATAAGACGGTAAATGTCGGGAATGATAACATCCTTTCACCGGGTGAAAGTGTCTCTGTTGTCTTTGAATTCACTAATCCTAACAACCTACCTATATCTTACAATGTGTTGGTATTAGCAGGGGCAAGTATAAGATAAAATACCAAATGAAGGGGAGAGATCGCGTATGAGAAAGGTACTTTACATTATGTTACTTTGTGCGTGTTTTCAGCCAACTCTGAGTCATGCAGATAGTATTGGATTTATGGTTGAATTTGATATTGGACCTTTAGTTGGTCATCCTGCTGGTCCTTTCTATTTTGCCTTTGATCTGATTAATGGTGATCTTGTAAGTAATAACTTCATAATACTAAAAAACTTTAATTTCGGTGGAATTGGCGCTGGTCCTGCAGATTCTCCGACTCTATTTGGCGGTGCTTCAGGTGACTTATCATCTGTGGTAATATTAAATGATAGCGATTTCTTGAATTCATTTACACAAAAAATAGAACCTGGTATTTCTTCTCCAAGTCACATTAGTTTTGTTGTCAGTATGACTACTAATTATTCAGGAGGCATCCCAGACTCTTTTGCTTTCTACATTTTAGACAGAGACTTGAATCCTATCCCAACCATGGATCCAATGGGAACGGATGCCCTCATTGTTATTGACATCAACTCCACAAATCCATTGATTCAAACATTTGCTACTGATCCAAACAGAAGCCCTGTTGCTGGTGGCGCACCAATTATAATGAGCGCACCTCTAATTACTCCTGAGCCAAGTGTCCTCTTAATGTTTTTGATAAGTGGATTACTATTCAATTATAGTCAAAGAAGAAATAAACAGCTAAAATGACCTGATATTAATTAAACCTTCAGTAGCAAAACTTTGCTTATGCAGTTGACATAAAAGAAAATAAAGTTAATTTTCAAGACAAAGGAGTTCGCAGTCAACTGCGTAATTCCAAATTGGTAAACCGAAGAGGGGAGTGATTCAACTATGGCGAGGTCATGGAGTGAGATAGTGCATGATGTGATTTATCACCCTTCAGGGCGCCCTGATCCTGCTTTTGAAGCGCACCTATACCGAGAAGAATCAATACGGCTCGGGCGCGAGCAATTAGAGTTGATGGAGATGCAAACCAGCGTCCTTGAGCGATCCTTAGAACGGATGCAAACTCAGTTTTCAGAAGTAGTTTCTTCCTTAGACTATGGGTTTAGCGAATTGAGGGACGCCATTGCGTTAGGATTTGAATTAAGCACAAAGGCGACTACGAGCGCCATCGCTCGTTCAGCCTGGTTAACCCAGCAAGCACTCGCGGAATCACGGGATGCAATAGTGCGTGGCTTTCGTGACCTTCAGGCAGCCTTCACTTTTGGTCTGACCCAGATAGTATGGCACCAAGAGCAAACCAACAAACTGCTGACGGATATTCTTTCTGTCCTGAAAGCGCCACGAAAGACTGAAGCGGACGAGATGCGGGAACGGGGAGATGAGGCTTACCGTAATGCCATCAATGCCCGCCGCCCTGAAGATCGTCAGCAATGGATGAATGTTGCTCTACAAGCCTATGCTGATTGTGTTGACAAAAACCCGTCCGATTTCAGCGCCCTATACAGCATAGGAATGGTTCTTTTCTATGAACGCGGCATTTCGGAGGACGCTCTCACCGCTTTTCGGATGGCAGCCACTTTTGCTGAGCCATACTCCTCCTACCATGCTGCCCTTGCTTGGCTTCAAATTGGCTACATCCGTCGCTGCCGTAAAGAAATGGAGCAGTCTTATGAAGCGACGGAAGAGGCAGTTCGTTTGCAGCCAGACTGGGCAGAAACTCATTTTCAGCACGCTATCTCTTGTGCTCTCACCGATCGGTTAGACGAGATGAAGGAGTCTTTGAAAAGGGCTATTCGTTTAGACCGCAACTATTGGTTTCGTGCCTGCACGGAGCCAGATTTGATGGCAGGGCACGGCGTGGTGAGAGAAACAGTTAGGATAGCATTAGAAGAACTCCATCAAGAAGCGTCACAGGAGGCATCCAAGGCGATAGCATCAGCGCAGGCTCGTATTGCTGAGTTAAATCGCCTAATTCAAGGAGTGACAGACCTGAACCTGCCTGCTTCAAGCGGCGTTTGGCACAAGGAACAAGCGGAGAAGTCTTTAGACGAAGCCCGACAACTGAAAGCCCAAGAGACCTACTTTGAACTACTGGATGCCAAAGCAAAGGCAGAAGAAGCCCAACAAATTTGCGAGCAAGGCATTACCTCTTTGTCTGAAGAGGCACATAATGCCGTTGACAAAAGAGAGAAAGAGTTGAAGGCAGAACTCCTTGTGCGAAAGCAAGAGTATGAAACGGAACTAAAGGCGCTGGAAGACAGCACTTCGCAAGCCTTATTTCAAGTCGAGAGAAGTTCACAAACGGAACTTAGCAATCAAAAGTATGCACTTGAATCTGAAAAGCGGAGATTACTTGACGAGGCTAAGAAAAAAGAAGGCTACTGGCGGGATTTAGCCGACGATATGATTAATACGCTGATTTATCTCTGGGACTCGGGGCCTTTGATGGGCGTAGGATGTTTCTTTGTTCTCATCGGTATTGGAGTAGGAATTTTTGTTGGGACTCAAACATCGTTTCTTGCAGGAATTTTGACAGGCTTAGTCATTCATTTTGGTGCATGGGGCTTTTTCAAGGTGATGAAGGAATCTGCGAAAGCAGAACAAAATCGAATTGAGCGTGAGTATAATGACAGGATAGCAGCACTTGAGCGTAAGTGTTCTGAAGAACTGAACCTTAGGCGACAACAAATCATACAGCAGGCAGAGGAAGAAAGGCAAGCGCTCAAGGAACGCTTTGAGCGCCAGTGTGCCGAACTGGAGCGCCTGATGGATCAAGAAGTCATCCAAAAACGCCATTTGCTGGCGCAACTTTTCAAAACTTGAATAGCCCAAATTTATTGTCCTTCAGTCTCGTTCGGTGGGTCTATCAGGGAGGGAACTTGGAGTTGCTCGTGCATCTCTTGTAAGGCGATGACTTCTACGGTTCGTTCAGCGTCGACGCTGCGCAACGCCACCAATAATGCCCATGCCGTGTCCAAACTGGTGATGCATGGAATGCCATGTTCAACTGCTGCTCGGCGAATGATCAAGTCATCCCGTTGCGACAGCCTTGAAGCCGATGGCGTGTTGATGACCAAATGCACCTGCTTGCGGGTGAGAAGGTTCAGCAGGTTCGGTTCGCCCTCTTCAATCTTGCGGACGACTTCGCAATCAATGCCGTGTCGTCGCAGGAAATTTGCCGTCCCGCTTGTTGCGAACAGTCGGAAGCCCAATTCAGCAAAGCCCTGCACGATGGGCAACACTTCAGGTTTGTCCTTGTCCGCCACCGTCACTAACAACTTGCCACCCAGTGGCACATTGTAACCTGCTGCCACCAGCGCTTTGTAAAGTGCCTTCGGGAACTCACGGTCAATGCCCATCACTTCGCCCGTGCTCTTCATCTCTGGACCGAGTTCAATTTCCGCTTTGAACAACTTGCCCATGGAGAACACGGGCGCTTTGACGCCGACGAACTCGGGTTCAGGCAGCAATCCACCCTGCCAACCTAATTGTCGCAAAGTCATGCCCATGATGCACTTGGTTGCCAAATTGACCATCGGAACACCTGTGAGTTTGCTCATGTAAGGCACTGTCCTTGACGCTCGTGGGTTGATTTCCAGCACATAAACATCGTCGCCCAAAACGACGAACTGGATGTTAATCAACCCTCGCACTTTCAAGGCTTTTGCGATGGCTTGCGTGTAATCCACGATGCGTTGCTTGGCGAGTTCCGAAAGCGTTTGTGGCGGACAGACAGCGATGCTGTCGCCGCTGTGGATGCCAGCCCGTTCAATGTGCTCCATGATGCCAGGGATAAGGCACTCCTCACCGTCACAAATTGCGTCCACTTCTGCTTCCGTTCCCGCCAAGTATTTGTCAACCAGAATTGGTCGGTCGGGAGCGACGCTGACGACATACTCAAGGTAGGTCAGCATCTCTTCCTCGTTGTAAACAATGTCCATTGCTCGTCCGCCCAGAACATAACTCGGTCGCACCAAGACAGGGTAACCAACCTCGCGGGCGACACGAATCGCTTCTTCAATGCTCGTAACTGCCTTGCCGGGCGGGTAAGGGATGCCAAGTGAGTTGAGCAGCCAGTGGGTTCGGTCGCGGTCTTCGGCGATGTCAATGCTGTCAAAGTCCGTTCCCAAAATCGGCACGCCTGCTTTGTGCAACCCTTCAGCAAGGTTCAAAGGTGTTTGACCGCCAAACTGAACGATGACTCCAACGGGCTTCTCGTTCTCAACGATGTGCAGGACATCTTCAAGCGTCAGCGGCTCAAAGTAGAGGCGGTCAGAAGTGTCAAAGTCGGTGGAAACAGTTTCAGGGTTGCAGTTGACCATGATGGCGTCGTAGCCCAATTCTTGAAGCGCCCAGACGCAATGGACGCTGCAGTAGTCAAATTCAATGCCTTGCCCAATTCGGATTGGACCTGAACCGAGCACAATGACTTTGGGGCGTTCGCTGGGAATTGCTTCGTTCTCGCCGTTGGGTTCGTAGGTTGAGTAGAAGTAAGGCGTTTCAGCCTCAAACTCAGCAGCGCAGGTGTCAACCATCTTGTAGACGGGGCGGATGTCCCAAACCTTGCGCATTTGCCTGACCCGCTCTTCCGCTTCAGCCAAAGACCGCGTCCCGCGTCCCCCGTCCCTCGTCCCGAGGCACTCAGCGATGTATCGGTCAGCGAAGCCCATATGCTTCGCCTGCCAAAGCAAATCTTTTGTCAAACCATCCCAACCTGCTGACGCCAACTTGAACTCCATCTCAACGATGTTGCGGAGTTTTTCCAAGAACCAAGGGTCAATGTGCGACAGGTTGTGGATTTCCCGAACAGTCATTCCTCGCCGCAGGGCTTCGGCAATGGCGAACAGGCGCAAATCGTTGGGTGTGCGGATGAGTTCTTCCAACTCAATGTCCGATCTGCCAGCAATTTCTCGGTGGAACAAACTCAGCGTGCCAACTTCCCAGCCTCGCACTGCCTTCAACAGCGCCTCTTCAAAACTCCGCCCAATCGCCATCACTTCGCCCGTGCTTTTCATTTGAGTCCCGATGGTTCGGTCGGCGGTTGGGAACTTGTCAAAAGGCCAGCGTGGGAGTTTAACGACAACATAGTCAATGGACGGCTCAAAGCAAGCCAGCGTCTTTTTCGTGACGGCATTAGGGATTTCGTCCAACCGCAAGCCGATGGCAATTTTTGCAGCAACCCGTGCGATGGGGTAACCCGTCGCTTTTGATGCCAAAGCCGATGACCGCGACACACGCGGGTTGACTTCAATGACGAAGTAGCGAAGGGAGTTGGGGTCAAGGGCAAACTGAATGTTGCAACCGCCTTCAATCCCTAAGGCGCGGATGATTTTCAACGCTGCCGAACGCAACATCTGATACTCCACATCCGTCAGCGTTTGCGTCGGTGCGACGACGATGCTTTCGCCCGTATGGACACCCATCGGGTCAAAGTTCTCCATCGCACAAACGGTGATACAGTTATCGGCACCATCCCGCATGACCTCATACTCAATTTCCTTCCAACCCAGCACACATTGCTCCACCAAGACTTGCCCGATCAAACTCAATGCCAGCCCTCGTTGAACAATTTGTCGGAGTTCGCTTTCGTTATAAGCGATGCCGCCACCAGTTCCGCCCAAAGTGTATGCTGGGCGGATGATGACAGGGTAACCGATGCGGTTGGCAAAAGCGATGGCTTCTTCAACGCTCGTGACCGCCACGCTTTCAGGGATAGGTTCGCCAATTTGCTGCATCAATCGTCGGAACAATTCACGGTCCTCGGCGTTTTGGATGGCAGTCAAGGGAGTGCCCAAGAGTTCCACACCGTAGCGGTCTAAAATGCCTTCCATTGCCAGTTGCGTCGCTAAGTTCAAGCCAGTTTGACCGCCAAGGGTTGGGATGAGTCCGTCAGGGCGCTCCTTTGCGATGATGCGTTCCAAAAACTCAACGGTCAACGGCTCAATGTAAACTCGGTCTGCCATGTTTGGGTCAGTCATGATAGTGGCTGGGTTGGAGTTGACCAAAACGACTTCCAACCCTTCCTCCCGCAGGGCTCGGCAGGCTTGCGACCCTGAATAGTCAAACTCCGCTGCCTGCCCGATGACGATCGGACCTGACCCGATAACCATCACCTTTCGCAAATCCTTGCGCTTGGGCATGTGCACCTATCACCTCGCTGCTTTAGTTTTTGCCTTTTTCGTTCCGTCACCGCTGACTTTGCGGCGGTTTGGCTTCTCAATGAAGACAAGGATGTCGTAACCTTTGTCAAGCAATATCTCCCAAGTCCGCCGCCACAACAGCCTTCTTTGTTTCGCAGTCCCACCGCGCCAACCCTCTGGCAACTCCACTATGACATCTGCGTCTTCGGTCTCGTATGGCGGTTTGACGCGCACATTCGCGCCCGGAAAAAGTTCTCGGGCAAGGGCACAAATTTCGTCAACATACTGCTTCAGTTCCTTTTTCGTCTTCCTCATTTCCGCACCTCCTCTGCTTTTTGGACAAAAATTTCGGCATAGCGCAGTGCCCTTTGGACCTCGCTTTTGAAAGCGGTCTCCCGCCTATACACAGCCTTGACTCGCAACTCATAAACTTCCCGCAACCAATCAGCCCATCGGGCAGGGCACAAATGCCACTGCTTGACCAGAACCAGACCGAAGTAGCGTCGGATGTCACCGTGTGACCACTCATCTCGCTTTTGCCCAGTCCATTCCAGCAAAGCGATAGTTGCCCAAAACATTGCGTAGTAACAATCCTGCGCGCAAGCGTTCAGTAAACCGTTTGACAAAGCCAATTGCGCTGCGCTCAAAAACTCTTTCGCTTTCTCCACACCTTTCACCTCGTCCCTGCTCTCACCTCATCCAGCGTCCGCAAAGAAACTCCGATGTCGTAGCCGTGCTCCATTTCAATTTCCCAAAGCCTCTTGTAAACTGCGTCAGCGATTTTGTCGGCACGACGGGTCCATTGTCGGTAAGGTAGCAAGACTTCTATGTGTGCATCTCCCGCTTCATAAATCCGATGTGGCACGACGGTCACTTTTGAGTTGGGCTCCAACTCGTGGATGAATCGGCAAACTTCCTGCAAAAGGCGGTTCAATTCGCTTTTTGACTTGCGGCGTCGTCTCACGGTCGGCACACCTCCTCAACTTTTTGAACGAAAGCCATTGCTTTTCGCAGGGCTCGTTCGGCTTTCTTTTCGGTCGTTAGTTCTGTGCCATAAACGGCGTCAGAACGCAGGAAATAAAGTTCCTTCAGCCACTCGCCCAACTCAGGCGGGCACAGTCGTCTTTTCTTGATGCACTCTAAGCCGAAAACTTGCCTCAACTCATCGTGCTTCCACCTTGCGCGACGAACTCCAACGAAGCCTAAAATCCCTATCGCTGCCCAAAAGACGGCATGATAGCAAAGGCAGGCGCAAGAGTCACCTTCACCGACATTCAACGCTGCTTTTGCGCCGTTCAAAAACCCTCGCGCTTTCCTCACACTTTCAGCAACTACCATCAACCTCACCTCGCCTCCGCCTTCACTTCGTCCAGCGTCCGCAGGGAAACTCCGATGAAGTAGCCATGTTCCATCTCAATTTCCCAGACTCGCTTGTAAACGGCATCGGAAATTCGTTCCGCTTTTCGGTTCCATTCACGATAGGGCAACAAAACCTCTATCCATGCATCGTCGTCTTCCGAACGCCCTTTTGGTTCTATTCGCAAGATTTGGGCTTTCGGCTCTAACTCTTGAACGAACTTGCACATTTCGTCAATTAGTTGGCGTAGTTTGGCTTTTGACTTTTTGCGCCTCATTAACGGCACACCTCCTTTGCCTGCTGAACGAATTGCTCAGCCTTGCGCACTGCCCGTTCAGCGGCTTTGAGTGTCACAAACTCTTGGGTATACATGGCGTCATCCCTCAATTCGTAAAGTTCGCCCATCCAATGCCCGAACACCTCAGGGCACAGTTTTCGCCGCTTAACGCACTCCAAGCCGAAAGCGGTCCTCAGATCGCCATGCCTCCATCTCTTTTGCCTGATGCCCACATAATGCAACATTGCGATGGCAGCCCAGAAGACGGAGTAGTAGCATGCGATAACGCATGTGTCTGTCATTTCCGCCGCCAGCATAACTTTCGCTGCCTTCAAAAATTGCTCCGATTTCACCAACGCCCTTTGAGCGCTCATGACCTTAGCCTCACCGTTTTTGCCCCTTCATCATCGACACGAACTCGTCAAAAATGTAGCCGTTGTCCCAAGGTCCCGGCGCTGCTTCGGGGTGATACTGCACCGAAAGGATGTTGAGTTCGGGATGAGCCAAGCCTTCAACTGTGAAATCGTTCAAGTTGATGTGGGTGACGATAGCGCCCGTGCCCTCAAGCGTCTTTTCGTCCACAGCGTAGCCGTGATTTTGGGTGGTGATGTAAACGCGTCCTGTCCGAAGGTCTTTGACGGGATGGTTGCTACCGCGATGACCGAACTTGAGTTTGAAGGTGCGCCCGCCAAGCGCCCAACCGAGAATTTGATGCCCCAAGCAAATCCCAAACAACGGCACTTTCCCGAATAACTCGCGGGTCGTTCGGATGGCGTAACGCAGCAAGGCAGGATCGCCAGGTCCGTTGGACAGCAACACGCCATCGGGCTCCCACGCCAAGATGTCTTGCGCCGACGCTTTGGCAGGCGCGACGATTACCTCACAACCGCGCCGTTGCAGTGACCGAAGGATATTGAACTTCGTGCCCATGTCTATGGCGATGACCCTCAACCGTTCCCCTTTGGGCAAGACCCGTTCCAACGGTTTCAAACCGCCATCCCAAAGGTGAAACTGGCGCG
>Ga0079992_144029_pt1 | contig 11890 bp, 11 predicted proteins | sample FaiFalFF_MnMetaG_3_FD_69197 | JGI IMG/M metagenome (GOLD analysis project Ga0079992, IMG submission 69197) | Freshwater microbial communities from Yellowstone National Park, Wyoming, USA - Fairy Falls B (FF_Mn_B) MetaG (SPADES assembly) (version 2) | ecosystem: Environmental > Aquatic >... | reverse complement strand
TTGGCGTAGGCCGGGGCAAGCCGGTCGGGGTCCGTCTCGACGAAGGCGGGCTGTTCGGCTTTCTCAACCACGAGCTCGAGGCCCCGAAAGCGGGCTTCGGCCAGGAACTGCTCCCCAACCTCCCATACCAGGCGGTTCAGGTCAACCGGCCGAACCTGAAGCTCCAGCCGGCCGGCCTCCAGGCGGTCGATGGTCACCAGGTCGTCCGTAAGGCGGGCCATCCGCCGGGCCTGAATCTCGAGGCCCGAAAGAATCCGGTCGGTCAGGACCCGGTCGTCCGAACCGATGGCCTTCAGGGCGGCGACCGCGGTCAGCAGGTTCTGGGTGAGGTTGCCCAGGTCGTGGGCAACGGCCGCCAGGAACGCCCGCCGCTCCTGCTCCATATGCTGGAGGCGCTCGGCCATCCGGTTGAAAGTGTCGATGACCCGGCCGACTTCGTCCGGGGTGCGCACCGGCGCCCGGACGCCCAGGTTGCCCTGGGCCAGGGCTTCGGCGGCCCGGGAGAGGTCTCCTAAGGGCTTCAGGATCATCCGGGCAAGCCCGAGGCCGACCAGGATGGAAACCAGGGCAGCGGCCGCAATGCTGAGGGCAACGAAGAGCTGGAGCTGGCGCAGGAAGCTCACAACGTTCTCCAGGTTGTAGCTGAGCCGCAGCGCCCCGAGGAGCTGGCCGTCGCCGTCGACCAGCGGCCGGTAGACGTAAACAACTTCCATGCCCGACGGCATGAAGTAGACGCCCCGGCCCGTCCGGCCGGCCAGGGCATCCGCAACGCCCGGTAGTTCCACCGTCTGGCCGAGCAGGGGCTCATCGTCGATCTCGCTGGAGGCGAGGAGCTGGCCCTGCCGGGTGAAGACCACCACCCGGGCCGGGGTGCGCCGGTCCAGCTCCCGCAGGTAGCCCCTAAGCTCCGGGGTCTGGCCGGCCAGAAGAAACCGGGTCACTTCAACACTGCTGATGGCGGCCTGGCGGTCCAGGTCCCAGGCGAGCAGGTCACTGTAAACCCGTTCGAGGACGTCGAAAAGAAAGAGGCTGATGGCGGTGCTGGTTACCAGGATGAGGACAAGATAGCTGAGGGTGAGCCTGAGGCGGAGGGTCATTCCGGACCTCCGGCTATGAGCCGGTAACCGTAGCCCCGGACGGTCTGGATCAGCCGGGGCCGGTCGGGGTCGTCGCCGAGCTTGCGCCGCAGGCTTGCAATGTAGACATCCACAACCTTGTTATCGCCGACGTAGGCCGGACCCCACACCTGGTCAAGGAGGACCTGACGGGACACGGCCTCGCCGGGCCGCCGGGCCAGGGCAGCCAGAAGGTCGAACTCCCGGGGGCTCAGTTCGACTTCGGTCTCCCCGACCCGAACCCGCCGGCCGGAGAGGTCCAAGGTCACGTTGCCGAACCGGCGAATCTGAAGGCCCGAGCGGCAGCGGCGGCGGAGGGCGGCCCTGACCCGGGCGAGAAGCTCGGCCGGGGAGTAGGGCTTGGTTATGTAGTCATCCGCACCGGCATCCAGGCCGACGACCTTGTCCGTCTCCTGGCGCCGGGCCGTGACCATCAGAATCTCAGCCGTGCTGAACTCCCGGAGGCGCCGGCAGACCTCCACCCCGGACAAATCGGGCAAGCCGATATCCAGCAGGACAACTTCCGGATCACAGGTCCGGGCAAGTTTCAGGGCGTCGGCCCCAGTTCGGCCGATGCAGACCTGGTAGCCCTCCTGCCGGAGGAGGGCCGCCAGCATTTCGGCCGTAAGGGGCTCGTCCTCGACCACCAGAATCCTGGCCATCCCTTAAAGTTTACTACCCGATTAAAATCCTGACGCCTCCAGCCACCCGCCGGGAACTTTTTGCCCGCCTGAAACGTCTTATGGGTGAGAACCAACCGGGAGGTCCAAAAAATGCGCAAACTTATGGTGGTCTTCCTTGCCGCGGCGGCTGTTGGCGGGCTGGCCATTGGGGCGGCCGTCCTGCGGCCGCAACTTTCGGGCACAACGGCCTCACCCGGGGCACTGGTCCGGCCCCAGCCGGGCGGGGTAACCGCCGTCGTGCCGGAGGCCGGCGGAGCGGCACCCAGGATATCACAGCCGGGCCCGGCTGACCAGGCCGGCCAGTCCCAGCTAACCGACCGGATGATCATCTACAACGTCACCTTACAGCTTGAGGTTGAGCGGGTTCGGACGGCCCTGGCCCGCATCGAGCAGATTGCGCAGGTCGCCGGCGGCTACGTCGTCGGGTCCAATGTCGGCGAAAATCAGGCCCAAGTAACCATCCGGGTGCCGGCGGCCGAGCTTAACCGCACCCTGGAGCAGCTCCGGGCCGTCGGGACGAAGGTGAAGGGTGAACAGCTCAGTTCCCGGGATGTGACCGAGGAGTTTTCGGACCTGTCGGCTCAGCTGCGGAACCTCCAGGCCGTGGAGACCCAGTACCTGGCCCTCCTTCAGCAGGCCCGGACAGTGGACGAGATCCTTAAAGTCCGCCAGCGGCTCGATGAGATCCGGGGCCAGATCGAGCGGCTCCAAGGCCGGATTGAGTTTCTGCGGCGGCAGAGCGCCCTGGCGGCTGTGACGATAAGTTTGACCGAAGCGCCGGCCGCCGCACCGGACGGAGGACCGGCCTGGGACCCGATTCAGGCGGTGGTTGCGGCCTGGAACCGCTCCCTGGTCTTTCTGTCCCGGGTTGCGGACGTGGCGATTCAGGCTGTGGTTTTCCTCTGGTGGGTCTGGGTGCCGGCCGGCCTGGGCTTCGGTTTCTGGCGGTACCTGAGCCGGCGGCGGGCCCCGGGTGCCCCGACGGCAAACCCATGAGGTTGTATAATCCGGTATCACAATGACCGGGCCGGTCCGAGTCAGGCACGCTGAGCCGGCCGACTACGAGGCAGTCTGCCGGATTTTCCAGGGACCCCGGGCCGTCTGGGGTACCCTTCAGCTGCCCTTCCCCTCGCTGGAGCGGTGGCGCCGGCGGCTGGCCGACCCGGCCGAGGGCATGTACACCCTGGTGGCGTGCGCCGGGGAGGAAGTCGTCGGGATGCTGAGCCTCCAAACCTTCCCGAACTTTCCCCGGCGCCGCCACGTCGCCGAGCTTTTTATGGCCGTCCGGGACGACTGGCAGGGCCGGGGTGTCGGGACGGCCCTGATGGCGGCGGCCCTGGACCTTGCGGACAACTGGCTGAACATCCTGCGGGTCGAACTGGACGTCTGGGTCGACAACGAGCCGGCCATCCGGCTTTATAAAAAGTTCGGGTTTACTGTCGAAGGGACGGCCGCCGCCTTCGGCTATCGGGAAGGCAAATTTGTCGACGCCTACCGGATGGCCCGGGTCCGGCGACCGGATTAGTCGACCTTCAAAGGCTCGATGCCCAGCTCCCCGGCCACGACCCCGGCCCAGTGCAGGTCTGATTCCTCAAAGGGGATCCCGTTGGCCAGCGCGTCGGCCCGGTGCAGGTGCTCGATTTCCCCTGGGAGGTAGACCCGCTCATGCCCCGACGCCGGCCGGCAGGAACGCAGATACCGGATAAGCCGGTCCATCCGGGCCGCGAACTCCTCGAAGGGCATAAAGCTTTCAATCCGGACTGCCTGAAAGAGGTGCCCGACCTGCCACGAATCCTGGGGGTCGGCGGCGTGGACGGTGTGGGTATCGATTTCAAAGCCGAAGCGGGCTCCGCTTAAGCCCCCGGCCAGGGCCTCCATCACGACGGCGAGGCCGGCCCCCTTGTAGCCGCCCGCCGGAAGCATCACCCCACCCAGGGCGGCCAGGGGGTCCGTTGTGGGCAGACCCTGGGCATCCAGGGCCCAGCCTTCCGGGATCGGCTCGCCCCGCTGGGCCAGCACCCGGATCTTGCCCCGGGAGGAGGCCGAGCAGGCCATGTCCAGCACAATGGGCGGCTCTTCCCCGGCCGGAATCGCCCAGGCGAGGGGATTATTGCCGACAACCGGATCCCGGCCCCCGAAGAGGGGCATCACCGGGGGCGCGTTGGTGGTTGCAAAGCCGACCATCCGGCGGGGGAGCGCCCGCATCGCGTAGTAAGCGGCGGCCCCGAAATGATTGCTGTTGTAAACCACAACCGTCCCGACCCCGTAGGTTTCGGCCAGCTCCATGGCCAGGTCCATGGCCGCAACTGACGGGATCTGACCGAGGCCGTTGTCGCCGTTGATGCGGGCCACGGCCCCGTTGCGGGCCTCAACCCGAACCCGTGGGCGCGGGTTGACGTAGCCCTTCAAAAGGCCCCGGCAGTAGCGGACGAGCAGGATCAGGCCGTGGGAGTGCACACCCCGCAGGTCGGCCTCGACCAGGGTGTCGGCCACCAGGTTGGCATCGGCCTCGGAAAGGCCGACCCGCTCCAGGGCCGTGCGGCAGAACGCACGCAGGCGTTCGGCCGGAACCCGGACCGTCCGGGCCTGGGGACCGGTTGTGGTCATAGTTGTCTGACCCCCTTCGCAGATTTTATGATTCTGGTGATGGCACCTCGCCTCCTACTTGCGCTCCTGGCGGCAGCCGTCCTCTTTGCGGCCCTGCCAGCCGTGGCCGACGAACCCTCGCCGGCCCGTCTGGATAGTGCCGGACCGGTACCTGAACCTACCCCGGCCGTGGTCCCGAGGCCGACGCCCGGACCGGAAACCGTCCGGTGGCAGCCGGGCACCGAGGTCCGGCCGCTACTCCCCGGTGAGCTCTACGAAACCGCCCTCTACGTTAATACTGGAGCCGAGCCCGGCCCGGCCGTGATGGTGGTGGGCGGCACCCACGGCAACGAGCCCGCCGGCTGGACGGCCGCCGAACAGCTCATCGGGCTAGTCCCTGACCGGGGCCGGCTTCTGGTTATTCCCCGGGCCAACACCATTGCCATCGACCAGTTCGTCCGGACCCTGCCCGAACTGGGCGACCTGAACCGCCTTTATCCAGGCCGGCCGGATGGGTTGCCGATGGAGCAGCTCGCCTGGGAGATAACCCGGCTGGTCGGCGAGTACCGGGTGCAGGTCTTTGTCGACCTGCATGAATCCTGGGGATTTTACCAGGATCGGGTGTGCCCCAGCACGGCGTTCCTGGGGCAGACGGTGGCCGTTACAAACAAGTCCCAGGCGGTCGAACTTTTAAGCCCGATCGTGGACGGACTGAATGCCCGGCTTGCCGGCAAGGAGCGGTTTACCCTGCTGGTATTCGGCCGCCCGGGCTCCCCGCCGCCCCCGAACTGCCCGCCGACGCCCCTGCCCAGCCAGCGTCAAGGGGGTTACGGAGGAACCAGCACGAACATACTAGCCCGGACTTACGAACCCCTCATTACAGTGCTCATCGAGACATCAACTCAGCTTCCGCTGGGCCGCCGGGTTGGTTTTCACCTGGAGATTGTGCGCCAGATCCTGGTGGCCCAGGGCATGCTCGGAAGTTGAAAGTCGGACCGGCGAGTTTTGACCCGACCTTTCTGCGGGTGGTGGGTCTCGGGGTCGCAACCGCCCTGATGACCCTTTCTCACGGCATTGTGAGCCCGGTCCTGCCCCTCTACGCCCAGAGCTTTGGGGTATCGCTTTCCCTGGTCGGCCTGCTGGTCGCCGGCTTCGGCATCGCCCGGTTGCTGGCCAACCTACCGGCGGGTATTTTGGCCGGCCGGCTGGGCCGGCGCCGGGTGCTTTTTCTCGGGGCGGTGGTCTCAGCCCTCGGGGGCGTGCTTTCGGGCCTGGCCGGGAGCTTTGAGCACCTGGTCGTGGCCAGGATGCTGAACGGGATCGGGTCGGCCCTCTTCATCACGTCGGCCCTGACCTACGTCGCCGACGTGAGCACCCCGGCAACCCGGGGCCGATATATGAGCGTTTACCAGAGCTGTTTCCTGCTGGGGATTACCCTGGGGCCGGTTCCGGGCGGGTTTCTGGCTGACCTCATCGGACTGCGGGCGCCCTTTTTTGCCATCGGTCTGGCCAGTGCGGCTGCCGCCCTCTGGGTGACCCTTTACGTGCGGGAGTCCAGGCCGCCGGCCCCGGGTGGTGGCTCGGCAGGGGGAGGCCGGGGCGGGGGCATCGGTCGGCTTTTGCGAAACCGGAACTTCGTACTGATAAGCCTTATCGCCTTCGGCGTCTTTTTTACCCGGGGCGGCGTCCAGCAGACCCTCCTGCCGGTGATCGGCCGCGACCGATTTGGGCTCAGCCCGAGTCAGCTCGGCATCCTCTTTGGGTCCATCGCCGCGATTAATCTGCTTACTATCCCGGTGGGCGGCCTCATTTCGGACCGGCTCGGCCGCAAGGCGGCGGTGGTCCCCGGAAGTCTGCTGGACACCCTCGGCCTCTTTCTGCTATCAATCGAAGGTTCACCGGTCCAGTTCTGGGCGGGCAGCCTGCTGCTGGGACTGGGCTCGGGCCTGAGCGGCCCGGCGTCGGCGGCCTATGTCTCGGATATTGCCGCGGCCGGCCTGCTGAGTCTGGCCCTGGCCCTTTACCGGACCCTGGCGGACGTCGGGCTTGTCGCCGGTCCCCCACTGCTGGGAGGCCTGAGCGACCTGGTCGGGGTCGAGGTCGCCCTGCTCGCCGCGACGGCCTTCCGGGGTTTGGGGACAGCGGCTTTTGGGCTGTTGGCCGTCGAAAGCCTGCGGCGGCCGGCCGGAAAGCGGCCGGCCGGTGAGGCCGGAAAATGAGTCTTGACTTCCTGGTTCAACTGGCTCTGGCCCTGCTGGGAGCCTACCTGGCGGCCTTATGGCTTGCGCTGGTGATCTGGGCTTACCGGGACATCCGGCTCCGGAGTCGGGACCCTTTCGTCCAGGTTATGTCGGCCCTGCTGGTGCTGGTCTTCGGACCCGGCGGCCTCCTGGTCTATTTTCTGCTCCGGCCCCCGGAGACCCTGGCCGAGGCGTTCCAGCGGTCCCTGGCCGAGGAGGCTTTGATGCGGGAGGTCGAAGACCAGGAGGCCTGCCCGACCTGCAAGCGGCACCTGGAGAAGGACTTCTTGCTCTGTCCGGACTGCCAGACGCAGATCCGCAAGCTCTGCCTGCACTGCGGCCGGGCCCTGAACCTCAAGTGGAAGGTCTGTCCGTACTGCGGGGCTGAACAGTAAGGGGCGGTGGTGGGGCTGGCAGGGGCGGCTCCCGGCTTAACAGGGCCTGGAAAAGGGCCGCGGCCAGCAGGGTGCAGGCCGCGGCCGCCCACATCGGCGCCTGATAGAGACCGGCCTGGAGGAGCCGGCCAGCCAGGGCCGGCGTCAGGGTCGCCCCCAGGGCCCACACGGCCTCGCTCAGGGCCGCGGCCGCACCCCGCTCCTCGGGTGGGACCCGGCCCATCAGAAATGTCTGGATGACCGGCATATTCAGAAAGATAGCGCAGCTTCGCAGCAGGTAAATCAGGGCGGCGAGCCGGTAGTCCGGGACCAGCGACATCCCCACCAGGCTGGCGGCCCCCAGCATCCAGACCACCACCGGGACCCGCTGAAGGGGAACCCGGGCAGTAAGCCAGGGGACCAGGTAGACCGACGGAAGGGCGACGAGGCTGCTCAGCGCAAACCAGCCGCTCAGCCGGCTCTCATCCACCCCGAACTTGAAGTAAAACCAGAGGGGCATAAGCTGGATGGCCAGGCCGTAGGCCGCTCCGGTCCAGACAGAAACCAGGGCGTAGCGGAGCATGAAACGGCGGGACCGCCGGGGAATCAGACCCCGCAGGGAAAGCCGGCCGGCGACCGGCGAGGCTTCGGCGACCAGCCAGACCATCAGCCAGGCGATGGCCACTAAAGCCGCGGCCCCGACGAAGAGGACCCGGTAGGTTTCGAGGATTCCGAGTCCCAGGAGTTCCGAAAGCCACTCGGGGAGGCCGCCCAGGAAGGTCCCGGCGGCCGAAGCGCCCGTCCAGCTCACCGAGTTGAGGGTGAAGGCGCGGGCGTGGCTGCGGGGGTCGACCCGTCCGGCGATGAGGGCAGTCCAGGCGGCCGAGGTGGTTCCGAAGTAAACCCCGCTCAGCAGGATGGCCGCCCCGGTGACCGGAAGGTCGCGGCCGGCGGCGAGCAGACTGAAGGAGGCCGCGTAGAGGCCCGTTCCCAGCAGGACGAAAAGCCGGCGCCCAAACCGGTCGGCCAGCAGGCCCGACGGGATGAGCAGGCCGGTATAGACCAGGGAGCTCAGGGTGAAAAGCAGACCGATGGTCCCGGTATCAATTCCGAGGCGGCTCAGGTAAATGGGCAGGACCAGGCCGGAAAAGCCGTACGGGAGACCGGCGAGGAAGCCGGCACCGACGAGGAGCAGGACCTCCCGGCTGACCCCGTGGAAGGGGTAAAGAACAAGCCGTTTGAGACTCAAGGCCCGGTTTCCGGGCGAACAGCCGGCCGGTGGGGCCCGCTCAGCTTCCCCGGGCCAGTTGGATGAGCCGGTCGATATCCAGGTGCTCGGCCATAAGGCGGGCAAAGGGATTAACTTTGGCCGCCTGGGTGAACTTGCCCGAACCGTAAGCCGCTTCCAGGGCCTCGATGGTGGCCAGCGTCCCGGAAGGTACCAGCACAATGGGCACCCCGTCCTCTTCCGCTCGGGCAACAACGATGGGGTCGGGCACCCAGTTGCCCGTAAGGATGAGGGCCCGGGTTGGGGTCTCCAGGGCAGCCAGGTGGATATCCGGCCGGTCGGCGGCGGCGATGACAGCCTTGTTGGGCTTGCGGGCGAAGTAGGTCTGGCTGGCGTCCGGGGTGACCGTCGCCATCATCAGGTTCTCGACCAGCTCGTCGGCCTTCTCCTGGGCCGTGATGATCCGGCCGCCGAGGATCTTCGCGATCTCGTTCACGGTCAGGGCCAGCATAAACCGGGCTTGGGGCACCCACCCGAGCCAGGGCAGGCCGTGACCCGCCAGGACCGGCCGGAGTTTCTGCTCGACAAAATCGGCCCGCTCCGGGGGAACCGCGTTAAAAACGACCCCCTTTAGCCGGTCGCCAAACTGGCGGCCGTAAAAAACGGCCTGGTCCACCGACGGCACACCCTGATACCGGAGGACGAGGATGACGGCCGCATCGAAGCCGGCGGCAACCTCGGCGGCCGAAAGCTCCAGGCTCGCCCCCGTCAGGAGGTCCTCCGCCGCCTCCATAAGGACGACATCTTTACCGGCCTCAACCTGCCCCAGGGCTTCCCGAACCAGGTTAACAACCTGGCCCGGGTTGGCCACGTAGTCCTCCCAGTCGACCGGCTGGTAGCCCACCGGGGCCAGCTGGCCTTCCGATTCGGAAAGGCTGAGGGCCGCCCGGATGAAAATCGGGTCGGTATCCAGGGTCTGACCATCGGCGCGCTTTTTAGGGACGGCGACGGGCTTGAAATAGCCGACCTTAAGCCCGGCCCTGCGCAGGTGGAGGGCCAGGCCGGCGATGAAGGCGGTCTTACCGGAGAGGGGCGCGGGCGACGCGACCAGCAGCCTCGTCATCGGTGTCTCCTGCCAGATCCGTGTAAGTCCCCAGATTATACCACGGGCCGGCAGGACCGCCGGGTGCTATAATTGGGAGGCGGCACTTATGCTTGACCCGCTTACCCTGCGCATCCTCCGCATTTTTCTGGTCCTCGGGATCGCCGCCCTCTCGATTTACCTGGCCGGGGTCTTCATCGGCATCGTCTTTTTGCTTTTCGACGTTTTGCTTCTTTTTCTGATTGCCTGGATGCTCGCCTATATTCTCAACCCGCTGGTGCGGGCGCTCATGGCCGACCTGCGGATAAGCCGCGGGGTTGCGGTCCTCTCGGTCTACTTTGGGCTGCTGGGTATTTTCGTACTCCTCGGGCTGGTGATTGTGCCGGCCGCGGTGGTGCAGGTTGAGCAGCTGGCGCTGGCCGTGCCCGAGCTGGTCCGGCCAATTCCGGGCCTGCTTCAGAGCTGGCAGCGGCTGGTTCGGGACCTGGGCATACCGGCCGAAGCCAGCGCCCTGGTTGACCCGGCGGCCATCGGCCAGCGCCTCGGGGCCTCGGGCGAGCTGATCACCCGCAGTATCGTCGCCGTGCTTCAGGGGATTGCGACCGGGCTGACCTCGGTGTTGCTGGTCCTGGTCCTGTCGTACCTGATAAGCGCCGACTGGGACCGGCTCAACGCCGCGATCACCCTGGTGATTCCGGCCGGGGTCCGGAAGGAGGTGAGTTTCTTCTTCACGACGGTTGACCGGACCGTCGGCGGCTTTTTGCGGGTGACGGCGGCCCAGATGGCGATTCTCGGCCTGGGAACGGGCCTGGTCGCCTGGGCCAGCGGGGTCGGCTACGCCCTGCCCCTGGGCCTGCTTAACGGGCTTTCGGTGCTGGTCCCGCTGGTCGGGCCGCTGGTCGCCATGGTCCCGGTGGTGGCCCTGGCTGGCCTGACCGGGTCGTGGCTTAAGGCCGCGGTCGTCGCCGCCGTCCTGCTTGCCCTTCAGTTCGTTATATTTAATATTGTGGGTCCCCGGATCATGGGGACCTCCATCGGCCTCCACCCGCTCCTGGTACTGTTCGCCCTCTTGGCCGGAGTCAAGGTTGCCGGCCTCTGGGGGGCCCTGTTCGGAATTCCGGTCGCAGGTATCCTTTACTCAATGGGACTCTATCTTTATAAGCGGACTTTACCCGAAGAGGACCGCTTAAAGATAACAATACCTGGCGAGGAGCTGGACCATGAAGATTCGGAAGGCCGTGGTGCCGGCCGGGGGGTGGGGCACCCGGCTGCTACCGGCAACCAAGGCGCTCCCTAAAGAGTCGCTACCGCTGGTCAACAAGCCCATCATCCAGTGGGTTGTGGAGGAGGCGGTCGCCTCGGGCATTCACCAGGTCATCATCATCACCAACAGCCTTAAGCGGCCCATGGAGGACCATTTTGACCGGTCCTTCGAGCTTGAGTACGTCCTGGCCCACAGGGGCGATACGAAGATGCTCGAGGAAATCCGCCGCATCACTGACCTGGCTTCCATTGCGTACCTTCGCCAGAAGGAACAGCTGGGCCTCGGCCACGCCATCCTGGTGGCTAAAGATCTGGTCGGTGACGAGCCCTTTGCCGTCTTCCTGCCTGATGACATCATCGACGCCCCGGTCCCAGCCATGAAACAGATGCTGCAGGTCTTTGAACGCTACAAGTGCAGCGTCATCGCCATCGAGCGGGTTGACCCGGAGGCGACCTCCCGCTACGGGATCATCTCCCCGAAGCCTATTGCCCACCGGGTCTATCAGGTTCAGGACCTGGTCGAGAAGCCGGACCCGGCCGAGGCTCCCTCGAACCTGGCCATCGTCGGCCGGTACATCCTGACGCCGGAAATCTTCGAATACCTGGAGCGGACTCCGCCGGGCCGGGGCGGGGAGATCCAGCTCACCGACGGGCTGAAGCTTCTGCTCGAACGGCAGGCCATCTACGGCTACGAGTTCGAGGGCGTCCGCCACGATGCCGGTACACCTATCGGCCTCATCAAGGCGACGATAAGCCTCGGGCTGAAAGACCCCGAGATCGGCCCGGAACTCCGGGAGTTCCTGCGAAGCCTGCCCATCGGCGCCTCGGAACTGGCCGGCCGGAGTCCAAAATAGCCGGCAAAAGTTTTCCAGGACTCTTCAACAAGAATTTAGAGGGATGTGGACAAGGTCCGGGCAAACCGCCTTGACGTCTCCTGTATATTGTGTTAGGTTCCTAGTGCGACCACAACATATTGTGGTGACCTGATTAAAAGTGGGAGGTGTCACGATGGTTGAGGCAGTGCCCGGTTTGAGGCAGGGGGTCTGGACGGATTCGGCCCTGCGGGTGCTCAAGGAGCGCTACTTGGCCCCCGGTGAGACGCCGGAGGGGATGTGCTGGCGGGTCGCCTGGGCGATCGCCCAGGCCGAGCGGCGGTGGGGCAAATCGGAGGCCGAAGTCCGGCAGATTGCCCTCCAGTTTTACGACCAGATGGTCGACCATCTGTTCCTGCCCAATTCCCCAACCCTGATGAATGCGGGCAAGGAGAACGGCCTGCAGTACTCGGCCTGCTACGTTCTG
>Ga0079992_139984_pt1 | contig 11893 bp, 11 predicted proteins | sample FaiFalFF_MnMetaG_3_FD_69197 | JGI IMG/M metagenome (GOLD analysis project Ga0079992, IMG submission 69197) | Freshwater microbial communities from Yellowstone National Park, Wyoming, USA - Fairy Falls B (FF_Mn_B) MetaG (SPADES assembly) (version 2) | ecosystem: Environmental > Aquatic >... | reverse complement strand
GAAATTGCTAAATATATAGATAGTATAAGCTTTTTAGCTGGGCTATTTGATGTTAAAATAGAGGTTAAACCTATGCCAATACAAGTTGATATTAGAAAAACTTTTCTTTATAAATGGGGTAGAGAAGAAGGTTTGAAAGAAGCAATTTTATTGGGAGTTCAAATCAAGTTTGGTAAATCAAAGGTGAAAGAGATAAAAACTCTTCTGGAAAAAGTTGATGATTTAAATCATCTCAAAAAAATAAAGAGAGAAATAATAAAAGCAAAAACTTGGGACGATTTTATCAAAGTATTCAGAAATCATAAATGAAGTAAATTTTAAACCTATGCCGATTGAGGTAGACATAAGAAAAACTTTCCTTTACAAATGGGGAAAAGAAGAGGGGTTAAAAGAGGGAGAACAGATGGGTCTTGTAAAAGGTCTTAAAGAAGGCGAAAAAAGAGGACTTGAAAAGGGAAAAAAGGAAGGTCTTAAAGAAGGACTTATAAAAGGTCTAAAAGAAGCAATTCTGCTAGATATTCAGTTGAAGTTTGGTAGTCAGAAAGAAAAGCAAATCAAAAACCTTTTAGATAAGGTAAATGATATAAAACGTTTGAAAAAGATAAAAAAAGAAGTAATAAAAGCAGAAAATTGGGAAGATTTTTCCAAGGTTTTCAGAAAATTTTCTTTTTCTTCCTCTTCTTTCTCAACTGACCATAAACAATCAGCATAGAAGCAGGAATGAGAAATCTTGAGAAAATTCCACCGGCTGAATACCCATAAGATTTAACATTTTCTCTGTTTGTTGCAATTGCAGAGCTGAAACCACAATCTTGACTTTCAGAATATAAATACGGAGCCGATGCCGATGCACAAACATCTGACACAGAACCTCCATAACCTACAGTAGGAGACACAGAATTAACCATAGTAGGAGGACCAAAAACAAAAGTACTAGTAAGAGTTTCAGTATATGATACCGGTGATGGTGATGAAAAACTAGGAACAGTTGATGATACAGAGTAGTTTGTAATTTTTCGAGAAAAACATACATTACCATTAGCATCCATCTTCACTACATAAAAATCCCGACCACCTGCTCCAAAACTTTCTGTATAACCAGCGACAACATATCCTCCATCTGAACTCCGGATTATTGAACTGGCTCCATCACCTGACCTTCCGCCTATTGTTTTGGTCCACTGAACATTTCCTGATGAATCTAACTTCACTACATACATATCAGAACCACCTGCTCCAAAACTTTGGGTATAACCAGCGACAACATAGCCTCCATCACTACTCTGGGTGATAGAATTGGCTTCATCTTGCAACCACCCCCCGATAGTTTTAGACCACACAACATTCCCTCCTGAATCTAACTTTACTAAATAAATATCTCTAATACCTGCTCCAAAACTTTGGGTATAACCAGCGACGACATATCCCCCATCACTACTCTGTATTACTGAATAAGCTACATCATCACCAATTCCGCCGATAGTTTTATTCCATACAACATTACCTGCTGAATCTAACTTCACTACATAAAAATCCAGCCCACCTGCCCCAAAACTTGAAGTCCAACCAGCGACAACATAGCCTCCATCACTACTCTGGATTATTGAATTGGCTCCATCACCTGACCGCCCACCGATAGTTTTAATCCATATAACATTCCCTGATGAATCTAACTTCACTAAATACATATCAGAACCTGCTCCAGTATAACCAGCGACAACATAACCCCCATCACTACTTTGGACGATTGACCAGGCTACCTCCCACAAAGTCCCGCCGATAGAACTCTTACCGATAGTTTTAGCCCACACAACATTTCCTCCTGAATCTAACTTCATTACATAAATATCAGAATCGTCATAATAACTACTTTCATTCCGGGTATAACCAGCAACAACATAACCTCCATCACTACTCCGGATGATTGAATTGGCTACATCAATACCACTCCCACCGATAGTTTTAGTCCATACAATATTACCTTCTGAATCTAACTTCACTAAATAAATATCACCACCACCTGCTCCAAAACTTGAAGTCCCACCAGCGACAACATAGCCCCCATCACTATCCTGGATAATTGAATTGGCCCCATCCCAATCACTCCCACCGATAGCTTTAGCGAAAGTATGAGGAGCAGGAGTCCCGCCACCTTCTTCCAATCCTTCTGCTACTGTTATTGGCTCATATTCACATAATGTGGCTAACTCTTCGCACTTATATTGTACAGCTTCTGCTTGTTCCACTGCCACCGTTGTTCCACCTTGATACTCCTCTCTTATAACTACCTCAATATTTACTCTACCGGAGGAGAAAGTTATTTTCGCATTATTCACTTCTATCTCTCCTGATTCTGCTCCACAAAAACCTTCTCCGCTGAACACTTCAAACAACCCAAATTTTATAGGCTTTATAGTCTTGTAATAAAATATTCCTTCTGCGCACGAAGAAGGCTCGGTATCCACTGAATACCCCCCGCTTATACTCAAATAATTTGCTAAACTTGTTATATCTGACTGGTACTCCCCCGAACTCGGGAACTTCCCTGTTAACACAGAGGCAAAATCATAATATGAATATGCTTCTTTTCTGTTCCCTATCTCATCCTCCCTTGAATATGAACCTGAAAGCTTTGTCCCGTACTTCATCTCCACATCTTTATCCACTGAAATAAATCCGTATATGAATTCATTTTTGTATCCCGAATATTTCGTTCTCACTCTCCTTGATTCTTTGTTCCCCCTGAACTCTCTTACTGATAAATCCCCATCTTCTACGGCAAAAATAATGCTTGATTCAAACCCATTAGATGAAGTCTTTGCTGAAACCTTTATATATCCCTTTGCATATCCTGTTGAGACTATATAATCACCTTTGCTCTGGTCTATTATTTCTTTACAATCACTCAATCTTATCTGAAAAATGAGGAGTCCTTTTGATTGGTCTATATTGCAGTCTGCCCCCTCTATTTTACCACCACCGGCACATTCTCCTGGCTTTATACCTTCACAAGACAGTTCAAATCCCTCTGATTGCTTTTCTGATAGACTACTGCCTTTTAACCTCCCCGACAGCAAGTTATTTTCATAGTCATCATAAAGGAATTTTGGAACCACTGGGGCAACGCGTCCTGTGATGATGCGAGCTGTAATAGCTCTACCTGTAATTATCTCACCCTGAAACGAGCGAGCAGTTATTATATTGTTAGCAGGTCCGGCTGAAAGGCTTCCGAAGATTTTAGTCGCTGCATCACTAGGACTTGTGAATGTTGTTGCAGTCGGAAATCCTGTCTGTCCTGTTGATGTGCCTGGATATCCTGTCTGTCCTGTTGATATGCCCGGATATCCTGTCTGTCCCGTCGGTCCTGATTTTTCTGATTTTGTTCCACATCTAGTTGATAATAGCCCGAAAATTACAGCTACGCTTACCAACAAAAATAAAAAACCTCTGAACTTCTTTCCCCAACTATTTTTTCCCCATAACATTTTTTTCACCTACTTTTTATCTGTTTAAAAGTTAGCTAAAGTTATAATCTTTTCAAAAAAATTTTGTTAAAATTGAACAATTTTTAAGTTCTCATCTTCTCCTCCCACTTACATCAAAAATTTAACAGCATGCGCTTATTTTATTTTTGAAAATAAAAAATGTTTATGTGTTTCCCTAAATTTTTAACAATAGACTGTTAAGAAGGTTTGACCTGGTTTTAAAAGAAATTTTCTCACGAGCAGTAGGAAAAATTATCTCAATAGCCACTGGTGAGAAAATTGAAGAAAAACTTGAAGATATAAATCGGGAGTTAAAGTTCCTCAAATCTCTCAGACCTGATATGCTTTTTAAAGCCGGTGATAAAATTTTCCATATTGAAATCCAAGCTCAACAAGATAAAACTTTACCAAAAAGAATGCTGTTGTATTCTGTTGGAATCGAAGAAAAATTTGGTAAAGAACCTATACAGATTCTTTTATTTGTAGGAAAAGGAAATCCTCCTCCTTCTTATTTCAAGTCGGAATTCAAATTCCTTAAATTCAAAGTTGTTGATTGGAAGAAAATAGACCCTGATGAGTTTTTAAAAAGTGAAAAGCCAGAGGAAGTTGTATTAGGAGTTTTAGCTGGAAAATACAGAGAAAAACCAGAAGTATTCAAAAAAGTAATAAGAAAGATTTCAAAAATTGTCAAAAACAAAAAAGAACTTTTAAAATATATGGAAGATATAAGTTTTTTAGGTAGTTTATTTGATGTTGAGATAAAAGCAGAACCTATGCCAATACAAATAGACATAAGAAAAACTCTTTTTTATAAATGGGGAGAGCAGAAAGGCTTCGAGAAAGGAAAGAAAGAGGGTTTAAAGGAGGGGGAACAGAGGGGGCTTATAAAAGGTATAAAACAGGGCAAGCAGGAAGGTCTTAAAGAAGGTCTTAAAGAAGGAATTTTGGGCATCATTCAAGTAAAGTTTGGTTCTTCAAAAGCAAAGCTAATCAAAAACCTTTTAGATAAGATAAATGATATAAACCGATTGGAGAAGATAAAAAAGGAAGTAATAAGAGCAGAAAAGTGGGATGATTTTTTCAAAGTATTCAGAAACCGCAGAAACCATAGGTAAAATAGAATTTGAACCTATGCCAATTCAAATAGATATAAGAAAAACTCTTTTTTATAAATGGGGGGAAAGAGAGGGAGAAAAAAAAGGTCTTAAAGAAGGTCTAAAAAAAGCAATCTTTTTTGACATTAAGTTTAAGTTTGGTAGTTCAAAGGCAAAGCAAATCAAAAAACTTTTAGATAAAATAAATGATATAAAACGTTTGGAGAAAATAAAAAAAGAAGTAATAAAAACAGAAAATTGGGAGGACTTTGTCAAAGTACTCAGAAACCATAGGTAAAAAGATGAAAGCAAATCTTCTTCTACTTTTACTTTGTACCTTTATTACCCTCGTATCACTGAGTTGCAAATCAAAACCTGGTGAACCAAAAAATGACCAAAAAACAGAAAAGATAGAAATAGAGATAAAATACATCATAGGTACAGGATACCTGCATACATGTGCAATAGATAAAAATGATTCCTTGTGGTGCTGGGGAGATAATAAATCAGGTCAGCTTGGTGACGGAACGAATAAACCCTCAAATATTCCCAAAATGATTATGCAAGATGTCTCCCAAGTTGAAATGGGAGCTAATCACACTTGTGCTATAAAAAAAGATAACACTTTGTGGTGCTGGGGAGACAACAGCTTTGGGCAAATTGGAGATGGCACCTACACGAACAGAAACACCCCTAAGCTAATCATGAGCGATGTTCTACAAGTTTCCGCAGGCGAAAATCACACCTGTGCAATAAAAAAAGACGGCTCACTTTGGTGCTGGGGGTATAACGAGTACGGGCAGGTTGGAGATGGAACTAAACAGAACAGAAATTCTCCTCAACAAGTAGCTGAGTTAAGCAACTCCATTCAAGTCTCGGCAGGAGAATTTCACACTTGTGTTGTAAAAAAAGATGGAACTTTGTGGTGCTGGGGTAATAATGCCGAAGGTCAGATTGGCTCTGGCGCTGAAACAATAAAAAATCCTCGTCAAGTTATGCAAGGAGTTTTGATGGTAGCTTGTGGAAGTAGACATACCTGTGCAATAAAGCAAGATAAATCCTTGTGGTGCTGGGGACTGAATTCAAAAGGACAACTTGGAGATGGAACTTCAGAATACAATAGGAAAACCCCTCGGCAAATTATGAAAGGTGTTCTTTATGTTTCTCTTGGCAATCAGCATACCTGTGCAATAAAAGAAGGTAATACTTTATGGTGCTGGGGAGATAATCAATGGGGACAAATCGGAGATGGTACATTTGGATATTTAAAAATGAAGAATTCTCCCAAAAAAATTATGGAAGGTGTATATCGGGTTTCAGCAGGTACATTCCACACTTGCGCGATAAAACTTGATGACTCGTGGTGGTGTTGGGGGTTAAACGAGGGAGGACAACTTGGAGACGGAACTTTTTCTCCATACTCTCCCCAAAAAATTATTGATGATGTATCCACAATATCATTAGGTGCATGGCACACTTGTGCAACGAAAATTGATGGCTCTTTATGGTGCTGGGGTGATAACAATATGGGGCAAATTGGAACTGGATTTTCCCCTGGCGAAAATAACTTCTACACCCCAAAGCAGGTCACAACTATAACTGATGTTCTTAAAGTATCTTGCGGCAGTTTCTATACTTGCGCAATAAAAAAAGATAACACTTTGTGGTGCTGGGGAAGTAATGAGTGGGGAGAACTCGGAATTGGATACGAGTTCTCAACCGGCACTCCAAAACATGTCACTTCCATTTCGGATGTAATTCAAGTTTCTCCATCCAATTCTCATACTTGTGCAGTAGATAAAAAAGGGAATTTATGGTGTTGGGGAGATAATAGCTTCGGGCAAATCGGTGATGGAACGACTCAACCTGCAAATTTCCCTAAATTGATTATGAATGATGTAGTTGAAGTTGCAACCGGAATCTCTCACACTTGCGCAATAAAAAAAGATAGCTCGCTTTGGTGCTGGGGAAATAACTGGGCTGGACAACTCGGTGACGGAACTTTTAGCGAGAAAAAAACTACTCCTCAACTAATCATATCAGAAGGAGTATCACATATAAGCATAAGAATTTATCTCGGCTGCGCAATAAAACAAGATGGTTCTTTATGGTGTTGGGGACCAGATGGTTGGGCTCAACTTGAAGATGGAACATTTTTCCCTACAAATATTATCCAAGGCGAAGGTATGACAACTATGAACACTCCACAAAAAGTTATGACAGATGTCTCTTATGTTGCATTGGGGCAATTTCATGCCTGTGTCATAAAAAAAGATGATTCTTTATGGTGTTGGGGAGAGAATTTTGCAGGTCAAGTCGGAGATGGAACCCGTGAAAGTAAAAGTACGCCCTATCTTATTATGAAAGATGTTGCCGATGTATCGTTAGGTGATATGCACACCTGCGCAATAAAAAAAGATGGGTCCTTATGGTGTTGGGGAAGAAACTTGGAAGGACAAGTTGGAACTGAAAACTATTTTAGAACCCAACCAGTGCGTGTTATGAAATAGTGTGCTAATTTAGCTACTGATTGATTTCTTACTACCAACTGATTTACTGTATGATAAGGGAGGAGGAAAAAAGAAAAAAAGAAGAAAATAATATTCCTATTCTTTTTCTCACAGATTACGGCACAAAAGATGAATATGTTGGTGTCGTAAAAAGTGTAATTTTATCTATAAACCAAGATGCAAAAATAATTGATATTACCCATGAAATTCCTCCGCAAGATATATTCTCAGCTGTGTTTATAATAGATAAAATTTTGAAGTATCTTCCTCAAAAAAGTATTATTTTAGCTGTGGTAGATCCGGGAGTTGGTGGGAAAAGAAAAGCTATTATAGGGGAAAGTGAAATTGAATTTCCCGAAGGAGTAAAGAAAAAGATTTTCTTTGTTGGTCCGGATAACGGAATATTTACTCCTATCTTGCTTCAAGCAAAAAATTACAAAGTATTTGAAATAAATGAGGAGAGGGTTTTAGAGGAAGCAAAAAGTTATGGACTTTTTCTTGAAAAATCAAATACATTTCACGGGAGAGATATATTTGCCCCAGCCTGCGCTTTGGTGTCAAAAAATCCTGAAATCATCAGGGAAATTTCACTAAAAGAAGAAGTTTTACCTGTAAAACTGGAACTACCGAAACCACAAATAAAAATAATAGAAGACAAAGAAGCAGAAAAAGAAAGAAGTAAAGAAAAAGAAAAAGGAAAAGAAATCATAGGTCATATAATTCATATAGATAAATTTGGAAACCTTATAACTAATATTCCAAAAGAATACCTTGAAGGAAGCAGAATAAAAGAAATTGAGATTTTGATAGCAAAACTCAAAGAAAAAAAATCGCAATTAAGAACAAACAAGTCAGAAAAAAGAATAAAGATAAAGGCTCCCCTTGTTAGCTCATACGATAGCGTAAAGAAAGAGAAACCTTTACTAATAATAGGTTCTTATAATACTTTGGAAATATCTGTGAGAGATGGGAGTGCAGAGAAAAAGTTTGGAGCAAAAAGATTTGATATAGTAAAAATAAAATTAGTGAAACATGAATAAAAAAGACAGTCAGAGTACAGAAAAAGTAAAAATCAAAAAATTAAAATTTTAAAATATGGAGTTCAAAACAAAACAAGACGATTTTGAAGCCTCAATAAATATGATTCCACTTGTTGATATAATGCTGGTTTTACTTATAATATTTATGATAGCTGCCCCTGTTCTGAAACACTCCTTTGAAGTGAATACTCCGGAAGCTACTTCTTCTACCCCAACAGAACAAGCAGAAGATACTCCAATTGTAACTGTGACAAAAGATGAAAAAATAAGACTTAATGGTATTGTTATAAGTTCTCTTGATGAGCTACAAAACTATTTAGAAAAACTAAAACCAAAAGAAATTTTAGTAGAAGCAGATAAATCAGTAAGATATGGATTTGTTATATCTGTAATGGATGTTATAAAACAACAAGGGATTGAAAAAGTCGGACTCGTAACCCAGAAAAAATAATTTCTTCTTAAAAATAAACAAGAGAAAAAGATTTGAAGTTAAAACAAACAAAAAATCACTTTATTAAATAAATAAAAATTTACTTTATAAGAGCGAAAACTCTGCTGAACCTTACAGATTTTTCATATGAATCCCAGGAGAAATATATTATGAAAGCTTTTCCTTTTATGTTCTGTATATTTACTGGTCCCCAGAATCTCGAGTCGTTAGATTCATCTCTATTATCTCCCATCACGAACACATGTTCAGGAGGAACTTGGAATGGTCCAAAATCATCTCTTGGTGGTCCAAAATAATTATCAGAGAAAAATCCCCATTTATCTTCAATTTCCCTGCCATCTATATATATCTTCTTTCTTTTTATTTCTATTGTCTCACCCGGAAGAGCTATAACTCTTTTTATAAAGTCTTTTGATGGGTCTTCTGGAAACACAAAAACTATCACATCTCCCCTCTTTATTTCCCCCCATCTGAATATGTATTTATAGTAAGGTATTCTCAATCCGTATGCTAATCTATTAACAAGTATATAATCTCCCACGAGCAAGGTTGGTATCATCGAACCTGATGGAATTTTATACGCTTGAACTGCGAATGTTCTTATAAAAACAGCTAAAACGAGAGCGATAAAAATATCTCTTATTATTCCTACTGATGCTTTTTTCATGTTAAGCTATGAATTCAGTTGGCACCTTCTGAGCAGTTTTGACCATATCTTCTGCTGCCTTAACAAACTTAACTATTGTTGCAAGATTTCCTTTGAGCTGCAACTTACCTTGTGCAAGAGCTTTTATCGGTTCGAGCTCACCATTTATAATCTGCTTCCATCTTGCATAATCTCCATATATCACAAACGGAGCTTTCTCTCCTTCCTCTTTGCTAACTATTTTAGCCTCCTTACAAAAACCTTTATCTATATCAAGCCACAAATAAATATCTTCATTTATACCTAATTTCTCATCCTTCCTCACCACAAATGATATCGGACCATATGTCCAACCCTTTCCAGATTCTTTCCAAGGTCCTGCATTAAGTTCTTCTCTATATTTTGCAACCCACTCAGGTGATGGAAATTTTAGCTTCATAACCAACTACCCCCTGTTCTTCTTCTATCCTAAAAATTAATAGTCTATTGTTAAAAGTTTTTGGAAATTGGAAAATAATTTTTATAATTACCAAAGAAATGCTGATAACTATTTATTATTCCTTCCCTCGTGCCTCCTTAAAAAGGAGGCAAACAAAAATATTAAAGGAGGGAAGGAAGGAGAAAAAATAAAAAAATAAAAAAATAGAAAGAAAAAAGAGAAGAAAAGAGAAAAAAAGAAAAATAAAAAAAGAAAAAGGGAAAGAAAAAAAGAAGAAAAATAAAGGTAAAAGGAAAAAAGAAAGGTAGCCCGATAAAACGGGTAGATGCGGTGGCAGGCGGTGGAGGAAGTAAGGTTTGCATGAGCAAAAAGGCTCATAGCAGATAAACCTTCCCCAAACCTATTGTTTTTTCCGGATGGGCTGCTAAACGATAAATATATCTACACGCTTACCATCTGTGTAAAGAAGTGCTTTTCTATCGTTAAGATCTATCTCATGAGATTTTTGATTGGCTTCTCTAATTTTTATTTTTCCCTTTATTATAGCAAGAAATTCTGCATGCTTTTCAAGAATCTCTGCATCTCCCATCTCAGTAGTAACATATATAGAAATTCCATCTCCTTCATATAACTTTTTCTCTGGGGATGAAATTTTTATCCTCATATAAATTTTAGATTTTTATCTTTTAGAAAAAACTTGACTTTTTACAAAATTTTTCTAATGCTCAGTTGTACCGGGAACTGAAAGCTTTAAAATTTTACAAGAAAAGACCGAAATATAATAGAAAAAATGAATAGAAACAACGCAAAAAGTAAATTTAAAGAAAAAATAAATAAACAAAAAAAGAAATGAAAGCAGTAATACTTGCAGGAGGGACGGGTTCTCGGCTCTTCCCTACAACCTATATAATAAATAAACACCTACTTCCAATATACAATAAACCTATGATATACTATCCTCTCTCTCTCGTGATGCTCACTAAAATAAGAGAGGTAGTTTTTGTTGTAAATCCAGAAGATATTCCCTTATATAAAAAGCTTTTTGGAGAAGGCGAAGATCTGGGAATGAAAATAATGTATGCAGTTCAGGAAAAACCATTAGGTTTAGCTCACGCACTCCTTACAGCTGAAAAATTCATAAATGACGGGGAAGTTAAACATAGCGTATGCCTTGTTTTAGGAGATAATATATTCTTTGGACACGGAATAGCAGAAATACTATATCAGGCAAAAGATGATGTTGAAAAAAATGGTGGTGCTTATGTTTTTGGATACTTTGTAAATGATCCGGAAAGATATGGAGTAGTTGAATTTGATAGTGGAGGAAGAGTAATTTCAATAGAGGAAAAACCTAAAAACCCAAAATCAAATTTTGCAGTCGTTGGTCTTTATTTTTACGATAACACAGTATTTGAGAAGGCAAAAAAAATAAAACCTTCATGGAGAGGCGAACTTGAAATAACATCGGTAAATGAAGAATATCTCAAAGAAGGGAAACTTAAAGTAAAATTACTTGGCAGAGGGTTTGCGTGGTTTGACGCTGGAACGCATGATAGCTTTCTTGAAGCAGGAGAATTCGTAGCAACAATAGAGAAGAAAACAGGTCTTATGATAGGCTGCATAGAAGAGATAGCTTACAGAAACGGCTGGATATCAAAACAAAAATTAGAGGAAATTGCAAAAAAACTCTCAAAAACAGACTACGGAGAATACCTTATCAAAATCTTAAAAGAGTAATTTCTTGAAAAAATGATACATTAACATCCTTAGCCCTTTAAAACTCTAAACTAAAAATAACTTTTCCAAAAAAGTAATAGAAAAGCAGATTTAAAAATCAGAAAGTCTAAAAATATAAAGTAAGGTGAGAGAGTGGGAAAAGAGACTTTTTATCAAAAAAGGAATTTATAGAATAGCAGGTAGAATAGTTGAAGAACATAGCGAAAGTCAATATCAGAAAAAAATAGACTTTTGTCCCTGCTACATAAGAAGATATCTTGAAAGGAAGAAAAAAGAAGAAGAGAAAAAAAGAAGAGCAAAAAGATAAAGAAGGAAAGCATTTCAAAACTTCATTTTAATTCTCTTTACTTCATTTCTCTCAGAACTCTTTTTAGAACTTTTCCAGATGGAGTCATGGGTAATTCATCTAAAAAAGCCCATTCTTTTGGTACTTTGTAATTTGCTATTCTTTCACGCAAAAATTTTTCAAGTTCTTTCTCTGAAACCTCGTA
>Ga0079992_150481_pt1 | contig 11941 bp, 9 predicted proteins | sample FaiFalFF_MnMetaG_3_FD_69197 | JGI IMG/M metagenome (GOLD analysis project Ga0079992, IMG submission 69197) | Freshwater microbial communities from Yellowstone National Park, Wyoming, USA - Fairy Falls B (FF_Mn_B) MetaG (SPADES assembly) (version 2) | ecosystem: Environmental > Aquatic > Freshwater... | reverse complement strand
CCATAGAGATCCCAAGATCTCTTTGGGGGAGGTGGAAGTCCCTCGATGACCACAGGGATGCTATAGCATCCCTGTGGTTCAAGAAGCAAAGCAATCCAAAGCAAATGAATATCAATGACAATCAATGACCATCGAGGGACAAGCGGTAGCTATAGGGTAGTGGAGCGGGAGGAGCTGAGGAGACAGGGCTTTAATATAGATGTTTCGCATGATGATGAGGCCAGAGCCATGGGGATACCAGATATAGATTCTGGTATATATGTTCCTAGAGCCGGCACCCCGGATCCAGATCCCCTTGTTAAGTTCTATGAAGCCTCATACAGATCCCTTGGAGGCGAGGTTATATACAATAACCCATGTTAGAAGGATAGCACTGGGTCCTAGAAGGCCTCTGGAAATACCTGGGGAGCCTTTTGCGTGGCAGGATATAGAGGCTAAGGGTGTTGAGACAGATTCTGGCTATATAGAGGCTAAGAATATAGTTGTTGCAGCTGGAGCCTGGACCAGAAGGCTTTTGGAGCCTATAGGTATAGATCCCGTGTTAATCCTAAGAAGAGGCAGATCTTTGTTATAAGGACTAGCACAAGCGATCTCTCCTCCCTCCTACATATGAAAGGCTATAACGATCTCTATGTGATGCCCTTCACAATACTTCCCAGAAGGATCTATGTAAAGCCTGAGATCAGAGAGGAGAGCTTCTGGGTAGGGCTCTCAGACAATCTCGGAAGACACTATGCACTCGAAGAAGATCCGAAGCCTGAGGAGAACTTCTATAAATACCCCATATACCCAGTCCTATCGAAATACCTACCTCAATTCACAGGAGCATCCCCAGCCTCCATGTGGGCTGGCCACTACGACATGAATCCAATAGATGGACAGCCAGTAATATTCAAGATAGGGAATATAGAGGTCGCTGCCGGCACCTCAGGCTCAGGAATAACAAAGGCAGACGCCATAGGCAGAATAGCATCCGCAGTAGCCCTTGATATAGATGAGGCGGAACTATTTGACGGAACCAGTCTATCTGAGATATATGGGGCTTGTCAGGGCTATCATAATATCTCCATTCTTCAGCATAACCGAATAGGGATCTGAGAAAATGCCTAGCTCAGCTCTGAGGAACCCATGTTCCTTGCTAAGTATGATATCCTTCACAAACTTATTATCTCCTCCCCTAACTATTTGTGTATGGATAACGCCTTCAGCCGTGATAAGCTTGAGAATGGCTTCTAACTCAACACCCTGGATCTCGATCACCAATTTGAGATTCTCCCCTCTATCCTCTACAGCTACTGTGTCACCTATAGAGTAGGTCTCCGTAGATCCTCTGGCTAGGGTAATATCGATCCTAGGTCCTTTGGGAGAGGCTGTTACATAGGTTCTCCCCAACTTAATTGCCTCAATCAAGCCCTTTGGCGTTCCTGAACTTGGTTTTATCCAGGTAGTTGGCTCCCCCACCCTTATCACAGAATCCCTTCTCCCGTGATAATCACTACCTCCTATTGCTGCTGCCCTCAAGCCCTCGCACAACATCGTGTGCCACCAATAGAGGGCCTCTCTATTGCCAAAAGCATGCCAAGGACCGTTCCAGACCTCGACAGCGTCAAACCCCCTGATGGACTTATCAGCTAGAGCGCAGCCTATGCAGAGATCCCCAAGATCTCTGAATGGGTGGTTAGCCGATATCACAAGACCCTTTTCATGGGCAGCCTGGACAAGGGATCCAAGCTCTCTAGGCCCCCTCCTAAAGTCGATCCACCCTTCCCCCCATACATTAAGATGACCATAGTAGGTGGTGATCTCTACACCCGGGATCAGGATTAAATTCTCACGTCCTATACCTCTTCCTACGATCTCTAGCTCTTCATGATGGCTAATTGTATTGTGATCTGTGATAGCTATGTAGTCGAGGCCTTGTCTAATAGCATCAAGAGCTATATCGCAGATCGTGTCCACACCATCACTATGAACGCTGTGAGCATGAAGATCTCCTTTAAGCCAGTTTTCAGGAGGCTTCGCTCTCTTCTTAGGAGCTGTACATTGGATTCCAGGATTATGTTGTGCTAACCCCTCGCAATCCTGTGCTTTTATAATAACTTGATAGGGGCAATATCCGTTTCTAGGGATTTTTGCTAATCCTAGCATTATTGACCACTCTCCAGGATCTATAGGGCCTCTTAGATAGCCTGGAGTAGCTGACTCAGGAGAGAGATGGATCTGTTTCTTGTTTGACCCGCTCCAACCTCTGAAAACCCCTCCAGGCCCTAGTAACCCTATATCTAATATGCACCCAGAATTCTCCGGATATGTATAGCTGATCTCTAGACACTTAACGCTCTCAGGTATGTGGAAATTTATATATATGTAATCACTTTTAAGCTTATCATCCCAGCTAACAGATCCTCTAAATATTAATACTTTCTCAGATGGATCCCTATTCTCCGTAGAGGTAGCAGGCAACTTCTCTATCACCAACACTAATCAGTGGAGGTTTCATATTAAGACATTTATCCATTCTCAGAGGGCACCTAGGATAGAACTTGCATCCGTGTTGCGGGGTGGCAGTATCTTCATAAATGCTTATCTCCCTACTTTTCAAGATCTTCCTAGTTGGGCGTGGCTTAGGTAGCGATTCTATTAATAATCTGGTATAGGGATGGAGAGGTTCTAGAAGAACCTTCTTGGCAGGGCCTCTTTCGACTATAGAGCCTCTATACATGATAATGATCTCATCGCTTATTCCATATGCTGTGTTAAGATCATGGGTTATATATAGGATCGAGACCCCTTTTCTGTCCCTAAGGTCTTTGAGTATGTTTATGATGGAGGCTCTTATAGACGCATCCAGCATTGAGACCGGCTCATCAGCCACTATAAGCTTAGGTTGTAGAGATATAGCCCTTGCTATCATTACTCTCTGTCTTTCACCACCGCTTAGTTGCCTGGGATATTTACTCAAGACTTTACCAGGATCTAAGCCGACATCCTCAAGACTCTTCCTAATTATTAGATCGATCTCTTGGTTCGAGGTAGCAACTCCTAGCCTCTTTAGAGGGATCCTGAGCACCGTCTCTATTCTGTGAAGGGGGTTAAATGCGGAGTAAGGATCTTGAAAAACAGCCTGAACCTCTCTTCTATATCTCCTCCATATTTCCCCCCTTAGCCTCTTTAGATCAACCCCCCTATACCTTACAACCCCCTTTGTGGGCTCTTCAAGCCTCAAGATCATCTTGGCCACCGTAGTTTTACCCGAACCGCTTTCCCCCGCTAGCGTAACTACTATCGGTTGATCATCATTAATGGCTATGTTGAAGTCCTCAACAGCTACTATATTTTCCGCCCTGAGGAACTTTCTAACTCTATAGATCTTGTAAACGCTTTCCATCGAGATTAGGATCCCCAAGATCTCACCCGCTCAACTATAGAGGAGACATGCAACACTTCTTCCACTAGATGCTTGAATAAGCATGGGCTCCTGTGTATCACATTTGCCAGGGATATAGAAGGGACACCTGGGATGGAATCTGCAGCCTTTAGGAGGATTCACAAGGTCCGGGGGTATTCCCTCTATACTCTTTCGGGGTTTTTCATCTCCTAGTGATGGTATCGATTCTATGAGTAACCTCGTGTATGGATGTAAAGGTTCATTATAGATCTCCTCTGTAGGACCTACCTCCACGATCTTGCCAGCATACATTATCGCCATCCTATCTGAGAGTTCCGCCTGAACCGCCATGTCGTGGGTGATCAGGATAATTGATGTTCCTCTCTGATCCTTGAGATCCCTCAGGATATTCATGACACCTCTCTGGCTAACCACATCAAGCGCTGTAGTCGGTTCGTCTGCAATCAAGATCTCGGGGTTCATGATAAGAGATAGGGCTATTAAAGTCCTCTGTTTCATTCCTCCGCTAAGCTCGTGGGGGTATCGATCTAGGATCGAGGTTTTGAGCCCCATGGAGCTCAGAATCTCTCTTAACCTCTCCTCAAGCTCTTCTTTTTTGATCTTTAGGCCGTGATCCTTGAGCATGTCCATGAACTGATCCCTTATTCTCATAACTGGATTAAGTGAGTTCATAGAACCCTGGGGTACATAAGCTATCTTGGTCATTCTATATAATCTAAACTCTTCCTCACCTAGTCTAAGAAGATCCTTACCTCTATAAAGAACCTTCCCTTCTTTAATGATCCCGGGCGGCTTAACAAGCCTTAAAATAGCAGCGGCCAGGGTGGATTTTCCGCACCCGGATTCCCCTGCGATCCCAAGGATCTCTCCTTTATAGAGTCCTAGGCTTACTCCATCAACCGCTTTCACTTCTCCTCTTCTGGTTAGATAGCTTACCCTGAGATCCTTGATCCTCAGGATCTCTTCTCCTATCAAGCAAATACCTCCCTCTCTGCAAAATACCTAGTTATACCTATATATATAAGATAGAGGAAGACGAAAATGATAGATAGAAAAATTACTGGAGTTGCCCACCACCACCAGAGCCCCCTATATATAGCTGCGTAGCTCAGGGCCCAATGCAGGATCATGCCAAGGGTCATGCTTCTCTGGGGGCCTAAACCTATTATGGAGAGACCTGATTCGGTAAGGATAGCAGATATCGTGGCATTAACAAAATTAGCCACCATCCATGGTGTGAGGTGGGGCATGATCTCCCTTACCAGGATTTCGAACCTGCCCATATTGGATAGCCTAGCTAGATATATGAAGTCTCTTTCCCTGAGGCTGAGGGTTTGGGCTCTCACCTGCCTAGCTGGCCATGCCCAGTTGAAGAGGCATATTATTAGAGCCATCCCTATGTAGTCTAGCCCCCTGAAGTAGGATGCTATGAGTACTAGAACTAGCATGGAGGGCAGTGCTAGGTTGACATCTATGAAGAGTCTAAGCACGCTATCTACAAAGCCCCTGAAATACCCAGCTGTAATTCCGATCAAAGTACCTAGGAGTGTGCCTATAGCTCCTGCTATTATTCCAATAGCTAGGGAATTGGATAGACCATAAATAAGTTGGGCATATACATCTCTGCCCAGCAAATCGGTTCCTAAAGGATTCTTAGGGTTAGGAGGTAGTTGTGGATCGAAAGCTCCTGCATATGTTCTGTCGTAGCTAGTCACCAGCCCCCCTATCAATGAGAATATTGTTAGAGCTAGGATGCCTATAAGACCTACAGCAAAAGCTCTGATCCTTAGGAGGTCGTGTAAAATCCCTAGGAACGTAGATAGATGCAAAATCTTTCCAAGGATCTCGGTAGCTATTGACAGGGTCCTCACCTCCTTATCCTTGGGTCAAAAAGCGGGTAGATGGTGTCCACTATAAAATTGGCTGTTGCAACGGTGAATGTGATCAATATCACGATCCCCTGGATAACTGGATAGTCTAGCTGTAGTATTGATTGATAAAGCAGCCACCCAATCCCGGGATAAGCGAATATAATCTCGGTTACAAGGGCCCCAGCAGTTATATGCCCTAGGGCCAGCGTAAGCCCTGTGATCTGTGGGAGCAGCGCGTTTCTAAACCCATATTTCCACATTATTGTTGAACTTTTGAGACCCTTGGCCTCTGCCATGAGTATGAAGTCCTCCCTCTTTACAGTTGCTATGAGGGATCTCATGCTGAGAAACCACCAACCCATAGATGAAATAACAATGCTAAGGGCTGGTAATGAGCTCTTTCTTAAGGCATCTAGTATAGATTCTAGGGTTAGATTTATAGATCCATACCCAGTTTCTCGGGGGAAAATGGGTATTGTATAGATGAAGAGCCATAGGATCAGTATGGCTACTATGTAATAGGGTATTATATAGAGAAGCAGAGCCGCTACACTTAGAAGCTCGAACCTCTTCTTCTCAATCCCTCTCCACCCCGCTAGGGCTCCGAGAAACGTGCCCAAGATCCAGCTTATGATCGTTGAGGTAGAGAGGAGTATTATAGTCCACGGAAGCGCTGTAGCTATTATAGTGGAGACAGATGAGGGGAAGTTGGTGATGGAAATACCTAAATTACCTCTAAGGATCTGGCCTAGATAGCTCAGATACTGAGTCATTATATCTTTATCAAGGCCGAATAGCTTTTTATACTCATCAACTATTTCCTGGGATCCTCTCAACGCCCCAGCTTCTGATAGCATGCTAAGGGCAGCTGTTATAGGATCCCCCGGCACTAGCCGAGGGATTATGAAAGTGAGTGTCAGTGTTATCCAGATAGTTAATATATAGAAGCCTAATCTTGATAAAAAATATTTGATGAAAAAGGGGCTTGACATTATAGCTCCCATTTATCTGCGGTATCTCAGCAATGCTAATGCCACTAGGGCTAGCGTAATCACCTGGAGGGCCGCGAGGATTATGACTATGTTAGATAGGTTAGTGACCTGATCGCTAAGCTGGCTCACACTTTTAGCGATGCTGCTATTAATAGCCTTATTACTATCTTCAACCTTCTGACCCAATGCTGTTACCGAGCCCATTACATCTGTGCCAAATTTCTGCAATGACTGCTGGATCGTGTTTGCAAGATTAGCTATAGAATTAGCAAGCTCTCTCATACCCTGATCCCCACCCACCTGGGGCACTGTTATAGTTGGTATTTCTATTCTGGGAGGAGGTGGTGAGAGCGATGCTAGCCCTGCTTGGAGAAGCCTATTAGCATCCTCCTCAGGAAGTCTCACAGCATCTCCCACTTTAAATGGACCGTACCACTGGAGATCTACACCTCTGAAGCGAGGAACTTCCTTAGTTATGTAGATAGTTGTGTAGAATATTTGAGCCGGTTTTATACCCCCTACCCATTCTCCTCCTCTCTTGGGGGATGGATAGCCGTTTATGAGTAGATTCATTGTTGCCCACCAAGGCACTGGCATGATCCACGGGTTATCGGCGGATGGGAAATTCTTCCAGTAGTAATTATTGACGGGAACAAGGGCGGGAGCTAATGATATGGGGATCACGGGAAGATCTCTGAGCCATATCTCCATCGCAGCCCTGAATAGCTTTAGAACACCCGTTGTGTTGCCTGGTGGGGTTATTGCAAGCTGATCCACGATTGCGTCATACTCAGAGTTCCTATACCTAAAAGAGTTGATCTCGTACCAAGGTGCTCTCTCACCAAGAGGCCTCCAGTGCTTTCCATGGAATAGTGCTAGGTTATCATAAGGATCAGTATCGCCGGGGCAGAAGGGATTAAGCTTCAGGTCATACTCTCCCCTCAGCACAGCCTCGCCTAGGGCCGGGTCTCTCATGGGCCTCACCTCCACGCTGATCCCTGCCCTCCTAAGCTGCGCAGCTATAACATCAGCTACCGCCATCTCTTCTCTAGAAGCTGCGTTGACGAGATATATGATGCTCAACGGGGTTCCATCTGGTTTAAGCCAGGTTCCGTCAGCAGTTCTCTTGAATCCGTATTTCTCGAGAATGCTGTGGGCCTTGGTTAGGTTATATTCTAAGGTGTTATATACTTTGAGAAGATCTGATATTTGGTCTATGTAGGGCTTCATGCTTGGGTATTCAGGGAAAGGCAGCCTAGCTGGGCGTGTAGTTCCTTCATAGGCTAGTCTAATAATCTCGTCCCCGTTTATCATGAAGGATATGGCCCATCTCACTTCACTTATATTGAATGGATACCTGGCGTTCTGAATCATTAGAAGCCTTGGGCAGGGATCAGGCCATGCATAGGGAGGTACGCTATACCATGCTGTGACACTCGGGTTTGTCCTCAAGATCTGGGTGAAGGTTCCTAGGCTGAGAAGACCTATGAAAACCATGTCTATCTCGTTCCTAGAGAACTTAAGAGCTATCACATCCTCCGGACCGAAGTTAGCATACACAACATATTGCGGTGCAGGGCGTATACCAAATACCTCGGTTGCCCACCAGTTATCCCTTCTCTCAAAAACAGTCATTGTTGGCTCAGCCCTAACAAGCTTGTAGGGGCCTGTACCAATAGGCGGGTAGTTCTTAAAGGTTAGAGGATCGACTTTCTCGAAGACATGCTTAGGCACAATTGTTATAGCTCCCCACACCCTTACAGTAGGGAAGGCTTCCCTTATAAGGTGAAACCTCGGGTTAGGGCTTTTCAGCTTGAACTCTACTGTGTAGTCGTCGACCTTCCTCACTGATTCCACGTGCTGCTGAACTATATCACCCCACACCATTCTAGCCCCGTACTGAAGAAGCATATTATATGTGAAAACCACATCATCGGCTGTGAATGGTACACCATCGCTCCACTTAACTCCCTTTCTTAGATATACTGTAAGTGTTCTATAATCCTGAGAATACTCAAACCCTGTAGCTAGCCAGGGAATTAATTCTCCTGTCTCCATGTTTATATAGAAGAAATACTCATAAATTAGTTGATGCATACCAGAAGCAGATCTGCTCACAGCAGTTGGTAGAAGAATATTCCAGTTCTCAGGATCAGCAAACCTAGCACTGTGAGCAACTATAAGGGTTCTCTCTCTAGGAGGCATTTGGGCGCTTACATGCTGAGATATGCCAGGGGTTATAAAGACCAATACTAGGATTGTTAAGAGAAGGGCTGAATATATCCCTTTTATCGTATTTCCTCTCAAGATAAACACCCTTCACTAAATACTTCTTTATCGGGTTATATATATCTATCCATATTCCTACGTAATTCGAAAATATATAAGACCACTTTTACTTACTTAAATTTTCTAGTAGGAATATGGATAGATATATATAACCCGATAAAGATTCTATACAATACTACAATACTCAGGATTCTCTCCAGATTTGCAGGCACAGGCCTTAGATCTTTGTATATACATATATCTCCTAATACCAAGGATCATTGAGCGAGCTCTTGAAGCTAGGTATTGTTGCATCTGGAGTTAGTAGGATGGGGAGGATTCACATTGATAGTCTGAAGAGAATTGAAGCTGCGAACCAGTAGCCGTAATAGATCCCGAAATCACAAGAAGAGCAAGACCTATGTCTCAGGAGCTTCACATCCGCTTGTCCCCCGATGGTTGTTGATTATCGCTGATATTCTTTGTTTTGGATTGTTTTGCTTCCTGATCCATAGGACTTTTAGCCCTGTGGCATCGGGGGCTTCCACCTCTCCCAAAGAGATCTTGTGATCTCTATGGGTTCATGGGTGGCTTTTAAGCCCAGCGGCATGGGGCTCCCATCTATGCTTGAGACCCCGAAGCCCTTCTGGGCATAGCCTCCATACAGGGCTTCAGTCTATGGTGCTCCAAAGGTCATCGCATCCCGAGGTTTTTCCACACCCAGGTCTAGCAGGGATAGCACCTCATCATCAATGCAATTATGGATTGGATACTTATAAGCTTAAGTCCAGACAACAAATGAATATGAAAGCATCCCCACTACCATGAAAAAGGATACAGCCCTTCTACCTAAGCCTTGGAGAAGTTTTGAAGACTCTAAGAAGCAAGATTGATGCTTCTGTTATCGCGTCATCCACAGCTTCTCACTACGAGAACGTAAGGGTTGATGCGAAGCAAGTGTTGATATTTTCCTCTAGAAGTCCCTTTCAGTGAGCCTGGCTGAATGTGTCGAGATCATGGTTTTAGTGAGGAGATATGGGATATATCTTTAATATAAGTTATTAAGAGGGAGTTTGATAATGCCCTTCTAGCATTATATATAAATGGCTTGTTGGTGGGGTAGAGGCTACTATATGCTTTACCATACGGCCATGATCTAAGGCTAGAGATCGTGGGTACTGAAGGGATGGCGGAACTAGAAAACATGCTGGGGCACCATGTATACTTCTGCCTCAAGAATAACCATACAGTGCTACTAGTCTTTCCCCTTTCCAAGGTTTGTTGGAAGATTTTCAGAAGCTTATAAAAGGGAGATAGAGGCCTTCATATTCTAGATCTAGAGAGACGAGAAACCCACACCTAATGGAGATGACGGTTTGAGAGCATGTATACTCTTACACTCTCTGAGGCTGCAAAATCCTCTGTAAGAAAGGGAAAACCATAGATCCTTCTTCCATGTCCAACACATAACATGTATTTCCAAAGTATCTAAGCACTCTGTAGGTATCACAAAATCGTGGTTATGTAACTAAAAATAATTAATTAACATATGGATATTGAATGTTTGAAGCTATGATCGAGTATAGATGTGTGCATTAGGGGTGTTATAGAGGTTCGATCTCAGAACTAATCTTATATATTTCTAAGCATTTATAGTTGTTGAGGGACTTTAGCTGTCTACTAGAGCTTATGGGGTTAAGATAGAGGTTTTTGCAGGAAGACGATGTCTTAGGATTCTGGTTAACGATCCTCAGCCGGTGGTGGTGTTCAACCTTCCTGAAGGTGATCCAAAGCCCTCAGCAATAGTGGATGGAGGGATCGTTAAAGTATCTCTCGGAGGTGTTGAGAGGTCGCTTGTGTTCTATGGCGATAGTGCTAGGCTAAGGATCTCTATGGATCTCAAGCCCTGGGATCATGTCCTAGGTCTTGGGGAGAAAGCGCTCCCTCTAGAGAGGAGAAGGAGAAGGGTTTTGATGTGGAATTATGATAACTTTGGTTATCAAAGAGATATGGATCCTCTCTACATCTCAATACCATTCATGATGATAATTTCAGAAGGGAGAGCTTTCGGGATTTTTGTAAATTATCCAGGATATATGGTTTTCGATATAGGGGCTTCGGAATATGATAAAGTCTTTATTGAAGTGTGGGAGCCCTCGGTAGAGGTGTTTACCATGCTTGGCACTCCTAAAGAGGTTCTTGAAACATATACATCAATAACAGGTAGACCCTTCATACCTCCCAAATGGTCGCTGGGACACCAGTTAAGTAGATACACATACTATCCCCAGGATCTTGTACTCAATATAGTGGATAGGATTCTTATGTATGTTCCTCTAAGCACTGTATACCTCGACATTGACTACATGGATGGCTATAAGATATTCACATGGGATAGGCAGAGGTTCCCAGATCCTAAGGGGCTAGCGGAGGAACTTCATAAGAGGGGTGTGAGGTTAATTACCATAATAGACCCCTATATCAAGATCGAGCCTGATTATGATGTTTTCATAGAATCCCTTAACCTCTTGGTTAGGAGGGCTTCGGGAGAGATCTATATATCTAGGGGGTGGCCGGGCTTTTCAGGTATTCCTGATTTCTTCAACAGAAAAACTAGGGAGTGGTGGTCCTCAAGGATAGAAAAATGGGCTCGAGAATACGGTATAGATGGGATCTGGCTAGATATGAATGAACCCACAGTATTTAATATCAACCCTCCGGGAAAGCTTACGACAAGGGATCCCTTCGAAGCTATTCAGGACCAGATATATCTAATTTCAAGATATGTAGAAAGGGTGTCTAAGATCAATAACTATCAACTCCCCCCTAAGGGTCCAGAGAATCTTGTGGACAGATCTGTGGAGGATGACGCGGTACATAGGCTGGATGATGGGAGAGTTATGAGTCATTGGAGGGTTAGGAACGCATACCCCCTTTTCCAAGCAATGGCTACGTATGAGGGGCTGAAAAGAGTCTATGAGAGGCCCTTTATACTCTCCAGGGCAGGTTACTCTGGGATTCAAAGCTATGCAGCTGTCTGGACCGGGGATAACATGGCTTCTTGGGATCACTTAAAACTCTCGATCCAGATGATCCTAGGCCTATCAATATCAGGGATTGCTTGGGCTGGGGTTGATATCGGCGGTTTCGAAGGTCACACAGATCCCGAATTACTCGCTAGATGGTACCAGGCATGTGCTCTCTTCCCCCTCTTCAGGATTCATAAGCGTAGGGGAGGATCTGACTCAGAGATATTTGCTCTTCCCCCAAGATATAGGGAGATGGCTGTAAAAGCTATAAAATTAAGATATAATATGATTCCGTATTTATGGCACTTAGCCTGGGAAGCTCACATAACAGGATTCCCAATTATAAGACCTCTTGCCCTCGAATACCCGGAG
>Ga0079992_148161_pt1 | contig 11944 bp, 14 predicted proteins | sample FaiFalFF_MnMetaG_3_FD_69197 | JGI IMG/M metagenome (GOLD analysis project Ga0079992, IMG submission 69197) | Freshwater microbial communities from Yellowstone National Park, Wyoming, USA - Fairy Falls B (FF_Mn_B) MetaG (SPADES assembly) (version 2) | ecosystem: Environmental > Aquatic >... | reverse complement strand
GCCTCGAGATTCGCCTCGCATGCCTCCTCACCCGACATCGCCGGCATGGCGTCAAACCTCTCATGCAAAACCACCCACGCACCATCTCTTTTCAATACGGCGACATAGCCATAGCCATGACAGTGCCTACCATCCCCCGCAATCCCCTTCAGATAGATATCATCCCGGGAAGCATCCGCAAAAGCCGTCAAGACCTTCCTGACAACGGGGATGCCGCCGGCGCGGAAGGCGAGCCCAACCATCCTACACATGCAGGCAGCACTGTATACCTCCCTTTAAAACATTCGGCCTATTTATAAATAGACGGATTTCACAATGCTGGAAATATATCTATAGGTACTAACGCTTTCATAGGCATTAGTTCCATATTATTATATGATAAGTTAAATCTTATATAAAACTGATGAAGCTTGTAGGACATGAGTAATGTGGATGAATTAAACGGCTTGAGTTTAAGCAAGTTGGAAGAGATAGTTAAGATTGTGGGGGCGCAGAAGGAGAGGGCTGAAGAACTCAATGTCTGGAGGGCACGCGTCAAGTGGGTGGGCGGTTTTAGGGCGAAGGCCTATGTGAGGGACCACACTTTCACAATCGATGAGCCCGCGGACCTAGCTGGCGTGGATACCGCGCCAAACGCTGTTGAGTACGTCCTCTCGGCGTTGGGCGGCTGCCTCACCGTCGGTTTCATCCTCAACGCAACCAAGAGGAGGGTGAAGGTAGAGGACCTAGAGATAAGCCTTGAGGGGAGGATAGACAATATACTTACGTTTCTGGGGCTGAGCAAGGAAGGGCACCCGGGCTACCGCGAAATAAAGGCTAAGCTATTTGTCCGTGCAAACATAGACCCAAGAACCATTGAGGAGATATGGAATGAGACCTTAGAGACATCGCCTGTAGGGAACACGCTGGCTAAAAACGTAAAAATAATCCCCGAAATAAAGGTGATTGAATAAATGGGTTCCACCCTTTTCCCCACAACTGTTGTAGGTAGCTGGCCAAGACCCGCATGGCTGCTGGCCGAGTTGAAACGGAAAAACAAGGGGGAGATAACCTATGAGGAGTTTAGCAGGACAGCGGACGAAGCAGTGCTCCTAGCAATAAAATACCAGGAGGACGCCGGTTTAGACATAGTCACCGACGGTGAACAGCGGCGGGACAACTTCTACTCCTTCGTTGTGGATAAGCTTGAGGGAATCAAGTTGATGACCGTGGCGGAGGTTATGGACTATGTCGAGGACAGGTCACGCTATGAGCAGATGCTGAGGGCGCTTGACGTCCCAGCATTTGCAATAAAAAGTCCGGTAGTAGTTGCGCCGGTAAAAAGAAAAAGACCGATCTCGCTTGACGAGCTTCAATTTCTCCGTAACCATACGAAGCGGCAGATCAAAATACCCCTTCCAGGACCTTATATGCTGACGCGGGCCAGTTGGATCGACCCTGTTTCACGGAACGCCTACTGGTCTAGGGAGGAGCTTGCCAAGGAGTATGTCCGGCTGTTGAGGGAGGAGATACAGCTTTTGAGGGACAACGGGGCTTACTTTGTGCAGTTAGATGAGCCGACGCTTACTGAGGTTGTTTACGGCGATGTCTCAAAACAGACCTTCATGTGTGCTGCGATATTTTCTAAGGTGGACCCGAGGGAGGAGCTTACGTTCGCCACAGAGCTTATCAACAAAACGGTCAGCGGGGTAAGTGGGATAAAGATAGGTCTCCATGTCTGCAGAGGTAACTGGAGCAGGAGGGAGGAGTCACTTCTGAAGGGAGACTACACACCCCTCATACCCTATTTCCAGGAGATGAAGGTTGACCAGCTGGTCCTAGAGTTCGCTACACAAAGGGCCGGAGACCTCTCCGTCTTCAAAGATACGCCCAACTTCAAAGAGCTCGGCCTCGGTGTGGTAAACCCGAGAACATCACAGGTTGAGAGTAGGGAGCAGATAACCGCCAAGGTTGAGGAAGCAACACGCTACTTTGACCCGTCGAAAATATATCTAAACCCCGACTGCGGCTTTGGCACGTTCGCCGAATCGCCGGTGAACACCGCTGAAACAGCTTACCTTAAACTCAAAAACATGGTGGAGGCCGCTGCGATACTGAGGAAAAAATACGGCGGGTGAAAAGCTATCTAGCTCCTTTTTATTTTGGGATGGAGACCGTAAGGCCATGCTAATAGTAGACAACTCGTCACTTCCCTTCGAAGAGTTCGCTGAACGGGGGGCTAGAGACACCAGTAGAAAGACACTTGTGCTTGAAAAGCTGTTTAGGCTTAGGTATTACAAATTGTCTCCAGGTGGGCAGACACCTTTTGATGTGCATGATTACGAGCATGTGGTAGTAGTGGTTAAAGGAGAGGGTACAGTTGTCACAAGGGAGAACGACATGCCACGTTTACACCATGTGAAGGCAGGCACCGTACTTCATATTAAATCCAGAGAGCCCCATCAGTTTGTCAACACAGGTGAGGAGAGCTTCGAGTTTTACTGCTTCAGCACCTCATCCATTCTCTACACGGAAACGGTTGCAGAGGCACTAGCACGACATGGATGAAAACACTGCAGAGGACTATATAGTTTCTAGCATACGTTTGATCGAGTCCTACGAGGTCAGGGCTAGGGCTGGTGTCCTCAAAACAGATACACTTCCGCAAACTATCATTGATGCTTTATCCAGAAACTTAGTGGAGGATGCTGTACATCTACGGCATAGCGTATCGGGTCGAGGTGTTAAGGTTGATGAAGACCTAGCCCATGCGCTTGAGGCGGCCTTGAGGGAAAGGAACCCGCTTATCGTAGAGCTAGGACACATGCTTATTGTTGAGCCGTCGCTGAAAGCCCTTGCAGAACTTCTCCAAAACACCCAGATAAAGTGTAGCCGATTGCTTGAAACTCTCTCTATTGAGGAGAAAAACCACTACAGCCTGTCAGCCCAGCTTCCTGAAGAAATTAGAGAAATGGACGAACCCTTCACAAACTATCTCGAGGCCAACATCCTACTCATGTATGTGACCGTTTTTCCCTCAGACGAGGGCAAGGACACGCTACTTACATTTCTGGGGCAAAGCCAAAAAGATATTCTAAAAACGTTTTACCAGACCGTCGACAAGCTTAGATACGAAACGGTCTCAACGGTGTTCGGACAAAACTCTGAGGCCGGAAAGCTTGTTAAGGGTTACGGGTTGGCGAAGACTGGCATTTGCTAACACATATTTGATGGCTGCAGTTTTCTTTACCGCATATTATGTCCGCGTCAAACGCTGTTTAGGGCTGATGCCACCTTCGAAGGTTAGGCTAACTATGGTATGGTAAACCTGCAAATATCAGTTCTTTCATCCACTTAGCAATGACTCACTTTTTCATCTAATAACCGACAATAACACCTTCGCCTGCGGATTCTGGGATAACGTTTACAACACCCCCCTTCCATGGATGTATAGTGCAATAGTATACGTACGTGCCTTGGGTGTGAAAGACAAACTCACCGCTCCCGCCCGGGTTTAGGATCAGGTCGGGTCCTTTTACCCCTTTTGGTGTGGACAGCGATGTTACAGTATGGGTAACGCTGTCGGCGTTGTACCAAAGAACTTTTTGCCCTACCTTGATGGTTAGATTTGCCGGCGAGAAGTAGTCATCTATAAACAGAGGTGAACTCCCCGACCAGTTTGGCGGAGGTATGAATGAACCCTTTTTTATAACAACAGTCTTCGTAGACGGCCCGCCCCCAAAGACGAATATGGCGACCGTTGTTAGGACGGCTGCCAATGAAACAGCCGCCAGCACAACCAGCATACTTCTCTTCATCAAACCCGATTCAGAACCTCTACGACGCCCTGCATCCATGGATGCGGCATACAGACGTACCGATAAATTCCCGGGGTGGAGAATCTGTAGACATACTGCATGTACATTTTCAATCCCTCGGAGTCGAACTTGCCGTTTATTGCGGTTACGGTGTGGTAGTGGTCGTCGAGGTTAACCCATCGGACAGTTTCATTAACCCCTATGAAGACTCTCACGAAGGATGGGTGGAAGTTCATGGCATAAGGCATGTGGGCTGTTCCCCTGAATATATAAACGGTAACTATCCCGCCCCTGTGGCCCGCATACGGAATCAGAATTACAGATGTCGTCAGAGCCGCTAAGAAGAGACTACACAGTAACGTCGTGATATAACTGCCGTTCAACCTTTCATCACCCTAACACCTGAAATAAGCTCGCCCACAGTCCTCCCCTTCAGTAGTATCATAATGAGGCCGACAAGCCCGAAGAAAAGCAGGTCCACGTACCTGAACAGGTTTCTAAAAAGAACCCTGAAAACTCGATGGTCTAAAGCCACCACCCTCATCCCTGTAACATACAGCCCTAACGTCCTTCCCCAGAGAACCTCGGATATGAGGCCGTAGATAACCCATAACGTGGCCCAGATGGTGTATGAGAGAGGGAAGAGCAGGAAAGTGATAGACAGTATTCCGTCTACGGTGCTTAGAAGATCGACCGGCTTGAATAGGGCTGTTATAATTAAAGCCGATGTGAGGAGATAGAGGTTAGAAGATACCAGCCCGTCTATAAGGGCGCTGGCCAGCCTCAGCCTCCTCTCTGTGAAGCCGCCACCCCCACTACTTCTAGCCATCTTGAATACTAGAAACACTGCCGCAGCAACCGCACCGGGTACTTCAACCTTCGCCATCAACTCCAGCAGCTTGGCAGGATTGGGTATGTAGATTCTTAACGGCTCGGGGATTGTGCATGGAAGCGGTACATCGCCCTCAGCCCGCTCGCCGGAGGAACACCCACCAAAACCCGTACCATCGCTCCAGTAATCCATTCCATTACCGGCGAACCTGTTGTGCTCGTATCGGTTGAATAAGGGTGGTAAGAGGAAGTACCACTGCCCAATCCCCCACTTCTCTTGACCTCTAATCGTGTTATTTCTCACAGTAGTGTATGCAGTGCCTATTAAAGCGACACCGACTCCGACTGGCACGCCGTATGTCTCCGCGAAACCAGCTGCCTTGACGGCTCTGTTGTTGTTATATTCTATGACGTTGTTTTCAATAACTATGTTGGATGACCATATCAGCAGGGGCCATCTCCCTGTGAGGAATAGCTTTAGGTCAGGCATCAGTGTGTTAGGTGCCACACCTACCGAATTGTTATAGAACCGTGAATTCCTTATCACCACACCATTTGCACGTGTCCCGCTGTAGCCTAGGGTGTTGTTGAAGACCTCAGCATATTCGATTACACAGTTACATCTCTCCGTAACCTCCCCAATGTATACTCCTGAGTCGCCGCTGCCTGAAGCTATAACGTGGGAGAACCTTCCTTTCTCGCTTGCGAGGACGTTTAGGCCGTAAACCCTGTTATTTACTGACTTGACGTTTACAACAGCGAAATAATCTGAGGCCACGAAGAAGACACCGTTTCCCATATAGTTTCGTATGGTCATATTCGCGACGGTTACATGGGGTGAGGCAACAACGAATACACCGTTACCAAGCCTACCGCCTCCGTCAAGTATAACGGAGTCCCTGTCGGCCCCGACCAATGTAAGCCAGGGCTTCGACGAAATGGTAACTGCCTCGTGATAGATTCCAGGGAGTATAAGGATTGTATCGCCCGGACGTGCAACTTGGGCTGCCTCCTGTATAGTCTTGAAATCCGCCGGCCCCGTTGCTGAGACCTTGAGCGTACGCCCAGCCGCGGGACGTGGGGTCTCAGGTGATTCGAGGCGTTGATGCGTCCACCATGGCTCTGGCGCTGTGAGGATTACGGAGAGCATGAATATGTGTGGGAATAAAAGAATGAAGAACAATATCGCTGTATTAAACAACGGCCTAACCATATATTCAGAAAAGGCTCTAGCCGCTTAAATCTTTTTCAAAAATGTGTTTAACACACCTTACGGTCCGGTGTGTTTATACCGGCATGTATTGGTCAAAGTGGGAAATTCTTCTCCAAAAACCTGTAGAAGTCATCCCCGCAGAACCATGGGAAGTCAGGGACGCCGACCACTTTAATCCTTCCATCAACCACTATTGTTGGAACAGCCGTGATTTTGTAAAGTTTACGTTTCATCTTAACTTCCTCATCACCCGAGTCGACGTCAAACACACGCATGATGCAATCCCTACACTTACCAACTGTTACAATGTTGACTACTTTCCGGCAAAGACTACAACCCCCCGTGAATACCTCAATGAGGTGTGGCATACAGCCAAATCATCCAAAGCATTAATTATAGTTTTTCGAAGTCAAGCGCGTGAAACTCGCATATCTTCTCGTGAATCTTGATGTTAATGGTTCGTTTAAAGATTAACGTCTTAGCCGGTTATAAACCTCCACAACCAATTGTTAAATGTGTGTTTTGTGGTGGGGGTGTTTGATGGTTAGGATTGCTTCAGTCTCTAGGCAGGCTGTGAAGGGGCTCGTCTACGTTGACTTCAGAAGGAACAAACTCTACGCCTTAGCCGACGATAGTGAGGAAGTCCTTACCCTCAATAACTTGGCGGAGCTGGCTGGGAGGCTGAGGCCCGCGGTCATTGTCCTCGATAACCTACCGGGTAAGCTATAAAACATGGCAGCGGAGCTAGCGAAAACAGGTATTAAATTCCTACTACTCAAGGACTTTGAAAAGAGAAAGAGCAAGGGTTTGAAGAGGTCCGATGAAAACGATGTAGTTGCGTTGAAGACACTATTCCGCCGAAACCCAGATAGCTTCCAGCCATTATTTGAAACACCTGAAGAGCTTACCATCAGGGCTCTGACGGAGCTATGGGTTCAGGAGGCTTTTCTTAAGAAGGTTTCCAAGCAGGCTCGGAAAACTACAAACCACCTAATAGCAACAGAACTACATAAGACACACAGAGGACTCGTTGAAAAGCTTGCAGAGGAGATACATGGGGAAGTCCTAAAACTACCGCTATACAGACCAGCCTTTGAACGGCTTAGACTTAAAGGACCAGCAATGGCATATCTAATAAGCCACGACGGGTGGGCTTTAAAGACGCTACCGCGTGAAAAACTAATCCTCAGGTTTCAGATGACTGGTAGACGTAAACATAGGAAGAGGAATACCAGGAGTAGGCTGTTGATAATGCTGGCAATGTCCGCAGCTCTACACAAACATCCAACATATTACCAGGTCTACCAAAGATACTCTGAGAGGTTTAAAGGCGATAGCGGAAAAAAGGCATATTGGAAGGCCATCCTACGGGTTGCCGAAAGAATACTAAGAAACCTACACAGCATCGTAAAAAAATATAAAACAAACCCCAGATACATAGGCTGGGCTTGAGCGGCGGAAAAACCCCAGACCCGGCCCAAGCTCGTGAGTCCTCATAAAAGAGGCCCAAAATGTTTCGTCCGCGTGTCTGGGGTTCCGAGTCCGCTGACTGCGCCCAGCCAAATCCCCTCTCCCCTCTTACTACTCTTTTTCATGCTTACCGTTTTAGTTTAATCAAGTCTGTGCTCCCTCTTGTGATGAGGATGTTTTTGCTTGTTTTGTTGTTGCGGCCGTGGGTGATGTTGCCGTGGGCTTTCTGACCGATTTATTCACTGGTCAGTTTACAGGTTATAGGCCAGCTATAGAGATTTCTGGTGGGCGGGAGCAGGCGAACTTTACACTGACTAATCAGTTTGGTAGGCTGTTCACTCTACTCCGTTAATGGTAAAGCCGTCCTTATCTACACGTGAAACATTTTTGTCGAAGTCTCCCGCCTTCCTGTAAACCCAGTAAGCTTTTCTCCTCCTGTCTCTAATTCTCTCGAGTAAACCCATGGCGGTGAGGTGCTCGAGCGCTGGCCTAACATATCTGAAATCTTTTGGGGCCCAGCCAAGCCTGTGGAGCTCGGCCGCAACCTCTGAAGGCGACCGATAACGGTCTAGGAAACCCCTCTCAGCCAAGAGTATAATTCTCCCGTAGAGCTCGTCCTCGGATACCTTAACGTATTCAGGTACCCGCTCTAAAATAACCTTGGGTACAGACACTTTTATCTCAACCCTGTCAATAGATTTTAACAATGTATCCACTGCCTGCTCAAGCCGCTCAACCCTATGCTTCAGCTCTTCAACGGCAGACGCTAAATCACTCATGCACCAGATGTGCAGAACACAGATATAACCCCTCACATACACAGGCGTATCAAAAATCCTGAGTTACAGAATCGGGTAGCGAAATCGTCTTACCATATTTTATTGGATATGAACTGCTCGGTTGTGTACCGGTTGGGGTGAAGGTGATTTCAAACCCGCTACACGAATTTAAAATTTGTAAAAACTTTTGTCAGCACCCAGTCTGATGGAAAACTAGAAAGCTCGAATAGTTCAACTATTACATTCTATCTCGTTCTTTTTCGGACTGGAGTCGCAAGCCAAACCCGTTCCTGCCTCTTTTGGCTTAACCTTAATAGTAGGGGGTGTAAGTTACTTACAAGGGGTGTAAGTTGTATTTCTCGCTTGAGGTGAAGACGAAAAGAGAGGACTTCTTCGACATGGACGAAGAGTTCAACACACTGAGAAGCGAGCTGCTTGACCCCTACACACGGATGGTCGTTATAAAAGGTTTGAGGAGGACAGGAAAATCCTCCCTCATCCGTGTAGCCCTCAACGAGACAGGTCTTCCTCACATCTTGATAGACCTCAGGCTGGCTGCTCCACCCACCCCGGAAACTTTCTATGAATATTTTTCAGCAGAGCTCAGCAAATTTCTCGAGGATGGTGGTTTGAGGAAAGCCCTATCAACGATCAAGGGTTTAGAGGTCTCAGGTTTAAAACTTGAGTTCAGCGAGAAAAAACCAAGCGTCATAGGGCGTGTGCTCGAGGAGGTTGGGAGAAGAAATAGGGGGAGGCAGCTGGTTTTAGCGATTGACGAGGCTCAAGCCCTAAGATACATTAGAGGTTTCGGCGAGGTGCTGGCCCACATATACGATTACGTGGATGGGGTAAAGATAGTTTTGACAGGGTCTGAGGTCGGGCTATTGGACAGGTTCATCGGCGTAGGAAACCCAAAGGCCCCACTATTCGGCAGAGCCTACACAGAAATAGTCATGGGACGGCTGTCGTCTGAAAAAGCCTTACTCTTCCTACGCGAAGGGTTTAGCCAAATGAGGGTAAAGGTTCCACAGCCTGAACTGGAGCAAGCCATTCAACGTCTTGACGGGGTAATAGGGTGGCTCACCTACTACGGACACCTAAGGGGTAAGGGTGTCGAAACAGCGCTTGAAAGAGCGGTTGAGGATGGGATGAAAATGGCGGCCGAAGAGTTCAAGCAATTCCTCAGCATCAGACCTGTTGCAAGCAGGAGGTACATAGAGGTTCTAAAAACTCTTGTGAAACCATCCACCTGGAGCGAGGTCAAAAGAGCTCTCAGTACTGTTGCAAACGTCAGCGATAAACAGTTATCAAGTTTCCTGAAAGAATTAGTCGATTACGGATTCGTGGAGAAGAAAAATAAACTCTACATGATAGCGGACCCGCTTTTAGCAGAGGCAGCCAGGAGAGGAGCGGTCCTATAGACGCTTTTCATAACTTGGAGATACTGTTGTTAACCTGTCCAGACTTAGCTGGTAACGTTGACATGTGTTTGACACAATACTAATAACATTGCGTATGATGTTTAGGTTTAGTGCGTTGTGACACACCCCTCTAAGGAGATTGTGGGAACGGTTAGTGACGTGCTTGGGAGTAGGAAGATTGCGTTATGTGTGACAGGCAGTGTTGCGGCCTTCTTAAGCCCAGCCATAGCCCGGGAGCTTATGCGTCAAGGAGCCGAGGTATACGTATTCATGACACCCTCCGCGGCAACGCTTGTCTCACCGACGCTCATGCAGTGGGCTTCAGGCAATCCCGTGGTGGCTGAGTTGACAGCCGAGCTTGAGCATGTCAGGTATGCGGCGGAGTGTGACCTTGTGCTCGTGGCTCCCGCAACCGCAAACACAATAGCAAAGATGGCTGCAGGGGTTGCCGACAACCCAGTAACCACACTTGCCTTAACAGCGATGGGGTATCGGAAGAAGGTTGTGGTTGTCCCGGCTATGCATGAGCCGATGTGGGCTGCCGAACAAACACAGCGGAACATCGAGACCCTGAAAAAGCTGGGGGTCACGGTTATAGAGCCCGTCATTGGTGAGCAGAAGGCAAAGCTGGCCGACATACCTTACATAGTCGACAATGTGGTTAGGCTTCTCCACCCCAAGAGGCTGCCCGAAGGTGTGAGGGTTTTGGTAGCTGCAGGGGCTACCGTTGAATACATGGACCCAATAAGGGTTGTGACAAACCAGAGCTCGGGGAGGATGGGGCTGGAGATAGCTATGGAGGCTTTTAGACGCGGTGCGGAGGTCGGCCTCATACTTGGCCATGCGTCGGTTAACCCACCCAGCTACATACCTGTCGTGAGAGTTGACGACTCGGAAAGCCTTAAACAAGCACTCAAAGCCCAGCTGACTGAAAAACCGCCAAACATTTACTTCAGCACCATAGCTGTGGCCGACTACAGGCCTATAAGGAGACGTGAGGCAAAAGCCGACACATCCACCGAAAATAGACTGCATATTGATTTAGAGTCGGTAGGTAAAATACTCCCCACCGTGAAAGAGCTAAGTCCGTCCACGGTTGTCGTAGCATTCAAAGCCGAATACCGCGTCGACGAGAAACAGTTGGTGGAGAAGGCTAAGAGGCTGCTGGATTACTCCGACATCGTGTATGCCTCAGATGTGGCGAGGCCTGAGGCACGCTTCGGCTCGGCTACAACCTCTGGCGTGGTTGTGGACAGGAAAGGCAATACAATCACCGTATCCAACAAGCGGAAGAGCGAAGTCGCTGCCCTGCTGCTTGACCTGGCAGCCTCTATGCTGTCCATGGGCTGATCACATGCGGAGAATCAAGGTGGCTGCATTACAGATTAGCCCGTCGGACATAAGCCAAACCCTGAATAAAGCAGTCGAGTTAATTGGTGCGGCAAGCGACATGGATGCATCGATGGTGTGCTTTCCCGAGGCGTGGTTTCACCGGAGCCCGTTATCTGAGCTAGGAGAGATGCTACGAAACTACGGCCGGATAGTGTCGGCCCTCTCCGACGCAGCCTTCAGTAACGGCGTATGGGTTATAGGAGGTGGGCTTTACTCACCTATAGGCCCCCAGATAGTTTCCCCAATCATATCGCCTAGAGGAGAAGTAGTGGGGGTTCAAGAGAAGGTCCACCTCTTCAGGGATGAGAGAAAAATCTTCAGGCGTGGGGAGAGGTTTAAGGTCTTTGAGGTAAATGGGGTTGTAACCGGCATTTTAGTATGCCATGACATAGTTTATCCTGAGGCCGCTAGGACACTTGCCCTGAAAGGTGCAGAACTGTTACTCAACCCCTCCCGAATAGTTTCAGCCGGCTGCCAGCCCTGGAGAACATACTTGGAAGCCCGCTGCCTAGAGAACAGGATACCCATAGTAGCCCCCAACATCACACTACCAAACCTCTACACAGGCTGCTCCAGAATAATAACGGTTAGAGAGGGCAATATGGGTGTAGGTGTCGTTGAAACACTGGCGGAGGCGGGGGCTGAGGAGACGGTAATCACAGCTGAAATCGACCTCGAAAAACCATCAGAGATGCGGAGGGACCGACTATCACAACGTGTCCCAGAAACATACGAAAACATCTAAAAGCCCTCACATCTATGTATCTGATAGTTTCTAGAGAGTGTCGGAGCTAACTCATCTTTTACAAAGATAACGAGACTTCTTCTTTTAATGACGTGAGAAAAGTTTGAACTTTAAGAGCACATTTCCGATTAAGGTTTTGTCACTGGTTTGTTTTCACTTTTTAATAGCTTTCCTTATTTTGAGGTCGAAGATATTAATGGCATGGCGGACGGCTCATATCGCGGGTTTCTGGCTGCAATGTTCTCTGACCGTCGGATAAGAATGCTAGGGGTAGCGGTTTCTGTTTCGTTTGCCGT
>Ga0079992_134030_pt1 | contig 11958 bp, 8 predicted proteins | sample FaiFalFF_MnMetaG_3_FD_69197 | JGI IMG/M metagenome (GOLD analysis project Ga0079992, IMG submission 69197) | Freshwater microbial communities from Yellowstone National Park, Wyoming, USA - Fairy Falls B (FF_Mn_B) MetaG (SPADES assembly) (version 2) | ecosystem: Environmental > Aquatic > Freshwater... | reverse complement strand
CGGCTAAAGACCGGGAACAGGATTGCCGCCAGAATGGCGATTATCGCTATCACGACAAGCAACTCAATGAGGGTGAAGCCACGACGCCACTGAAGGGCATGTCGCTTGCTGCCGTGCATCGCCATAGCCATCCCTCCTGTCAGAAAGTTTGCGATTTTCAAGGCTGCTTTGCCCATCCCTCGGCTGTCGCCACTAACATTTTAACCTCGGACGATTAAAGGCGTAATAAGGTCGGCTCAAGGGCAGTTTAAGGACTCGCCATGTTACCCCTCGGAGGGCGACAGGCTTAAAATTCGCTGTTGCCGCTCGTCGCCGCAAATCGGTCTCAACGGTGGGGTGAGGGCAATCCATGCGATGGCAAAAATGCCAAGATGCCGTCCGGCAGTGGCACTTAGACGGTTGGCTGTTGACAGATTTTCGCCGTGTCAACCCGATCGCCGCCGAACTTGTGCACCTACCCCACACGGCGACCCGCCGTTGGTTTTGCCTCATCCCTGCCGAGGGCGAACCCCGTTGGCTCGTCCCTCGCTTGGAGCGCTCGTTGTTTGCCGAAGTGCCCGGCATCGTCACCGATTACGGTTCTCGCCAAGAGTTGCTGGACGGGTTGCGCGGGTTGTTGCAAGGCGTTCAACGCCTCGCCGTTGACTATTCGCCCAAGGGCGAATTGCCGACCGTCTCTTTTTTGGATGCGGGCACTTTTGAGTTGCTCCAAAGTTTTGGCGTGGAACTCGTCTCGTCGGCGGATTTAGTCCATTGGGTTTTAGGGCGAGTGGACGAGAAGGGCTTGGCGCTCCATCGGCAAGCCGCCCAAAAATTGCTGCGGTTGAAAGATGAAGCCTTCACCTTCATCGTGGACGCGTTGATGGCAGGGCGAACGGTGACGGAATGGGATGTCCAGCAGTTTTTGCTGCAATGCTTTCAGCAAGAAGGGTTGACAACTTCTCATCCGCCCATTGTCGCCTGCATGGGCAACAGCGCCAACCCGCATTACTTTCCGACCGCCGAAAAAGCGGCACCCATCGGTTGGGGCGATTTCGTCTTGCTGGATTTGTTCGCCAAAATTGCCGACGACCCCGACGCCGTTTACGCCGACATCACTTGGTGCGCTTACACGGGCAGCACCGTCCCGCCCCGTTTTGAGGCGCCCTTCGCCGCCGTGCGGGAAGCCCGCAATGCTGCCCTTCAGTTTTTGGCGGAAAGGATAGAAAAGGGCGAACCCGTGCATGGCTTTGAAGTAGATGCCGTCGCCCGCAAGGTCGTCGCCCAACACGGCTTTGCCGACCGCTTCATCCACCGATTGGGGCATTCGTTGGGGCGTGAGGTGCACGGCTGGGGTATCAACTTGGACGGTTACGAAACCCACGACCATCGCCAGTTAGTGCCCGGCACGCTGGTAACCATTGAACCGGGCATTTACGGACCCGAAATCGGCGTCCGCAGCGAAATCAATGTCGTCGTGCAAGATGGCAAAATTGAGGTGACGACTTTGCCCTTGCAGGAACGCATCTTGCCGTTGATTTGATGAGGGGGGATGGGCGATTTTTCCGATCAAGGACGACATCCCGTCGCAACGGTTTCCGTTCGTCACTTACGGCATCATCGCCATCAATGCCGTCACTTTTTTGTTTGAGGTGGCGCTGGGTCACCGTCTGGACGAATTCATCCGCCTCGTCGCCGTCGTGCCCGTAGAATACACGGCGTTTTTGCGGGGCGAACCCGTCCCGACGCTCAAATTACTCGTCGCTCCCTTTGTCACGATGTTTTTGCACGGCGGTTGGGCACACCTTTTGGGCAACATGTGGTTTCTCTTTCTGTTCGGCGACAATGTGGAGGATGCGATGGGGCATGGGCGCTACTTCGTCTTTTACATCGTCTGCGGTCTTGTCGCCACCGTTGCCCACATCATCACCAATCCCCACTCGCCCATCCCTGTCGTCGGCGCCAGCGGCGCCATTTCGGGTGTCGTCGGGGCTTACCTCGTGATGTTTCCGACGGCTCGCATCCTAACCCTCGTGCCCATCCTGTTCTTTTTTGACATCGTGCTTTTGCCTGCCCTTGTGTTCATCGGGCTGTGGTTTTTGTTCCAGTTGTCGTCGGGGCTGTTTTCGCTTTTGGTGCCCAACATCGGGGGTGTTGCTTGGTGGGCGCACATCGGCGGCTTCGTGGCGGGTGTTTTCCTTGCCCCGCTGTTGCGGGAACGCCGTCGCTATCGCCTTCGGGTTCGCATCTACCGCTATCCCCGCAGTTGGGGCGGCTATTTTTAGGGCTTGGCTGATGAAACAATTCGGCAAGCAAGGGGGACGGAAGGGATGGATTGGTTCTTCCAACTTTTCTGGCTGCTTCTGGCGATTTCTGCCGTCACACCTTGGCTGCAACAAAAGATGCTGGAAGAGATGCGCTTTCGGGTGATGCAGCGGTTGGAGAAGCGCCGTCGCTCGCGGGTCATCGCCCTCATCCATCGGCAAGAGACAGTCAGTTGGCTGGGTTTTCCCTTGATGCGCTTCATCAACATTGACGATTCCGAGGAAGTCCTGCGCGCCATCCGCCTAACGCCTCCTGACATGCCCATTGACTTCATCATCCACACGCCGGGCGGATTGGTTTTAGCCGCCGAACAAATCGCCCGCGCCCTTCACAAGCATCCCGGCAAAGTCACTGTCTTCATCCCGCACTACGCCATGTCAGGCGGGACGATGATTGCGTTGGCAGCCGATGAAATCGTCATGGACGAAAACGCCGTGTTGGGACCGCTGGACCCGCAAATCGGCAATTGTCCCGCCGCTTCGGTGCTGCGGGTGTTGGAGCGAAAGGACATCAATCAGGTGGATGACCAAACCCTCATCATGGCGGACATCGCCGAGAAAGCCATCCAGCAAGTCCGCCGCACCGTCATGGAATTGCTCAGCGACAAGATGCCATCCGCCCAAGCCGAAAGTGTCGCTGTCGCCTTAACGGAAGGGCGTTGGACGCACGATTACCCCATCACAGTGGACGAGGCGAAAGCGTTGGGTCTGCCCGTGCGGACGGAAATGCCCGAGGAAGTTTACGAGTTGATGGCGCTTTACCCCCAGCCGATCCAGCGCCGCCCCTCCGTCCAATACATCCCCTTGCCCTACCGCACCGAACAACCACCGCCGCTGCCACCAAAACGATGATGCCTTTAGAAAGCGGTTCACGGAGGTATTTGGCGGTTGAGACGCTCCAAATCGTCGGGCGTGTCCACACCGACACTGCGGTAGGGCGTGAGGACGACTTTGATGCGGACGCCGTGCTCTAATGCCCGCAGTTGTTCCAACCCTTCCGCTCGCTCCAATGCGGTCGGCGCCCATTGGGCAAATTGCAGCAAAAACTCCCGTCGGTAAGCGTAAAGCCCGATGTGCCGCAAGGGGCGAACGACGGCATCATCGGGGATAGCAAACGACGGCGTTTCTGCCATCGTGCCTTTGGGGCGAAAGAAGGGTAGGGGAGAGCGGGAAAAGTAAAGGGCGAACCCATCTCGGTCGGTGACCACCTTGACGACATTCGGGTTGCGATATTCGCCTTCGTCGGCGATGGGTGTCGCCAGCGTCGTCATCTTCAAAGTCGGGTCGGCGAAAAAGGGTTGGACGGCAGCGTCAATGGCTTCGGGCGCAATCAACGGTTCATCGCCTTGAATGTTGACGACGACATCGGCGTCCAGTCGTTCCGCCACTTCGGCGATGCGGTCGGTGCCCGAAGGGTGATGGGGCGAAGTCATCACGCATTCGCCCCCAAAACTTTCCACGACTGCTTTCACCCGCTCATCATCCGTCGCCACCAGCACTTCGGAAAGGGATTTCGCTCGCTTGGCTCGCTCATAGACATGCTGAACGATGGGCTTGCCCCAAAGCGAAGCCAGCACCTTGCCGGGAAAACGCACCGACGCATAACGGGCAGGGATGATGCCGACAACTTTACGGACGGATTGAACACCTTCCCCTTTGCGGATGCGGCGCATTAGTTCGGTCGTGGAACGCCCTTCCACTTTCGGCAGGATGACGATTTGTCCGCCATAGGAACGCACCAAAGGGGCTTCGGGCAAATCGTCTTCCGTGTAATCGCCCCCCTTGACATGGACATCGGGCTTGAGCGTTTGCAAGAGGGCATGGGGCGTCAACTCGTCAAAGATGACGACGAAATCCACGAAGGAAAGGCTCGCCAGCAGCAACGCCCGATCTTCCTGCGGCACCAAAGGGCGCTCGCTGCCTTTCAACGCCCGCACCGATGCATCGGAATTCAGCCCGACGATGAGGACATCCCCAAGGCTTTTCGCCTGCGCCAAGTAAGTCACATGCCCTGCGTGGAGCAAATCAAAGCAGCCATTGGTGAACACGATGCGCTTGCCCTGTCGTCGCAAATCGGCGACGAGGGAAGAAAGTTCCGCCAGCGCCTTGATTTTCGCCTGAAGGGTTTCCAACATCTCGCCCTCACCTGCCGATGGCTTGAGACGACCCAAAGCAGCGGACAAGTTTTGGGTGCTGTTGCCTGATGCCCTCGCTCCTTCAAAAGTGGTCGGGGAGAATTGTAAAGCCACGCCCTTTTGATGGGCAAACCGCAACCGAGGCGCGGAGTGGGAATCGGGACGCCCGTAAGCGCTTGCCCACTTCGTTCATTGCGTTGCTCCCGACGAACTTACCTGTTGGCTTGTCGGTTGCCCCGAAGTGAGGGGCGCAGGTTGCGCCAACCGCTGGCGATATTGCAGGTAAAGGCGGGTGTGGCGGCTCTCTAAGGGCACGGGTTTGCCTGCGATGAACAAGTAGTGCAAATTGGTCGTGACTTCCAACGGGTCACCATCGGTGACGATCAAGTTCGCCACTTTGCCCACTTCCAAACTCCCCAGTTGGTCGGCGACACCCAAAATTTCGGCTGCGTTAATTGTCACGGCTTTCAAGGCTTCCTCGTGGGGCAACCCGAAGGCGCAAGCGACGCCGACTTGATAGGGCAAATCCCGCGCCGTCGCCGCACTCGCCGACTGGAAGGCAATTTTCACGCCCGCCCGATGCAACACCGCTGGGTTCGCCCAAGGGGCATCGTAAGGGTCGTAATCGCTGGCAGGCAAAGTCCAAAGCGGTCCGACGATGACGGGCACTTTCTTTTGCGCCAGCAAGTCAACGACTTTCCACGCATCTCGCCCGCCTGCGATGACCGCCTTCAAGCCAAATTCGTCCGCCAATTGCAACGCCGTGCGGATGCCACGGGCGCTGTTGGTGTGGAAGATGACGGGCAATTTGCCCGTTATGTAAGGCAGCATCGCCTCCAAGCGTGGGTCAAAAGCAACTTCAGCGCCTTTGCTTTTCGCTTCGGCGTAAAGTTTCGCCCGTCGCAGGAAATCCCGAAGCCGCTGCAATCGGGTGCCGCTCTCTTCCAGCAATTGCTGAAGTTGCTGAGGCTCCATCATCAACCGCACGAAGGAAGGCAACCCGCCCAACCCTTCAGGCACATTGAGGTGCAAGGCAGCAGGGCTTTTGATGCGCATCTCATCGGGTGTCCAACCCGCAAGGTGAATGACGGCGCTTTGACCGCTGATGACACCGCCCGTCGGGCGTGTCAAGGCTGCTGTGATGCCGACAAAGCGCGTGATGGCGAAATGCTCGCTGGCAGGATTGACCGCAATGAGGGCTTGCAAATCGGGTTGAAAATCCCCGCTCTCGCTGGTGTCCACCGTCGCCCGAACGGCGCCGATTTCTGTCAAGCCCAACACCGAACCTGCGTCAATCAACCCAGGGTAAACCCGCAACCCTTTGGCGTTGATGACGACAGCATCCTTCGGGATGGCGATGTTTTTGCCGATAGCCTTGATGCGGTCGCCTTCTATCAGCACGACGCCGTTTTCTATCGGCGGTTGTGTGATGGGATAGACCGTCGCCCCGACGATGGCGTAGCGACGGGCAGGTGGCGGCGTCGGGATGGCGAGGTGGTCAGTTCGGCAAAGGGACAACTCGCGCCGAACGGTCGCCGTCTTGTCCACGCCGAAAGCGTCGCGGCGCATGAAAAGCACTTCGCCGTCCACCAGCGTCATCACGCACTTGCTGTAAACGCTCAAGGGATGACCGTCCCAGATGCTGATGTCGGCATCTTTGCCGACTTCCAAAGTGCCCGTTCGGTGGGCGATGCCCAATTGCATCGCAGGGTAAAGGGTGACGAGTCGCAGGGCTTCCTCCGTTGTCAAGTCGCCATACTTGATGCACTTCGCCGCTTCCAAATTAAGCCGTCGCATCCGTTCACCGCTGTCAGAGTTGACCGAAGTGATGATGCCTGCCCGCAGGCACATCGCCGCATTGTAAGGAATGGCGTCGTAGGCTTCCACCTTGTATGCCCAATAGTCGGCGAAGACAGAAACGCCCACGCCCGCCGCCGCCAGTTCAGGCGCAATCTTGTAGGCTTCCAACGCATGTTGGAACGCCGCAATCTTGAAGCCGTATTCCTTCGCCAACCGCACCAGCATCAGCATCTCGTCAGCGCGATAAGCGTGGCAGTGAACCCAGATGTTGCCCCGCAAGATGTCCGCCAAAGTTTCCAAGCGCAAATCGCGCCGAGGCGGGATGGCGTGGGGGTTGCGTTGACGCTCCCGTTCGTAATGCTCCCACGCTTTCATGTATCGGCGAGTTTCGTCAAAGGCGCGACGGATGACCGCCTCCACACCCAGCCGCGTCGTCGGGAAGCGCACCGTTTCGCCCGTGAAATTCGCCCGCTTCGGGTTTTCGCCCAAAGCGAACTTGATGATGCGGGGTGCATCGGGGATAATCAGTCGCTCCACTGGCTGTCGCCACTTCATCTTGACGACGACGCTTTGCCCTCCGATGGCGTTAGCGCTGCCATGCAAAATCAGCGCCGCCGTCACGCCCCCCGTCAAAGCGCGATAGATGGACAAACTTTGCGGCACCAAGACATCGTGGATGCGCACTTCCGCTGTGATGCTGTCCGTCCCTTCGTTGGTGGCATCAATGGCGATATGCGAGTGGGCATCAATGATGCCAGGCATGATGAACTTGCCCGTCGCATCAATGACGGGGATGCCGTCAGGTGGCGTCAAGTCTTTGCCGATGGCAGCGATTTTGCCGTCCCGCACCAAAATGCTCCCGCCTTCTATCACCTGTCCCGTGCCCGTCCAAATCGTCCCGCCTTTGATGAAGCAGTTGCCGTTCGTTTTGATGGCGGGTTGGCGATGCTCGTCCAATTCAACGGGCACTTGCGCCATCGCCAACGCCGACAGGATGAGGGCAACGACGACACACCATCGCCACATCTTCGCTCACCTCCTGAGGCACTCAATCGGGCAAACACTCGCCCCCACTTCCGTCTTCTGGAGGCAACTCAAAGCGAGGGAAACGAGGGCGTTGCTCCGTCGGGGAAGGCGTTGGTGCTGCGGGGCGCGATGGGACGCGCTCGCGCATCGGCTCAAACTTGCGACCGTCAATGAACAGGTAACGCACTTGCGCCTTCTCATCGGTGAACTCGCCCGTCATCACGACCAAATTGGCGACTTTGCCCGCTTCCACCGTGCCCATGTGCGAATCCATGCCGAACAGTTTTGCGGGGTTGACCGTCAATGCCCGCAAGGCAACTTCTTTGGGCAACCCCGCTTGGATGGCGCGGCGCAGGTTTTGCCAAAACTCCGACAAGTTGCGCGTGCCCCGCGTCGTGAAGGCAAACAACACACCCGCTTGGTGCAACTTGGCGGCATTAGCGACCCGTTCTTGCCATTGGCGTTGCCGCTCTTTGAAGATGGCTTCCGTCATTTCGGTTTCTTCTTCCCGCTCCGCCATTGGCGCTTCCTCTTCCGCTTGGGGTTCGGCGAGAAGTTCGGGAGGCGCTTGCGGGCGCTCGGAGGGCTGTCGGCGCGCCGATGGGCGACGGGGTTCAGGACCAAAAGCGAGGCTGACGATGACAGGGATTTTGCGTCTCGCCAATTCGTCGGCAACTTTCCACGCTTCCCGACCACCGCTGATGATCAACCGAAGCCCAAACTCGTCGGCAAATTTGATCGCCCGTCGGATGTCGTTTTCTGAATCGGCATCAAAGATGACGGGCATCGTCCCATTCAAGACGGGTTGAAGGGCGATCAAACTTTCGTCGGCAGGCGGTCGCTTGCCGCTGCCATTTTCAAAGGCAGTTTGCATCGCCCGCCAATAGTGGGCGTCCAAGAGGGTCTGGCGCAAATGGGCGAAGATGCCCATCAAACTGGACGGGTAACCCCGCACCGTTCGGGGCATCTGGAAGGCAAAATGCATCGCCACGACGGGCTTGACGACGCATTCGCGTTTGGGCGCCCCGCTGAGGTTGACCAACACGCTCGTCCCGTTGATGGCGCCGCCTGAGGGCGCAAAAAGCGCCGTCGTAAACCCCGCTTGCCGATAAGGCACGAGGGTTGTTGCGTCCAAAGCAAGGCAATCAACGGCGCGCAATTCGGGGCGGATGCCTTTGCGGTTGGCGAGGCGCATAAAGGGCGGGGCATCCACGCTCGTGTCGGGCGGCTCATCTTGGTCGGGCTGCCAATCGGGCAATTTCAACCCTTGCGTCGTGTGGGCATCTGTGAAGCCAGGGTAGATGACAAGGTTGCCCGCTTGGATGATTTCCGCATCGGACGGTAAAGGCAGATTTTCACCGACGGCTTCAATCACGCCGTCGCGGATGAGGACCGTCGCTTTCTCCAACACCCGCCCGTCGCCGACAAAGACGCGCCCATTGACGAGGGCGTAAGCGTTAGGGAAAGGCGTTTGAGGGCAAAGGGATGGCAAGGTGGCGGCAACCGCCACCAACGCCATCACTGTCACCGACCATCGCCGACACCGCATCGGACATCACCTCCGCCAAAGTTTGCGGCATTCTTTTTGACGCAGCCACCTTCCCAATTGCACAAGCGAACGATTCAGCCGAAATGGCTGGAGTGGCTATCAGCCACGACAAGAGGCGAATGACATTTGCGGATGGGGTGTCAAAAATCCTGCGCACTTAGAAGGGAAGCGAATTTGACGGGATTTGAGAGGGCTGAAAAAGCCTTGTTGGGCGGGAGCGGATGGGAATTGAACCCACCCACCGCCTTTTGGGCGGTGCACAGGATTTAGGGACCTAACTTTAACGATAAGCACATCTTGTTAAACTGGGCTGCAAGCTTTTCAAGTTGCTTTTGGGACATCCTGCGCACATCAGGAACTAGCACGGCTTCAAGTTCTCCCGGTTCCATCTTGAAAAGTCCCCCTCCATAAAGTCGCCCGTTGTCAAGTGACAAAAGATGAAATGTGCGAGAATTTAAGAATCCCAATAACGCCTTCAATCTTAGTTCATCATTGCTAATCTCGTCACATGGATAGATACAGTGGAAAGCAGTAAGATTAAGCACACCTGCGCGATTATGAATAAAGCGCATCGCCTTGCGGGCAAAGCAAGTGGCTAAAATCGGCGCGGGCGGACGGCGTTCAGGAGCATACCAAGGGTTACGGCGCGAAGTCAGATAGCGTTTGTGGTAGCCCATTGCCTCCCCATATTCGATATAGTGAAGGATTCGTTTTCCTATTAGAGCTTCTTTCGGTTCAAAGCAGTAAAGCAGCCAAACTCTTTTCCCCTCACACCGCAGACGTTCAAAATCTTGTTGTGTGAATTCCAAACCTGGTGCCATTTGTGTGTGCGTGATGATGGGGCGTAAATACTCGCGTTCGATTCCCCATCGCTCTACATCGGCGTCATTCAGGGTGAAGAAAGCATTTGCGCCTGTTGCAATGCCTCGGTCTACTTTGGCAATCTCATGCAAAGGAACCATCTTTATTGTATTAACACGAGGTGCTCGGATTGACGAAGGGAAATAAGCAGTCCAACGGGACGTAGGTTGTAAGGCAATCTGAGGAACTTCTTTCGAATATGTCTGCCATGCGTCCCACAGTGCGTAGGCACTACTCGAATCCTCAGCACGGGTAAATCTGATGCGATGATTCGGTTCAGGTTTAGATTTTTCAAGCAGCGTAATGCACGAACTTATCAAAGCATCCATTATAGGTTTCTCTGGGGGGAACAAGATAAAGCTAATTATCTTGAACCGCTCCAAAAGAAAACGTTTTAGTCCGATTCCATAACTTGCATTCAGAAATTCAGCAGGTGTGATAAATACCATTCTTCCTCCGTTGCGCAGGAATTGGTATGCATGGATAAAGAAGTAAATGTAGTAATTACTCAACCGGCTGAGGCGTATACCCGCCTCAATTTCCATACTTCGGCAAAGGGATTCTTTGTCATTTGGTGTCAACTCATGATGCCGAATGTAAGGTGGATTGCAAACGATGGCATCAACCTTGAGCGATGGGGGCATTGTCAGGAAGTCTCGACAGAAAAGCTGAGCGCAGTCATGACCAAACTCCTGTCGGAAGTTGAAAGCACATATTGCTACCATCAAAGGGTCAATATCAATTCCAATAACCTGTTCACCAGGTGTAGGTGCACCCATCTTAGCAAGTTTCTTCGCTGCTTCAATAACAAATACGCCTGTGCCGACAGCAGGGTCAAGAACATAATCATTATTGGTCTGGATAGCCCATTCAATCATGAACTGTGCGATTTCGGGCTTGGTGCGGAATTGTCCTCTCGGGCGTCGCTCTTCTATTGTCACGATTGCCTCATAGAGGTCCCCCAACCAATCCTGCTGCTTGGGCAATGGCTTAGGTAGTTCCAAGTCATCAAACAAGCGTAAGGCAACCAGACGCTCACAAACCTCATCTACGTAAGGGAACTCTCCCCATCCTGCCTGCTCCCACAGTCGTTTGATCAGCCAATACATACGTGCCCGCCTCGTTGCTAAAGGTAGGCATGCACGCTCATGCAATTCGAAATCCGTTGTCTCTCTGCCAACTGAGAGAAGCTTGGTTGTTAAGGTCATTAGGACTTGCAAAGTCGGCTCACCTCCCTATCAAATTCTGGAGTTAACTCGAACAAGCCACCAGTGAAAACCACGTAAGGGATGATGTTGCCCTTATGACGCCAAATGCGCACCTCCAACTTCGGTTCCTCTTTTAATTCTGCGAACTTTACACCCTCATGTAGCGGGACGGTATAAGTCAGCTTGCCTGTCTTCGAGAATTTTCTTGGTTTCTTTCGGGTTGCTATCTTAACGAGCTTTTCGAACAAAATACCATAAATAGCATCATAGAAGACTTGAACATAAAATACTGTCTTATTGTACGTTTTCTCCCATAAACGCACAAATTTAATATCTTCTTTCTTTAACGTAAAACTTAATTCCTTACCATAATTTTCAGCCTCTCTAACTGACCACAGACTGCTTCTAACCTCCAATGCTATAACTGACTGTTCGATGACGGACTTTATCTCAGCGTTTTCCCGCTCCCGCAAATCCAACGAGGCGTTAATAATCCCTTGCTCAATGTCTTCACGGCGAAAAACGAGCACATCAGGTCGTTTGCCGTAACGACGCATCGCTTCATCTAAACGACGCAAGTATGATTTAAGCCTTTCATAATCATTAATGTCACCGCGAGACGGCCCATATCGAAGTCCAAACCAATAACCACATGGTTGATTGATCGCGTCAATAACCTTATCCTCTGCCCAAACGCCGCGAAACCAGTTAATGAGAAAATCAGGACGCGGCGGTGGAACACGGCGTATCTCGCGCTTTACTGCCACTCTAAACACCCCCTCGCCGATGACAATTCGGCAGCCCGCTGCCGTTCTTGACGACCACCATCGCCCATCACCTCATCTCTTAGATTATAATGCGGCCGACGCAACTACGGCAGAGCCAAACGCTCCGCCCTTGCGTCAAAATTTGCCGTGCGACAATCGGCTGTGTAGCGGGTGCTATCAGCTGGCGAAATCCCCTGCGCATAGGACGACCGAGAAAACGGGCGAGCTTGAAAGGGCTGAAAAAGCCTTGTTGGGCGGGAGCGGATGGGAATTGAACCCACCCACCGCCTTTTGGGCGGTGCACAGGAT
>Ga0079992_134026_pt1 | contig 11960 bp, 7 predicted proteins | sample FaiFalFF_MnMetaG_3_FD_69197 | JGI IMG/M metagenome (GOLD analysis project Ga0079992, IMG submission 69197) | Freshwater microbial communities from Yellowstone National Park, Wyoming, USA - Fairy Falls B (FF_Mn_B) MetaG (SPADES assembly) (version 2) | ecosystem: Environmental > Aquatic > Freshwater... | reverse complement strand
AGAGCGGGACAACCGTGCCGTCATCCTCGTCGCCGACCTGCGGCACATAGCCCGAAGCGTCCATCACATTCCGCACGCGATCATGGCAACTGCTGGCTGGCAATCCTCCATGAGGTTTTGGAGATGAATGTGGTACAATCTCCCTGATGCGGCAGGTGCTGCAGAATTATCATCAGGAGGGGCATTTTATCGGGAGATTCCCTGTGATGCAACGCTGTTTTGGGGACGACTAACTTGGGACAAGCGCGTTTACGAATCCGCTTCTAGGCAATGAATTGCGCAAAAGTGGGGTATAATAAAGCCTGGAGGTGCAAGCTATGCGTTTGAGCAAATGGATAATACTGAAAGGAACTGCGCTGCTGATAACAGGCAGTGTTGTGTCTCAACCGCAAGTCGTGGACTCGACTTTAGTGATTGAAACCGTCTTCAGCACAGGTGCCAGCCCGCAACCGATAATGTTCGAGTTTTTGCGGGAAGACGACCCGAGCGAATTCCTTGTGGCGGAGCGAACCACGGGGCGTATTCGGCATATCCGAAACGGCACGATTGTGTCTACGGTTCTAGACCTGGCGGTTAACTATGCTGGTGAGCGGGGTTTACTCGGGATGGCTTTCGATCCTGACTTCGCTGATAATGGCTATGTTTATGTCTACTACTCCGCTACTTACTCTGGAAACGATTCTACTTCTCCCACTGACTGGAGTGGTAATCGCGTGGAACGCTATCGGTGGAACGGTTCGCAACTCGTCGACCCAGTGCTTATCTTCGAGGTGCCTTTTGATCCTACCCAGGCAAACTCTGTTCATCACCATGGTGGTGTCCTCCGTTTCGGTCCCGACGGGAAGCTTTACATTTCCGTGGGCGACCTTGACCGTGGCAAACTTACCAACCCGCGCATTGAGCAGAACACTGGTAGTGACGCTGTTGCGGGAGCAGGTGGTATATACCGAATCAATCCAGACGGCACGATTCCATCAGATAATCCTTTCGTGACGCACCCTGACCCCCGCATTCAGAAGTTGTGGGCGTACGGCATCCGCAACTCCTTCGGGATGACCTTCGACCCGCTTACTGGCAACCTCTGGGTTACAGACAACGGTCCTGAAGTCTACGATGAAATCAATCTTGTGGGGCGTGGTATGAACGGCGGCTGGCGGAAAATAATGGGTCCTGATGCGCGCAATGCGGCAGGCTCATGGAATGGAAACCGAAGCTGGGATGTTAGTGATCTGATTATGCTACCCAACGCCTACTATGCAGATCCGATTTTCTCGTGGCTCCAACCTGTAGGGGTGACGGCGCCCTTCTTCGTCCGAAGCGCACGATACGAGCCGAACCTGCGTGATCAATTGCTCGTTGGTGATGCCAATAACGGAGCGCTGTATCTCTTCTCGGTCAGCGACAGTCGCTCTGATTTGGTTCTGGCAGGCAATCTCGCAGACCGGGTCGCAGACACTCCAGACGAGCGCAATCAATCCCGTTGGAGCTGGGGCTGGGGCATCGTTACCGATATGAAAATTGGTCCCGATGGCTTTCTTTATATTTGTTCCTTGTTTTCGCCCGCGCGTGGCATCTTCCGTATCCGCCCTGTATCACCACCCGAAATAGTGCACGGACGCGCCCGCTTGGACAGTTGGCAGGGTACTATGCTGGGAGTTCCGCTTACAGTCGAGCTGCAACAAAATGGCAACACCGTTCAAACTATCTTCACTACTTTGGATGCCTTCGGACGGTTCTCAGAGCGTGTGAATACCCCAGGAGTCTACTCCGTCCGCGCAAAGGCTGGCAGCTATTTGTCGGTTCGACTTCCATCGATCTCAATAGCTGCTCAAGGCTATGCCTACCTACCTCTTGTCTTCACCGTCAACGGTGATGCAAACGGCGATGATATCATCGATGACGCTGATCTTCTGACAGTTTTGTTCGAGTTCGGCAACGCCACTTCGAACGCTGACCTGAATGGTGATGGCGTTGTCGACGACGCCGACCTACTCATCGTGCTGTTTAACTTCGGCGCATCAGGCGAGTAGATTGTGGGGCTAAGGAGCCTAAGTAGCTCTTTAGCCCCACCGCGGTATCTTTTCGCAAACGAATTAAGCCTTTACCCTCTTCGCTATTAGCACTCTAAACCCTTACCTTAGGAACGCCTACGGGATACACACGAACCGCAGAGTAAAGCAAATATGGTACAATCTCCCTGATGCGCCAGGTGCTGGAAGGTGGCTCACAGCGGCTGAAGTGCCTAATGATTGTCGCGACCAATCCGTACCCACCTGTTTCAGGTGGACAGCGACTTACTCTTAGCGAGCTGGAAACCTACAGCCGCTTTATGGACATTGACTTGCTGGCGTTCCACGATGTGACTCAGCCCCAAGTACCTGACCAGATGAAGAAGCACCTTGCCCACCTCTGCCGAAGTGTATGCTCTGTGCCGATTTCGCTCCTTTACACGCGCCATCGGGGGCGATTAGCGTTCACCCTGCTACGCTCTCAACTCACAGGGCGTCCTTACAGAGTGATGAAGTTTATCAATAAGGAGATGGAGAATATTCTCAAAGCGAAGATGTCAAATAGCAAATACGATATTATCCATTTCAATCATCTTGCCTCGACGGCATACCTTCCGATGCTTTCGCAATATGAGGCGCTTCGCCTTTGCACCGAAGCGAATGTGGAGTGGGAAATCTTCGCACGGTACGCCGAGACCTTGCAGAACCCCCTCAAGCGTCTCTTGGCGCAGCGGGAAGCGCTGCGACTGCGCGACTACGAAATCCGAACGCTCAATCTGATGGACGGGGTGATTGCGCTTTCGGAACGCGATAAGGAAATCCTGCAGCGCGACGGCGTGAAGGCGCCTATCCACATCTTCCGCCGACCCCTGACAGTAAGCCAGCCTCCGATAGTGCGCTGGGAGACAAGCGAGCCGATGGTGATTAGTCTGGGCAGGCTGGAAGAGACGCGCACGCACGGCACGCTCTGGTGCGCCCGTGAGGTGTGGCATCGGGTGCGGCAGCGTGTGCCCGACGCGCGCTGGCACATCATCGGCTTAGATCCGCCGCCCAGCGTCCAAGCCCTGCACGGGCGCGACGGTATTGCTGTGGAAGGCTTCGTGGAAGACCTCACGCCATTCTTGCAGCGTGCGCGGGCGTGCATCATCCCCCTGTTCATCGGCGGTGGGATACGCATCAAGATACTGGACATGCTGAGCGTCGGCTTGCCGTGTGTCTCCACGACCGTCGGGGCGCAGGGGCTGGAGAACGAAGGCGTCTGGATTGCTGACGACCCCGAAGGCTTCGCGCAGGGAATTGTGGAAGTTTTGACGAACCGCAACCGCTGGGAGGCGATGCAACGAGCAGGGCAAGCCTTCATTCAGGCGAACTACGCGGCAGAAGCGGTTGTTGCTGAAACGCAAGCGTTCATCCAGAGTCTGCTGGAGCGACGCAAAATTCGAGAGTAATCTGATCTCGTATAATCACGGCTACGAGTGTTCCCATGCAAGACGATTGTTGCTCTCTGAAACAAGGCGTTCAAACAAATTAGAGTAGTTCTCAATCATCGTAGAAAGGGAATACTCTGCGTGGACGCGCTGACGCGCTTTTTGTCCCATCGCCTCACGCAAAGAGGGCGTTGTAGCAATGGTTATGGCGCGCCGAATAAACTGCTCCGTGTCTCCTAACGGCACAACGAAGCCTGTTTCGCCGTGAAGGATTACATCCGCTATGCCACCCACATCGAAGGCAACCGCAGGCACACCACACGCGCCTGCCTCGACAATCACCGAGGGAAACCCTTCTGTCTGCGAGGGGAACACAAACACATCCATCGCTTGAAACCAAGGCGCTGGGTCCTTTTGCGCTCCTGGCAAAGTGAAAGCGTCAGCAAGCCCTTTCTGATGGATGGCGGTCTCTACTTGTGAGCGAGTATTCCCATCGCCCACCAGCAGAAAGTGGGAATAAGGCGCCTCAAGGTGAATGCGGCTTGCTGCTTCCACGAACAGTTCGAGATTCTTAGTAGGTCGGAAGTGAGAGACGCATCCGACAATCACCTTGTCTTTCGGAAGTCCCAGAGCGACGCGAAGCGCGCTCTTATCTTGGGGAGGCACAAAGCGAGCGACATCAATACCATTCGGCACGATAGACATCCGAGAGTATGGGATATTTTGACGGGTGATCCAGAACTCTGCTTGCTTGGGTGTCAAGCTAATGTAGTGATCAATCCAGCGGCGGCGAAGGCGGAGTACCAGAGGCTCGTGGCGGCGGAGGTGGGTGGTGCCTTGAAAGCGCACGACCATCGCCTTTGTGCGCCTCAGTTGGCGCAGCACAGTGCCCCAAAAGAGCGAGATGAGATTGGTTGTGGTCATCACGACATCGGGAGGGTACTGCTTACTCCATCGGAGCAACGACAGGGGAATCCGCATATCGAAGCGTCCCTTCGCGCCAGCATGAAGAGTGCGATAGCCGCGTTTTGCGAGGTCTTCTGCCAGGTCGCCCCGCTCGTAAAGCGTTACCACGATAGGCTCGAACCGCTCGCGGTCAAGACCCGTAATGAGGCGGTGCGCGACGCGCTCCGCACCGCCTGCGCTGGCAAACCGCGAGTAGATAATCCACAGCCGTATCATTATTCAACTCGTGCTTGGAAACTTCGTGTGGCGGATTCTCCTGGACGAAGTCGCTCGAGAGTCCATCCTACTTGTCCACCGTTGAAGCTAACACCTGAACCACTCACGAAGGTCAAACCGCTTGGAAGGGGCACACGAACTTGCACATCCGTCGCATCTGTTAATCCTCTATTCTCGACACGCACACTAAGCGTGATTGTCTCCCCTGGAAGAGCGGTAATCCGAGTAGGCGATAGGCTCACCACGATTTCTGGCGCGGCATACAAAACGACGCCTTGGCGCGGCTGGATCGTGAGAACACTTCCTGCTGGCACGAGCCGACCGTCCCAGTCTTTGTAGGCGCGCGAGGTGCGGTACTCGAAGGTGCGATTTTCGGTTGGATTGACCAGCACCAAGCCGTATTGAAAATCACGCGCAAACAGGGCGCCCTCAGGTTCAGTGCCCTGCTCAATTCGGTAGCTCCCTATCGCGTTACCGAGCGGCACAAATAGCTCTGGCAACAAGTTGAACGCCCGAAAGGTGTGCTCCCCCTCGTTAGGGCGGTCATCAAAAACCAAAACGCAACGGTCATGCATCATCACCAAGTAACTGGCGACTGCGTAGCGCACCATCTCTCGGTTGTTAGGGTCGCACTGGACTTGGAGTATCCAATACTTATCGGGATAGGCGTTCACTGCATCCCGCGTGGTTATCCACGAGCTGTCCGTAAATCGTCGGGGGTAGCGCGTACTCCGATAGGAGCGATATTGGTACTGCCGAGTACTCCAGTTATAAATAATCAGCGCGCCTTCCATCATCACACCGTCGATGAACTCGATCCACTGCGTACCGTAGTTGTTGTCCACATATAAGCCGATTTGACTGGCAGAGTTCACCATTACTTTGCACCCCAAGGTGGTGCGTATCACTGGGGAGAGCCGCTGCGCCAACGAGCGCCACGCGGGCAGAATGGCTTCCCAAGTTGGGTACTGCTGCGAATCGAGGCGTCCGTTCCATCCGTCGAGAAAGATCCAATCGGGAATCACGCCTCGGTCGCGTACCAACATCACCAATCGCTCCGCCGCGCGATTCTGCGCGTCTGGGTGTCCTGGGTCGATATAGTAAGCGTTTTGATACAGGTACTGTTCGCGAGTCTCCCTGAGACGATTTCCCGACGAATCCACGAGGAACCAGTCTGGATGATTGCGGTCGCAGTCATAGTAGTCGTACAAGTCGCGCGACCAGTAGTCCTCTCGTGCGTAGGTTTTATTTGCGTGATAGTAGAGCATGCGTTGAACCCCAGGTAGCAGCCGCTCGGCGCCCCATTGCTCTCCCATCCCGAATAAAGCAAGAGTTAGGGGAACCTCCGTGAACTCCATCCAATCGTTAGGACTGCCGTTATACATTCCCATCTTTATCGGGTTCGGACGCGCTCTGTTTGGGATGGAAATCGGCTGCGCAAGCACCTGTAAGGAGTCGATCCAGAACTGCCCGCGAGCCGCTCCTGCTTCAAGTGAGAACTCGATGTAGATGCGAAGTGTTGGCGCGCCCTGCTCAGACGCTTCGCAGGGGATAATCATCGATATAGGTTGCCAGCCAGGTGTGTCTGGAGCCGTTGACTGGTAGAGGGTATACCAACGAGCGCCGCTCAAGACACGCACTTGATAGCCAATTCCACTCACATTCTCGGCGCGCAGGTGCAAGCGCACCAGCATCGGGGTTCCTAAGGCGGGTTGGATGTATCGCTCTTCCCGCACGGCGTCATAGCGTAGAGTCAATCTGCCAGCGATCCCAGAGCTTCGCTGGAACACGACACGCTGGGAACGCTGCCCCGATACTTTTCGGGAGCTGTCGATACTGAGCGTCGCTCCTGCCGCCTGAAGCGACTGCGCACGATCTCCCCAAGTTCCGTAAACTAAAAGACCGTCTGCAATTCCGTCTCTGTCCAAGTCCACTTCAAAGTCTGATAAGTAGACGCCATAATCCATCTGCACAGTCGTTTGTGCAGATAGAATCGTGGGTGCGAAAGCCATCACTCCCAGTACCGTTGCCCACAGTGCCTGATACAGGATAGACCTCGAACCCTCGGCTCCCAGGAGTGCGTCCATCATTCGCATCGTTTCCTCCCGTGCGGAGTTATTCCCTTTCTGCCAGCAGGTTGACAGGTAAGGCTCACAGGTATAGGATACCTTATCGGCTGGCGAGATGAGTCGCTGGATAGCGTGGTTGCGAAATTTTCTCAGCGCATGCCATAATTAACCTCGGTGGCAACCCGATCGATTCGCGAGCCGCGCGCGCCGCTGGGGTCTGTGCTGATGCGCCCGATTGAATGGGCGCATGGCAGGTCGTTGCGCCTATTGGAGTGGTTCAACCAAGAGCGCTGGACGCTCGCACTGACATTGCTGGCGCTGGTGCTGGCGAACCTTGTGATTCTCTTCTTCTTCCTGCAGGGGCAGGACAATCGGGCGATTGCTTTCGTGATTTTGTTCTTGCTCGCGCCGTTGATGTGGATTATCCCAGAGCTGAGTATCGCCGTGTTCATCATCGCAGGAAGCCGCCTGATTGTCAACGCGATGTATTTCGCGGTTGGTCCTGGCGGCGGCACGGGCGAGCGCACGCTCACGGTGTTGTTTCTCCTCATCGTGTCTGCTCGCGCTGTGTATGAGTACCTACGCATCCCCGCGCAGGAGCGTCCGCGTCTACTCACTTGGCTCACGGGTGCGGTGCTGCTCTTCTGGGTGTACTACATGGGGCATGTGGCATACATCTACCTGTTCCGCTACCATGAAGTTCCGCCCGACTCCCCTGAGGCGGTTCTAGGGGTTTACCAGCCTGGCGTCTTCCGCTACTTTGATTCGCACATACTGTGGATAGGGATTCTTCCTCTGATGGTGCTTATGCGCGATTTAGAGCGCGCCAAGCGTGCGCTGTTGATTGTGGGCGTGGTGGTCGGATTGGGCGTGGCGACGCTGGTGTGGGAGTATTTTGCGCCGCTGCCGCAGGCGTGGAAAATCGTGTTTCAGATTCGCGCGGCGGGGGAAAGCGCAGAGGGGTATCGTGTGCGCGAGCCAGCTGTCGTTTATCTGATGGTTGCAGCGCTATTCACAGCAATATACAGCCTTGGGTATGTGCGCGGTTGGCGCGCTGGTGTCGTTGTTGGGTACATTCTGGCAGCGGTGTACGGGGTGCTCATTACGAAGAACCGCGCCCTGTGGGCGGCGATTATGCCCATCGTGCCGCTGGCGCTCCTTTGGAAACCGCCTGCAATACTGGCGCGTCAAACCGCTGTTCTGGCAGCAGTGGGATTGCTTCTGGGAGCAGGGATGCTGAACCCTGGGTTTTACTCCATTGTGCAGAAAAATGTGCAGGAGGCGTTGGAACGATGGCAGCGCAACTATGCCTATGGCGGCGACCCCAGAAATGATCCCTCCTACCAATGGCGTCTCCGTGAAAAAGAGGCTTGGGAGATCAAAATGAGCCGCCTCAGCCTGACCGAGCGACTCTTCGGAAAGGGATTAGAAGAGCCCTACGGATTTTATGTGAACCTTTCAACTCTGGGCTACGGACCTCGATTCACCAGGGTATATATTGAGAAAACCGGGATGCATTTCTCGTGGTTGCGTCGTCAGTTGGCAATCGGATTGATTGGTACAGCGCTGTTGGCGCTCACGCTGGTCGTCGCGCTCGTTCGCATCGCGTGGGCATTCCTCAAGGTGAACCATCCGTTCACACGCGCCTTGCTGATGGGCGTCGGCGCAGGCACGGTCGCCGCCATCGGATACGACGCCATCCACTCAGGACCGCTCGACTCGCCGCCCGTGCTGCCGATTATATTACTTTGGTCGCTGGCAGAGCTCACCTTCCATTGGCAACGCACGGGGCAGCTGCAGCCGCCTGCCCAAAGCGGACAGGCGGGAGGTACAGCAGAGACTACGGCATCTGCCCCAGCATAACGCGCAGGTACTGCTCGGCAACCGCCTCCACGCGGAACTGCTCCAGCCACTCTGCAGGCGCAGGAGCCACCTGACCCAACAACGCCCGCACAATCGCTTGCGCCATCGCCTCCACATCATCCACAGGCACTAACACCCCATACCGACCACCATCCAAAATCTCCGACGGACCACTCGGACAGTCCGTACTCACCACAGGACACCCACACGCCAACGCCTGGATCAGCACATTCGGCAGCCCCTCGTACCGCGACGACAACACAAACACCCCCGCACGCTTCATATACCGAAATGGGTTCGGATCAAAGCCGGGCATATCCACATCGGCAGCGACGCCCAACTCTGATGCAAGCCGCTCCAAGTTCGGGCGTTCAGGACCCTCGCCGAGAATGACGAGGCGTGCGGGCATCTGCTGGCGCACGCGGGCGAAGGCGCGCAGGAGCGTGTCGAAGCCCTTTTGGAAGTGATGACGCCCCACGCCTAAAATAACAGGCGGCTGGTTCGGCTGGAACCAGGGATGCTCAACGGGCGCGTCGGCTTTGGCGTAGAAGGCGGCGTCGATCACAGGGTTGTAGACGACGGTGAGCTTCGGCTTCAGTTGTGGCATGAGGTTCAGCAGGTCTTGGGCGACGCCTTTGGAGACGGCGACAACCGCATCGGCGCGTGGGTAGAGCCAGCGCATCGCCATCTCACTAATTGCGCGTTTTACAGGCGAAGCGCCTTTGGCGTGTAAGGCGATGCTGGGTGTGTTAGCCTCTCGTAATACCACGCGCGTTGGGGTACGCGCGAGTCGCTGCCCCAGTACGGCGGCGAAGGTGTTCACCGTTGCCAGCAGCGCGGCGGGGCGTATCTCCCGAAGGGCTTTCGCCAAGCGCGGCGCCGCCAGCATCCGTCGGCGCGTGTGCAGATAGTGGATTCGCACCTTAGGGTGTACCTCTTTCAGGTAGGTGTCTTCACGGTGCGAGACGATGAGGTCTACTGCGTGTCCCTGCGCGGCATAGTGGCTGACTAAGGTGACCACGACGCGCTCTGCGCCGCCGCCGCCCAAACTGCGCGTGAAGAAGGCAAGCCGATGACCCATAACTGCATAATACCCTACTATGTTCAGCCCCCCAGCACAGGAACGATTTTAGGTACACTATGCATCGTGGACGCCAAGCAGCCCAGTCTACGCACACAGGCAGTTCGCGGCAGTATCTACCTTACGCTTCGGCAGGGAACCTCTGTACTGCTGGGCGTGGTCGGGCTGCTGTTTATGACCCGCATCGTGGGACCTGAGGGCTACGGGATATACGCCGCGGCGTTCGGAATCTTCAAATACCTCACCCTCTTGGCAGATGGTGGCGTGAAGATGTACCTGCTACGCGCGAAGTCAGACACACCGATAGAGGTCTTCCACCAGGCGTTCTACTGGCTCCTGATTGCCTCATGCGGGTTTACTTTGATTACTGCAGCGTTGATTGGGGGAGGTATGCTACTCCGCAATCAAGATTACTTGCTTGCATGGACGCTGTTGGCATTGTGTTTGAACCTCCCCTTTACAATGGCAATGAATGTCCCCCTCACCCTGTTGGAGCGTGCCTTAGACTATCGCTCCATCGCTGTGATAGAGATTGCGTCTCAGGCGCTGTATTACGGAATAGGGATTGCGCTTGCTGTGGGTGGATACGGCGTGTGGTCGTTTGTGGGCGCGTTCTGGGCAGGTCAGATGGTGTTGTTCGCAGGCGCGTTTTGGCAATCACGCTACTTGCCGCGCTGGCAGTGGGATAGAGGGCTGGTCAGGACGATTCTCCGCGAAAGTTTCGCGCTGGCGCTCGCGGCGTTCGTGTACGAGCTGAGGCTCCTGCTGCCTTCGGTCGTGCTGTTGCCGTTGGGGGGCGCGCAAGCGGTTGGGCACTATTCTATCGCACAGCGGCTGCTTACGACACTCGGATTTGTTCGTGATGCGATTGCCCGGCTGAGCGTCCCGCTGTATGCGAAGGCACAAGATGATACGACGAGGCTCCTCGCGTTAGCCCGACGCTCATCTCAAGCGCAGATGCTGGGGCTTTTTGCGCTCTATTTCCCATTTGTTTTGGCAGGCGATAAGATTTTGAAACTGATTTTCGGTGCGAAGTGGGACACGACGCTTATTTTGCTGGCATTTGCCATTCTCGCGTTCAACCAGCTCTTCTTCGTTATCTTCGGAGCGCAGAACCAGGTGCTGATTGTCAGAAGGCTCTCTAAGCTATTCCTCTGGTCAGGGGCGCTCTATGTAGGATTCTCGATAGCGCTGGGGTATCTGATAATTCCCATTACTCCAGAGTCGCAGAAGGTCTTAGCTTTCTGTGGGACGATTTCTGTTGCTTATCTACCCAGTTATTACCTCATCATGCATCTCGGCACAAAGCGATACTTAGGCAAAACCGATTATGGTGTAAACCTCCTCTGGGCGGGTTGTCTGGGGATTGCCCTGCTGACGCCGATTCTTGGGTATTACGCCCTGATTCCGCTGGCGGTTTTTCTGCTGCCCCAAAGTCGGCGGCAGTTGCAGGAGATAGCAGACTTGATAACGCAAGCGAGAAAAACCAAGTCGCCTGCAGACTCCTCGAGTGATGGGGTAGAATCTTAGCACACGAGAGACATATGCCCACACCTCAGGTGGTTTTCGAAATTCTCCCCTCGCTGGTGGTCGGGGGCGCGGAGCGGTTGGTGGTGCATCTGGTGGAGCGTCTCAGCCGTGAGCGGTTCAGCCCTGTGTGTATCTGTTTGGAGTCGCCGCTGGGCACGCACTACGAGGCGCGGGTGCAGGCGTCGGGCGTGCCGCTCTACTTTCTGGGCAAAGGGGCTGGGGCGAGCGGAAGCGTGCTGCGCCAACTGAATGCGCTGTTTCGGCAGTACCGTCCTGCGGTGGTGCATACGCACATCATCGGGCTGAACTACGCCTACCTGCTGATGCTGCGCTACCGCACGCCTGCGCGGGTGCATACGGTGCATAGCCTTGCGCAGCGCGAGATAGGAGTGCGCGTGGGGGCGTGGGTGCGGATGCTGGCGTTTCGGTATCGCCTCAGCGGGGTGGTTCCTGTGGCAGTGGCAGACGAGGTGCGGGCAAGCATCCAGCAACTGTACGGCTACCCCGACCCGCCGCTCATCCCCAACGGCGTGCCGACCGAAGAGTACGCGCCCGACCCCGACAAGCGCGTGCAGTGGCGTCAGGCGCACGGTATTGAACCCTGCGCGACCGTGCTGGTGCATGTCGGACGCTTCGCCCCGCCAAAAAACCACGCGCTGCTGATTGAAGCCTTTGCGCAGGTGCGTAGCGACGCGCCGCTGTACCTGCTGCTGGTCGGCGGCGGCGAGCTGGAGAACACCGTGCGCGAGCAGGTCGCAGGGCTGGGCTTGCAGGGGCGCGTGCGTTTTCTGGGCGTGCG
>Ga0079992_135877_pt1 | contig 11966 bp, 15 predicted proteins | sample FaiFalFF_MnMetaG_3_FD_69197 | JGI IMG/M metagenome (GOLD analysis project Ga0079992, IMG submission 69197) | Freshwater microbial communities from Yellowstone National Park, Wyoming, USA - Fairy Falls B (FF_Mn_B) MetaG (SPADES assembly) (version 2) | ecosystem: Environmental > Aquatic >... | reverse complement strand
TTCTCTAACTCGGCTGGCAGTGCCATGATGTAATCCACCACCTTATATAGTTCGATGACCTGCTCTGGAGTATACCCGTCAGTGCGAATTTTTGTCAACTATTGACCTTGTGTGTGCGTTGTGGCTAGCTGATATGGAGAGCGAGTATGCGATACTGGGGCATAGATTTGGGCAAGCGAGTGATAGCGATGGTGGCGCGAAGCGAGGACGGCGCAGAGGTGGCGTCGCACTTGGTGCAGTCGCAGAAAGATGCCGTGTCGCTGATTGAGCTGAACGACGCGGTGATTGTCGAGTGGACGGGCGGCAAAGCGCGACCGTTGCTCGAGGCGTTGTACGCGCGTGGATGTCGGCAGTTGTATGTGTATCGCGGGATGTTGCGAGCGGACAGGATGCATGTGGGCTACACGCGCAAGGGCGACTATCAGGATGCAGCGACGCTAAGTTATGCGTTGTGGGCGTCGCTGACGGGGCATCGGTTTCGTGGGAATGCGCTGATTGACTACTGTGCGTTGCGGGAAGTGTACGAGTTGCGAGCGTTGTATATGCGGGCAGAGACTTTGACGAAGGAGCGAGTGCGGTTGCAGAATCGCCTGCAGGCGTACATCGAGAAGGGCGCGGCGCGTGCGGAGTTGCGTAATCTGCTGGGTTATATGGAGCGCGAGGCGGAGCAGGCGTATCAGGAGTTGCGTTTGGCGTGCATGGAGCATCCGCAGGTGCGTCGGGTAGTGGAGATTCTTCAACGCAGGTTCCCGCACAGCGACCGTGCAGTGTACGGGTTGGCGGTGCAGATTGCGCCGTTGGAGCGTTTTGCGTCGGTGTCGGCGTTCAAGCGGTATCTGGACTTGTTGCCGAGCGCGGGGATGAGCGGCGGGCGCGTGGTGGAGCGTTCTCGGTATCGGGTTGGCAATCGCAAGGCGCGTGTGCTGATGTATCGTCTGTTGTATTCGCAGTTGCGAGTGGGTGCTGGTGGGCGTGGTCGTGGGAAATGGCGCGATTACTACGACAGGTTGAGGCAGCGTCTGCCGCATGGCAAGGCGATGATACGCATGATGTCGCGTTTGGCAGAGATTATATGGCGGGACTATCAACGGTACGACGATTCTGCGCCAAGCGCGGTTGGTCGTCGCAAGCGCAAGCAGACGGCGTTACAGGAACAGGTGTTGCAGTTGGTGTCGCAGGGATTGAGCGACTATCAGGCGGCGAAGGCGTTGGGCATACACATTAGCACGGTGAGTCAGTGGAAACGCCGAGACGAGCAGTTTTTGGAGCGTTACATTCGCGCGAGGGCGCAGGCGGAGTTGCAGCGGGAGGTGTCGGGTGGTGAAGGGTAGCGGTTTGTTGGAGTTTCGGCAGGGCGGTGGCAGCCGTCCCTGCCGAGTGTACCCCCTTGTAAGGAGGCTGAAGAGCATGATAAGTATACCTGACGGTGTGCAGATAGTAGCCTGCCGTGATTGTGGCGGGCTGGGCATTTGCGGAGATTGTGGCGGTACTGGTCGTGTAGTGTGTCCCTACTGTGATGATGGGCGTGTGCCTGTGACGGTGTGGGCGTACCCTGATGATGCTCCTTACGACAGTTGGGAGTATTGTGACTCGTGTGGTGGTTCGGGCGTGCAGTCTTGCGTGGGCTGCAGCGGTTCGGGCTTGTGTGATTTGTGCTACGGTAGCGGCGAGGAGGTGGTGTGATGGAGACGATTGAGAGATTGCGCAAGCGGATAGAGTTGGCGCGAGCTGCCCGCGATGCGGAGTACGAGGACAAGCTGGTAGGCGTTTACATTGGTTTGGGCGAGCAGTTGGAACGCGCGTTGCAGCGGTACGGGGATAAGATTGCGGAGGCTGCGGCGGCGAACAATGTGCGCTTGCTCGGCGAGTTGCACGAGGGTCTGCGCCAGTTGCGACTGACCTTGATTGAGTGGCGACTCGTTGCAGAAGAGCTCGGCGTCTTTTCTCGCGCCAGCGCAAGCGGGTCTGTAAGTGGCGGCGACGGGTGTTGCTGTCCGTCCCCCGTCGCCGCGTCTTTTACGAGCGAGGAGGTTTCCGATGCGTAGGCTTCTCTCTCACCTGTCGCTTGTTGGTCATACACCTCCCGACGGCGGGGGCTTGGCTCCCCTTCTGCCCCCGCCGCTTTTTCTCAACTTCTCTCACAGCCAGTCTCGTGTCCCCGTTGGGCTGGGGCGTTGCCGCAGTTCCGCCCCAGCCTATTTTTGGAGGTGATGCGCGTGGAGCAGATGCGTCCGACTCCGAATGATGTGCATGCGGTGTGGTTAGACAGGGTGAAGATTGACCACAGCATCGATGCGCATGACATTGATGTGATTCGGGCACTCTGTGAGGTGTGCGAGCCGCCGTTGACGGTGGCGCGGTTGTTTGAGTTGCTGGAGCGCGAGCAGGACGAGACCGTGCGTCGCGCGTTGGTGGAGGTGATACGCCAGCGTGCGGCGCGTGGCGAGGGGCGCGAGGTGGCGGAGTGTTATGTGCGGATGATGCTGCAGCACGGGGCGCGCACGCTGACGGCGGAGCGTGTGGCGGGGGCGGTGGGCGTGTCGTTGCGTGTGGCGGGCGAGGTGCTTATGGAGTATGCGCGTGGGGGCGTTGTGCGCACGCGCGTTAGCGGGCGTCGGGTGACGGTGTATCGGCTGCAGCCTGCAGATGGTGGACAGGTTTCGTGCGAACCTGTCCAAGCGGAGGATTCTGCGGGTGGACGGGTTTCGGTTAACCCTGTCCAAGCGGGAGATTCTGCGTGTGGACAGGTTTCGGGTGAACCTGTCCAAGTGGAGGATTCTGCGTGTGGAGCGGGTGGTTGCGACCACAATCTGCTGGAGGTGGTGTCGGCGTTGCAGGCGACGCCGAAGTTGTTGGTACACACGGCGGCGCGGTTGGTGTCGAACTATCGGGATGTGCCGATGTGCGCAGCGTGCGATGAGATTCGGCGGATGCTGGTGCTGGTGCGGGATGAGGCGTCGGCGGGGGCGTGTATTGCGCGTGCGCGTGGGTTGTTGGCGCAGGTGGCGCGTGCGGAGGGTGCGCGGCAGGAGCAGCCTGACGAGTATCGGTTGGATGGCGTGTATACCGAGCGGGAGTTGGGGTGGATTCCGCACATATTGGAGTTTGTGGAGTCGCGCAAGCGGGTGTTGCCGTTCTATGTGGCGTTGCACTTGCGGGACAAGTTGCGGTTGTCGCGCGAGGAGATGGAAGCGGTGCGGGATTTGGTGTGGCGCATGGCGAGCAGTGGGGATGCGGGTTTGCGGCTGGTGGGCGCGATGGTGGAGCGTGTGCCGTTGGCGCGTGAGGAGGCGGGATAGTTTCGGCGGGCATCCCCCGCCGAGAGGAGGATAGGACGATGATGGGTGATAAGACGGCGGTAGTGGTGCTCATCGGTGACAGTCGCGTGCGCGGCTATTACGGCAGCGTGCGCGTGGACGCGACGGTAGTAGAGGACGAGTCGGGTAAGCGTTGCGAGATCACTGTGAACGGCGACAGGTACATCACGCGCAAGGTGCTGAGTCAGGGCGGGTTGCTGGCAGCCCTTGCGCATGGGTGGATAGAGGTGGACGAGGAGATCTCGGCGGGCTGACCGTCGAGGGCGGGGCTGCGCTTGGCGCAACAGGGACGCGCCACTGTGCCCGCACGGACGCGGGCTGCGCCTAACCGCTGGTTGTGGTGGTTGTTGGCAGGTCGAAGAGTTGCCGAATGAATTCGCGGTCGGTTTCGGGGTCGATGACGCCTGCGGCGATGAGTTCGGAGATGGTGCGGGCGATGTCGATGCTGGGTAGAAACGGTTCTTGGAGGTGCCAGCGGGGTGGGTTGGTGTCGCCGAGGGTGTAGAAGCAGGTGGGTTGCCAGATTTGTTGGTTGACGGCTTGCTCGATGTCCATTTGCATGCCGCGCACGATTTGCCCTGTGACATGGAGGTGGACGCTGGCTTGTGCGCGTGTGCCGTACTGGGATTCGAAGAAGGGGAGTACGGAGCCGAGCACTGCACGCGCGATTCTGCGCTCGTAGTTTTCGAGCAGTTCGAGGGCGAGTTGGATGGGTGAGGTTTCGCGTGCGCCGACTTCGAGGGGTTCGATGGGGAGCGTGTCTTTGGGACCTGGGAGGATGACGGACGCGCCTGAGCGGATGGCGCGTAGGGTTTGTTCGAGTTTGTCGATTGTGTCGTTGGAGGCGTTGGGTGGGTGGTAGGCGATGAGTGGAGGCATGGCGTAGCGTTCGACGAAGCGGACGAGGGCTTCGTCGACGCGTCGTTTGGCTTCGTAGAGTTCCAGTAGGGATTGCATGCGGGTGTTGCCGTGTGGGGCGTCGAGTGAGGGTCGGTAGCGGTAGAGGAATAGGCGTGTGCGCGGGAGGGTTTGTTTGCCTGCGTTGGTGTAGACGCTGACTTGTTTGATGTCGCCATATTCGTCGGTTTCGAGTTCGACGGCGTGGTGTGGGAGTACGCGGTAGGCTTTGGGGATGTAGTTGTTGTCCCAGACGATTTCGGCGGCGGTGAAGCGTGTGAATTGGGCGTCGATGCAGCTGCGGAGGAGGTTTTCGAAGCCGAGGGCGTTGAAGGCGCGTTGTGCGAGTTGGAGGTAGGTTGGGTTGTTGGTTTCGATGTACCAGCCGCTGCCGAGCAGGACTTCGGCGAGGAAGTTGCGGATGACGGCGATGGTGTCGTCGTGGAGGTAGCGTGTTTCGGTGGGTGGTGTGCGTGGTGTGAGTTGGGGCAGCACGCGCAGCTGCTCGTTGGGCGTTGGTCGTTCGTCGTTGCGCGTGCGTGCGAAGGCGCGTTTCAGTCGGTCGATGAGTTGCATCGTGAGTAATTACGATTCGTGTGGGTGTTAGCGGACGATGCGCCATGTGCCGTGGAGGGTGGCGGCGTTGTTGCGGAGCCAGTTGAGGGCGAGAGTGGTGCTGTCCACATAGTCGTCGTGTGGGGCGTTGGGGAATTCGAGCATTTCGGCGAGCCATGCGTGCATTTGGGAGGTGAGCTGGGCGGGGAGCAGCACGCGGGCTTGTTCGAACCAAGTAGAGGCAGTGAGGGCGCGTACGATTTTGCTGCCGCTTGGCGGGACACCCACAAGCGCAGCACCTTGCAGGTCGGCACGCAGGGTTTGCAGGAGGGCGTAGCCACTCGCACTCTGCTCAATCAGCACATAGTGCGCCCGATGCTGCTCGATAAGACGGCGTGTGGTGTTGAGAAGAGCAGGGTATTCGACGCGGTGGCGTTCGGCGTCGATGAGGTAGGCGTAGTTGCCGTCGTAGCCCCAGACGGTCCATGCGGTGTAGTCAGCTTTGTCGTGGGTGGTTTGTGCGGTGTCGATGCTGATGAGGATGAGGCTGAGTTCTGGGAGGGCGTCGTAGCGCATTTCGAAGAATCGGCTGTGGAAGAGGTTGCCTTCTTCGGCGATGGGTTGTTGGTTGTAGAGGGCGTTGAAGAGTGTGTCGCCGATTTCGTTGCGGATTTCGGCGAGGGTTTCTGTTGGGAATCGGGATTGCCAGAGCGGTTCGCCGATTTGTCTGCCGAGTGGGTCGTTTTCGGAGGCGAATGCGGGGAGGATGATGGGTTGCCAGTTGGGATTGTGGATGAGTTCGCCTGCGAGGTCTTTGGCGTGCAGGCGTTGTTGGATGACGATGATGTTGCGTTTGCCTTGTAGTCGTGAGTAGAGTGTTGACCTGAACCAGGTGCTGACCTGTTGTCTGATTCGTGGGGAGACGGCTTCGGCGAAGTTGCGGTAGGGGTCGTCGACGATGGCGAGGTCTGCGCCGTGTCCGATGAGCGAGCCGCGCACGGTGAGGCATCGCAGGGATGCGCCTGTGGTGGTTCGGAGCGCGTGCATGGCGTGGCGTGCGGGGTCGACGATTTTGGTGTTGAGGATGTGTTCCAGTTGGAGGAGGTAGTTGCGGATGGCGATGCCGTGTGCGTTGGCGAGTTCTTGCTCGTTGGTGGCGATGACGACGGATGCGCGTGGGTGGGTGAGGATGTACCATGTGGGGAGGATGCGTGCGAGTGCGGTGGATTTACCGTGTCTGGGCGGCATGCAGATGACGAAGTGTGCGTTGCCTTCTTCCAGCGCGGGTGCGACGCGCTGGAAGAGGTAGCGGATGTGTGGCGCGGGTTCGAAGTCGGGTTCGACGAGCTGCGCGAGTTGCAGTGGCGTCATCGAGTTTCAATCCTCACCCGCCCGTGGGGGCGGGTGCAACCGGTTGTAATCGCATGTCACCGACATGGCACCGCATGTCCCCAACATGGCACCGTTTCAATCCTCACCCGCCCGTGGGAGCGGGTGCAACCGAGCGTCAGATACCGTATGAGTACCTGCTCTCTGTGTTTCAATCCTCACCCGCCCGTGGGGGCGGGTGCAACCATCAGGTCGCCCAGCTGCCGAGCAGTTGCCCCGCGCCGTTTGTTTCAATCCTCACCCGCCCGTGGGAGCGGGTGCAACCCATATCCACAGTATACCCCATCCGCAACAGGATTGTCAAAAGGCTTTGTTGCGTGTGCGGGTTCGTAGGGTAGAATGGGATGTGCGAGGTGGTGTTGGAGCGGTTGTCTGGGGAGTCGGCGCGTGCGTATCGGTTGGCGCAGCTCTATTGTGAGTTGGGGGCGGGTCGGAGTTTGGCGCGTGTGCGGGAGGCGTATGCGCAGGAGTCGGGGGTGGTGTTGAGTTTGCGGCAACTCAAGCGGTTGTCGTCGCGTTATCGGTGGGTGGAGCGTGCGCGTGCGTGGGATGCGGCGGTGGCGTCGGCGCGTGCGGAGCGGATGCGTGAGGCGCGTTTGGCGTTGGAGGAGTCGGTGTTGGATGCGGCGCGTGGGGTGTGTCGGGTGCTGAGTGGTTTGGGGGATGGAGGTTTGGTGGTGCAGTCGGCGGGTGATGTGTTGCGGTTGGCGCAGGCGTTGGAGGTGCTGATCGGTTTGTTGCCGAGTGGTGAGGGTGTGGGTGGTCGTGATGTGTTGGGTCAGTTGGCGGCGCTTAGTCGTATGTTGGGTGGCGAGGGTTGGCGTCGGGTGCTGATGGAGGAGGCGTCGGCGTATGGAGCGGGCGGCGGCGTGGGATGAGTGGGGTGAGGAGATGCTCAGATTGGATGTGCAGCGTGCGTTGGATGCGCTGGGTGCGCGGGAGCGTGCGTTGGTGGAGGCGTTGGTGTTGTGTGATGGGAGTTTGGCGCGTGCGGCGCGTGAGGTGGGGTTGTCGCTTGGGGAGGCGCGTGTGTTGTGGGAGTCGGTGCGTGCGGAGTTGGCGGCGCGTTTGGCGGGTTATGGGGGCGATTCGTAGGTTTAGTGGGTGATGGACGGTGCGTGTGGAGTATATCGTGTGGCACACGGCGGCGGATGGTCGGGATGGCGGTTTGCGGGACACGACGATGGCTGAGATTGCCGAGTGGCATGCGGCGAAAGGTTGGGGCGCGGGTTATGAGGGCGTGCAGCGTGCGGGTTATCATTTTCTGGTGCGTCGGGATGGGACGGTGGAGCGTGGTCGTCCGTTGGGCAAGGTTGGGACGCATACGCGCGGGTTGAATTCGCGTTCGGTAGGCATCTGTTTTTCGGGGCACGGGGATTTGCAGCCGCTGACGGAGGCGCAGTTGCGTGCTGGTGTTGCGCTTACGGTGCAGTTGTTGAAGCGGTACGGGCTGGGTGCGGAGCGTGTGATTGGTCATCGTGAGGTGAATCGGTTGGTGGAGGCTGGGGTGTTGGGTAAGGCGTATCGGGTGGCGAAGACTTGTCCTGGTCGGTTGGTGGATATGGGGCGTGTGCGTGCGTTAGTGCGTCAGGGGTTGTTGGATGGTGCGGGGTCATGAGTGGAAGGCGGAGCGTATTCGGCGTGATGTGCCGTTTTTGGAGCGTGCGCGTGGTCGGTTGCGTCATCGGTTGATGGGCGCGTTGCGGGAGTTGGCGGGTGCGGGTGAGTCGTTGGCGTATGATGTTGCGCCGTTTGCGCAGTTTGTATCGGTTGCGGTGGAGGCGTTGCTGGATACTTTTGAGCAGGTGTACCCGCGTGCGGCGCGGACGGCGTTGGAGATAGCGAGTGGTGGGGTACGGTTTGCGCGTCGTGATCCGCAGTTGCCTGATTTTTTGCGTCGTTGGTATCGTGCGGAGGCGGAGCGACATCTCAGTCGGTATGCGGCGCGTGAGCGTGAGGTGATTCGGCGTGTGGTGCAGCGGGCGTATTTGCGGGGTGGGGATGCGCGTGAGGTGGCGCGTGAGGTTTCGCGTCGGATTTTGAGTGTGGCGGGTTGGCAGGCGGAGCGGATTGCTCGGACGGAGTTGATGCGGTTTTACAATTTGGCGCACTATGGGGTGTATCAGAGTTTGCCGCGTGGGGTGGTGGTGGGTTATGAGTATAGTGTGGTGTTGGATGATCGGACATCGCATATTTGTCGTTCGCTTGTGGGCAAGCGTGTGGCGGCGCATCAGTTGCGTCATTTGCCGCCGTTTCACCCGCATTGTCGGACGGTGGTGATTCCGATATTTGCGGCGGAGCAGGCGGAGGAGGGTGTAGCGTATGTGGATCCTGCGGAGTTGCGGATTCCGCCTGGTTGGGGGAACATAGAGGGTTTGCCGTTGCCGCAGCCTGTGGATGTGGGGCGTGTGGTGGGTGTTAGGGGCGGTTTTGTGAGTGGAGTGGATTCGGTGTCGGGTGAGTTGTTGGTTGCGATGGAGGATGTGCGTCGTGATTTTACGGACGAGTATGTGTCGCGTTGGGGGTCGTTTTATGAGGCGTTGATTTCGGACGAGGCGGCGTTAGGGGAGGCGGTGTCGTTGGTGCGTGGTCTTGTTGAGCGTGCGTTGACGGAGCAGTTGCCCACACATGAGTTATTGGTGGCGGGTTTGAGCGCGCGGGATCGGGTTGTGGATCGTCTATGGGAGGTGTTGCAGGGTCGTGGGCTTGTGTCTGCGGAGGATCGTGAGGCGGCGCGCGTGATGTTGTTTGCGCATGCGACAGACACGGATACGGAGGGTGCGTATTGGTTGCGTGTGTTGGCGCGTCGTTTTTTGCGTTCGGGTGAGGTTGGGTTTTACGAGTATCCGCGTTGGTTGGGTGTGGATGTGAGCGAGTTGTCGGATTCGCATGAGCGTGGGTTTATGGCGTTGCATGCCATGAGCTATGCGGTGTTGCGTCGGTTGTGTGAGGGGTCGGCGTCGCCTGTGTTTGGGGCGGATGGAACGGTTCGTGTGGGGCGTGTGTTTTCGGTAGAGGAGTGGGGTTTTGGTGATGTGCGTGTGTTGGATCATCCGCAGTTAGCGGTTCAGTCGTCGGGTTCGTCGGCGTATCGTATATTTACGACCTACAGTGAGAGTTTTGGTCATGGGCTGAGTCGTTTAGGGGTGGCGCGTGTACCGATACGGCGTGTGTTGGCGACCTTTGCGACGGCTGTTGAGTTGCCGATGCGTGAGTCGGAGTATGTGTTGCTGGGTGGTGCGCGTTGGTCGCGTGTGTTTATGCGTGGGGTTGAGGATGTGGCGGTTGTGGAGCGGTTGCGCGGGTTGGAGTGGGAGGGCGTGGAGCGTGTGCGTCGCGAGTTGATGCGGTTATGGGATTCGTCGGGGGATGAGGATTTTGTGGGTGCGTTGCGTGAGATGTTAGAGGCGGTCGTAGGCGATTTGGAGTAGTTCGGCGGGGTAGAAGCAGTCGCCGAATTGCACCCAGTGTTCGTCTGGGTATTTGGCGCGGGTTTCGGCGTGTTGCAGGATTTCTGTGGCGGTAATAGGTTGTGTGAGCGCGTATCTGGTTTTGTAGATGAGTAGTGCGAGCAGGAGCGTGATTGGGTCGTAGACTGCGGGCAGGTGGGCTTGGATGAGGGTAATGCTGGGCTGTTTGGGGGTTTCGGGTCCGTAGTTGGGGTCGATGCCGAGGACGGTTTTAGGGGTTGTTGTGGCTGGGTCGTTGAAAGCGAGCATGTTGCATCCCCAGGGTAGGACTCGTGCGCTGTGGTCGATGTAGCGCAGGGTTGCGTTGATGTTGTTGTTGAGCGTGATGGTGTAGGCGGGATAGGTTGGATGTGGGTCAGGCGTTGCTGTTGTGAGGCGTAGGGGTTCGTTGCGCCAGTGGGTGATGAGGTGCTGGCGCCAGTGTTGGATGGCTTGGCGGATGGCGTCTTCGCCGCGGATGATTTCTTCGCGCACGGTGGGATTATACCCGATTCGTATAGGTGGGTGGTGAGGTGTTGAGATGGGTACGGTGCGTGCGCTGCTCCTTAAGACGGGCGAGTATCCAGATTTGGGCGTGTCGATTGGCGTGGACACGCTGGATACGCTGGTGCGGAATTTTTTACCTGTGCCTGTGTTGTTGGAGCATGTGGAGACGCCGTTTCGGTTGGGTGAGGTTGTGCGTGTGTGGCGTGAGGGTGATACGCTGTATGGGGAGTTGTCGTTGTATGATGAGGCGCAGGCGTTGTTGGAGCGTTGGGGGCTTAGGAGTTTGAGTGTGGGGTTGACGGGCGGGTTGACGCGGTTGTTGGAGGTGTCGGTGACGGCGCGTCCGCGGGTGCGTGAGGCGCGGTTGTTGAATTCGGTGCGTGATTGGTCGGTGTGGGATGTGGCGTTTGCGGAGGGTTGGCGTGCGAATGCGGAGCCGTTTCGGTTTCCGTTGGAGATGGAGCGTGCGTGGGATGCGGATGGTACGGAGCGTGCGTGGCGGGAGTGGGTATCGGACAAGGAGCCTTCGGAGTGGGGTGAGGCGGAGTGGTCGCGTTATCGGCGTCGGTATTTGGCGTGGGATGCGAGTGACCCCCAGAAGTTTGGGTCGTACAAGTTGCCTGTGGTGGGTGTGGTGGATGGTGAGCCGCGGTTGTTTTGGCGTGCGTTGGTTGCGGCGAAGGCGGCGCTTAGGGGTGCGCGTGGGGGTGTGGACTTGCCTGCGCGGGTGAAGGGTCAGCTGCTTGAGTGGATTGATGAGGTGTTGGAGGGTGGTCGCGCGTCGTCGTCGGGCGGTGACGGCGGTGAATCGGGAGCTGAGTTTGGATTCGTATATGCAGGTGGTGAGGTGTTAGCGATGCGTGAGGATTTGGAGATGCAGGGTCAGCGTGTGTTGGAGGGTACGGAGTCTGTGCCTGTGCAGGGTGCGGAGTCGGGAGTGTCGGATGCGGAGTTGGAGTCGTTGCGTGCGGAGGTGGCGCGGTTGCGTTTTGCGCAGCGTGAGGCGCGTGCGCGGGAGCGTGCGCGTGCGTGGCGGGAGCAGGGGTTGATTACGCCTGCGCAGGAGTCGCTGGTGGTGTCGCTTCTGTGTGCGGAGTCGGACGCGGTTCGGTTTAGTGTGGGTGGTGAGGAGCTGAGCCTTGAGGGGTGGTTGGAGCGGTTTATTGCGCTTGCCCCACGATTTCCTGTTGGGGAGTCGCTGGGTGAGGTGTCATCGGGTGCGGGTCGTTATGCGTCGCGGCTTGGGCTGAGTGCGGAGGGTGCGCAGTTGGCGCAGTTGTTTGCGGAGGGTCGCGATGCGGAGGCGTATGCGCGGTTTCGTGAGATGATTGGAGGAGGCGGATAGGGATGGATCTGCGGTATTCGGTAGGGGTTCGTGCGGTGTATCCGCTTGCGGCTGGGGCGAGTGTGCAGCGTGGTCAGCCGCTTGCTGTGGCGCCCAGCGGGAATGTGGTGCAGGTGATGCCTGCGGGGACGAACTTGACCTTTGTGGGGATAGCGTTGGACAGTTATACGAACGCGCCTGCGGGCACGCAGGTGGAGGTGGTGCGTGAGGGTGTGGTGTCGTTGCCGTTTACGGGTAGCCCGCCTTCGAACTGGCTGGGCGCGTTGTTGTATTGGAACGGGAGCGCGTACACCTTTGCGTCGTCTGGGAACACGGCGGTGGGTCGTGTGATTGGCATTGAGGGGAATGTGGCGCGTGTGGTGATTAAGACGGTGGTGTGAGGTGATGGGCGATGATGAGCATGACGCAGTTTGAGAGCTTGGTAGTGCCTGGCATCAGGGGCGAGTTTTACGCGGCGTATGCGCGTCGTGCGCAGGAGGCGGTGTATCCGCGGATTGCGACGGTGGT
>Ga0079992_128411_pt1 | contig 11971 bp, 13 predicted proteins | sample FaiFalFF_MnMetaG_3_FD_69197 | JGI IMG/M metagenome (GOLD analysis project Ga0079992, IMG submission 69197) | Freshwater microbial communities from Yellowstone National Park, Wyoming, USA - Fairy Falls B (FF_Mn_B) MetaG (SPADES assembly) (version 2) | ecosystem: Environmental > Aquatic >... | reverse complement strand
GAGATCGGGAAGGGATAGGCGCTCTCCAGGAGCTCCAGCGTCACCTCCTTCCTGATCTTGTCGACCCTCGTCACCTTACCCGTGAAGCCCTTGAAGGGCCCGGCGATCACCTCGACCGTCATCCCCTCCGCTATCACGTCTATCAGCGGCCTCTCCACCAGATGCTTCGAGACCTCCGAGACGTCGATCTGGACAGGCGCCTTGGACTTGACGTGCCTCAGATCCCTCACCAATTCGGCGACCGTCTCCCGGTCCTTCCCCTCGACGAGGACGAAGCCCTTCAGCGTGGGAAGCACCAGTATCGCGTGGACGTCCACAGAGCCCTGCGGTATCCTGCCTTCGATCATGTTGGCCACGTTCCTCTCGTAGCCTGCCGTTGTCCTGAGCGCGAAGAGCCTGCCCATCCGTGATGTCATCGCTAACCCTGAATTTTAAAATCCATCCGGACCAGGTCGAGCTGGAACCGAACCGGCAGATTCCCCTCCGGTCAGCCGAGGATCGCCAAAAAGACGAACCTCACGATCATCGAGACGAGTCCCAGAACCGCGATGCCTATCAGGACGATCCGGCCGAGCACAGAATACTCCTCCCAAGTCGGCTTCCTTGCGACCCTGAACAGAACCGCAACCGATTGAGCGAACTCCCTCAGCCCCATTCCCCTTAACCTCCATCCGGAAGGCCTTCGTATATTTCCGTGACTGTCACCTCAGTAGACCGCGTAGGGCGCTACGAACCTGTCGAGGTTCCTGATCCTCTTGGCTGGGTGTGGATGAGTGCTGAATAGGTCGGCAAGCGCGCTGACCTTCATCCTCCTGAAGCTCTCTACTGCTCTGTCCAGGTCGATCGAAGGGTCGATCGCAGCCTCGGGATCTGAGATGAAGAACATCTTCAGCGTCTCGTGCCTAACCCTCTCAGACGGAGGGAGCCTGCCGGTAAGGGCCATGATCCTCACAAGGGCCCTCTGGAGCTTCCTTGCACCGTCTGGTACGGTCAGGGCCGCGTGGGAGTCCGCGTAGTATTCCCTCAGCCTGCTCATCAGGAAGACGAAGATATTGAAGACGAAGCTGATGACCATCAGCGCTATGCCGATCAGGACGCCGTAGGCACCGCCGCCGTTCCTCCTTCCGCCTCCGTATAGGCCGGAGACGTAAAGGATGTAGCCGATGTAGTAGATCACAGCAGGGATCAGGCTGATCATCAGCATCACCATCACGTCCCTGTGCTTGAGGTGCCCGACCTCATGGCCCAGCACCGCCTCCAGCTCGTCCCTAGGCATCCTCCTCAGTATCCCCCGCGTCACAGCGACCATCGGGCCGGTCAGAGGGCTCCCGTAGGCGAAGGCGTTTGGGAGATCGATCTCAGCCACCATCACCTTCGGCTCCTTGCCTAGTCCGCTCCTCCTCGCGAGCTCCCGCACCGATTCGTAGAGCCACCCCTCGCTGACAGGGTCTGCGGGCCTGACGTGGTAGACCGCGTTGATCATGTAGGGCCCGAAGAGCCACTGGAGGACGTTGATCGCCACCACCATAGCGAAGGTCAGGTAGATGTAAGTGGAGGGGAGGCCGAGGTAAAGCATGACGGCCGTCAGGATCAGCGTCGCCAGGCCCACCACCGCGAACCACACCCCCACCATCGTGACCCTCAGCTTGGCCAAGGACAACCTAGCCGTTTCAGTAGCCATTTCCCATCACCACCCTGTTCTCCAGCAACCGCCGTATTAGATTTTGTTGCGGTACGCCCATGAGGTTAAAGACGTCGATGAGTAGAGCTGAGAACTGAAGACCAACGTGCACGGGAAGTACCAGTTTGATCTATGCGGACGAGAGTACCGGTTCGATGCGAATTTCACGGTCAAATTCTCCGCACCGTTCCCGAAGAGCTCCAACTGAGCCTGTGAAACCTCTGTCTCCCATTTGGTACTTGTCACCCCTCCGGATGGATTTTATTGGCGGTGCACCGACCAAGGACCATTGCGTTTAGTCACAGTCGGGACATAGGGCATCTGAGGGTTCACAACTAAATCGGGCGCCCTTAACAATAAAATACCCAGTTAGTAAAGCCTTGGGGTCGAATGAGGCTCCTCAGCTTCAGACGTTTCGACGAGACGAGGGTAGGAGTCTTAGTCGATGGGCTGGTGCTCGACACCGTCGCAGCATATAAGAGGGTCTATGGAGATGACAGGGCACCACATTGGCTCCACAGCATGCGGAGCTTGATCTCGTTAGGAGCAGAGGGTTTGGAGTTCCTCAGCAGACTCGTCGCTAAAGCAAGGAATCTCGAAGAGGTTGGAGGCGTTTTCCTTAGGCAGGACGAGATCGAGTTCCTCCCTCCGGTTCCAGATCCGAGGAAGGTGCTGTGCGTCGCCGCCAACTACGTCTCACACAGTAAGGAGCTGGAGATCAAGGTCCCTGAGAAACCCTACTTCTTCGTCAAGCTCCCCAACACCCTGATCGGTCACAACGCTCCTATCATCGCGCCCCGTACTTCCAACATGATCGATTACGAGGTGGAGCTGGCAGTCATCATAGGCAAGAGGTGCAAGTACGTCGGCAAGAAGGACGCGATGGACTGCGTCTTCGGCTACACGGTCTTCAACGACATAAGCTTCAGGGACAAGCAGTTCCCGCCCGGATGGCCCAAACAACTGAATCCCTACGGCCAGAACTGGGTGCTGGGAAAGAGCTTGGACACGGCCGCTCCATGCGGTCCCTTCATCGTCACCGCAGACGAGCTGGGTTCACCGTATCCTCTTAGATTGACCCTTAAGGTGAATGGGGAGGTAAGGCAGGACGGTGTGACGACGGACATGTTCCACAAGATCGACGCGCTGATCGAGTACGTATCCGACGGCATTACGCTCGAGCCCGGTGACATCATAGCCACCGGGACGCCCGCAGGGGTAGCTGCCGCATTGGGGAAGTCCTACCTCAAGCCCGGCGACGTCGTGGAGGCTGAAGTGGAGCAGATAGGAGTCCTCAGAAACCCTGTAGTTGCCGAGTGATCTCCTCGCGTAACTCTTCAGTATTTTTGGTTGAAATCAAAGGTTATAACTAGTCTCATAAAATCTTCACAATTGAAGAACTATGATCTCGGGTCAACGCGGTGATGCCAAGTTCCCATTCGCTTACGAGGTGCCAACGCTTGAAGGCGCTGAAGGTTGGGAGGAGATGTATCCTACTGCTAAGGTTCGATAAGGAGCCGGGGCCGAGGAGGGATTGGGAGTCCCAGCTCTTCTGGTTCCAAGATAGCATGCATCGCGGTGAACCTCTCTACCCCCTCGACGCGATCCGTTCGATGGCTTGGCAGTGGGCCCTTTCACCCTACAACTCGAGGACGTTCGTCGTTCCTCCAACGCTCAGTATAGCGCACAGGGTCCTGAACTGGTACCTCTACATCACTCCTTTTCCTGTCACCGATCCCGAGGAGGTCGAACTGTGAGCGCAATACTTCACGAAGCGCGCCGGCTATTATTACAAGAATTGGAACAAGATCTCCGAGGAGTGGAAGGTCAATGCAGAGAAGATCATCAAGGAGTTGGAGTCCATAGAGTTCAACGACCTTCCAGAGTTCGAGGACGATGAAGTGGTCTTCAAACACCTCGGCTACTCGAAGAGCAGCTCCCAGCTTTACGAGAACTTCCACAAACTCGTATTGCTGCACTTCAAGCTTTGGCAGAAGCACTTCGAGATGTTGAACCTCGGATGTGCCACATACCTGACTTTCTACCTCTTCTGCAAGGAGAAGTTCCAGCCCAAGATAGAAAGGCGGAAGAAGATAATAGATGTGGTGAGAAGGAACAGACTGCCGCCGGCCCTAGGCAAACCTCCCGAGGTCATCACAAAGCCGTTTACAATCATGCTCTGGGGCATAACGAAAGAAAGGATAGAGCGATGGCTCTCCGGAGCCGCAGGTGAGAGTGCCAAACAGCCGACGGGCATGCCAGCATCGCCTGGCATCGCTGAAGGGCCTGCAAGGGTTGTCCTCTCTGCTGAGGAGATAGTGAAGGTGAAGGAAGGTGAGATTCTCGTGACACCCATCACAGCACCGTCGTGGAACCCTGTATTCCTCAAAGTGAAGGCGACCGTGACCGACATATGAGGAATCATGTAGCACGCCGCAATAGTGTGCAGGGAGTACAGTTTGCCAGCCGTTGTGGGCACGGGCTTCGCGACGAAGGTGATCAAGGACGGCCAGCGCATCAGGGTCGACGGAACCAATGGAGTGGTAGAGATTCTCGACAGAGAGGGGCCCGTTTATTCTTCTACCTGAACAATGCGGTAGGGAGTAACGACACTTAGTAGGAGGCAAGGCCTCCTCGCTCGGCGAGCTGATGAGGACTGGAGTTAAGGTCCCACGTCCTCCGTGCTCTCAGGCAGCTTTCCCCAACGCCTCGAGAGGGAGCTTCTCAGCGCCTTCTCAGAGCTCAGAAGCAGGTAGGGATCGGTTGCCGTCAGTTCGAGCGCAACACGTGAGGACGCTGCCGCTGCGAGATTCGCAGGTCAGTTCGAGACGTACCTCGGTGTCAGGAGGTAGAGCGAGCTCCTCCAGTCGGTCATGGGATGTTACGCCAGCCTCTACAACGATAGGGCTGTCACGTACCAGTACAGGATGGGGTTGCCGCAGGACGACGTCCAGATGGCGGTAGTCGTCCGGGGCTGGTAAAGGCTCGGTCAGCAGGCGTCATGTTCACCGTCAACCCTGTTACCGGAGACCCCTCGGTGATCGCCGTAGAGAGCAGCTGGGGACTCGAAGAGGCGGTGGTCAAGGGCGAGGTGATCCCGGACAGGTACCTGATCAACAAGGTCACGCTAGAGGTGCTCTAGCTTGACATCTCGCCGAGCAAGCATGTAAGATACGTATCCCTCGACGATGGACGGGTCATAGGGTCGAGACGTATGAGACGTCAGAGGAGCTGAGCTTGGAAAAGGAAGAGGCACTCGGGCTGGCCAAAATGGGGAGATCTATAGAGGCGCATTTCGGACAAACTCAGGACGTGGAGTGGGTGGTCGGTGCCGGATCGGGTTGCGAGGGGGTGTTCGTCGTCCAGAGCAGACCGTGACCGTTGCCACAACTGTAACACGGCCCTCCTGGCAGTCCTCCATCGAGGACCCGTTGGAGAGAGTGCTCGCGACGTTGATGAAGGGAGTCAAGGTCTAAACTCGTTTCAGGAAATCTGAAATGAGGGCAGCCAGCTCCCGTGGCCTCTCCCTCGGAATGAAGTGGCCGCATTCCCTCAAGACCCTCAGCTCTGAATTGGGAAAATACGCCTTAGCTCCCTCACTCCACTCGAGAGGGAATATGGGATCTCTATCGGACCATACGATCAACGTCCTATGAGGAACGGGCCCGCCGAGCCAGTCGCGGAACCTGTCAGCTATTCTGGACCTATACCAGTTAAATCCTCCGCGAAGGGCGCCTGGCCTGCTGAAGATGTCAACGTAGACCTCTATGTCGTCTTGCGTGAAGGCGTCCTTGACGTAGGACCAGTGATCGTAGAAATGTGATAGGTAAATCCTGACGGTGTCCCTGTTGTAACCGACTAATTTCTCCGCCACTTCCAACAGATGAAAGAACTGGTACCAGCTCTCCTTCGCCTGCTCAGGTTCCAATCTCTTGGCTCCGAGGTTCGGATATGTCGGGTTCAGCAGGATAAGTCCTTCCACGAGTTCGGGTTTGTGCCTCGCAAAGTAAGCGGAAACTATTGCGCCGACGTTGAAACCGCCTATCACCGCCTTCCTCAGTCCCATGGCCTCCATCAGAGCCTCCAGGTCACTGGCGTACTTGTCCAGCGAGTAATCCTCGACGCGTCCCGGCTTATCGGATAGCCCGAAGCCCCTTAGGTCAGGCAGGACGAGCATCGCCGAAGAGGAAAGCGGTTCCATAACCCTTTCCCAATCCTTCCAAAAGCCGGGCCAGCCGTGGAGCAGGATCAGCGCCTTACCTGCACCCGACACGACCGCGTGGAGCCTGACGTCCCCGTTCCTCCACCAAAATTCCCTCATTCCTTTTCTTCAGCCGTTTGACATTAAAGTGCCTATTATCTCCTATCTTCCCTTGGTCAATGTCGGTGGTACAGCGTTTATCGTCCACAATCTCATCATGTTGTGGGTCAGCGCTGCCCCCTCACCGTTAAATACGTAGCAGGACCTCATCGGATCGGCATAGGCGGCCGCGGTGGTGTAGCGGTAGCACCCCGGGCTGTGGACCATGTGCGGTGCAGAGACCCGGTGGTCGTGGGTTCGATTCCCACCCGCGGCCTGCATTTTTGCTGTTAATCCGCATAACAGAGCTAAGTTCTGTCGTTGTCAGGTCTTGCCTGTTGACGGGGGCGAAATCTTGGGGTATTTTTGCAATAACTGTCGTCACTAGAATTGGTGGAACGCACGGCAATATGGTAGTGGAACACGGAAGTCTGAGCTCCGCTGAGTCCTTTGCCCCGGCCGGGATTTGAACCCGGGTCCCCGGCTCGAAAGGCCGGTATACTTGACCTAGCTATACGACCGGGGCCGTCCTCCGTCGTCCCTCCGAGCATTTTAGGATTATATATTGTCAAAACGGAATCCGGATACCTTCTTGCCTTGATGTTAACGTAGATTGTATTCCCCTTAAGAAAGGCTATCCTGCCTATCCTGTCGAAACTGGTAACCACTATCTTCAGGTTCCCATAAACCTCTATCCTACCCTGCTATAAAAACTCCTTAAGTATTGCTTCTAACTTCAGCTGAAACTCCTTCACTTCCTCATCAAGGACGTCCATATGCTCAACCTGAAAATACCCACCTTGTAACGTGATAACAACACGCCATAGCTGACCCTTTCCCACGTTTCACGGATAATTGCTACCCTTTTCTCCGGCAAATACTACTGAACTACGCACTCCTTCGTGTAGCATCTCCACCACCAACCTTTCTTGTCGTGGACCTTAGGCCTGTTGGGAAACTTTGAACCACAGTAAGTACAGGGTTGATCCTCAACAACCCGAGTCTCTTACTTGCCTTCTGTCCTTGACCTTTACGAACCTCGTGCCTTTCTCCGTGAAAATCATCTGTATTGCTTCTTCAGGTTCTATCTGGACCGAATTCGGTGCGTTCATGGCTCCTCCCCTCACGCTACTGCGCATGCCGACCAACCGCAATCGAGGCATGTGGTGCACCCTCCCTAACGGGCTAACATCTTGCTACCGCACTCCGGGCACCCTTCTAGGGGTCCTTGGGGGAAGGCCGATAGGTCTGCGGGGGTCCTCCTCTCGGGGGTGGCCCTCGAGGCCGCGGCCGGATGCCCGGCCTGCCTTTCCCCCGGGGAGACGGGGTGATAGGATGAAAACGGCTAAGAAGACGGAAAGGAATGAGGAAGTGTTGAAGGCAGAGGCATTAGACTTCTATCGACAGCTGAAAGAACGCGGTCTCAAACCGTTTGACGGCGCAAGCATTGACTTCCACCGAAAGAGAGATCCAGTAGTTTTCATTCCAAGAGAGAACCCAGTGATTACCATCGTAAAGAAAGAGGAGCTACTGGACTTCTTGATGGCGAACGACGTCCGCAGAGTGCTTGTCGATGCATTGTTTCCGAGCCGAGTGCCACCGCTTCAATCATTGCTGGAACACGATATAGAGGTCTACGTTCTAAGGAGACCGACGGTGCTTGCAGGTTTTAAGGCAATGCTAGAAAGGAGGTATAACAAGAAAAAGCAGAACGATAACAACTACATCAAAATACCGCGAAAGAACGACTTCGTAGATGCAGTGGCGCTGGCATTTACATGGCCGAAATTCCATCAACGGATCGATCTTCACTACATTATGTGCTGGAGGGCCATGAATGAATGGAGGCGGGTATACACGATCTTCACTAAAGTCCAGCAGATGATTGAGGATTTGGAGGGTGACGAAATTCCGGTGACTCTGCATGAGGACAAAGTGATTAAGAAAGGGAGAGATTTCGTCGATACCGTCGTGATGCATTATCCAAAGGTGCGGCGAGTGTTTGAGAAGATCAGGATCCCAGACAATGACGTCATAGCTCAAGCGCTGTGTTGCGAGGTCGTCTTAGAGGTCTATCACATACCGAAGAAATCGGATATCATGAAGAAGGCGGGGATAAGTGTTCTACCGGTACCAAAGAGGAGGAAGAAGGAAGCAAATAAGGGTGAGTCAAAGAATGAGCCGGAGAACGGGCGGAAAAGTGGGAAGAAGTCATTCCAACACGACGGCAAGCTGCTCTTTGCGGTGACTCAACTGACGGTAAAGCTTTATCATTTAAACCCAAGGAGGAAAAAGGACCAGAAGAAGATCATGTGGAAGGCTCCGAAACTGCTGAAGAGGATCTGGAGATACTCCAGAGAAGAACTCCAGATGGCAGAAGAGAGCGGCCGGGTGGGGGAAGCCTTGGGGGGTGTCCGGGCCCTCTCGAAAAGAGAGGGTTGTGGCGTTTGATACCCGCCTTGCTGGGGGCCCTGCGGAAGCAGGGACCGAGAAATAAGATACGGCGCCTTCCAAGGCCCCAGACACCCGGCCGACAGACCACCACAGCCATAACTTAACACCCACCCCTTTTCACCCCCTGATACTTACCAGTTCACCGCGTCTATGGGCTCCATACAAAAATTATTCCGACCATTAACATCTTCGGTCGGAGGGCGAAAAATCTTACATATGGCCGATAAGCCAAACCAAGCGATATCATAAACGCCACAACCGCCTCAGACTTCAGCCACCGATATCAGGCAGGACACGTTGCAGTCCATCCATCAGGTGATTCATACGTAGACAACACAATCAAACCCTCCTCGTCCGATTATCAGCTACAGCTTCAACATCCAAACCATGTTATCTTGTTTCACAGGACGCGAAAATCTTGGGAAAGGTCACGTGACCAACCTGACCTCTCCCCTTTCGGAGACGAAAGCGGCCCTCATCCCCTTTTCGAGGGCTTTCCTGAAGAGCTCGAGGTCAGCTGTGACGAGCAAACATCCCTCCCGCCTCGCCGTCGCTATGAGAACCTCGTCGACCTCCCCCTCCACTGCAGGCTCGATCACGCTGAACCTCCCTGCCATCTCCAGGGCCACCGCAGCCGTCCTGCCCCTCTTCCCCTTCGCCCTGGTCAGGGCCCTCAGCTCCGCCATCACCTGAGGCAAGGTGCAGGGCTCGATCGGCTCGCCAAGCTTGTCGCTGACGAGGGAGAGTAGGTCCCTGCCTACCTCGGCGCACAGCATCAGGAAGCTCGTGTCGAGGAGGGCCCTCAACTCATCCGGCTATCTTCCCGTATCCGATCAGGCGCCATCCGGTACCGATCTTCCTGCTGATGGTGACCCTGTCGCCCGGTTTGGCCACCAGCGGCCTCGTCAGCCTGATCTCCAGCCTCTCCGGCGTCACGCTTGTTACGGTCCCACTTGTGACCGCCGAGTAGGAGTTCAGCACCAGAGGTTCCTTCGGGTTGATCCGGGTCACCTTGACTTCGCCGTCGATGCCGACTACCCTCTCGAAGAGGTGGTACTCGAGCGTCAGCTCCTTCCAGGTCGGCGGGAGGGTGCCGGGCTTGCCTGCCATGTTGCCGGCGAGGCCGTCCGACTTCGTCAGCGCCGGATCCAGATCGGTCTCTATGCCGACCAGCCCGCCGCTCGTCGCCTCCCTTACGCTCCTGTTTCCGGCCTTGATGTGCCTGGCGACTGTGTGGATCGGCTCGTAGGGCGAGTTCGGGTCGTTCTCCCTCACAGGAAGACCAGGGGCTATCTCGATTTCGTCACCGACCTGCACCTTGCCCTGTATGATCGAGCCTCCGATCACGCCGCCCTTGATGGAGGTGGCTATGGTTCCTGGCAAATTCACGTCGAAGGTCCTGAGAACAGGCATGAGGAAAGGCGCCTCGAGGTCCCTTTGGGGCGTAGGGATGTACTTCTCGATGGCGTAGAGGAGCGCGTCGACCCCAACGCCCTGCTGCGCTGAGACCGGAACGATCACCGGGTCCCTGAACCCCTTCCCTGTCACGTAGCTCACGATCTCCTCGTAGTTCTCGAGGGCCCGCTTCCTGTCAACCACGTCGAGCTTGTTCTGCGCGAAGACTATCCTCTTCATACCCATCACCAACATCGCCTCGAGGTGCTCCCTGTCCTGAGGCTGGGGGAACTTGACCCGAGCGTCGACCACGAATATCGCGCCGTCGAAGAGGGGAGCGCCGCTGAGCATCGTTATCATGAGCGAGTGGTGACCGGGGCAGTCGACGAAGGATATCGCCCTGACGAACTCTGTGGGAACGTTGTGCCTGGGGCAGACCTGCTGCGTCGTGTAGTTGTAGGGCTCCTCGCACTGGGGGCACCTGTAGACGGCGGCGTCGGCGTACCCTATCCTGATCGTTATGCCCCTCTTCAGCTCCTCCGAGTGCCTCGCGGTCCAGATGCCTGTGATGGCCTGGACGAGGGTGGTCTTGCCGTTGTCGACGTGGCCGAGCGTTCCGATGTTGACCTCCGGCTGCCTCGGCAGCGGCTTGGTCATCCCCCGTTCCGTCGGGAGCTTCGGTATTAACTGTCGCCAGCTGGAACTTACCCTCCGCTTGGCCGTCCCTTCCCTGCTCATAGTGCATTTATCGCCCGATTTGCGGTCTTTGACTGGGGCGTGACCGAATGGCTGGGTCGGCGACCTTCCTGTCGACCGGAACGACGACCGTGTAAGGCTGGAACAAGTTACTGGCTCTAGAGGGGGATGATGTGGAGGAAGTCAGGGGAGTTCTTCGTCGCAAACGAGTGCAATGAGTCCTTCGAGCGTATAACGGTTGCAGTCAGGTCGAGATCCTACTGCCCTCCATCCCGGCTGACCTAAGTCCATCCATGACTTCCTGCACCTTCTATTCCGTCGCCTAGACCTCAACGGCCGGATACTCGACACTGAGTTCTATTCTGGCCTAAGGTCTCGTTCCGTTCGACGAGAAGATGAAGCCTGTGTGAAGTCGCGAATCGGTCCTAAAAACGAACTTGTAAGACTTTGGTTATTGAAGGGTATAGAGCCCATAGACGCGGTAAACTGAAAATTGATAACTATAGCAACAAAAAAGGGAAAAGGGGGTGGGTTAGATATTACTAGTTCACCATCAAGTACTCTTCTAGGCGTTTCTGCTTCCTCTTGATAGTGAACCCGACGTAGCGGTAGAAGGTTGCGTTACTGCTGGCTCGAACACGGATATAGTAACAGTCCTTTCTGGTCGTGTCTCCCTTTCTGTGGGGTTTTGGTCCCGTACACTCAATGCCGAGTTTTCTAAGAAGCTTCTTAACATATTTAAGTAGCTCATAGTTAGTGTTGTAAATGCGTATGAACCCCTCCACACCAACGTTCCCTTCCGAGTCCGCAAACCCCCTGAGGAATGCAGCCATACATCTCTTGCAATGTTCTATGTATTTCCTCAGCCTCTTAAGATTGACCGGCCTCAACAGCTCGTAAAGCGTCTTGGACTCAACTTCGACGATATATCTTCTTGCAGATCTCTCATATCTTACTTTGATTGGCGGCCTGCCAAGCACTTTGGCTAAACGTCTGGCGAACTCCTCAGCGAACTCCTTATCTTTAACCCCAAGACGTATAATATAGTGGTCTTTTTTATTGCGGCTTTTCTTCCTAGGATACCCATCGCCAAGCATTGCACCGATCACATACGCCAAGTCCTCGGAAGGTTTCAACAACTCAAGCGAAGGTATCCATATCCCATTGTATGGGCTATGTACTCCGTGTACCCATTCACTCATCTGAGAGTCGGACAGTACAATTCCGTATTCCCGTTTGATTATGTCTCTGATCTGACTGTACGACAGCCCCTGGCTACGAAGAGCTCTGACCCTCTCATATATCTTTATCCTTAGCTCCCTAGGCAAGTATTTCTTTCTCTTCGTCTTGGTGGTATTGTCCTCCATCTTCTTGACCTCCTCCCCTTCCGGACAGAAACCCGGGAGTTGGGCCATACCTCTCACCTCCTGAAACCCCTCCCTTGG
>Ga0079992_121951_pt1 | contig 11973 bp, 11 predicted proteins | sample FaiFalFF_MnMetaG_3_FD_69197 | JGI IMG/M metagenome (GOLD analysis project Ga0079992, IMG submission 69197) | Freshwater microbial communities from Yellowstone National Park, Wyoming, USA - Fairy Falls B (FF_Mn_B) MetaG (SPADES assembly) (version 2) | ecosystem: Environmental > Aquatic >... | reverse complement strand
AGAGGGGGGGAAAAAAAAAAAGACAGTGGATGAAAGAGGGTTGGCCCGGGGGGGCGCCCCCCGCCCCCGGCGGCCGGTGGAACCGGGCCGACCGGCCGCGGGAAGCGGCCCGGTCTTGCGGCCTGGGGAGGGCGGCCGTGCCCCCGGGCGGGAAGACTTGACGGAGGCCGGCGTCTCCATATCTCCGGGGGTTCGGCTCATCCTGGCCCTCCATCAGGCTATTCGGAATGCCCAGGAAATCCGGCCCGAGGTTGTGGCCGACCTTAAGGCCCGGATTGCCGCCGGCCAGTACGCCGTCGACGAATTTGAGCTGGCAAGGCTTCTTGTGAAGGGGAACGAGCCTTGAACGAGCCGGCGCTGACCATCGAGGCCCTGCTTGAGCTTTGCGAACGGGAGCGGGTGGCGGTGGCGGCCGGGGATATCGGGGCCCTTGGGGCCGCCGCCCTGGCCCGGACGGAGCTTTCACGGCGGCTGGGCCGCCAGGGGGATATTCCCCCGGAGCTTATCCAGCTTCTCCGGCGCCTCAAGGCCGCGGTGAGCCGAAACCTGGGCCTTTACGAGGAGCTTATCCGGGTGACGGCCGCCTACAGCCGGTGGGTTGAGCGCCGGCGCGCCGGGGGGGTGCCGTACGGCCCGCGGCCCGGAGGCGCGGCCTGATGTGGGGGACTTTCGGCAGCATCGAGATCGCCTTAAGAGCCCTCCAGGCCCAGCGGCTCGCCCTGGATGTCATCGCCCACAACATCGCCAATGCCAGTACTCCGGGGTATTCCCGTCAGACCGCCCGGCTGGAAACTGCGCCCCCCTACCCCTGGCCGGGGCTGACCGCTTCCGCTGGCGCCGGCCAGCTCGGCACGGGCGTTGAAGTCGGCGCTGTCGACCGGCTTCGGGACGCCTTTACCGACCTCCAGCTCCGCCAGCAGTACACCCTTTCCGGCTACTATACGGTGCTCGCCGACGGGTACGCCCAGGTCGAAGCGGTTTTTAACGAGCCGTCAGATTCGGGCTTAAACGAGCAGCTCGGACGGTTCTGGGGCGCCTGGCAGGAGCTTTCCCTTAACCCCCAGGATACGGCCATCCGGACAAGCGTCATCCAGTCGGCCCAGAACCTGGCCAGCCTGTTTAACGGCATGGTCGACCGGCTCCGGCAGCTCCAGCGCGACCTGAACTTCCGGGTCACAAGCAAAGTCGCTGAAATTAATGAGCTGGCCGAACGCATCGCCCGTCTCAACGTCCAGATCGGCCAGGTTCGGGGAACGGGCCAGAACCCAAATGACCTGCTCGATGCCCGCGACCGGCTCATCGATGAGCTTTCCCGCATTGTTCGGGCAGCTTTTGTTGAGGACTCGAACGGCCAGGTAACGGTCTATATCGGCGGCCGGATGCTCGTCTCTGGCGACCAGGCGTTCAGCCTTTCGATTGTGCCGGGTCCGGGCGGCTTTGCGCAGCCGGTCTGGGCGGATGGGGCGCCGGTCGCCTTCGGCGACGGCTCCGGGGAGCTTAAGGCTTTAATCGACCTGCGGGATGCGGTGATTCCCGGTAAGGTCGCTGAGCTTAACGACCTGGCGGGGGCCCTGGCCAACGCGGTTAATACCATTCACCGGGCGGGCTGGGGTCTGGATAACTCCACCGGCCTTGACTTTTTCGTCTTTACGGCCGGGGATGAGGCCGCAACCCTGGCGGTGAATCCCGTGGTGGCTGTCGACCCGAATAAGGTAGCCGCAGCCCAGGGCCCGGACTCCCCCGGCGACGGCCGGAACGCCCTTGCCGTCGCCCAGGTCCAGTACCAGAAGCTCATGGCCGCAAACACCGCGACCTTAGGCGAATACTATCAGCAGGTCGTGGGCCGGCTCGGTCTTGAGGCCAGGGGGGCTGATGACCAGAAGGCGAACCAGCAGGTGGTTCGTCAGTACCTCGAGGCCCGGCGGGAAAGTTTTTCGGGTGTCTCTTTAGATGAGGAGGCCGCAAAGCTGGTGCTCTACCAGCGGGCCTTCGAGGCGGCGGCCCGGAGTCTTTCGGTCCTTGACGAGATTTTAGACCAGCTCATAAACCGGACGGGAATCGTCGGCCGGTAATCGGGAGGCGGAAGATGCGCATAAGTCACAGGCAGGTCGGCGAGCGGGTCTTAGCCGATATCGAAGCCGCCTTTGAGCGCCTGAACCGCTACCAGCGGCAGGTTGCCTCGGGCCGGAGGGTCACCCGGCCGGCAGATGACCCCCAGGGCGCGGCGGCGGCCCTGGGCTACCGGGCCGTTCTTTTGCGGATTGATCAGTACCTTGCCGGCATTGATCGGGCTCAGGGGTGGCTTTCAGCCGCGGATGCGGCCTTAAACGACCTTACCCAGACCCTCCAGCGGGCCCGGGAGCTGGCCCTCCAGGGTGCCAGCGATACCCTTTCGGCTGATGACCGCCGCCGCATCGCCTTAGAGGTCCGCCAGCTTCTGGGGCATACCTTCAGCTTAAGCAAAACCATGCTGGGCAGCCGGTATATCTTCTCGGGGTTCAAGGTGACGACGCCGCCGTACAACCCCTTGCCGAATGAGTACGACGTCCCCGCCCCGCCGCCCTACCAGGGCGACGGCGGGCAGATGCCGGCCGAAATCGAGGCCGGAACAGCCATCACGGTAAATCTTACGGCCGATGTGGTCTTCAGCCCGGCCATCGCCGCCCTGATTCAGCTTCGGGACGCCTTAGACTCCGGCAGTTCGGCGGCCGTGGAGACGGCGCTCCCGGCCCTGGACCAGGCGATAAACACGGCCGTCGACAACCGGGTTATTGTCGGGGCCAGGCTCAACCGGCTGGAAGCGGCCGCAAGCCGCCTTCAGGACCTCAAGCTTTCGGTTACGGGGCTCAAGTCGAACGTTGAAGACGTGGACTTTGCCGAGGCGACGACCCAGCTTGCCGTGGGCGAGACCGCGTACCGGGCGGCCCTCATGGGGGCGGCCCGGGTCATCCAGCCCAGCCTGCTGGACTTCTTAAAGTAGCGGAGGGACTGCCCGGATGTTCGGGGCATTTGGAACCGCCAGCGTAAGCGGCGTAATCTCCGGAATCAACTGGGACCAGTTTGTCCAGAAGCTCATCGAGCTTGAACGTCAGCCCATCACCCGGCTTCGGAGCCGGGTTGCCGGCCTGGAAAACCAGAAGAAACTTATCGGCGAGTTCCGGGCAAAGCTTTCGGAGCTTAAGCTTGCCCTCTCGAATCTCGCCCTCCGGAGCGTGGTCCTGGCCCGGACGGCCTCCACCGGCTCCGCCGCCGTTGGGGTCACGGCCGGCCCCGATGCTGTCCCCGGAACCTTCCAGGTTACGGTCCAGCAGCTGGCCACCGCCACGGTGGTAAGCTCCGCCCAGGCCCTCGGCCAGCCGGTGAACCCGTCCGTTCCGCTGAGTCAGGCGGGATTGGGGACGGCCGTAACGGCCGGGACGTTTTCGATAAACGGGGTAGCCATAAGCGTGGACCCGGCGGTGGATACGCTCAACGACGTCATAAACCGGATCAACCTGAGCGGGGCCGGGGTTGCCGCCTCCCTGGTAAACGACGCCTACGGGCGGCCGAACATCTTAAGGCTTGAGTCCGCAAGCCCCATCCAGCTCGGGAGCGGGGCCGATACCAGCAACTTCCTTTCGGCAACCCGGCTCATAAACGGGGTCCAGCAGAACGTGGGCGGGACCTACCGGATTGACAGCGCCGGCAACCTCGGGGTTGTAAACCTCTCTGCTCCGGTCGGCTCGGCGGCGGCCCGGCTGGCAACCCCGATAACCTCCGGCGGAAGCTTCAGCATAAACGGGGTGACGATAACCTACACCTTAAGCGACAGCTTAAGCGCCATTATCGCCCGGATAAACTCGTCGGCGGCCGGGGCGACCGCCGCCTACGACCCCCTCCAGGACAGACTCGTGCTCACCGCCAAAACCACCGGGAACACCCGGATAAGCCTGCAGGACATCTCCGGCAATTTTCTTTCCGCCGCAGGTCTTCTTTCGGCCCCGCAGGCCCTCGGACAGAACGCCGTCTTTACCGTCAGCACGGTTAATAACGGCCAGCCCCTTTCGAGCCCGACGAATACGGTTGCAGGGCTTCTGCCCGGAATTACTTTAGAGCTTAAGGACGTGACGGCCTCGCCGGTGACCGTCACCGTTGCCCAGGACACCGGACCCGGTCTTAACGCCGCAAAGGACTTCGTTTCCAAACTCAACGCCGTTTTAGACTTCGTCGCCCAGCAGACGAACTACGACCCGAACACGAAGACGGCCGGGCCGCTCCTGGGAGATTCCACGGTGACGATGATTGCGGCCCGACTTCGGGCGGCGCTTTCGGGCGTGCTGGTTCCGGGCGGGCCGTACCGGACCCTGGCCGACATCGGGATTGACACCGGGCCGGTGGGAAGCGCCCCCGGAACGGCCGCCGGGTACCGGGTTGACGAGGCAAAGTTTACGCAGGCCCTTCAAAGCAACCCCGACGCGGTTTTCGCAGTGCTCAAGGCCGCGGCCGACCGGGTCGGCGGCTACCTGGATTCGGTCCTGGGTTTCGGGGGGCTTTTCAGCATCCATCAAAGCGCCTTTGATGACCGGATAAAAAGCCTTAACGACTACATTTCTGCCCTCGAAGCGAGCCTTTCCCGGCGCGAGGAGTACCTGCGCCGGCAGTTTACTGCCATGGAGACCTTGCTCGCCCAGCTCCAGGTTCAGAGCGGTCAGCTTGGGGCCCAGATCCTGCAAAGTATGAGCCGGCAAACGACGCAAACAACCGGAGGGTGACACCAGGTGGACGGCTTAAACGCCTACCGGCAGACTGCAGTCGCCACAACCGGCCCGGCCGGGCTTGTCGTGCTTCTCTACCGGCGGCTGGCCGCGCTCCTTGAGGCCGCCGCGGGGGCCGCAGACCGGGGCGATTGGGACCAGGCCCGGCCCGCCATCGTCAAGGCCCAGGAGGTGGTGGCCGAACTGTGGTCGGCCCTTGACCTTGAGGCCGACGGTCCGGCCGCGCCGGTTGCCCGGAACCTGTTCCGCGTCTACGATTTTATCTACCGCGCCCTGGCGGAGGCCTACGTCAGCCGGGACGGGTCCCGGCTTCCGGAACTTGCCAGGCAGGTTGAGAATCTGCTTAAGGCCTGGGAAGAGGCAGCGGGGAGGGCCGGCGGTGTTTGACGCCGAGGCCCTCGTCCGCAGGCTTGTGGAACTTACCGACCGCCGGAGCAGGGCCATGGAAGCCGGCGACTACGAGGCCGCGGCGGCCGTTGGGGCCGAGCGGGGCCGGATAATCGAGGCCCTGGCCGCCCTGGGCGCCCGGTCGGCCCTCTCGCCGGAGGCGGTCCGGCTGATCCGGCAGGTGATTGAGGCCGACCGGGCGGCGCTTGCGCAGGTTCAGGCCGAGATGGCCCGGATGAGGGAGGAACTCAAGCGGGTGCGGCAGGCCCGGGCTGACGTAAGGCGCCGGAAGTGGGAGGGCCTCGACCATGGGGGCGGGTTCGAACGCCAGGCCTGAGCGGATTACCCGGCGGGGTTTCCTGGGCGCTGCCCTGGCGGCTCTGGCCGCCGCGGCAGCCGGTTGTGCCGGCGCCCGGCGGGTACAGCTGCGGTCGGCCGAGGATGTGACACCCACACCGACGGGGGCCCTGGGGACGCCGCAGCCCGCTACGCCGGTACCGGTGGGGCCGGCCACCTCGGCCGAGGAGGCCATGGCCAGGATCATGCCTGTGACGGCAGTGGCACCGGCTGCCGGCCCCCGCAAACCACCGCCGGTGCGCATCGTCATCCCGAGCATCGAGCTGGACAGCAAGGTCGTGCCGGTGGGCACCCGCCGGGATGCGGCCGGGAATCTGGTCTGGGAGACGGCGGCCTTTGCGGTGGGACACCACCGGGGGACGGCCAACCCCGGCGAGCCGGGAAAGGTCGTCCTTTCGGGCCATATTTCAAGTCCCCGGGAGGGGAACGTCTTCCACCGGCTCCCAGAGCTTCAGGTTGGAGCGGCCGTGATTTTATACACCGTCGAAACGGCCTATCTTTACCGGGTTGTAAATCGCGAGGTGGTCCTGCCCACGGACGTTCGGGTGCTCGAGCCGGCTGGGCGGGAGCAGACGGTGCTGATAACATGCGTCCCCGACGGGGTCTACAGTCACCGCCTGGTGGTTACCGCCGACCGGGTCTGAAATCAACTGGTACAAAAGTACCTGGGCAACCTGTTGACAGGACGCACCCTGAGTGTTAGGCTTAGAGTGGCCGGCCGGTAGTCGACCGGTCATCCCCCTAACCGAGCGGATTCTCCAGCGGCACTCCCCTTAGCGGATGCTTTTAGCGGAGCCGGTGATGGCGCTGACGCGCCGTAGCTGAGCGACTTTCGGCCGCGAATTCTGGGCGCGGCCAGGAGTCTGGGCGGCAATCCGGGCACAGCGGTCGGCCTGCGGTCTGATAGACCTGGTAGGACTGTCAGCATCCTCGACCCTGCCCTCACCGGCCCGATTCCTGAGCGGACAGAACAAAGCACAACCTCGGCCAGACGCGACGCAACAGCTGTCAGCCAGGCCGGAAGGGAATCGAGGCTCTCATTCTCGGTAAATTTTTCACGCCCATTGTACTCTCTCATAGCCCGGGAGCCGCCTTAACGCGGCCGCTCCCCCCCTTCAGCGAGCCTGATGTTCCGGCGGGCTCACAGAAGGTGATCCGGGGCCGACTCCGGGTCGAATACCTGCTCCTAGTTGGCCTCTGGCTGGCTGCCAACCTCCTGCTGTGGTCCTGGTGGTTTCGGCCGGCCAACATGGGCGCACCGGTGCTCTTTGGGTTGGTCAGCGCCGCCATCTTTTACGACTTTACCTTCCTGCCTGGTCTATACATGTTCTTTGTCGGCCGAATGCGCCGGCCGGTTTCGGTTTCGTCCCCGCCGGGAATGCGGGTTGCAGTTGTAACCCTGTGTGTGCCGTCGAAAGAGTCGCCCGAAGTTATCGAAAGGCAGCTCAGGGCGATGGCCGGACTGGCCGTGCCTGCCGGCTGCACGGTCGACCGCTGGGTACTCGATGAGGAGAACAATCTCTTTGTGCGGCGCCGGGCCGCCGAGTACGGAATCCGGCACTTCTCCCGGAGAGGGATTGCAAAATACAACCAGCCGGGACCGCCCTTCCAGGCGAAGACCAAGGCGGGCAACTTCAATTCCTGGTTTGATGCGGTCGGCCGGGATTACGATGTCTACGTTCTGCTGGATATCGACCACAACCCCCGGCCCTTCTACCTTGACCGGGTGCTCGGATACTTCCAAGACCCCGAAATAGGGTGGATTGCGGCCCCGAGCCTGTACGGCAATCTCGACCGGTGGACGGCCCGCGGGGCTATGGAGCAGGAGCTTCCGTTCCAGGTCCCCATGCAGGCCGGCTTCTACGGCTGGTCCGGCGCCCCGTTCATAATCGGGTCCCACTACGCGGTCCGGCGGGAAGCCCTGGAGTCGGTCGGCCTCCTGCCCCCGACCCGGGCCGAGGACCACCTGGTCACTGTGGCAATGGCTGCTAAGGGCTGGAAGGGAGTCTTTGTCCCCGAAGCCCTGGCCGTGGGCGACGGCCCTGAGACCCTTGAAGTCTACCTCGGCCAGCAGTTCGCCTGGGCCTACTCCATTGCGCAGGTGCTCTTCAGCTGGACCCCGAAATATATTGGGCGCTGGACACTGCCCCGGGTTGCGCAGTTTCTCTTTGCCCAGACTTTTTATCCCCTCTGGTCCGCGAGCATGGCCATCCTTGCCTTGGCCGCCCCGGCCTTTGCCCTGGTGAGTGGCCTGCCCATCGGCCACGTCTCCCTCTGGGATTTCTTGGTCAGGAGCGCACCCGTGCAGGGGGCGACCCTGGCCTTCTGGTTCTGGACCCGGCGCTGGTTTCTGCCCCAGGGGCTTCTCCTCAGCTGGCGGGGTATTGTCCTCCAAATTGCCCGCTGGCCGGTCACCCTCTGGGCCGTGATTAACGCCGTCGCCGGCATCCGCCATCCGTACATGATTACCCCGAAAGGCGCCGCCGCCCGCCGGCCGAGGACAGCCGGTAGCCCCGACACCCGACCGATTTACCTGGCTCTACTCGCAACCCAGTTGCTGGCCATGGCAGTTTTCCTGGTCCGGCAGGGCCCGCCCGACGTTCAGGGATATCTGCTGTTTGCGGTCGAAACAACCGTCATGGTTGGGCTGGTCCTAACCATCGACCTGCTCGGGGGGTGGGGTCAGGCCGGCTTGGGTTCGGCCCGCCTCCAGGTCGGCCGGGTTGCCCTACTGTGGGCGGTGGTTGGGACATCAGCCGTCCTGGCTGGCCCCCTAATCGGTCAGGCCCTCCTTCCGGCCGGCGAGAGCCGGCCTGCGTCCGCAGTCTCCGCCGCGGGCCTGCCGGTTCGGAGCCTGCCCCAGGACCGGGTCGCCTTCGGCGTCTACGACCCATCGGGGGCTCTGCTGAGCTTGCCGCAGGTGAGCATCGAGCACATCTTCTGGAACTGGACCCTGGACCCCAGCGGTCTTGCCGCCCAGGTCAAGGAGATCCGGTCCCGGGGGCATGTCCCGATGGTGTCGGCCGAACCCTGGCCGCGGGATGACAGCGTGACCCTGATTCAGGACGTTGCCGCCGGAAAATATGACGGCGAGGTCCGGCGGATGTGCTCAGTTCTGGCCGCCGAAAGCCCCCAGGAAATCCTCCTCAGGTGGGGCCACGAGATGGACCTCAAGGGGCTCTACCCCTGGTCCGGAGGGCCGCCCGCCGATTATGTCGGTGCCTACCGGCGGGTGGTGGATATCTGCCGGGCTGCCGGGGCCTCGAACGTAAAGTTTGTCTGGTCCCCGGCGGGTACCCCGGTGGCCAGGGATTACTGGCCGGGCCAGACCGACGTGGACTACGTGGGCCTCACGGTGCTTGGCTTTCGAGAGTGGGACGTCTTCTGGGGGGCGCCGGATGCCCTCTCTTTTATGGAGATCTTCGGGCCGAAGTTCGAGCTGGTTAAAGGGTTCGGCAAACCCCTGATTGTCGCCGAACTGGGGGTTGCCGGGGAAGGTAAATACCGGGTCGAGTGGCTGAAGGCCGCGTTCCGGGCGGCCCAGGGGATCGCTGAGTTGCGGGCCCTGGTTTATTTTAATGATGTTAACCCGCCGAACAGCGCCGGGCTCTTCAAGACGCCCGACTGGCGAATAAGCCCTGAGCTTTTACGGGAAGCTCTGCTGGGCGTTCCGGGCACTCGGGGATCGCCGGCCTACGGGAGCCGGCCCTGGTAAACTGGCGAGGCCACGGCTTCCCGGAAGGCCGCCAGGGACGCCGGGGATGAGTTGACCCGCCAGTCGGTCTCTTTGTTGGCGTTGAACCAGATGACGGCCCGGACTCGCGGGAAAAGCTCCGGGATGGCCGAGAACGTCTCCCGAATCCAGGTCGCCTTGTCCCCGCCGGCCTCGGCCGAGGCGGTCTCGGCGATAATGATGGGCTTATCGGTCAGGGCCGTAAGCTTTGCGTAAGTGCGGCCGAAGATCTCAGCCGCTGACCGCCAGCCGCCCCAGTCGGGCAGGGCCGTCCCACCGTTATATCCGTCCATGCCGACAACGTCAACGTAGGCGTCGCCGGGATAAAAGGCTTCGAGAGGGACCGCCTGGTCGTCGATGTTCGGTGTCCAGACCCAGCGGACGTTGGTTGCGCCCTCTGCCGCGAAGATGGCGTGGATGCGGCGCCAGGCTGCGATGTATTCTTCCGGCCGGTTGCCGTTGACGCCGGCTCCCCACGGGTACCAGTAGCCGTTCATCTCGTGGGCGAACCGCAGGTAAAAGGGGCGGCCGAAGGCTTTCGCCGCCCGGGCCCAGCTCCGGATGTAGTCGTCGAAATTGCCCGCGACGATGTTGCGCAGGGCGTACTCCGGCTGGTTGGGGCCGCGCGGGTCGTCCCAGTTCCAGGGCTCCCAGGTGATCAGGGGCACGGCGCCGAGGGAATAGGCGTCCTCGAGGTCTTCCGGGTGGAAGCCGCTGAACTGGGCAGGTCCCCATGGCCGGTACCACATGAGGACCGCCAGGTTCCGGCCGATGAGGTTAAAAAAGCCCGGCACGTCCCCGTAATAGGGGAAGTTGTGGACATACGCCCCTAAAGCCACGGCCTGGACGGCTGAATTGCCGGTCCCGGAACCGGTGCCGGGGTTGGCGGAGAAAACGGCCTTATTGACCACCGGCACAAACACCCGGCTGGGCAGGCTTAAAGCGGTCTCCGGCCGGGGGGAGACCGGCTTCGGGTCAGGGCTGGCCTGACGGGCCGAGGTTGAGGCCGGATCCGGCAGGATGCCGGCTATTAAGAACCACACGGCGATGGGCAGGACCCGGAAAGCTCTTAACACCGCTCAAGCTCCGCTCATTCTGGGGCTGTGCCGGGTTGCCGGAGCGGTCCCCGGCACGGCCGTCAGACTCTCACAGGAGAGTTTACACTGACAGCAGGCAGTGGTGCGTGTACTTAAGTACCGCTCCCACTTTCCAGTTTCTCCCTCACCCCCGGCCCCCTCTCCCGCCCGGCGGGAGAGGGGGAGTCAGGGGGTGAAGGTCATTGCAGTGCCGCCCGGATGTGGGACCTGCCCGGGCTCCTCAGCACGGTGAATGGCGCCCCCTCCTGCGGGAGACGAAGCTGCGGCTGAAGTAACCTCCGGTCTGCGGCGGTCCGTTTGGGACGGCATACTTGCCCCCGAAGAGGCGGGGCAGGCCCTGGCGGCCGCACTGGCCTGGGCTCAACGGCTGGGCCGCAAACGGGCCTACGACGCCTTCTATGTGGCCCTGGCCGAGAGCCGCGGCGCCGAATTTTGGGGCGCCAGCCGCCGGCCGGTGAACGGCCTGCGGCATCAGCGGGGTCCGGTGGATTGGTGAGGACAACGGACAGGCCGCTGGTAGCGGCAGACCCGGGCGGCCGCAGCTCCCCGCTGGCCAACTACTGACGGGGCACACCGGGAAGCCCTTGAACGCCTCACGTTGCGGCGGCCGGCCAGGTAGTTGGGGCCGCGGACCGGTACTTTTGTACCGGCCGGGCCGTTGACGGCCGGCCTTCTTGTCGGTATTATATCCTTGAGCGGCCGGCAGACTGCCGGACGGCTCCATTCCAGCGAAGCGGTCTCAGCGGATCCCCAAGCGGACCCCTTAGCGGTGCCTGACAGCGGTTTCCGGAGAGGTTGTCAAATTTCTTAACTGGTCTGTAACCCTTTCTCAACCTTTCCGCAACCGGGCGGGGAGAAAATATTCTGGTTGGCCGCCGGCAGTCGGCGGCTGCAGGGTGGGGCCTGGGCCCCGAAGCGGTTTCCCCAGCGGTCAGCAAGCGGCAGGGTTAAGCACCCGGAACCGACGGTACTTGGCCGGGCCCGATGGGTCGCGGCTAAAAAGTCTGCCGGTGCCCGGTCAGGCGAAGGACGAGCTCTCCAAAACCTTTGAAGGACTGGATAAGATGGACCGCAGAGACCGCAACGGCGCGGCCGGCCGCCAGGCCGGACGGTGGCTTTTAACCCTCGTAATCGTCAGTGCTTTCATCATAGTGAATACATACGCAATTACTGGGCTAGTCCCAGGCGTCCAAGCTGAGCACGTTAGTCCAACCTTGGTTGAGGGTAACGCAACTTGCAGTCAGCTTATCCCTGGGTCCACTGAGCTGAAAGTTGAGCCGGTCCAAAGTGGTAACTATTCTGGAGCTGGCGGATTTCAAGTTCAAGTCACGGTAGGCAGTACGACAGACGGTCAGGTGTTTAGTTTCACAGTTACGAGTAACCATGTCGTTCTAGGTGTTGTTGCAAAAGGTGGTCAGAATGCAAACTTTTATGATTATAGGCCTGCTGGCACAAAAAGCGACAATAGCTTGCATGCTCCTCGGAATCCTAACAATAATAAGTGGTATGATTTAAGCCATATTAGCTTCTGTTACCTTCAGGCAACCGTAACTCCTACGCCTACCAACACGCCGACAGCCACTCCGGTGCCGCCTGCGCCAACGTCTACGCCGACAGCCACTCCGGTGCCGCCGGCGCCAACGTC
>Ga0079992_132003_pt1 | contig 11976 bp, 14 predicted proteins | sample FaiFalFF_MnMetaG_3_FD_69197 | JGI IMG/M metagenome (GOLD analysis project Ga0079992, IMG submission 69197) | Freshwater microbial communities from Yellowstone National Park, Wyoming, USA - Fairy Falls B (FF_Mn_B) MetaG (SPADES assembly) (version 2) | ecosystem: Environmental > Aquatic >... | reverse complement strand
AAGACTACTCACATATGTTAAGGAGCTTCTTAGGAGACTCGGCATAGAGTCAACGGGGCCAATACTCAATGCCCAACGAGGAACAATATTCTATGGATCCTAGGACGGGGAAGAAATACGTAACCAACAAGGATTGTCATCGCCAACATATTCGAGCCAGCAGCAATATGAGCTTCTATAGATACATGGGCTTCACTATTAGGAGGAAGCAGATGAGGCTAGAAAGCTACGTCAAGAAAACCACTAGAAAACCTACCCCTCCCCCAACCATTTCCCCCACTCAACATACTCAAAATAATAACTAATATCGCCGGGGGAGGGATTCGAACCCTCGCGCCCCCTTTGGGGGCAGCGGCTATCCCATCCGGCCAGAGCATCAGCCAGACCTCGAGGCCGCCCCAATAGCCACTATGGGACCCCGGCCCAACGCGAGTAAAGGCCCACCTCCTCAAATATTATTTTCCCCAAAAGAGTGCCAATTACCGCCCAGGGGGCGGGACCGCTCTCCGGAGAAGTGGTGGGGACGAAAATATGCTCTCCCTATCAATGAAGGTAAAGAGACAATTCGATGATGCTAGAGAGCAACTGGCTGCGCTGGAGAAAATTATTCTGTGGCCTTCTGGCCCTTGAGTATCTCTTCTGGAGCGGCAGGACAAAATAAGGACCGAAGAGACCCATCCGCTGACCCTCATTTATTCCAAGCCACCGGATTAACCCGCCTCTTGGGGGCCGCAACCCCTTATAGGCGGGGCTGGTGGCCCGTCTGTGGGGGCTGTGGCTCCGGGCTGGAGGGCGTCCAAGCGGGGCTGGGGGTCTCCCTAGCCTCCCTCTGGCCCGGCGCGAGCCGGTGGAGGGCCTTTCCAAAACGGGTGAAAGCATGGGTAGAGAAGGAAGCGGGACCGCCTCGATCCCCGCTCCCGGGGACGGGGTGGGAGAGTCTGAGGGAGGGGCTGCTCCCGGCCCAAGACGAAGGGAGACGGCCTCTGGCCGGATATTGGGTTGCAGGGCCGCCAAGACGAGGGGAGGGGTGGAGATGACGGACATAGATCCGGAGATCGAGGGCTAGGAGGTGGGCTGATGGTGTATCCGGAGGTCGTCGAGGTGGCTATTGAGAGGGCTATGGCTTATCTGAGGACGAGGCTTAGCGGCGAGGAGCTAAGGAGGTATGAGGAATATTACGGTGTCTTCAGGGACTATGGGGCAGACGAGGTCATGCGACACTACAAGTCTTTCATAATCATGCAGAGATTCGTCGCCGAGGCGTGGCGGGAGCTATCCGAGAGGTTCCTAGAGGTCTTTAGGATACCCTGTGGATAGGGTTCTGAACATTACTCCGACCCCAGACGGAGTAGTGGTTGTGCAGAACGAGTGGGATGGCGGGCTGAGGACGTGGATGATACCCTCCGTCGCGACGCTTAGGTGGCTAATATACGAGGCCACGGCGGGAGAAACACCGCCGAGAATCTACCACCCACCACTCAACTCGATAGCCCTAGAGAGGGTGCAGGTGGAGAGTTTCAACATAGTTGCGAGGCCATACGAGATAAAGACACATAATAAGGGGGTGTAGTGAGTGGGTAGATACCTGCCGCGGGAGCTTCGGATCAAGCTGTACAATGATGTTGTTGCTCTTCGGAGAGGCGGGCTGACGTATAAAGGGATCATCGGGGAGGTCTGGCGAAGATACGGAGTCAGACTTTTCAAGTCTCATATAAGCTATTGGTTGCGTGGGATACATAACCCATACAACGGTAGGCGGCTACCCTCACTAGAGATACTGGAGCCTTCTGAGGATTTGGCGTATGTGATTAGTGTGCTCTGCGGCGATGGACATGCTAAGGCGAAAAAGGGCTACCACTATATCATTTATCTTGAGGCCAAAGATAGGGAGTTTGTTGAAGAGCTTGCCATACGGGTAGGTAGGGTGCTGAATAGACCAAGGGCCTGTCTGCGCCCACTGAAGATGCGTCATGTCGACCTTCCTCGACCTCCTCGCTGCCCTCGGCGCCTTTTAGAGAGACGGAGCCCATAGACGCGGTGAACTGGTGAGTATGAGAGGGGAAAAAGGGGTGGGTTAAGACGTAGTTGCGTTAGTTATCAGTTGGCAGGTGTTTGGGGCCTTGGAAGGCGCCGGTTCTTATCTGCTGGTCCCTGCTTTCGCAGGGCCCCCAGCCCTATGGGCGGGGTTCAAAATCCATAACCCTCTCTATTCGAGAGGGCCGGACACCCCCCAAGGCTTCCCCCACCCGGCCGCTCTCTTCCGTCATTTCCGTCATCTGGAACTTTCTGAAACATTTCCAGACCCTTTCCGCAAGCTTTGTGGCCTTCCACATAACCTTTCGTTTCTGCCTTATCGGGTCGAGATGGTAAAGCTTGACAGCTAGCTGTGTCAGCGCAAAGAGTAGCTTACCGTCATGTATGTACACCTTCTTTTTCGGCTTCGGGTTCTTTGGCGTCGGTGAGTACCTAATCCCTGCCTTCTCCAAGACATCCGATTTCTTCGGTATGTGATAAACCTCTAAGACGACCTCGCAACACAGCGCTTGAGCTATGACGTCATCACCCGGGATCCCTATCTTCTCAAACACCCGTCTGATGTCGGGATAGTGTCTTTCAACCGTATCGACGAATTCCCTTGCCTTCTCAATTACTCTGTCCTCGTGCAAAGTCACTACCGATGATTCGTCCTTATCTTCGCTGAGCATCTGCTGGACCTTTTAATACACCATATAGGAACGTCTCCATTTATTCATGGCCCTCCAGCACTCAACGTAGCGAAGATCGATCCATCGGAGGAACTTCGGCCATGTAAACGCCAGCGCTACTGCGTCTACGAAGTCATTCTTTCGTGGTATTTCGATGCAGTTGTTGTTATTGCCGTCCTGCTTTTGCTCGTTATACCTCCTTTCTAGCATTGCCTTGAACCCGCTCAGCGCCGACGGTCGCCTGAGCGCGTAGACCTCTATACCGTGTTCCAGCAATGATTGAAGCAGTGGCACCCGGCTCGGAAACAATGCATCGACAAGCACTCTGCGGATGTCGTTTGTCGCCAAGAAGTTCGGTAGCTCCTCTTTCTTCACGGTGGTGATTATTGGGTTCTCTCTCGGGATGAAAACTACTGGATCCTTTTTCCTATGAAAGTCGATCGATGCGCCGTCAAACGGTGTCAGACCGCGTTCTCTCAGCTGTCGGTAGAAGCCTAACGCCTCGTTCTTCAGAGCTTCCTCCTTAGCCTTTTGCTCGAGCAACGCTTCTTCGTTCGTATCCTCAGTCCTTTTTCCCTTTTTCGTAGTCCCTGACTTCTCGGTCCTCTTCGCTTTCGCCTTCTTCGCCTTCGGAATCTCCTCAATGCTTATTGTCTCCATTTCCTCTTCACCCCGTCTCCGTCCCCGTCTCCCCGGGGGAGAGAGGCAGGCCTGGCATCCGGCCGCGGCCTCGAGAGCCACCCGAGAGGAGGGCTCCCGCAGACCTATCGGCCTTCCCCCAAGGACCCCCAGAAGAGTGCCCGGAGTGCGGTAGCAAGACATTGGCCCGTCAGGGTGGATGCACCACGTGCCTCGAATGCGGTTGGTCGGCATGTGCAGTAGCATGAGGGGAGGAGCTATGAACGCACCAGATTCGGTTCAGAGAACCCAAGAACGCGGTAGTCGGGTAGAAGAAGTTATTGGCGAATTGGAGGGGGAGCTGATCCACGTCATCTCAAAACATATCGGAAAGATCAGGGCGCTTTACGAGGAGTTGGAGGAATTGGAGGAATACGAGGACGAAGAAGCGTTAAAAGAGCGAAGACGGTTGGATGAGAGGATTGAGCTTATGATAGCGCGGATTGTTGTTGAGCTTGAAGGGTCCGGATACTTCTTTTGGCCTGCTTCAGCAGTCCGGGTTGAGAATTTTGTTGCGGAATTGCGAGGAGCTTTGCGAGCGTTTAGGCATATGGTGAGCGAGGAATGAGCAAGTTCAGGCAAAAGGTGATTTAAGGTGATAGAGGTATGAACGAGAAAACGTGGACAACTTTAGTGTGCCTTGAGTGCAGGCAAATTTGGAGCTGAAGGTGGTTGAGAAATGAGCGTGCGAACCTTAAGGAACGCCTTTCGCAGGCCCTTTGGTAGCAAGGACGAAAAGCGAATAATAATACGAGTGGTTGAGGATCAACCATGTCCCTTCTATGACGCCAAATTCCCTAACAGGCCGAAGGTCCACGACAGAGAAGGTTGGTGGTGGAGATGCTACACTGAGGATTGCCCAGTTGGATATTATCAGCCTGAGAAGATGTTAGTGGAGTTGCGCGGTGCAGGGGAGACTATAAGCTATGACGAGCTGTTGAGACGTTTTAAGAGGTGAACGGGACGGTCAGGCTAAGGGCCTGTCCTTGTTTCCGTCATTTCAGAATACTATGACGAGTTTTTGGAGGCTGTTGAGAACAGGCCCTCATAAACTCAAACCACACAACGGCGGCGTTTTCTGTCCTACGTAACGGCCGAACGGTTCTGCTGCGGATTTCCTATCGCGAGGGGGTCGGATATCGGAAGGCTCGGGAGTCGGGCCGATCGGCAGCGTTCAGGGATCTCAGAGCGGTGCGGTGCCATCCCTGAGACGCCCATTTTAGTGGCGCTGCCGCAAAAGAACTTTTTATTTGCTGCGTTCACTACGACCTGACGGGTGCCCCTCCTTAGGGCCCGTGGCCTAGCATGGATAGGGCGCCGGCCTCCGGATTGCGGAGGGGAGAGCCGGAGGTCCCGGGTTCAAGTCCCGGCGGGCCCGTCACTCCTCAATTCAGTAGAACATGTGGTTAAATTCTATCAAATCCGGCATTTCTGTGGGTTGGCCACTAAGGACAGGCTGAAGTCAAGAATCCTGAGGCTGCTGAAGGAGGACGAGGAGTTCAGGTACGCAGTTGCAGGGCTTCTGGGCCTAGAGGAGATTTTGAAGAGATTGGACAGGAACGAGCAGGAGCTAGTAAGGCTCAGGGAGGACATGACGAAAGGCTTCGAGAGGCACGACGTGGAGATCGCCAAACTCAGAGAGGACATGATAAAGGGCTTTGAGAGGCATGACAGGGAGCTCGCAAGGCTCAGGGAGGACATGATGAGAGGGTTCGATCTGGTCAACAGGCACATCTCGGCGATCGGTGCTAGATGGGGCATCATGGCCGAGGACGCCTTCAGGGAAGGACTGAGAGGAATCCTCGAGAAGGAATTCGGGGTGAAGGTTGAGAGATGGGTCACAAGAGATGATGATGGAATAGTTTACGGTTTCAGCAGCGTTATAGAGATTGACATCGCAATCAAGGACGGAAAGACTATGCTGATCGAGATATCTTCGAGTGTGGACAAGTCTAAGGTCGCAGCTTTCTTGAGGAAATCCAAACTGTACGAAAAGAAGACGGGGATCAAGCCCGACAGGTTGATCATGGTCACTCCTTATGCTGATGAAGATGCAATTGCGGCTGCGAAAGAGGTCAATGTTGAGATATACACGAAAATTTAGGACGTGAAACAACTTGGAACATCCTTTCTCAATCACGGAATGACCTCATGGAGCGGCCTGCACATCTGTGCATAAGGCGATCATGGACTGGGGCAACGTGACCCTGTTAAAGCAAGCCGTTCAAGACATCGCGAGCTGAAGAGAGAAGATCGAGGCCCTGTGCGGTCTCAATGCTTGAAGTAAACCGAGAGGAGCATGTTGATGAAGCCGAGGTTGGGGTTCGGCTTAGTTATGGCCACGACGACGTCGCCGCCGTAATGGAGCGCGAACATGTACCTTCTGTCCTCGAGCTCGACGTAGATCCTCCTGTAGTCTCCCAGCCTCATCATGTCCAGCACCGAAGTCACGACGCCCGAGACGGTCGAGATGGCCGCTGCGAGGAAGTCGGGCCTCAGCGATATGGTGTTCGCGTAAGCTACTGGGGTCCCGTCGGGCTTCACCACCATCAGGACCTCAAGGGCTCCTCTGCTGACCCTGATGACCTCGTCGAGGTAATTCTTGAGGGTCTCGGGGTCCTGAACGTAGCTGCTCAACCCCTCCTCACCCCCAGCATCGCGTGGAGGAACGAGGAGCAGGAGGATATGGCGCTCTTGAGCGAATCTGGGGGGATCTTGCCTGAGGGCCTCACGTAGACGTAAACCTCCCTTTCCGCGAAGGCCTCGAGCTTGGCGACGGCCTCGTTGACGTCGTCCTCCAGAACGATGAGCCTGACGCCCTCGTTGGACATCGAGATGACGGAGTAGGCCTCTGCGAGGAGGGCAGCGACCTTCTCGGCTTCAACCGAACCGACGAAATCGATTACTTGACCTGCCGAGTCGAAGATGACCACCCCCTGCAGACCGTAGTGCTTCGCGAGCTCGTCGAGGGAGCTGAAGGTCAAAGGCTCCTCGGGAGGCGGGCCTCGGGGCTGTTGACCGACGGGTTGGGGTGCGGTCGCAGGTGGCCCTTCAAAGACCTGAAGCGGTGTAGGGCTGGGCGTCTGGGCCTCTTCGGCCTCCTTTTCGACAGGAGGGGCAGGTAGGGGCTCGGTTGCTTGGGTTCTCACCTCGGGTTGAGCCTCGGCCTGCTGGGGCTGAGGGACCTCCCTCACTGTGATCTGTAGCGCCTCCCGCATCAGCTTCACCTCCGAAGCCAGCTTCCTAACCGTCCCGAGGACCTGAAGGGCGAAGATCACGAGGACAGCTGCCACTATCCCGACGGCGACCAACGTCGTCAGCTCCTGAGCTGACAGCATCTCCCTCGGTCACCGGTTGAGCCTCGCGGTATAAATCGTGATCCCCTCGCCTACGCCAATATCTCCGGTGACAGATCCTGAGCATCCTTTGCGGAGGCCAGTTGCGGAACTCAGCCGACTGGAGACCCTGCGAGGGCGATCCTGATCCTGGTCCTGGCCTCCTCGAGCAGAACCTTTCGCACGTAGCAGAGTTTGCAGACCGGACCCGAGATGTGGAGCACCATGCAGCTGGCGCAGATGAGCTGGCCGCAGACCACGCACCTCCTCGGAGCGAACCTGTCGGGGTGGTAGTAGCACTTGAAGGTCAGGCTGTCGCCCATGGGCTCGGGAAGCATCATCGCAGGATGTCCGCGACACCGAGACTTATCACGGATTGACAGGCTGTCCGAAGGATGGTTCCAGCGTATCTACCGTGGGATATCGTGAGAATACACGTAGCATCATCCCAGCTCCGACGCCTGTCATGCTGATCATATGACGTATTATTGGTCGCATGAAGATGAACGAGCTCGAAAGGCTTGCCGCGAGCAAAGCGAAGAGGGCCATAATGCTCGACAGGGCTGGGTCTAAGGCGGAGGCCGTCAAGGCCTACCGAGAGGTCATAGGGCTCCTGGTGAAGCTGGTGGAGCTGACCGACAGCCCCGTCAACAGGGAGGTCTACAAGGAGAGGATAGCTGCATACTCGAGGAGGTTGAAGGAGCTCCAAGAGGACGGTGACGCGAAGGGCCAACAGCAGGAGGAGCTTGACGCGAGGGAGATGGGGGGACAACTGTCTTCTGCCCTCGAGTCGAAACCTCCCGTCAGGTGGGACGACATCGTCGGCCTCGAACCGGTGAAGGAGGCACTAAAGGAGAGCATCATCTACCCGTGCAAGAGGCCCGAGCTCTACCCGTTGGGCTGGCCGACCGGGATCCTCCTCTTCGGTCCACCGGGATGCGGGAAGACGCTGCTGGTGGCTGCGACCGCCAACGAGGCCGACGCGAAGCTCCACGTGATCGATGCCGCGAGGATAATGTCGAAGTGGCTAGGCGAGAGCGAGAAGAACCTCCAGCGGATCTTCAGCACAGCCCGCAGCGAGGCCATTTCGGGGAAGCCGGTGATCGTCTTCATCGACGAGGTCGACTGGCTCGCGGTCCACCGTCAGGTAGAGGTGGGGGGAGAGGCGAGGGTCAGGAACCAGCTGCTCTCTGAGATGGACGGGATACTGACGAAGTTCTCGAGGTCCTTCCTCTTCCTCATGGCGGCCACCAACAAGCCCTGGCTCCTCGACGAGCCCTTCATCAGGAGGTTCCAGAAGCGCATCTACATACCTCCTCCCGGACCTGAGGAGAGGAAGATGGTTCTGGAGCACTACCTCGCGAGGCTTAACACCTCGAAGGACCTTGACGTCGCTAAGATCGCCGAGGAGATGGAGGGCTACTCACCTCACGACATCTTCTCGGTCTGCCTCGACGTTCAGCTGGAGGCGGTGAAGAGGATGTTCGAGGAGGGGCTTGAGGAGCCTCCTGAGATAACGGTGCAGGACATCAGGAGGGCGATGGCGAGGAGGAGGCCTTCGATAAGCAAGGAAAGCGTCAGGATGTTCGAGGAGTGGAACACGCGGTTCGGAGCGTCCTGATGGTGGCTCAAGTGTAGGAGAGCTCTATCAGTCCCTTGTTCGCCAGCGATTCCAACACCTCCTCCACCTCGTCCTCCGAGAGCCCGAGGGCCTTCGAGAGCTGCCCTATGTCCAGAGCGCCTGAGTCGCCCATCGACGAGATCAGGTCGTAGACGACCTTCTCCCTTTCCGACATGACTGGCACGTCCGGGAAGGACATCCTGACCCTCTCGGCCGCCAACCTCTTGGCCATCTCCAGCACCTCCTCGGCCTCGCCGTCAACACTGAGGCGCTGCGGTTCCGGTGTTGGGACTGCGGCCGAGGTAGTGGCGACCAACGACTCCAGATCCTCAGAGAGTTGGTTCAGGACGACCGAGACGTCAGGGGTGACGGAGCTAAGTTCCCGAGCCACGATTTGGGCCACTCCCCTCAGGGACGAGAGGAGGCCAATGACCTCCGTCAGCTCCATCACCGTCTCCAGCCTGACCTTGACCTGCTCCAGCAGTATCAGCTTGCTCATGATGATCTTGGCGAGCCTTCTGAGGGCTATGATCTCATCGGCGTAGATCTTGGCGTGCTCCTCGTCGCCAGAGGAGAGGGCCTGAACGCACCTCTCGAAGAGCTCCTTCCCCTTCATCTCGAGCTCCGAGTACTTCTTGTTGAGCCTGGAGATGCTGGCGTTCACTGCAGTCAGCGACCTGTTCAGCTTCACCTCGAGCGATGCGATCTTCCTCTCGTTCCTCCCCTGCCTCAGCCTGTCGAACAACATCGTTGCCCGAGGAGGCCCGACTGTTATTAGCGTCTGCCGCCGCACCGGACGCGGCCAGCTCCCCGGAATATCCCCGTATCTCCGCTCTGAGAGCTTTGACGCCCGCTGATTTTTCATACGATCGTACCGCTTCACGGAGTTTCGCACGACAACCGTCAGGGAACAACCTTATGACTGGGAACGCGTTTTGGAGAGAACGAGGGGGTGGTGCGCATTCATCACGGTCCTCGGTAAGAGAAGGCCCCCGGACCCGGAGGAGCTCGGACTCGACAGGGAGATCTTGCTGAGGATGTACAGGCTGATGGTGCTGACGAGGGTTCTCGACCGTTACATCCTGCGGCTCCAGAGGATGGGGAGGGTAGCGCTCTATGCTGAGACGATGGGCGAGGAGGCCGCTATGGTCGGCTCAGCCCTGGCCCTCCAGCCGGAGGACGTGGTCTTCCCGACATACAGAGAGCTGGGAGTCTACATCGCCAGGGGAGTCCCGGTGTCGGAGCTGCTCGACAGAAATCTCTACACGGTCGACGACCCGCTGAAGGGCCACGAGTTCGCGGTCTTCGGCGACAGGAGGTTCAACATCGTACCAGCCCCGACGCCAGTCTCGACGCAGATACCGTTGGCAGTAGGTTACGCGTTGGCATTCAAGATCAGAGGCGAGAAGAGGCTGGCGGTCACCTACTTCGGCGACGGAGCCACATCGAAGGGCGACTTCCATGAAGGCATCAACTTCGCCAGCGTCTACAAGCCTCCTGTAGTTTTCATCTGCTTGAACAACCAATATGCGATCTCAACGCCAGTTAGCCGTCAGACCGGTGCAGCGACGATCGCTCAAAAGGCAATAGCCTACGGACTGAACGGGTTCAGGGTCGATGGCAACGACGTCATTGCGATGTACCTCGTGTCGATGTCGGTCTTCGAGAAGGTCAGGGACGGAGGAGACCCGGTGCTAATCGAGGCGGTCACCTATAGGCTTGGTGCCCACACGACCAGCGACGACCCGAAGAGGTACAGGTCCGAGGAGGAGGTCCAGCAGTGGATGAAGAGGGACCCGGTAGACAGGATGAGGGCCTACCTCATCGCCAAAGGCGTCATCGACGAGGAGGGCGACAACGCGCTCTGGTCCGAGATCGAGGCCCTCGTTTCGGCCGAGGTGGAGAGGGCACTTGCCAAGCCGGGTCTGGATCCGGAGGTGATATTCGAGGACGTGTACGCGGAGCCGACGCCTCAGCTGAGGGAGCAGATCGATGAGTTTCGGCAGCAGCTCAGGGCCGAGAAGGTGATGAGGGAATGACGGTCCTGACCTTCGCTAAGGCGATCAACGAGGCGCTGAGGTACGAGATGCGCCGCGATGAGCGGGTCGTGGTCCTAGGTGAGGATGTGGGCGTCAACGGAGGCGTCTTCAGGTGCACGGAGGGTCTCCTCGCCGAGTTCGGTCCGATGAGGGTGATGGACACGCCCCTGTCAGAATCGGCGATAATAGGCGTTGCGCTCGGCCTCGCGGCCAACGGGATGAGGCCCGTCGCTGAGATCCAGTTCTCAGACTTCATCTTCGGCGCGTTCGAGCAGCTGGTCTCGAACGTCGCCAAGTTCAGGTTCAGGAACGCGGGGCAATACACGGCACCGCTCGTCGTCAGAGCCCCAGTCGGAGGAGGTGTGCGGGGCGGGATGTATCACTCGCAGAGCCCCGAGTCCTACTTCACACACACCGCAGGTCTGAAGGTAGTTATGCCCTCCACCCCCTCTGACGCTAAAGGCCTCCTGATTTCGGCGATAAGGGACGACGACCCGGTGATCTTCTTCGAGCCTAAGCGCCTCTACCACTCCCTCAAGGAGGAAGTCCCCGACGGAGAGTACACAGTGCCCATCGGGAAGGCGAGGTTGGTGAAAGAGGGCGACGACGTTACGGTCATCACCTACGGCGCCACAGTTTACGACGCTTTGGCAGCGGCCGAGGAGGTGGAGAAGGAGGGGATCTCGGTGGAGGTCATAGACCTGAGGAGCCTGATACCTTACGATTGGGGTGCGATCTCGAGGTCTGTCAGGAAGACGGGAAGGCCGGTGATAGTCCACGAGGCACAGAAGACCTCAGGGTTCGGAGCTGAGATCGCGGCGACCATCGCTGAGAGGGAGATCTACAGCCTCGAGGCGCCTGTGATCAGGGTCACGGGATACGACACGCCGTATCCGCTGGTCCACGAGCACCTCTACCTCCCCAACAAGGACAGGATAGCCAACGCGATAAGGAAGTCCGCCGCCCACTGAGATCCCGAGGTCTGAAAGGATGAGGATACCGATGCACGAGACCCTGAGCGAAGAGGAGAGCCTGCTCCTGAAGACGGCGAGGTCCGTCTCGAGGTCCTTCGGCAGGTCCTATTGGCTGGAGAAGTGGGAGAGGAGGGAGCCGCCCGAGGAGCTTTGGGAGGAGATGCGGAGGCAGGGCCTAACGGGTGTAGGCGTCCCGGAGAGGTACGGCGGATCGGGGTTCGGGCTTATGGGCGCGGTGCTGACTCAGGAGGCCTTGGCGCTCGAGGGTTTGCCGGTCCTCCAGTTCCTCGTGACGCACTTCAGCAGACACATCGTCCTATCGGCAGGGAACGAGGACCAGATACGGAGGTTCGTCACGCCGACCTGCACCGAGGGCAAGAGGATGAGCTTCGCGCTGACGGAGCCAGAGGCCGGCTCGAACACTTGGAGGATCTCGACGCTGGCCAGGAAGGAGAGCGACGGCTACGTGATCACAGGTCAGAAGGTCTTCATCAGCGGCGCGAGGGAGTCGGACTTCATGCTGCTGGTGGCGAGGACCAAGCGCTACGAGGAGGTCGGCGACAAGAGGTACGGGATATCCCTCTTCGTCCTCGAGACATCCGATCCGAACATCAGGATGGAGCG
>Ga0079992_156931_pt1 | contig 11979 bp, 12 predicted proteins | sample FaiFalFF_MnMetaG_3_FD_69197 | JGI IMG/M metagenome (GOLD analysis project Ga0079992, IMG submission 69197) | Freshwater microbial communities from Yellowstone National Park, Wyoming, USA - Fairy Falls B (FF_Mn_B) MetaG (SPADES assembly) (version 2) | ecosystem: Environmental > Aquatic >... | reverse complement strand
CGGAAGCCGCCCTTCAGCCAGGCGAAGAAGCGCTCCACCGCCGCCCTGGCCACGCGGTAAGTGGCCCCACAGAAGCGATAGGGCCGGCCACGCCTGGGCCGCCTCCGCCCCCTGGGGTTCTCAGGTATGCTGGCCCTGACGCCCCGCCGGCGCAGGTGATGGCGAATCTCTCTGGTGTCGTAGGCGCCATCAGCGCACAGCTCCTCTGGCCTCCTCCTGGGCCTGCCCCTCCTGCCCCCAAGCCGCAGGCCCCCCATCAGCTCCGGGAAGGCGGTGGCATCGTGGCTGTTGGCAGGACCTATGGCCACGGCCAGGGGCAGGCCCGGCGGCGCCACCAGGGCGTGCACCTTGCTCCCCTTGCGCCGCCGGAAGCCGTCCACCCCTACTCCCTCCCCCCTTTCCTGGCCTCCACGGTGGTGGCATCTATGGCCACCGCCCCCAGCCTTAGCCGGCCCGCTCGGTAGCCCAGCTCCAGGAGCCGCCGCCAGGCCGTCTTGTGGGAGCCGTACTCCTTGGCCATATCCATCTAGCGGCAGCCCGTGGTCAGGACGTAGAGGATGCCGCCCGGAGTCCCCCCATCCTCGGCCCTGGGCCTGCCGGTGCGAGCCCTGGGCGGCAGGAGGAGCTGGACGAACTCCCACTGCTCGTCCGTCAGCTCCCGAAACTCCATCCCCACAACCTCCATACGACTCCAGCTCGTCCACCACTCTACCATCCCGGGAGTTCCGAGACGAGTTCTGAAGCTCGCTGTTTCAAATTGCGACACTTGCGTAGGTTGACATGTTGGCCTACCTGTATCCATATATGTGTCTGATATGTGTCCGATATGTGTCCGATATGTGTCTGATATGTGTCTGATATGTGTCTGATATGTGTCCGCCAGGACGGGGGGTGGGAGCAAGAGCACGCAAGGCCTTGTTGTGTGTATGCAATAGGCAACGATAAGTAAGAGGAGGTAAGAGAGGAGGTACGAAATGAAGGCAGCGGTCATGGAAGGCTTCAAGCAGCCCCTGGTGGTGAAGAACGTACCTGACCCCACGGTCGGCCCAGGGGATGCTGTGATCCGAGTGGAGGGTGAAGGCATATGTCGCTCTGACTGGCACGCGTGGATGGGGGACTGGGAGTGGATCGGCCTCAAGCCGCAGCCGCCCATCATCTTAGGGCACGAGATGGCGGGCGTGGTAGAGGAGGTAGGGCCCGGGGTACGACGCGTGAAGAGGGGCGACCGGGTGCTTGTGCCCGTGGTATGGGCCTGTGGCTCCTGTGAGTTCTGTCTCAAGGGCCGCCACAACATATGCGCCAATATGAGGATCCCGGGCTTCACTGACAACGGCGGTTATGGCCAGCTGGTGAGGGTGAGTAACGCGGACATTAACCTGATCCCCCTGCCGGACGAAATTGACTTCATCACGGCTGCCGCCATGGGCTGCCGGTTCCCCACGGCTTACCACGGCGTCCGAGACCAAGGGCGCGTCAGAGGCGGCGAATGGGTGGCCGTGCACGGCTGTGGCGGCGTGGGCCTCTCGGCGGTGCAGATCGCTGCCGCCCTGGGTGCCAACGTTGTGGCGGTGGATATCTCCGACGAGAAGCTGGCCAAGGCGCGCGAGCTGGGGGCCGTGGCCACCGTCAACGCTGCCCGGGAGAATGTCCCCGAAGCGGTGAAGGAGATAACCAAGGGCGGGGCACACGTCTCCGTGGACGCGCTGGGGATCCAGGCTACCTGTCTCAACTCGGTCCTCTCCCTGCGTAAGGGGGGCCGCCATGTGCAGATAGGGCTCACCACTCAGGCCGAGCAGGGCCAGGTGCCCATCCCTGTGGACATGGTGACGGCCATGGAGATAGAGTTCATCGGCTCTCTGGTACACCCCCAGAGCGGCTACGACCATATGCTGGAGATGGTCACCAGCGGCAAGGTGGACCCCAAGAAGCTGGTGACCCGCACCATCCCCATCGAAGAGGCTAGCTCCGTGCTGGAGTCCATGACGGAGTTCGGCACGGTGGGCATGGTCATCATCAACCGCTGGTGAGAGGAGGTGATGGGCAGCGAGGAGACGCAAGCGAATATCGATGCACCACCTGCCAGACACTTGGTGGGTGGTGACGAGGACGAAATGAAAGGAAGGAGGAGGGAGGATGGCAACAATAAGGAGAGCTATAGCGATACCAGCTGTGAGGCGGGACCCCCTAGCTGTGACGGGTCTGGGGCTGGGCACCCTGGCCCTGCTGCTATTGGGCCTGCTGGCTGCTACCGTCTTCCTGCGCACCTGGCAGGGCGTGTTCCAATGGGCTGCCTGGGACTCCAAGCTGCCCGAGTTCACCCGGTGGTGGAAGACGCTGTTCTGGGGCGAGATCGCTTTCAACGCGCTGCTCGGCCTGGCTTGGGCGGGCTGGGCCCTGGCCGGGTGTAGCACCTGCCGGGCGCAGCAGCGGACCCTGGGCCGGGTGCTGCCCTGGCACCAGCTCCGCCACGTCTGTGTTGGCCTAGCCCAGAGCCTGGTGATAACCTATTCCGCTGCCATGCTGCTGGGGGTGTTCGGCGAGCAGGACGCGTCTTGGCACCAGGTAGCCATCCGGGACACGGCCCTCACCCCATCCCACATCCCGCTATTCTACTTCTGGTTCCCCCTGGTAGTCGTCTCAGCAGTAGGGTTCAGCCTCTACACCCGCACGCGCATCGAGGCCTACCACAGGGGGGTGTCCCCCTACTCACTGAAGAACATCCCCATCTCCCTGGTGCTGACCGTCATCGGGACGCTGGGGTTGATGGCTTGGGTGGCGGTCAACGAGTACGCCCACTCCCAGTTCCAGGCGGAGGAGCTCTTCTCGGCCACGCTGCACGCGGGCTTCATCTTCTTCTTCGTGGTGGCAGCGGCTGTGGCCTCGTCCTGGTTTGAGCTGCTGGGCGAGGGCTGGCGGCTGCTGCGGGCCAGCCTGGCCGAGGTGAGGCCTGGGGCCGAGGCTGAGCTGCCAGTGGGAGGAGCAGCCAACTGACGGAGGCTTGCGAGGGGGGCCGCGGGCCTTCTTCGGGCCCGCGGCCCCGAGAAGGGAGGATGCCCGTGGCTGAGGTATCGCGTCAGGCCTACGAGCTGCCAGCGCTGCCATTGGTGCGCCGCTGGGAGCGGGTCCTGGACTTGCTTATCGTGGTGGCCTTCGCCCCCTTGGTGGCTGCGGGGACAACTATCTTTCTGATCCTGGCCGGCGGCGACTGGGACTTCTGGGTGGACTGGAAGGACCGGACCTGGTGGCCATTCATCGCTTCCAGCGTTAACATCGTCGTCCCTGCCGCCCTGCAGTACGTGTTCTGGAAGTACCTGCGCCTGCCTATAGGCGCCACCCTGGCCGTCCTGGCGGGTCTCATAACTGTGTGGGTCGACCGCGCCCTCAATTTCCACTTCTGGGTCCTCTATCCCATACCCCTGGTATGGCCTGCGGTATTCGGTTTCCAGGCGCTCCTGTTGGACGGGATCCTGGCAGTAAGCCGCAGCCTCATCGTTACCGGCCTGCTCGGGGCGCTGCTGTGGGGCTTCATCTTCTACCACACCAACTGGTTCATACTGGCGCCCTACCTTCAGCCTGCGGACTACCACGGGCAGCTGTTGACCGTGGCCGATATCATGGGGCTGGAGTACCCCCGCACGGCCACGCCCGAGTACTTGCGCATCATCGAGAAGGGGGCGCTCCGCGCCTTCCTGGGTGAGACGACGCTAGTAGTGTCCTTCTTTTGCGGTGTCGTCAGCGTGGCTGGGTACTGGTTAGGGCACGTCATCGGCCGTTACGTGACCAACTGGATTGGCCGGTTTATGCGTCTGTGGTGACGGCGGTGCTGCCCGGCCGAGACGCAGGCCCACGGGGGTGAAGGAATGAGTGGTTGGCGAAAGTTGCTGCCGGTAGCGATAGTGGTAGCGGTGATTGCCATGGCCGTGTGGCCACGTGGTGCCGAGGCCCATGGCGAGCATGCCCAGGAGGGCTTCCTGCGCATGCGAACCATAGCCTGGGTGGATACGCAGTTCGCTGGTGGCGTGGCCGAGGGGGTTGCACCCGGCATCCCTTACGCCGCTGGCGCCGTCCCCAGAGTTCACATGAAGAGGGGGGATACCCTGGAGATAAAGGGCCGTTTCCTCGTGCTGGACGCCTGGCCGGCCCAGCTTCACCAACTGCCGGCGAGAGCGTTTCTGAACGTGGCTGCGTTTGGGCCCCACTTCACCGTGGAGGAGCGATATATAAACGGTGTGTTCACCCCCGGCTCCTTCATGCTGGAGAAAGGGCGGCTCTACGAATACCGAATGGTGCTCAGGGCACGGGACGAGGGGGAGGTCCACGTCCACCCTGTAGTCAATGTGCGAGGCGTGGGCCCTATCGTCGGCCCAGGGCAATGGGTGAACATCGAGGGCGGCTCCTACAGTAACCCCCTGACCCTTTGGAATGGCAAGACGATAAGCGACTTGGAGACGTTCGGGCTCAACCGGATCATCCTCTGGCATGCCCTAGCCGCCCTCTTTATGGTCGCCCTGGTGGCGTACTGGGTGCGGAAGCCGTTGGTGCGGCGCTCCATGGTCATAGCGGACGCGGGAGAGGAGGAGGCAGAGCGCCTTCTCCTGAGCCGGACGGACGTGCTGGTGACCGGGGGCCTGGCTTTAGCGGCTGGGCTCACCGTCCTTATCGGCTGGGCGGTGACCAAGGCACAGTATAACAACCTCATCCCCCACCAGGTAATTGTGACGGAGCCTCCCAAACTTGAGCAGGCGGGCCCGCCGGTGGCGGCACTAGCGACGCAGGCCCGTTACAACCCCCTCACCGCCGTGCTGCAGATGGAGGTTACAGTGACCAACAAAGGCGACACCCCTGTGGTGCCGGCTCAGTTCACGGCAGCGTATCTGAGCTTTTATAACCCTTCTCTACGGCCGGACGCGTCTAGGAAGCTGACGGTGGTGGGTAGCGAGGTTATCGCCCCAGGGGAGACGCGACAGCTGATCCTAAGGATGGTCGACCGGGCATGGGAGGACGAACACCTCATGGAGTTGTCGCAGCCGCAGTTGCGGGCTGCTGGTGCCTTGGTGCTGCAGGACGCTTTTGGGCGCCAGACCATGGTGTCCGTGTCGCCTCCTGCGCTGTTTCCCGACTTCAGTTTGCAATGAACGATGCAGCGAGGTGGGAAGATGCGGCTGGCCCCCTGGCTTTTGGTGGTGGCGACGACGCTGTCGCTCCTCACAGGCTGGTGGCCTGCCGGACCTGTGCTGGCGCACGGCCGGCATGGCACACGGTCCACCACCACAGGCACGAGCTGTGTGGTGGGAGCCCCCTTCGGGCGGGGTGAAGATGCCATCACCCTCTCCATCTTCCTACGGCGGCAGGTAGAGGCGGTGGATCCCAGAATTGGTCAGCAGGTGCGCAGTTACTGTCCCTCGGTGCCCGAGGCAGGAGAAGTGCTATTGGCGGTCGCTTTCGGTGACCCATTCAAGAATGCGCCGCTAGTGATAGAGCTGAGGCCCGTGGAGGGGGCCGACGTGGGTGCGCCTGTGATGAGGGAAGGGCCACGGGTGTTCGGACCGGAGCGGGCGCTACTGCAAGCGGCGGTGGAGAAGGGGAGATACGTCCTAAGCGTGATTCCGGAGCAGCCCGAGTACAATATTGGGCTGCACCAAGAGAGCTTCCTTCTGAAAGTGGCTGAGGCCCCTGGCTTGGGACAACGGGTGGACCGCGTGTTGAAACCGGTGGCCCTCGCGGTGGTAGTGGTGGGTGTGGCGTTCCTCGCTGGTAGGGCCTGGTTGGGTTATTGGCGGAAACAGCAGCAATGCGAACTGTAGGCGCTACACGTACCAGCGTTATAAGGGGGCCGACATGGAAAGATTTCGTCAAATCGCAGGCTGGACCCTAGTGATGGTCATCGGTCTAGCGATGTTGGCTACAACCTTCGGGTTGCAGCTATTCCACCGACTGGATGACGCCCAAAAGGTGCTCGACGACTTCGACGACGTAATGGCCGCGGAGGAGGTGAAGGGCCTCGCCTCGGTGGTGGACCAAATAGACCTTATCATCGGCGGGCTCAACAGCGTCATAGCAGCCAATCCCAGCACGGCTCCCGAGACGCGGCAGCTCGTGTCCTTTCTTAGCGGCCGTCTCGGGGTACCGGCTGAGGAAGTAGCGCGCCTATTGCAGCAGCGTTATCCGCGGGTGGCGAGCCTTCTCGCACTTTATCCGTTATCCTCGGACGGGGCACGGGAGTTCCAGCAGCTCATCTCTGACCTGTCACGGCAGCTTGGCATCCCCGAGCCACAGTTGCAACAAGCCCTGGCGCAGAACTTCCCTAATATCGGCAGGATAGCGCAGGCCGTGCCCGCTGTAGCGCGGTGGGAGGCTGCGGACACGTCAACGGAGCTGGGGCAGCTCCACCGCTTCGATGGCACCCCAGTCACCACCATCCCCGAAGTAGTGAGGTTTCTCAAAGAAGACGTGGTGCCTCGGCTCCAGCGCAACGTGACTAATTTCGAGCACCTGGACCGATTGCCGCCAGCCGTTAGGTACTTCCCTTGGTTCTTCGTTGGGATAGGCTCGGTGCTCATCCTTTTGGGCGCCAGCATGTTGGCGCTCGAGTTCCCAAAGGCCTCGCCCTTGCGGGCGAGCTGACGACTGGGCAAAGCTGAAGGAGGTGGAGAGAATGGCAGAATCAGTGGCCATCACGCTCACGGTAAACGGAGTGCAGTATCGGCACGAGGTGGAGCCGCGGCTGCTCTTGGTGCACTACCTGCGGGACGTGCTCCGCCTCACGGGCACCCACGTGGGGTGCGACACCAGCCAGTGCGGCGCCTGCACCGTTCTGCTGGACGGCCAGGCGGTCAAGTCCTGCACCCTGTTGGCCGTCCAGGCCGACGGCTGCCAAGTGACCACCATCGAGGGGCTGGGGGGCAATGGCCGGCTCCATCCCTTGCAGGAGGCCTTCTGGGAGAAGCACGGCCTCCAGTGCGGCTTCTGCACGCCGGGGATGATCATCGCCGCCTACGACCTGCTATCGCGCCGTCCCAACCCCAGCGAGGAGGAGGTACGTCACGCCCTGGAGGGCAACTACTGCCGCTGCACCGGCTACCACAACATCGTGCAGGCGGTGCTCTACGCCGCCGAAAAGATGCGGGGGTCCCGCTAGGGCCCAGGGAGGCGATAGCATGGCACAGGCCAGCGAACGTCGCTACATTGGCGCTGCCATCAAGCGCAAGGAGGACCCGCGCTTCATCACCGGCCGCGGCACCTACGTGGACGACCTGGCCCTGACCGGCATGGTCTACGCCGCCATGGTGCGCAGCCCCTACCCTCACGCCCGCATCAAGTCCATCGACGTCCAGCGGGCCAGGGCTATGCCTGGGGTGCTGGCCGTTTTCACCTCCGCGGACCTGGAGGGTGTCAACCCCAACCCAGTGGGCTGGCTGGTACCGGAGCTGAAAGCAGTACCCCATCCTATCATGGCCCGCGACCGTGTGCGCTATGCGGGCGAGATTGTGGCCGTGGTGGTGGCCGAGGACCGGTACTTGGCCGAGGACGCCGCCCAGGCGGTGGAGGTGGACTATGAGCCCCTGCCCGCCGTGGGCGACGCTGCCAAGGCGGTGCAGCCTGGGGCGCCGTCTGTGCACGACGAGGTCCCCGACAACGTGGCCTTCCGGCTCCCCTTCGGCGACCAGGCGGCGGTGGACGCCGCCTTCGCCGCTGCCCAGCGGGTGGTGAAGCTGGAGCTGGTGAACCAGCGGCTGGTGCCCAACGCCATCGAGCCGCGGGCGGCCCTGGCCAGCTACGACCCCGCCACCGACCAGCTCACCCTCTGGCTCACCTCCCAGAACCCCCACCTGATCCGTCTGCTGCTGTCGGCCTTCGTGCTGGGGCTGCCGGAGCACAAGGTGCGGGTCATCTCTCCCGACGTGGGCGGCGGCTTCGGCAGCAAGATCCCCCTCTACGCCGAGGAATGCATCGTGGCCTGGGCGGCCCGCCGCCTGGGCCGCCCGGTCAAGTGGACGGCCAAGCGCAGCGAGAGCTTCCTCTCGGACCGTCACGGCCGCGACCACCGCACCGTGGCCGAGATGGCCCTGGACGCCGAGGGCCGCATTGCTGCCCTGCGGGTGCGGACGGTGGCCAACCTGGGTGCCTACCTCTCCACTCTCGGGCCGGCCATCCCCACCTGGGCCTACATCCCCCTCCTTTCGGGGCAGTACGTTATACCGCAGATATACGCCGAGGTGGTGGGGGCCTACACCAACACACCCCCCACCGACGCCTACCGCGGCGCCGGCCGCCCCGAGGCCTGCTATCTCATCGAGCGGCTGATGGACGTGGCCGCCCGCGAGCTGGGCCTCGACCCGGCCGAGATCCGACGCAGGAACTTCGTGCCCCCTGACCGCTTCCCCTACCAGACGTCGGTGGCGGTGGTTTACGATTCGGGCAACTACCCGGGTGCCCTGGAAAAGGCGCTGGCGGCCGTGGACTACCAGCGCCTGCGCCAGGAGCAGCAAGAGCTGAGGAAACAGGGCCGCTACATCGGCATCGGCATCTCCTGCTACATCGAGGCCTGCGGCTTCGCCCCTTCCAAGGTGGTGGGCCAGCTGGGTGCCCAGGCGGGGCTGTGGGAGAGCGCCCTGGTGCGTGTGCATCCCACTGGCCGGGTCACCGTCTTCACCGGCACCCACAGCCACGGCCAGGGCCACGAGACCACCTTCGCCCAGATCGTGGCCGAAGAGCTGGGCATCTCCATGGACGACGTGGAGGTGGTCCACGGGGACACCGAGGCCATCCCCATGGGGATGGGCACCTACGGCAGCCGCAGCCTGGCCGTGGGCGGCAGCGCCATCGTGGTGGCCCTGAACAAGGTCAAGGACAAGGCCCGCCGCATCGCCGCTCACTTGCTGGAGGCAGCGCCGGAGGACATCGAGCTCCGGGAGGGGAAGTTCATGGTGCGGGGTGTACCCGACCGCACCATCGAGTGGCCCCTGGTGGCGCTCCAGGCCTACCTGGCCCACAACCTGCCCGAGGGTATGGAGCCAGGGCTGGAGGCCTCCGCCTTTTACGACCCCGTCAACTTCACCTTCCCCTTCGGCACCCACGTCTCGGTGGTGGAGGTGGACCCCGACACGGGCCAGGTGAAGATACTGCGCTACGTGGCGGTGGACGACGCCGGCAACATCATCAACCCCCTGGTGTTCGAGGGGCAGGTCCATGGCGGCATCGCCCAGGGCATCGGGCAGGCCCTGCTGGAGTGGGGGCGCTTCGACGACGACGGGACGCCCTTGGCCTCCTCCTTCATGGAGTATGCCCTGCCGCGGGCCAGCCACCTGCCCTCCTTCGAGACACAGGTGCAGGTGACGCCCTGCCCCCACAATCCCCTGGGGGTCAAAGGCATCGGCGAGGCAGGCACCATCGCCGCCACGCCCTGTATCGTCAACGCGGTGGTGGATGCCCTGGCCCCCTTCGGCATCCGCCATCTGGACATGCCGCTGACGCCGCCCCGGGTCTGGCGCGCCGTGCAAGAGGCCAGGGGCCGTCAGAGATAGGAGGGAAGGTATGTACCCGCCGAGCTTTCGCTACTACCGCGCCGGCTCCTTGGCCGAGGCGATCTCCCTGCTGCAGCGGGAGCCCGAGGCCCGCCTCCTGGCCGGGGGCCATTCCCTGATACCGGCTATGAAGCTGGGGCTGGCCTCGCCGCCGGCCCTCATCGACATTGGCCGCATACCCGAGCTGAGGGGCATCCGTCGCCAGGACGGGGGCTGGGCCATCGGCGCCATGACCACCCACCGCGAGATCGAGTTCTCGGAGCTGCCGCTTCTGGCCGAGGTGGCGGCCCACGTAGCCGACCCGCCGGTGCGCAACCGGGGCACCATCGGCGGCTCCCTGGCCCACGCCGACCCGGGTGCCGACTACCCGGCGGCAGTGCTGGCGCTGGGCGCCACCATCAAGGCCGTGGGGCCTCGGGGCGAGCGGAGCATCCCCGCCGATGGCTTCTTCCAGGGCCTCTTCGCCACCGCCCTGGAGCAGGGCGAGGTGCTGACGGAGGTGCGGGTCCCGGCCCTGGGCCCGGGCTGGGGCTGGGCCTATGAGAAGTTCTCCCACCCGGCCTCAGGCTACGCCGTGGTGGGGGTGGCCGTCGTTGTCCAGGCCGAGGGCGGGGCCGTCCGCCAGGTGCGGGTAGGCGTCACCGGCGCCGCCCAAAGCGCCTTCCGCCCTCGCCTGGTGGAGGAGCGCCTCGCCGGCCGGGCCCTGGACGAGGAGGCCGTGCGCGCAGCCGTGGAGGGGGCCTTCGACCCGGGCCAGCTCCTCTCCGACCCCTTCGCCTCGGCTGACTACCGCGCCGCCCTCTGCCAGGCCCTCTGCCGTCGTGCCCTGCTGCGGGCCTGGCAGCGGGCCACGGGCTAGGCAATAGAGGGGAAGTATGGGCATCCCTCTCTACCTCTAGCGCTGTAAATCGGGCAGCTGGGGCTCGCCCTCCTCCTGACCCGCGCCGAGGAGTATGTCATTGGCATCGTGGGGCGGGTGAGGGAACAATGCGTGGACGAGCAGTTCCCCACCGACGCGGTGGAGGGCCCTCCACAGCTCCGGTTCTCGACGTCTGCAGGCCTGCTGGAGGGCCGGGGCAACGATCTGCCCTAGGCGCTGAGCGCCTCAGCCATAGCGATAGGCCTTCTGGGTGCGGGCAACCGGTCTTTACGCCCTGCTGCGGGTGAGGCGGAGGGGGCCAACATCATAAAATCGGCATGGGAATAGCGCCATCTGAAGGAGGCGGTTCCCGCTGAGCCAGGATCGTCAGCCGCTGTTAGCCAAGCCCTTCGGTCCCCTACAAGGGGTACGCATCCTGTCCACAGGCACCGTCATCGCGCAGCCCTTCGCCATCTTCCTGCGTCTCATTTCCCATTTCGATGATCTAGATGGAGGCCTCCCGCCCTAGGACCTTCCCCGAGTAGGGCATCACTCACGATCTGCTGCTCTAGGTCAACCCCAAGATGGTCATCGTCCACGTCTCCGGCTATGGCCAGACGGGCCACCCCGACTACTGGGCCGTCCCTCCTACGACATGATCGGCCAGGCCTTCGGCGGCCTCATGTACCTGACGGGTTTCCCCCACCCGGAGCCGCCGGTGCGCGCCATCCCCTGGACAGGCGATCACATCACCGGGTGTTCGCCCTCTGGGCGGCCCTGACCGGCTACATCTGCACCCAGCGGGCAGACCGATGGCAGTCCATAGACGTGGCCCACTTCGAGTGCATACACCATACCCTAGCCGGCACCATGGTGGGTGGCCCCAGGCAGGGGTGATGCGGGAGCGCAGCGCAACAAGGCTACCGCCTTCCAGCAGTACGACGCCTTCATGGCCGAGGATGGTTGGGTGGTGGGCGCCTTGAACTAGGCCATGTACAGGCACGTCTGCCAGGTAATAGGCCTCGCCACCGACGACGAGTGGTGAAAGTGGGCCTGTACCGATGTCTTCTCCCCTGACGAGGAGGAGTTCGACGCCCTTGCTTGGCTGGATCATCAAGCGCAGCATCCAGGAGGTGGTGGGGCACTTTAACGCGGCCAGGGTGGCTTGCTGCCCCATCATGAGCAGTCGCGATATGGCCCAAGACCCTCATTATCAGGCTCCCACGTGCATATAGAATATGGGAAGCCGTGCAGGTGGGGAAGGTCAAGGGCTATGGGATAACGCCGCATTTCTCCTTGACCGCGGGGAAGGTCTGGAGGGGCTCTGTCCCCCTGAGCTATGACAACGAGCTGGTGTATGGACGGCTGTTGGGCCTCTCCAGTCAGCAGCTTGCGGACCTGCGCTGTCGGGGGTGATCTAGCCGCCCAGGACTGGAATAACCCTTGCTGCCGAGCGGGTGCCGGTATATCCTGATGAACTCGTCTCGAAACTCCCGGGATGGTAGAGTGGTGGACGAGCTGGAGTCGTATGGAGGTTGGGGGGATGGAGTTTCGGGAGCTGACGGACGAGGAGCGGGAGTTCGTCCAGCCCCCCCT
>Ga0079992_120469_pt1 | contig 11979 bp, 8 predicted proteins | sample FaiFalFF_MnMetaG_3_FD_69197 | JGI IMG/M metagenome (GOLD analysis project Ga0079992, IMG submission 69197) | Freshwater microbial communities from Yellowstone National Park, Wyoming, USA - Fairy Falls B (FF_Mn_B) MetaG (SPADES assembly) (version 2) | ecosystem: Environmental > Aquatic > Freshwater... | reverse complement strand
ATACCTTTATGGATAACAATTTTAATAATAATCGTTTTAACTGTTTTATCTATAATAGTTTATAAAGCTCTCTATGTATTGGAAAAAGAACCTATATTTTCTAAAGAAAGCATTATAGGTAAAAAAGGAAAAGCTTTAACAGAAATCAATGAAACAGGAATCGTATTAGTAGAAAATGAAACATGGCTGGCTAGTTCTGTAAAAGGAGTAATAAAAAAAGGGAAAAACGTTAGAGTAATAAAAATCGAAGGAAATAAGCTTATCGTTGAAGAAGAATAATTACTTAACTTAATTAGTTATTTGAAATTTTAACTATATCAGATCTTATAAAAATTTGGGATCATAATTTACTAACTGAATGTGAATTTAATATTCTTCAAGAAAACATTAACATACTTTCATAAATTTTTTTCTTGAAGAATTAAAGAAAAATACTTCTAAAAAATTAATTTTATAATGTCGTTCTTAATAAAAAGAGAAGATCATTCCAACAATAGGTTATGAGTAATTTATCTTCATTAGACGCAATAAAAGGATTGGTTAGTCTACTTTCATCGAAAGTCATTTTATGACCCCAGTTAATACCTAAATCATTTGATCTTATTGAATTAAGCCTCCAATCCCCACCCATCCAAACTAAATACAGCATATCACTGGTATAATACTTATAAGGTTCTCTGATAACTGTTATGCTAACTCCTGAAAATGATAATTCATTAAGGGTTACCTTATATAGCCATGTTTTTGTTGATGCATAATAATGTATTACATTTATTCTATAATCAAGTCCAACCCATGCAATAACCAAGACATTGTTAGTATATGTAGTAGCACCAACATGATATTTAGTTAATTCATCAGCTGTACTTTTATCAAACCAATTAATTCCATCTTGGGATCTCATAACATTTATTCTATCGTCCATACCTACCCATATAATATAAATATAATTACCACTAACCACTAAAGTCGGAGCACGAAATGAATATTCATTTAGAGTTACTTTATTAAACCAATAAATTCCATCATATGATTGCATGACATTAAGTCTATAATCTAAACCAGTCCAAGCTAAGTAATACTTACCTGTGTAGGGACTATATGTTATTGAAGGTACAGCACCTGTTTTTTCAGATGTAATTGTTAATATCTCATAACTCACATAATATTTGTTAGGTCTATTGATAGGATCCCTGTATGTTACTTTACCTATAACGATATTATTCCAAGAATTGTAATATGCTACTAAAAAGGTATTTTTTGAAGAAGCTTTAGTAGCGGATGCTCCACTAACTGGTTGTTGACCTGGTGCTGTTTGAAATCTATTATAGAAATTTTGAATAAGAACGCGATTCTGATATATAGTTGCTTTAGCATTTGGAGGAACAGGATTTACTGTGGGATTATTTGAAACTTCATAAGAAACCCAATTTGTTTCTGTAGATGTTCTGCTATTTCCAAGGTCTATAAAATAAAAACTGTAGGTTGGCATTCTTTCATAGGTTTGATTAGCTCTTACTTCTTCAAACACTTGATAACTACTATCCAAAACTAAATATGCTGATGTAGAATAAGATTGTCTGCAAGGCTCAAAGACATTTTGCCATACTCCATTGACAAACCGCTGAACCGAAAAAACAACAGTTCTTCCATCCATTTCTATTCTAAATCTATACCATTCTCCACGATTTAAAAAATATGATGGATTAGAATCATTAGGACTAATACACCACCAAACATTATCATCACCAGTAAGGGGACGCCGATCATTTCCATAATCATATGTTGCTGCTACTACATGAAATCTGTTATCAATTCCAAGTTGATACCAGTATCTTGGAGCATTGTTAGGATCGTAATTATTAACGTTCAAAAGTACGTAATAATGAATAAAGTTTACTAAATAATATTCAGGCGAACCATCAGGAATAAACATAGTTGCAGTTACATAAGTTGCTGTCGATGGTGAACACCACCAACACCACCACGGTAGATTGTATCTAACACCAACAAAATATGGATCACTAGGAATATAATCTTGTTGAGAAGAAACTTTTGGAATCAGCTGTACAAACGTGCTACATATTATAATTAATAATAAAAGTAATGTTATCGTTCTATTCATCTTTAAATTGAACAGTATTTTCGTTTATAATCATATATTTGATCTACAAGCTCTTTATTTTGCATATATAATTGGTCATATAATTCATTTGTTAGAAATATATAACCGCCTAAATTAATATGCATACTGAAATAATTAACTAACATAAGACCAGACCCTTTTGCAGGATATTTATTCCAGTAACCATAGTCATCAAAAACAATAGTAAATATATATGGACCAAAGTTGCTTTCATTTACAAAAACAAGGTTGGGATTACATTCAGGACAAATATCCCTTACACTTTTTATATTAGGATCTATAGGTGTTTCAAAAATTTTAAGAATAACATTCAGTTCGGTATTTAAGTTAGACCCTACAAAAAATTCAGTTTTATCAAAGAAAACTTCATATTTTACTGGCCTCGCAACCCTTATCTTACATTGTTTTTCAAGTTCACCAAAAACAAAATGTGTACCATTCCAGCCAAAATCAAACATCTGCCCCGCAAGATTATAACCTTTAATCCTTATCTTCAAAATCTCATTAATACTTTCTGTAAATTTGAAAACTATTGTTAAATGAAGTGTAATAGATTTTTCTTTAAATGAAACCAAACGACTTCCTTCCTTTAACTCAGGATAAATTCTAATACCCAAGTCCGGAGGAACAGGTGGTGGAGGTCCTGTTCCTGTATACATTTTTGGTTTTGTATTTGATTTACTAGCATTTAGTAGGTTAGTATTTATTGTATCAAAAACATAAATTAAAGATAAAACTACTATTATCAAAGATATAGTTAATATAACTTTCTTCATTTTATCACCCCAAATTTAAAAGTATAATTTTCCGCATTGCATTTATTTATTGTTCTATTATACTCCCTTAAATTGAAAATTGTGGAATTTGATTCTTTTACAAATTTTTCATTCCATCCTGTTATGGGGCTACTTGCTAACAATATCTCTATAACCATCAAAGAGTATAGCCTCTTCATAAATAAATAAATAAATAGCTATATAAATTTTTCTAAAAATACCAAGACAAAATCGACCTTTTTGATTTTAAAATTTTTGCTGGAATTACTCTTTTTTAATTTTTAAAGTATTTTCATTAAGACAAAATTCAAGCTTGCTTATTAAAAAATAAATTTCTCATTAAGGAAGTTAATTATTTAGCCTTACTTGGTTTTTCAAATTTATTTATTAATTCAGCAATTTTAGCATTGATTTCATTCATTAAAGAAGTTTTCTTTTCAACATCGTTTGCCATCAAAGTTAAAGTTAACTCTGTACTTTTCGAATCTATATTTTTTATACTTACAATTGGAGGAAAACGGGTATCTAAAAGATGCTTATACTTATTGCAAACCTTAAGCAATTCTTTTTCAAATTCTTCAAGCTTTATTGTAGAGCTTATTTTTATTGGAATTATAACTTCCTTCCAAACATTAGGAGTAACATTGGCAGTTATTTCCTTTAAAAACAAAGAATTAGGAATAGCTATTATTTCATTATTATCAGATAGTAAAATTGTAGCTATAGGATTTATTTCAATTACTTTTCCTGAATAACCTTTAATAGTTACCTTATCTCCTACTTTAAAAGGTATGTATATGTCTACAAAATATTTCGAAGCCAAATTTTCAAGTATTTCTCTTGAAGCTATTATTGCACCAATTCCTATAAGAATAATTATTGCTATTAATAGATCTATTCTTAATCCTAATTGCTGTATTGCAAAAATTATTCCCAATGACCAAATTAAAACAGAAAATATTCTTTTTAAATGTACTCTCACAATTTGATAAGTAAATCTTAATAGGCTATCAATAATTAAGTTAAAAATCTTAACTAGTATCCATGTAGCTACAAGTATTGCAACAACAGTAATTATTTCTAACCAAGGAATTGAAGATATAATTCTATCAATAATTTCTTGACTAATTACTTGGTTAATTATCATATTATTTCACCAAGAACACTTTTTAATACTTCCAATTCTTTTTTATAACCTTCCTCTAAAGAACATTTCTTTGCAGTTTCATATCCATTTAATCCCATTTCCAAAGCTAGTTTTTCGTTTGTTAATATCATTTCAATTTTGCTAGATAGATCTTCTATATTTAAAGGATCAAAAAGAAAACCATTTTGACCATCAACTAATTCAGCTACACCTACTTCTGAACTAACAATTACTGGTTTTTTATAAATCCAGCTTTCTATAACTACTAAACCAAAGCCTTCTGTAAAAGAAGATAATACCATTAGATCAGAAATATAATAAGCAGCATGCAAATACTCTTCGCTTAAATGTCCTGTTAAAACCACATTTCTCTCAAGATCATATTCTTTTATTAAAGATCTAAGATAATTAGCCCATGCTTCTGCTTTATTTAATCCTATACCTTGCTTTGAACTTGAAAAGCTTCCGTTTCCTACCAATATCAATTTTAAATTTTTAAATTTTTTAATTAATTTTGCTACTGCTTTAATAATTATATCTTGTCTTTTAATTGGATCCATTCTAGCAACATTTAAAATTATTTTATCATCTTTAGAAATATTAAATTTATTATAAAAATCATTTATAATAGATTTATTAGGAACTTTATATGAAGATAAATCAATATAAGGATAAATTTTAAAAACTTTTCCTTTATAACCTATTTTAATTAAATTTTCTTTAAATTTATCTGAGCTAACTATTATAGCATCATAAGAATTAAAATAAACTAATAATAAATCTTTCCATGATTGAGGAATAAAATTTTCATTAAAAGGAATGTGCCATCTAAATATTTTAGGCTTTAAAGTTTTGATCATGGATCCAATGGGTAATTGTTGAAAATCATGAATATAAAAAATATCGAAATCGAACTCTTTATCTAATTTTTGCATTAAGAGACTTGATTTTCTATTATAATAAATATAATCTGCAAATTCATCTTCCCAAAATATTTCCTTTGGATCTTCCATTCCATGTAATATTTTCCAGATCATTTCCTTTGTATAACCATAGCCTTTTAAACTGCTTTGTTCCATTTTTACACCATGTAAAATTATCCCATTGAAATCTACTGTTGAAGGAGCGAAAGGATTAAGGGAAATCCAGTGAGGCTTATCTATTAGTTTGTTTTTTAAGCATTTTAAAATAAAAGGATAAACCATTCGAGTCACACCTCCTGGACTAAAAATGTAATCTTTACCTTCGATAAAATTATTAATATTTGCATAATTCATTCTACTATAATCTATGCTAAATCTTACAGGAGGAGTTTGAGAATTAATACAGAATTTTAACATGTCTAAATAATATTTTGAATGAAATATTTAAATGCTTAAACTAAAAGTTCTTTAAAATCTTTTTTTCTATTACGTGAAAAAATACTTTTATTTTAAAATCTATAGAGTAGTTCTTAGTAGAAAGATGTGAATAGCTTCAGAATTAGTTATGAATAATTTATCTTGATTAGATGCAATAAAAGGATTAGTCTCTCTTACTTCATCGAAACTCATTAAATAACCCCAATTTGTACCCAAAGTATCTGATGATCTTATTGAATAAAGACGATTATCCCAACCACTGAAAACTATATACAAACTGTATGAACCTTTAGTATATGGCTCACGAATATATACCATACTAAGACCTGAACGTGAATATATATCAAGTGTCATTTTACCCCACCATATTTTTCCTGCTGGATAATATTTTATTATATTAATTCTATAATCTAAACCAACCCATGAAATTATCAAGCTTGATTGGGTTCCAGGAACGTAAGCTACACCGATATACCTATCGGTTTTCTCGTAAGATGTGCTTTTATCAAACCAGCCAATTCCATCTAGAGATCTAATAATATTTATTCTATTATCCATACCAACCCATAGAAGATAGATATATCTATCATCTCCTACCACTAATGTGGGACCATGATACGAATATTCGTTCAGCGTTACTTTATTAAACCATGTTATACCATCGTACGACTGAATAACATTAAGCCTATTATCTGTGCCAAGCCAAGCAAGGTAATACTTTCCTGTATGAGGATTATAAACTATTGAAGGAGGTCTCAATGTTTTTTCCCACACAGTTGTTACATCTTCATATTGTATCCAATATTTATTGAGAGTACCAGGCTCATAATCTCTGTATGTTACTTTACCTATTTTAATCCAATTTGACGTTGTTCTAAAAGCTATTAAAAATGTATTTTTTTGAGGAGTCCAAGTAGCGGATGCTCCATCTTGAATACTATAATAAGAATATATTTCCCATCTATTATAGAAATTTTGAATAAGAACGTGATTCTGATAGATGGTAGCTTGGGTATTGGGAGGAACAGGATTTACTCTATCATTATTCGAAACTTTAAAAGAAGCCCAATTTGTTTCTATAGACCTTCTACTATTTCCAAGATTAGCAAAATGAAAACTATAATAAGGCAGTTTTTCATGGGTTTGATTAGCTCTTACTTCTTCAAACACTGAATAACCACTATCTAAAACTAAAAGTTCAGATGTAGAATAAGATTGTCTGCAAGGCTCAAAGACATTTTGCCATACTCCATTAATAAACCGCTGAACTGAAAAAACAACAGTTCTTCCATTCATTTCTATTCTAAATCTATACCATTCTCCACGATTTAAAAAATAGTTTGGATTAGGATCATTAGGACTAATACACCACCAAAAATTATCATCATAACCGCTGGTGCGATCATTTCCTCTATCATATGTTCCTGCTACTACATGAAACCTATTATCAATTCCGAGTTGATACCAGTATCTTGGATTATAACGATCATAAGGATCAAGATTATTCACATTTAAAAGTATGAAATATCTAATATAATTAAAGATTAAATTGTGTTCAGGAGGTCCATTGGGGATAAATATATCTGCAGTCACAAAAGTGGCATCTGGAGGTATACTTTCAGGCATGCTGTAGCTTGCACCAACAAAATATGGATCATTAGGAACATAATATTGTTGAGAAAAAACTTTAGGAATAAATGATATGATTGTATTATTTATTATTATTATGATTGATGCCAAAAGTAATGCTATTGTTTTATTCATCTTTAAATAGAACAGTGTTTTCGTTTATAATCATATATTTGGTCTATAAACTCTTTATTTTGCATATATAATTGGTCATATAATTCATTTGTTAGAAATATATAACCGCCTAAATTTATGATCATAGAAAAATAATTAACTAAATGCAGACCAGACCCTTTTTTAGGATATCTATTCCAATAACCGTAATCATCAAAAGTAATAACAAAGAAATACGAACCAAAGTTACTTTCATTCACAAAAATATGATTGGGATTATGACCAGGCCACAGGTCAGCTATAGTTTTTATTTTAGGATTGATTGGTGTTTCGTAAATTTTAAGAGTAACATGTAATTCAGTATTCAAATTTGGTCCTACATAGAATTCTGTTTTATCAAAGAATACTTCATAATTAACAGGTCTAGCATATCTCACTTTACATTGTTTTTCAAGCTCTCCAAAAACAAAATGTGTTCCATTCCAACCAAAAGGAAAGAAATCAGGGTCTAGGCCATAATTTAAAACTCTTATTTTAACAGTCTCATTGAAACCCTTTACGAATTCAAAAACAATAGTTAAATTTAATGTAACAGATTTTTCTTTAAATGAAAGGAAATAGCTTCCTTCCTTTAATGCAGGATAGATTCTAATACCCAGATCTGGTGGTGAGGGTTTTGGAGGATAATTTCCTGAATCTCGACTTTCTGTTTTTGTATCTCTCCCTAAAGGATATGTCACAATAGTATAATTCTCTACAGTTACCGAAGTATAGTTTTCTACTTTTGAATCTTTATTTATTGTTTTAGGATTGCTTATTTCGTAAACATAAATTAAAGATAAAACTACCATTATCAAAGATATAGTTAATATAACTTTCTTCATTTTATCACTCCAAATTTAAAAGTGTAATTTTCCGAATTGTATCTATTTATTGTTCTATTATACTCCCTTAAATTAAAAATTGAGAAACTTGATTCTTTTATAAATTTTTCATTCCGTCCTGTTAGGGAGCTACTTGCTAACAATATCTCTATAACCAGCAAAGAGTATAGCCTCTTCATAAATAAATAAATAAATAGCTATATAAATTTTTTCTAAAATACTAAGATAAAACCGACCTTTTTGACTTTAAAATTTTTGTTTGAATTATTTTTTTAATCTTAAAAGTAATTTCACTAAGATAATAATTTCAGGCTTGCTTATTAAAAAATAAACTTCTCATTAAGGAAGTTAATTATTTAGCTTTGCTTGGTTTTTCAAATTTATTTATTAATTCAGCAATTTTAGCATTAATTTCATTCATTAAATAAGTTTTCTTTTCAACATCGTTTGCCATTAAAGTTAAAGTTAACTCTGTACTTTTCGAATCTATATTTTTTATACTTACAATTGGAGGAAAACGAGTATCTAAAAGATGCTTATACTTATTGCAAACCTTAAGCAATTCTTTTTCAAATTCTTCAAGCTTTATTGTAGAGCTTATTTTTATTGGAATTATAACTTCCTTCCAAACATTAGGAGTAACATTGGCAGTTATTTCCTTTAAAAACAAAGAATTAGGAATAGCTATTATTTCATTATTATCAGATAGTAAAATTGTAGCTATAGGATTTATTTCAATTACTTTTCCTGAATAACCTTTAATAGTTACCTTATCTCCTACTTTAAAAGGTATGTATATGTCTACAAAATATTTCGAAGCCAAATTTTCAAGTATTTCTCTTGAAGCTATTATTGCACCAATTCCTATAAGAATAATTATTGCTATTAATAGATCTATTCTTAATCCTAATTGCTGTATTGCAAAAATTATTCCCAATGACCAAATTAAAACAGAAAATATTCTTTTTAAATGTACTCTCACAATTTGATAAGTAAATCTTAATAGGCTATCAATAATTAAGTTAAAAATCTTAACTAGTATCCATGTAGCTACAAGTATTGCAACAACAGTAATTATTTCTAACCAAGGAATTGAAGATATAATTCTATCAATAATTTCTTGACTAATTACTTGGTTAATTATCATATTATTTCACCAAGAACACTTTTTAATACTTCCAATTCTTTTTTATAACCTTCCTCTAAAGAACATTTCTTTGCAGTTTCATATCCATTTAATCCCATTTCCAAAGCTAGTTTTTCGTTTGTTAATATCATTTCAATTTTGCTAGATAGATCTTCTATATTTAAAGGATCAAAAAGAAAACCATTTTGACCATCAACTAATTCAGCTACACCTACTTCTGAACTAACAATTACTGGTTTTTTATAAATCCAGCTTTCTATAACTACTAAACCAAAGCCTTCTGTAAAAGAAGATAATACCATTAGATCAGAAATATAATAAGCAGCATGCAAATACTCTTCGCTTAAATGTCCTGTTAAAACCACATTTCTCTCAAGATCATATTCTTTTATTAAAGATCTAAGATAATTAGCCCATGCTTCTGCTTTATTTAATCCTATACCTTGCTTTGAACTTGAAAAGCTTCCGTTTCCTACCAATATCAATTTTAAATTTTTAAATTTTTTAATTAATTTTGCTACTGCTTTAATAATTATATCTTGTCTTTTAATTGGATCCATTCTAGCAACATTTAAAATTATTTTATCATCTTTAGAAATATTAAATTTATTATAAAAATCATTTATAATAGATTTATTAGGAACTTTATATGAAGATAAATCAATATAAGGATAAATTTTAAAAACTTTTCCTTTATAACCTATTTTAATTAAATTTTCTTTAAATTTATCTGAGCTAACTATTATAGCATCATAAGAATTAAAATAAACTAATAATAAATCTTTCCATGATTGAGGAATAAAATTTTCATTAAAAGGAATGTGCCATCTAAATATTTTAGGCTTTAAAGTTTTGATCATGGATCCAATGGGTAATTGTTGAAAATCATGAATATAAAAAATATCGAAATCGAACTCTTTATCTAATTTTTGCATTAAGAGACTTGATTTTCTATTATAATAAATATAATCTGCAAATTCATCTTCCCAAAATATTTCCTTTGGATCTTCCATTCCATGTAATATTTTCCAGATCATTTCCTTTGTATAACCATAGCCTTTTAAACTGCTTTGTTCCATTTTTACACCATGTAAAATTATCCCATTGAAATCTACTGTTGAAGGAGCGAAAGGATTAAGGGAAATCCAGTGAGGCTTATCTATTAGTTTGTTTTTTAAGCATTTTAAAATAAAAGGATAAACCATTCGAGTCACACCTCCTGGACTAAAAATGTAATCTTTACCTTCGATAAAATTATTAATATTTGCATAATTCATTCTACTATAATCTATGCTAAATCTTACAGGAGGAGTTTGAGAATTAATACAGAATTTTAACATGTCTAAATAATATTTTGAATGAAATATTTAAATGCTTAAACTAAAAGTTCTTTAAAATCTTTTTTTCTATTACGTGAAAAAATACTTTTATTTTAAAATCTATAGAGTAGTTCTTAGTAGAAAGATGTGAATAGCTTCAGAATTAGTTATGAATAATTTATCTTGATTAGATGCAATAAAGGGATTTAGTGTTAAACTTTCATCAAAAATCATTTTATAACCCCAATTTGTACCTAAATCGTCTGACCTTATTGAATTAATCCAACCCCCTCCTCCTTTCCAAACTAAATATATTATACGCCAACCTTCCTTATAAGGATCCCTAATAACCGTCATACTAAGTCCTGAATACGCATATTCGTTAAGAGTAATTTTGCCATACCATGTTTTTGATGACGGGGAATATTTTATTACATTTATTTTATAATCTAAACCAACCCATGAAATTATCAAGTTATTACCAGCATATACTACACCAACATGATATTTGGATTTTTCATCAGATATGCTTTTATCATACCAATTAATTCCATCTTGTGATCTCATAACATTTATTCTATCATCCAAACCTACCCATACAAGATAAATATATCCATCATCGCCAACAGTTAAGGTAGGACCATGATATGATTTTTCGTTCAGTGTTACTTTATTAAACCACGTTCTACCGTCAAAAGATTGCATAACATTAAGTTTATCATCTAACCACGCCAAGCTAAGTAATATCTACCGGTATTAAAATTATAAACTATTGAAGGAGGCTTTATTGTTCTTTCCGATAAAGTTATCACATGTTCATACCAATACCAGTATTTATCAGAATAGTCAGTATTAGGGTTCATATCCTTATATGTTACCTTCGCTATCACAATTTGATTAGTATTTGCTCTGTAAGCTATCATAAATGTATTTTTAGATGGTGTCCCTGTAGCAGATGCACCGTCGTTAGGAAGTGCTGGTATTGATTCCACAGCTCTATTATAAAAGTTTTGAATAAGAACATAATTTCGGTATATAGTAGCTTGAGTGTTAGGAGGAACGGGATTTATTGTAGAATTATTCGAACCTTTAAAAGAAACCCAATTTGTTTCTATAGGTCTTTCATTACTTCCAAGATTAGCAAAATGAAAACTATAATATGGCATTCTTTCATAGCCTTGATTAGCTCTTACTTCTTCAAATACTGAATAACCATCATCTAAAACTAATCTGTTTGAAGTAGAGTAAGAACGAGGACAAGAATAAATTGTTCTCCAATCACCAAGAATAAATCGCTGGACTAGAAAAACAACACTCCCATTGTCAAGCATATGTATTGTAAATCTATACCATACCCCCCGACTTAAAGGATATGTATTACACCACCAAACCACATCATCATGATCGCTGGTGCGATTATTTCCTCGATCATATATTGCTACTATTACGTTAAATT